>Ga0179591_1188595_pt1 | contig 10890 bp, 8 predicted proteins | sample CZOMad2_1_08_16f_FD_182891 | JGI IMG/M metagenome (GOLD analysis project Ga0179591, IMG submission 182891) | Vadose zone soil fungal communities from Angelo Coast Range Reserve, California, USA - CZOMad2_1_08_16fungal (PacBio error correction) | ecosystem: Environmental > Terrestrial > Soil >... | reverse complement strand
GGCCTTCTCTCTTTGGCCTTTTTTCCAGGTCCGAGCGAGTGGGCCCCTTTATGGATGTCTCTGCGGTATATTCACGCTTCCCTTCCGTTTGCGCTGCTTGGACAAAGTCTACCCTTGAAAATTTCCCCCCCCAACAGGATCCCTTAATCGAGGGCAACGGTACTAGGTTTTTCCCCATCTTTGTCGTGAGAACGAATCACTTTGCACTATTGCCGCGAAACGCCGTCCTAGCGGGAGGAAGTTCCGTTTTTTCCCTTTTTGGTACAGATGGATGCGCTGTTTTTGTGATCCCCCCCCCCCATGTTTATCGAGACCTTTCTCTCCTCGGCCATTGTTCGAATGACCCGATGTAAAATTTTTTTTGCCCGCGGGAACCCTAGGTCACCTTCCTTCTTCAATGCAACTGGGATGTCCTGATAACCTTTCTTTCTGTACCCGGGACCGCGTCTGGGTTTTTCTTTCTGGTCGTCTGATGCGTCTTAACTCCCACAGTGTGAGTGATTTGCCAACTATTGACCGCTTTTCCAAGTACACAACAGCCTGAGCCTTTTCTCCTATTTCTTCGCACGATGCCGGAGTTCCTCTCTTCGTGTCGACGTCTGACGGATTTTCCGACCCCCCCTTTCAGTTTTTCAGACACTGCTCTTTTGGGACGCCCCCCACCCTCCACTAGCCATCGACCTGTCGCCAACGGCGATTTTGCCTCCCCCCCCCTGCGTGACGAACGGCAACATACCTGTCGCATGGGCCGGGCCACCCTTCTTTCTCCTTGCCCCTGTTTTGCCTTGGCAACGATAGTGCTGACTCTCCTGATCAACGTAATTAAACTTTGCGACCTCGCCCGATCGTTATCGAGGGAACAATGCTCAACAACTCACTATGAGCATTTGTGCGGTTTTCCCACAGATGAGCTTTTAATCCCCTCCCTTCCCCCCCTCCTCGGTTTCCCGGGAAACTAGTCCCCCTTAAGGCTTGTCCAAAGACATGGGGCCTGCGCAATTGAATTTCCTCCTGGCCCTTCTCCCCTCGGTACTTTGCGTTTGCCATGCATTCTCATTTCTTTTCTCCCTACCAAACCCCGTTCCCATGCCGAAGCAAGCAACCTCATTGTTAGCCCCCGCGCGCGGGAAGCGCCTGAGTTTTCCTTTTTCCCTCCCCCCCTGATCAAAAACTGCGTGAGGCTGGCCCTCAACCGAATGGCGCCAACGTGCGGTCGGGGACGATTTACCCCCGGCCTTTTCGATCGCTCGCCTTCTGCAAGGAACCCAATTTTTCAGTATTTTGTTTCGAATGACATTTCGCCCGGGACGCCTTTCCCGTTCACTTCCACTTAGCTCCCGTCGGGAGACTCGCTTGTGTGTGATTCCCCCTCCCCCGCCCTTTCACCTCTTGGAGGTTTGCATGTCTTCCCTTTGAATCTTTCTGTGTAGGCCGCGATGTCCCCTCCTTTTTTCGTCCTTGACCTCGTGGTCCCCCCAGATTTCTTTCCAATATTGATACCTTTCCCCGTACGGTCCCTTCAACGCCTTTTAACTTTTTTAACCGGCTTTTTTTCAAGAGCCTGATCCCGCGCATATCCCGGTGGGCGCGGAAGGAACTGCTTTTTTCTGGAATTGCGTCTTTTTCTATGATTTCTGCAAGAGTATCTTCTTCCGCCAATTAGCCGTTTTCGGTCGCCGGGGCCTGCGAAAATCGAGGGGCGTTAGTTTCTCTCCCCTCGCCTCTAGCGGAGGCACCTCAATGTCTTCTTTTGATTTTTAAGACCATTTCACCTTCACCCGCTCAAAGGACCGGACACTGACCCGTCGTCTTTATTCTTCACTTTCCTCGCGGTTCGCCCCCTTTCTTCTGTGAATGCCGATGGGGGGGCTCAGGTGCCAACCTGACGACGACAACCCGATTACACTACCCATTGCCGCGCTGGTGGTTCCCAACTCTCCTCCCTCTTGAGCGCCGGCCACCGTCCTTTCCCTTTTCCCTCAAACGTCATGCTGCCTTGACCCCCTATTTAAGGAGAGGCGCCCCTCCCAAAGCCCTGGCACCGCGGCCACAACGTCGCCTTTCCTTGCGGAAGGTTTTACCCGTTGCCCCATCCCTTCTTCTTGGGCCCGCCAGGAGTTGCTGTTATGGCCACCACTCGACCTGACTTGATTCAAATTCTTCTGCGGGGTACTCCCTTCCTTGAGTTCGCCGAGAGGTTTCTTCCCCTCCTCTCCTCAATATCCCCCCCCACTAGGGTCGCCCGTGTCTTGCGTAGAAAGCTGTCCCATGTTTGATTATCGCCACAATCCTACCGCACTCCTCCCTCAGAAGGACCGGTTCGGCCAAACTCCCATGTCCTTCCCCTTCCCTTCCCCCCGATCGGATCCTGCGTCGATCCTTCGTATGGTTCTAAAGGTCCATTCCTCTGATTGGAATGCGATCTGCATTCGTCCGCCTTTTTTCGGACCCCCTCAGATTGTAGGACGCGCGGAGTTTCTTTTTCCCTCTACGTACATTTCGATGGCCGGTCCTTTCCAGTGAGTTCCTTTCCTGATCAGGAGAGTCCCACGTTTTTCGTCCTCAGTTCTTTGGATCCCCCACGCGGTCATATGTGCGTCGTTTTCCCTTTCACGTCGCAAGGCGGACAGTCGAAACCCTTCTCCTCAGACTTGTGTCAGGTCGAGCGACACGTACGTAAGGCCCTTCTGTCACAGCTCTTCCAAATTTTTTTCCCAGATATTCACAGCCTCTGTTCGCAGCGCCTCTTTTCCCCTTTTTTCAAGCTTGCAGCCGGGGCCGCCCGTGGCTCCGTCCCCCCCTAGTGGTCCTCCGCTTCATTTTTTGCAGAACCTTTCCTTTTTGGTCCCAATTGATTGGACCTCCCATCCTTCTACGACCCATTTTAATATTCTGCAATGAAGCGGTCTCTCTTTCTCGGTTCATCCCTCAGCGGGAATCCCGTTCCAAAAACCTTGGGTTTTTCGAAGTTTCCTCGGCTTTTTCTGCGTGAGTCGGTCGTGATCTTTTAAAACGCGCTGGAGCAATGTCCTGTTCCTTCTTTCGCGATTTGCTGCAGAGACGCGTGCCAGCGAATCGACAGGCTGCTTCCCCTTGGACTGGAGGTAATTTCTTCGCAGTTTGTTGTTTCTCGAGACACCTTCCTATGGGTTTCTTATCGCTTCCCTTTCTTTTGCAATAGTTTCCGCCCGATGACGGCGGGTCCACAGTCTTTCCCTCTTTGAGCCCCGCGCCTCTCGATCGCGAACTTCGCCGCAGGTCCAACTCAGTTTTTTTGCCACGGCTCTCCCGCGTTTCTTCACGATGCTGCCTTTGTTCTCTCATTCCATAAGTACGTGTTTAATGGTCCGACGTGATTGGGAAATTGTTCTCCCCGTTCCAGTTTTCGGAAGTTGCTCACTGCTGTCCTCTTTTTTTCATAGATGAGTCCCGGTATGACCTTTCTGTCAATTGCCACAAACCTGGGGCTCCCTCAATCTTTTTTTAGGCGTGGTCGTATTTCGTTTTTAACACGTTTTGACGCGAGTGTTCGTTTTTCCTTTTTACAGTAACGTTGGGCCGTCCCCTCCCTAACAGGAACCCCCATGTTTTTTTCTTCCTATCGTGTCTGGACTGCACTTCTTCGAGTCCTCCTGGTTACAGATTGTCTTATGATACTTGCGTACTGCTGACGATTCCTCACCTGCAACGCGGGTTTCTTCTTCTCCTATTGTGAGGATGTGATCCGCTCCTTCACTTTCTTGAAGGTCACAACTCCCCCCTGCAGTCCTAATATGTATTTCTCCCCGGATCCCCCTATTATTCCCCCATTGCAGACCTGCATTCCCTCCCTGGCGACTTCAGGCCATTGGCGCACCCCGCGCTCCCTTCCCTCGGTTATCGGCTCGGTTGCTTTTTTTGTTCCGTTTCCCTGGGCTTGTGACCGGACTTGGGCAGTTGCGTAACAAAAAACCCAAAACCAGGGGTATTTTTTCCTAAATTTGAAAGACCTTGCTCGCAGCGATTGTTCTTTTTTGGATCAGGCTGATGCGATATAGTACACTCAACGTCCTGCTTCCCACAGGCGTCATTCGTCATGGCAGCATCGTCTGTCTCGATCGGTGTCCAGTCCTCCTTTCTTGGCCCCGGGGCCAGTGCTGTGGACTGTTTCTCACTTCAGCTACAATACGGTTGGCGCGCAAGTGCTGCCTGGCGATTCCCCTCGCATGAATTCCTTCTTTTTGAAGTAGGCGATGCGGTCTCTTCTTTAGGAGCATCCCGCTTCTCGATGCACAACAGGTGCTCCTTGCCGGGGACGCTGCCGTGTCTAGAATGTATCCTTTCACACGATCTCAATTCCCCCCCTCCTGCCGTCGACCGATTCCCTTCAGAGAAGTCCATGACAGCGTTTGCATTTTTTCTTCGTCGTTGTCTCACGTTCCCCTACGTTATGACAAGTAAAAAACTTCCTTCTTTCCATCCGCGCGCGGGTGCTGACTCCTAGCGCACCTTGCGATTTTCCCCCCCGATTAAATTTGCGATTCCCCTTTTTATGCTTCACCTCTCTCAAATCTAATGTCGCCATGATTTCGCCTCCTTTTTCTTTTTTAGTTGAGGTGGAGCTCGCGGCCAATTAATCTTTCTGGTCCATAATTAAGTGTACTGACTGACTTCTCATTTGCGATTTCCGTTGACCTTTTCTAACTGCGGGTGTTGCTCCCCCCGCTGGCAAAGGAACTATTCCTTCCCAAGGAGCGCGGACTTGCCCCCTTGAACCCCTCTTCAAAGTCCATTTTCCCGCGCTTTTAGAAATTTCTTTTCTTACGGTGAGCTTCCCATAGATGTCTTTCCCTACGCGCGATTGTGAGGAGCTAACACGAATGACCTTGCCTTCGAAATTAAGGATTCCCTTGGTTTTTGCCCGTTTTTAATCTCGCCCCGATCGCGCTTTCTTTCCCCCCTCCCGAAAGCCCAACCTGTTTTTCCCTTGTAACCTTTTGCCAGTCGTTCGGCAAGCCCTTTTAAGTATTAGCTTCGTCCCCATCCCCATAACTCCCCATGAGCTTCCCGCGGAAGTTTTCCTTAGCTTTCGCGTTTTTCGGCATGGTCGCGTTAAGGTACTTTTGAGAGAGAGCCTGTCTCCCGCCATGCGGGCTCGTGCCCCCCTTCCCTTAGCTGGCGATTTTTTCGCCCCCCCCCCCCCCACTGACGGTATTAACAACCGTCTTTAGTTTGGGTGGTCTTGACATCCCCTCCTTTTGTTTTTTCCGGCCGTCCCGCAGGCGCTTGCGGTCTGCTTTTACCAGCTTATTTTTTTTCACCGGCCAATGTGTAATGTGTATCCCCCTGAAGTTTTTTTCTTTCCGCGTATGAGTTCTCTTTTACGGCGAGCCGTAATTACCCTTCAGCAACTATCGTGCCAAGGACCCAAACCTTTTTTTTTCTCTTTCTTCAGCCATCCAGGTAATTTTCCGGGCTGGCACGCTGTGGCTAGGCCCCCCCCATCGACTTGATCCGGCGACCGGCTATTGGATTTCCTTACAAAATAGATGTTGTCTTTTAGATGCTATCTCCTTTCCTTCGAGCCCACGCGCTCCTCCTCTTGTCTAAGAAATTTTCCTGCACAGTGAGATGGGCGTGGGTGCTGTTTACGCGATGTCCCAAAACACCTTTCTGGGACTGCGTTTTTTCTCAGGCCGCGCAACCTTTTTTCCTTGTACCCGTTTCCCGTCAGGATCAGTACATCCAAGTGAATTTTATTTCCGGTTCGATGCTCCCTTGGTATCTTACATTCCCTACGCTGCCCGCGCCCCCATTTCCTACGCCCCCAGCCTTTTTTTCCTTCCGCCCCCCTCATACGCCGCCCCCCCCCCGGCCCACACACACAGAGTCTTTCTTTCACCCAACCCCAATTCGCAGGCCACATCCTCGTTCAAACGTCCCAAAAACCATGCCTCCCCTTTTCCCGCTATCGCGGTTTTGCTCCCCCTTTTCTCCTTTGATTCTTGCTTGTTTAGATCGAGGCAACCAACTGAATAAAAGTTTCACTTTCCGATTAGTTTGGCTCCTTTTTACCTTTCCTGTATACCGCTTCTGGGACCCTCACAGAGTCCCTTCCAGGCGCTGTGGCGGGGCGGTTTCCTTTTCGCAGCTCTTTCCACTCGGCGCCTTCCCTTTCCGCGTTATGAAAAAGTCTCTCCAGTTGCTATATATCTCTTTTACCCCCCTCCCGGTTTGTCTGATATTCAACTGGCCATGCCAGCCGCTTTGGCCCCTCTTTTTTGTCACTTGTTCGCCCCCCCCCACGCGATTTTTTTTTTTCGTTTTTTCTCTTTCAGAGGCCGGTATACATTCCTCGCCCTGACGGACCGACTGTCACGTTTTGCCCATCAGTGCCTTTCCCCACGGACCTGTCCCCAGTCTCCAACCTCCTGAGCAATGCCCCCTTCTTTTTTTTTTTTTAACGTCTCCCCTTTTTACCGGGCACTTGAATAAGGTTTCTCCCTTAGCGTTCTTACGGACGGGACCGCGGCATGGTTTTTTTTTTTTTACCCTGCCTTTTTTTGCTGCTTGGTTGAGGATTTCACCCATGGTTCCTGCTCAGCGCCTCAGCGTTTCATGCTTTGGCTTAATCTCCTCTTAAAATTGTCTTGAACGTCGACGAGGCCCACGGCGCTCGTTTCCTTATGAACTGCCTTTATTTGCTCCGGACTGCAACTTTTACAAGGGACCCCGGTTTTTGTTTTTTGCGGCTCGTTCTCTGCTTCTTTTTTCCCGGAAAAAACAGTGATTGTTTTTTCCAAACTATTCGATTCCCGTTCCCCCCCTCTTTATGTTCTTTTTCGAAGTATTTGCAGGCGTTCTGAGTTCGCTCGCGTGTGTTTACGTCTGCTAGATTCCGGCAGTAGTCGTCCCAGTCCGGTCTGGTTTCCAGGCGCCACCCCCCCCCCCTTTTGAAGGGATCTCCCCCTCTTCTTGCTCCGTCTTGCGCCCCCCCGGAACTCAATGTCCTGATTTCGGCAATCCCTCCTCTGCGGGCCGGTTTTTTTGGACTAGTGCTTCCCCCCGTTTAATTGCGGAAATTCTCCGTAAACCTTTCCCTCCCATGAACATTTTTCACGGGACCCGGTTTTTTCACAACTCATTTTTCCTCCGCCCCCCGGTGCTTGTTGGTACAACCGATGCGTAATACTCGACGGGCAAGCCTGTCCCTCCTGTTTTTACCCATCAGGCGGACTCTTAGGGGTCCGGCATGGAACCCGCGATCCTTCCTTTGACTACCGTGCCAGAGAGAATGGAGCAGCGCGTGACTTTTTTCCCTGGCCCTTCCTCCTTCTTCGCGTAGCATCTCCCATACTGTATCCCGGAAAATGACGCATAACTTCCAACTCGCCTCGACATGTTCGCCATTTTTGCAGCGAATCGTTTTCTGCGTAGAATCACCCCCCCCTTTTAGTGACGCTGTAACTTCCCACAGTTTCTTTCACTTTTCCCCGTGATGGTCGGTGGTCATTTCCCTCTCCTGTTCTCGATTCGCTCCTCCCCCCTTTCGCAGGCATTAATCGCCCTTGGGAGAAATCATTTGCGAAAGGTCATGGTAGTTTTTCTTTCCAACTTCGCGCCAGAGTCTGGAGTCCCTGATTGTTTGTTCTAATCACCGACCCCGATTTACCCATATAAAGTCAGAAAGGGCTTTAGACTTTTTCCGTCTCTGTTGCAAAGGCCGTTTGTTCCTTGTTCGTTCCTCGTTTTATTTTGCCTCGGGACCTAACCCCCCCCGCCATTGAGCCTCTTCTCAGTCAAATTCTGGTCGTCAATGGCGACAGAAAGTATGTCCTAAGATTTCCTCTAAACCGTCTTTCGTCTCCGAGCGCTAACGCCTCCCCCCCCCTTTTGCGCGGCTAACTCCTTTTTTCCTTCGGCTTTTTCTTTTCTTTTTCCGTACTTGCCGGATCAGGGAAATTTTTTCTCCCCCCTTTTTGTCTGTCTCCCGGTTGCTTCTCAACTATTCATTGGCGTCGTAGATTCTGGCACCGAGCAGCCGTAGTATGTAAGCCCCCTTTTTTATTTCTCCCTTTACTTCGACCCCTAAGCTCCGGACCTCCCTTCCCAATCTGTCTTTGCTTCAGTTTCCTTTACCTCCGGTTTGCCGGAGTGATGCTGCCCTTTGACTATTTGTTTTCCCCCCTCCCGGACCTTTCTACTTCAAGTTTTGCTGGCCGGACGAGTTTTTTCCCCATAGCCCCCATTTTTTGCCGTCCCTCAGCGATGCGCTTCCGACGCAATTGGACGCGGACTCCTGACGCTTTCTCCCCCGCCCGGCGGCAAGCGCATTTTCTTAAAAAAAGTCCACGTGTGACATTCTGTGCCTTCCCCCCGTTTCCACATCTCTCGGGGAACATCCGGGGGTTTTCCTTTGCTCTTTCCTCGAGACCGGCGGAGTTCCCCCTCTCGTACCTTCCCGCCCCTTTTGTAATCATCCGTTGAGTTTTTCCTCCCGCCTCGGGTCTTTACTTTTTTCCACAAGCTTCCCCGCCTCTGCAGTAGAGTCCGCCATTTTTCCATCTCCTCCCTTCCCGCACCTTACCGCCGAGCTGCCCAGGTTAGTAACCTTTTTCCCTGGACTGCCCAACATAGGGACCCCTCATCAGATTTGATGAACAGATGCCCATGCTCGACTCTTCTTCTTCTCTGGTGGCAGGACCTCTTTTCTTGGCTTTCTGATCCTCAGGATCCCGTGCATTTTCATGGACCCTTTCTTTTCTTGCCAGCCGAGTGGGACGTGTCATGCTCAACTAGATGAAGGGACTCGGCATCGAGACCTCCGTTGTATCCATTCCTTTTTCTCCGTTCGTTGATAGTCAGCATGTCGGGATCTTTTCACAGCCCTTTACCAATTTTTCCGCTTCGTTTTGATCCCGCGGATACGTCTGCAAGGGATTCCTCCTAACAAATTGATCGACACTGTCGCTTTTTTCCCTTCCTTCGGCGTTCGCCGAACAGCTCGCGTCACTGTTTCCCTCTTTTTATACCCGACTCCCCCCTCCGGTTTCGCCACGTTTTTTTTTCAGTTCCCTGCTTGCGCCGGGCAACGTGTGGCCTCCATTCAAAAATATTCAGACTGTCCCCCCTCCCATTCCCCTCTTTTGAACAATGAAATTGGAGAACACATTCCCAAATCACGTTGAAGACCATTACACCCCGTTTTTATGCAATGAGGTTTTCTGCAAAAGATCCAGTCCAGCGCCATACTCCGCGAGGCTCATTGCACCCCCCACGAGGGTCTTTCGTCAGGATTCGATTTTTTCCTTCCCCCCCTCTGGAGTGATCGAAACCGTGGATGGAGAGGTTTTTCCCTCCTTCTCATTCTTCGCGAGTGAGCCTTCTACGCTGTGCATTTTCCCCTCCCCTCTGGCTTTTTTTGCTGCCCTCTCCTTTCCCTCTCCGTTTTTTTTTTTTCTCCCTCCTCCTTCCTGGATTCAGGCGTGTTCGATGCTCGCCTGCCGTTCTTCTTCATCGACAATACTTCCTCCTCGATGGACGTCGGGCACAGCCATTTTTCCAGCTTTCCCCTGCGTTTGCGTTCAGCTTAATCTTCGACCACCGTTGACCCCTCAGGGGGTGGTTAAATTTTTTCGGCTTTCTTCCTTCTCTGTTCCTTCCAACGTCATTGCAGAAGTCTGTCTTGCAGTGATTGGGGAACTTGTTTCCCCCCCCTTTCCTTTCCTTATGCCTTTTCTCTCTGTCTCCCGATGCTCCGAGGTTGCGCGATGCCTTACCCGTTTCTGAAAGGATGACCGTTGGCCAACCCCCCCGGCGGCTTCCCCCTCTTTTTTATTTTTGAATTATCGTTGAACAGTTTGACGGAGTCTTGACCTCTGTCTTTCTTCACGTGGCCTCCTCTCTAAGCCCCGGCGTCGATCAGGGTTTTAGGCATGCCTCGCTTCCGCGTAGCCGTTCTCCCTTAAATGAGATTGACGCTATTGATAAACGGAGTCCTTGGCTCCCTTCGCACGAAGCTTGACCTCTTTGTTTCAGTCCTTTGAGGTATCGATGCGCTATGGCTTCCTAGAAAGTTAGTCTGACCCCCGATCCGGTCGTCCTTCACCTCTCCCCTGTAGCGTCTTCCCGCCGACTGTGCACAGATCGCTTCCGTAACCAGCCCCCCTCGCCTTTTCCAGTTCTCCCCATTCGAAGGTCCTCGGTACAAGGGGATCGGATATATTTTGTACTGTGGGCAATGTTTTTTTTTCCCTCCCTTGGCAGTTAGGCGGTCGCGTTTTCTTTTGGCTATACACTTTTTCCTACCTATCTTAATTTCTCTTATAAGGTTGTGTTTTTGTGCGTCCAGATAGATAAATAGTGATCTTTAATTAGTCCCCTGTCTCTCCTGAAGTTTCAGAATCGCCTTCTCGATGGTTTCAAGACCCGCCCCTCGCAGGAGGTGCACCCGATCTCTTTTTTGTTTGCACGGTTGCCGTACGCGAAAAGGACCCATTCCTTTGTTTTTCGTTGCCTTGTCTCTTTTAGGCCCTAGCAGAAGGGATTTTCTAGCAGTCGCGCTCTGGTTTCCCCCTTCCTTTGTTGGCGCTCGCTTGCGCGCTTGAAACAAAACAGGAGCGTTTTCTCCCCCCCCCCTCCCCCTTGGCAGTCGTGTCTCGTTCGTTGTGTTCCCTTACTACACACGGCCGAATTTCCCCCTAAATCCCGGCTCCCGCATACCGTGGAAGAAGCGTTCTAAGCAGCTTGTAAATGTGTAGGCGTCGGCGTATGGGGTCGACGTAGCATGCCCCCATCCACTATGTCTGCCTAAGCGGGTTGGGATTTTCGCTATACTGCCCTTCCTTGCCCCCTTCGGACTCCCCGCGAATTGCCGGCTACCCGCCAATTACTTCTCACCCTCAATCCTCT
>Ga0179591_1285794_pt1 | contig 10891 bp, 11 predicted proteins | sample CZOMad2_1_08_16f_FD_182891 | JGI IMG/M metagenome (GOLD analysis project Ga0179591, IMG submission 182891) | Vadose zone soil fungal communities from Angelo Coast Range Reserve, California, USA - CZOMad2_1_08_16fungal (PacBio error correction) | ecosystem: Environmental > Terrestrial > Soil >... | reverse complement strand
TTTCATTCACGCCGCCATATCGCCTGTTTTTTCTTTTTGGAAGTTGCATTATCAACGGGGTCCGAGCGCAGCGCCCTCCCCCCTTCAGTTTTATTCTTTGAGTCGGACTACGTAGGAGCATTTTCTTTGCGCTCCGCCAGCAAACGCCGGTCCCCCACCCCCTTTCTTTTGAGGGAAGGCGACATTCGGAGAGGTTTCTATTTTCTGGTGTATAGGGAGGAGGTTCTGTGAGATATTGTAAGGGTTGCTCTGGTTTGGACCCTCCTTTGTGAGATTTCCGAACTTCAGGTTTCGCATCGGCACGAGGCAGCCGGGCTGTTTTTCCCCCATGAGGTTGACTAAAGGCCCGATTTTTTTTCCCCCCTTTTGCCTCACCCTATATTGCTGGTCATTGCACTAAACTTGCCCGTCCCAACTCTTTCGGGTTGCTTTTCTCAACCGATTTTTCTGACTAAGGAGGCCCAGCTCTTGTTACTACGGCATTGACTGGGCTTTTTGTTTAGAAAGTCCCCAAGGACGAGTGCATGAGGGACGGGCGTACTCGTTCGGTTTGAAGGCGCCCTCCCGGCAGGTTTCGTTGATTTTTTGTTGCGGCCCGGGCGTGTTGTCGCCGGGTATGTTAACGGTACTTAAAGGGAAAAGAGGCTCCCACTGTGACCCCCCGCGTTTTTCGTTTCACGGAAGGCTTCCCCCCCCCGCATCGGCCCTCTGCCTGGCCGGGGTACCAGTTCTTTTCGGCAGATGTGGGTCAGAATGTTTCTACATATACGGCGCGCCACCCCTTCCCGCTCAAGAATCGTGCCCAGGCCCTTTTTTTTCAGTTTTTTGAAGTAGGTTCCGATCCTGTTTGCGAAGTTGAGGTCGCCGTAAGGTCGACCGAGGGCGATAACGCAGACACGGGAGAGTTCTTCCTGCTTCCTGCGCGACCCCAGCTATCGTTCCTTTGACGCCGGTGCACCGCCACAGCCCCCAGGACGGGCCCTCTGACCAACGGGTTTCGGTTCAGGTCCCTTGCCCTCAAAACAGTTTCCTTGGGAAAAAAGGCGGTTTCTTGCCTTTTTAGTGCGGTCCGTGCATTCTCCAGCCGCCGCCGTTTAAGGCGATCGTAAGTGTCCCTCGTTGGCCATTTGAGATTTTTTTCGTGGGGTCTGCATTGGGTTTCACCTGCGGCGAGGCGCATCCTTCCCGGCGAATTCGACCCCTGCCGCATCGGCTTGTTGGCGTTACCGCTCCGACCTGTTTGAGGGGTTTGGGCGGCGATGCTAGTAACTGCGAAGACGCATCCAGGGGTACTTTTGGAGCAAGGAAGTGGAACGTCCCCTCTAAAGTTCCTCCCATTCTTCCCGGATGGCGGCCTTTTGGGGGTGACGACCTGCCTGTTTTATTAGATTGACGAGGGAGACCCCGGTGTGTGGACGGAACACCCCAAGGCTTCCCCTTTTATCGGCATTCGGGCGCTGGTCCTTTTCTATCACCCTACCAGTCACCCTTCTTTTCTGGGAGACGGGGCGGGACGACCTCTTTGTTCTTACTAGAGTATTGGGTGGTGCCTAGTCAGGCAGGCCGCACTTCGGCGAGGCCTTTCGGAAAGGGATCTTTTGTTCGGGGTTATTGCTTCCTTTCGTTGTCCCCCCTTGCGGTTATGGTTTTGTTTCCTTCTGAGGGCGACGATTTGGGTTCCAGAGTCGCAGGTCGCTTTTTTGGGGGTGATCAGCGATTTTCTTTTTTTTGGCGCTGCCGCCGGAGGCTCCGCAGAGGGTCGTTGCGTTGCGCGTTCTTTCCATGACGACGCGCGCAGAGCGTATCTTTCGGGTTTTTTCTCCCTTGGGGCAGCGTCGCCACACCGTCTTGTACACAAGGTAGTCGCTCGTTTGTTGGGTGAGGGAGCGCCCTACGCTCTTTTTTCAGATACCCGGCCCGCTTTTTTGTTTTTTTTTTTTTTTTTTTTGGTTTTTTTTTTCAGTCCTGCGGCGGGCGTGTCAGTTTTTTTTTCGCAATTGTTGCTTCCGGCGCCCTTTTTGCGTACCATCAATGTCGCCATCGCTCGCCTTTGTGTCCAGTGCGGCTTCCTGCTTTTCTTAAGTCTCGGGTGGCCCGTTGTCTTCAGCTCTTTTTTTGACCCAGAGGAACTTCTTGAGCGGAGGAAATGTTGAGTCTTTTTTTTTACTTAAGAAGGCGGTCAGCTTTGGATGACTGGGGGCGAACCTCGTCCCCAACAATTCACCTGTGGGGGCTTTCCTTGTTTGGGAGGGCTTTCCCCCCTCCCTGTTGAATATTACCTCGTTTCAAAAGCGTCCGCCGCCTTTCCTTTCGACAAAAACGAACCTTCCAGTTTCACGCATCGCACCCCACGCTCCGTACCGGCGGACTCGCCTCGTTTTTACCGTCTGGTCCTTTCGGATGTCCACTCAGTTCACCCCCTTAGCGGCGGGTCCGTCCAAGGCCCTCATCCGTCAGCGTTCCCCCCCTGGAGACAACCCATGTTCGGTTTTAGGAGCCAAAAGGACTCTTCCCCCCCTTTTTCGTTTTCCGGGAACCCACCTCCCCCCATCCCCCCCTTCTTTAAATCCTAGTTAAGGCAAACCTATATTTCGTTTACACGGACACCCCCGTTTCGAGCTGCGAGTTCTTCCCAGTCTCTTGGCAGCACCAGGACGCTCCCGCCTTTCCCAGAGGGGATTTTAGCATCGTTCCCCACGCTTTCCTCCTCCTTCCCCCCAGGCGTGTCGACCCGCGCCCGTCTGGCACCAGGTCGGGATTCCCAGCGCCCCTGCTCACACCTTCCTCGACGCCCGCGCCCCTTGTTTGTCTCCGGGTTTTTCTTTGTCGCGAGCATCTCCAAAGCACCCTTTTTCCCTTTTCGTTGTTGCTATGCTGGATTTGCTGGATCTTGCGCGGGCGACGCCCCCGTCTTTCCCGGGCGCGGGGGTCGAGTTCCCGGTTGGGCTTGGTCCGGCTGGGCGATCGCCCAACTGCTCTTTTTTTAAGCGGCCGGTCGACACGTTGTCTAGTTCGTTCGATGGGCAGCGGGTGGGCTGGTTTTCTGCGGCCGTTTTGCTTTACGGGCCCCCCTTGGAAATCGTTTCTTGGTGCTGCTCTGACGAGGTCCCCTCCTCTTCAGTTCGGCCCCGGTGTCCTTTGGTAAAGGAGATAATCTTGTTTTTCTGCTAAAAGCTTACGAGGTGATTTGGGGAGGTGGGTTGTTCCTTGCCGAGTCCTCCCCCCCGACTGTGGTGAGTGATGCTGGCATTCCTGCCGACCGGGGTTGTTCGTGGGTCCCGTTTGGGAGATCTTTATTCGGATTTGGGCCCGCTCCTCGTTCGAGGACCCGCCGCTGGTTCACAAGAATGATTCACGACCCGGCTTTTTGCGCTTTTTTCATTCTCTCTTTCCCCCCGAGATTCGTGAGGAAGCTTTCCGGTCGGGGAGTAGTCGCGGAACTCGTCTGTCGTAGTGGCTGGGAGAGGATGGGCCCCCTCTTACACGGGGCGGTGTTCCCGCCGGGCCAGACCCCCCCCCAGACACACCCGTGGGGAAGGTTTGTGGGGACGATTTTTTAGCCCCCATTTCCCCTTCCCTCCCTTTTACGTTTAATAACGTCCCACCCGACCCGCCCCTTTTACCTCCGCTTACTGAGGGCCTCTTGGTGATCTCTTCGACTCAAGGAAAACTCCCTCCTTCGTCGCATAGACCTCACGTCGCCCCCTGGTTCGGATGATAGCATTCAATTGCTTGCCTGCAACGCACGGGCCGGCAAAGAGACCTTTTGCATGAGTTCCCGCACGCGGTACCTGTTTATCCCCTGGAAGCGTTTTTCTGGGGTCTCTCCCCGAGCGTGATGTGCCTTCCCTCACCCACCTTCCCCCCCTGTGAGCGACTAAATGGTTTTTTCTGTGGGCGTCGCGCTTGTAATTGTGTCCCGGCGTCTTGCTTGCGGTCGGTCTTCCTTGGCACGCGAATCGAATCCGACCGTCTTCGTGACATCTCCGGCCGGCCGTCTGGCGACCCCCTTCGGGCACACTTCTTCTAAAACTTTTTTTTTCCTCGACGGCGACACCGTCAACGGTCCCCCCCCCCTATTCGGCCACCTAGATGATTGGGCCGTGCCCCGTGCATTTCCCCCCTCCCCGTGTCCTAAAAGGTAGACCTCCAGTGTGTCTGACGCCCTCGCCGTCCCCACCCCCCGGGCGTGGCGCAGTCCTTTTTTTTTGATCGAAACCAGCCCTTGAGTTCGGCAGCAAGACCGTCTTTCCGCGCCGGTCCCTGCCTATTTATTGGGTTGGTGATCGGACGTCTTTCACAGGCGCAATTCGCCGGCGGTTGTTACTGCACCTTCGGTGTGCCCGCTTTCTCCGTCCCAAGGCGTACCGTTACACCCCCCCTGATCTCACGGGGCCGAAATAATATTATTTTCCGATGCATTGGTACTGTTAGTGGTCACTTTTCCTGCTCCCTCTTCCCCCCCGCCGGTACTGATCGTCGGCTTACGTCTGTGGTACGGTGGTTTGCGGGTACACTCCAGTTTTGGACCAGGGAATGTAGTTCTGGTTCTCCCGCCGCCCCGTTTGCGGCTTTCCTTCTACTTGGGGGAGTCATCTTCGGCCGGCCTTCCCAACACACAGTCACCCTCCTGGAAACAAATCCCTCTTATTCGGCTGCCGTCCACGGCACGGAGGAGGTTGCTGTCTGTCCGTTTCGATTTCCCCTCAGGGTTTTTGCTTGGTTTTTTTCCCAACCTTCGCGGTAGGTTTCCTGGGTGTGACAACGGCCGTTAAAAATTTTGGGGAATCCTGGGGACCTTTTTCCTTTTTTCGATAGGAGTCTTCCCGATGGTAGGGTTTTCGAGAAACCTTTTCCTGCTTGCGACGAAGATTGTATGTGCTCGCCCTCGTTCATGATACCGGGGCTGATCCTCAAACTTCTTCCCCCATGCCTTGGACCCTAATTTTCCCCCTGCGAAGATGGCATTGTCGGATTTCTTATTCCAGCCTTCGTCGCCCCGTCCCCCTTCTCAATCGCCCCAACTAGGATGGTCCCCCCCCCCTTCCTTTGTGACCCTGCCCGCGGGGCGGATTGCTGTTCCGCTTAATTTTCCACACGCTTCGTCCTTTGCAAGTGGCGTCCCCCTTTCGGGGGTGTTCCACGGCCTCGGTTTTTCCTTTTCCCTTTCTTGGAACGAGCCCTGGGGATCGTGCCGGTCGGGCCGTGCCCCCCTTTCCCCTCCCACCCGTGCGTGGATTTCCCCCTTCCCTCCTCGTCGAAGTACTACCTTCTCTTTTTCCTTCAGTGGCCCCCCCCCAGACGCCGCTCCGTTTCGGTGGCCCCGACGTCCTGCCGGCCCGCTGGCTCGAATCGTTTTCCCAGGAACGGGACGGCGGTTGGTTTGGGCGTTTCAGGCAGGTGCTGGTTTGTCTTAGCCAGGGCAGATGAACGCTTGGGTGATGCTTATTTTTTCCTCGAGTTTCCTCCTTTCGTAGTCAGAGAGGGAACAATTCGTTCTTTCTCCTCGCGATCGTTTCTGTTCTATACTCAGCATCCCCCGCCCACGGCGACCTCCTCCCCCCAAGCCGGTATAATACTCACCTTCCCCCCCTAGGCCTTTCTAGAACCGCGCCTCCCTTACGGCCGGGAAGCCACCCTTTGGGCGTTGGTTATTTTCCTTTGAAGCCCCCTTGCTACTATGGTGTTGTCGAACCACACGCTGTTTGGGGGGCTGGCGCTTGCGCTTCGGTCCTTTGATCGACTCACCGAAACTCAGCTCTTCGCTGGGGCAGCTATATATATTGCTCCTAGACTTTTTTGTTCGTTGTTGTTTCGTTTTTCTCTTATCTTTTGACCTCACGCAGGCTGGCAGTGACGTGCAGATCACGGCGAGTCTCCAAAGACTCCCAGCACGAGTCAGTTCTCCCCGAGTTCGTGCCCCCTCCCAATGTGGACCCATTGAGGTTCCTCTTTTTTTTCGCACAGCAAAACGCGACCCAACGGGTTGAGGAAGTTCGCCTTGCCGTTATATTCCTGGCGTCAATAGAGTGATAGGAATCGTGAGGGGAGATGTAGACGGGGGTGATAGATGAGTCTTCCCTACTGAGTCGATCGGCGTAGAAGGAGATGCCGTCATCACCGCGTTTTTTAGACCGAGTCCAACCCCAGCAGGAATCTGATGGCTCAGTGCACCGCGTCCCTTCTTTTTTTTTTCTCCCCCCACCCACGGGCTACTTCTTTCTTCCCCCCCTCTTCGAGCCAGGTCCCCGGACGCCTTAGGGGACCCTCCCTATGTCCTTTATTTTGCGTGTGCAGAAGAAGGCGCGATGCAGGAGTTCCCTTCGACGAGGTGGGAAGGCGATCCCCCGTGTCTTGTCTTGCTTTGGTGTTGCTTCCGTTATTTCCCCTCTTCAGCAGGTGCTCGATGTTCCGTGCAAGCAAGTAGACCCCCTGCTTCTTCACCCCGGCCCCCCCATTCCCTGCGATTCATTCCGAAGATTGTCCTGGTAAGCGGACCTTTGCCAAGCACCCCCTCTGCCGGGCCGGCGGTCAGGAGAAGGAGATGTTTTTCCCGCCGGTTTGGTCCTCATTGGGATAGGTAGCATTCCCCAATCCCATCCAGTCCTGGATGCCCACACCGTTCTGCCCGCCGTTAGGTCGATCCCCGTGTTGAGAAGTTGAGGTAGCCAAGTGAGGAGAACTGAGTTCGGGCAGAAAGGCGTTTTTTCCGTCCCACAAGTTTTTCTTGCGTCAAACAGGAGACTCCTCGGCCGATAGACCCTAAGATAACCCAACTTCAGGTGCCCATCTTCCACGGCGTCCGTGGTTTCCCCTTTTCCCGACAACTTGGTGCTCCCCCCAGCCGCGGCTTTGAAGACGAAGTCCACGCGAAAACAGGGCGATGACCGTCGGAGAGTTGAAGAGGGAAGTTTTTTTTTGGGAGGGTTTTTCAGGTGTGGCCGTTCTGGTAAAAAGTCGCCAGGCAGATGCAAAAGATGAAAAACGCAAGACACCACCCACACAACAACAACCCCAAACCCAAACAATCACTCCAAAAACCACAACTAACACCAACACTACCCCCCAACCCCCCCCCCCACCCCCCCCCCCCCCCCCACCCCCCCCCCCCCCCCCCCCCCCCCCCCCCCCCCCCCCCCCCCCCCCCCCCCCCCCCCCCCCCCCCACCCCACCCTGTCTCCTCGGAAAGCGACTCCATGGTGTTTAGGGGCGGACGATTTTTTCCCTTCGTTGAAAGCTCCGCTAACTGCTGCTTGGTCTTTGTTTTCAGGAAGTGCCCCTTTATTCCCTCCTCACGTGGAAAGTTCTTTTGTTTCTTCTTCTTTAAGTGTTTACGCCCGCGTGTACGTCGATAATGTTCCTTGCGACCCGGCAGACCCTTCCCAGCCGCCGGGAGGGGATTTATTACGTTTTTTCTGCTCACGCCCCACCCATTTCCCCAAACCTGGAGGACGACCCGCCTTTAATACTTCCTTCGGACTCTAGTATTGGTTTTTTTTTTCAGGGGACGAATGTTTGGAGCTTTCTCATTTTTCGGTCGGACCCGGGCCTTTGAGGTTCCTTATTGCTGACGCTGGTACCTGCGATTTTCCTTCCATCGAGCTTACCACGGGTCTTTTCTCCCGTCTCCTTGAGAAAGGTGCGACGTTTTTGATACGATGTGCTGCGCTTTCGGTCTCGCCGTCCGAAGCAGGTCTGTTCTTCTTTTCGTGCGTCCGATTTTTCAAATGACTCATTCGCGTTGCTTTTTTTGTTTCTTTCCTTTGTAGAAGTCAGGCTTTTTGTTAGACGAAACCTGTATGTCCCTCCAACCTTCCTTCGCTTTTTGTTTTTCGTGAGAGAAATCCTTGCTGGCGCTACCCTCCCCGAGGAGTGGTGGATCGACTTGCGTTCTTTCTCCCAAACTCCCTCATTGTGCTCTGCGGGGGCCGGTGGGGGAACCCCATTTCTATTCCTTCGGGGGAGCCCGTTTTTTTAGCGCTTCCCGATGTTCTTTACCGTTTCTGGGCCGGTATTTAGGTTCCCGTTTTGCTCGGACCCACAAAGATTTTTTTTCTCTTCGCGGAGGGTTTTTTTGTCAGTTCTGTTCTTTGGGGGTTCGAAGGTGCTTGCCGAAGTTGTCTCTTTGGGGCTACCCCACTCTGTCACCCCCAACCCCTTTTTCCTGGTGTTTTTGGGCGGCGTTTTTTTTTTTTTTTTTTTTGTTTTGGTAGGGACTGTTCACGTCACATGGCTTTCGTCCCTTGTTACCAATGGCGCGGTCCCCCCCCCCCCGTAGCTTTTTCGCGCCCCCCTTCCCAAAGGAAGCCGGCTCGTATTCTCTGGTGAAAGGAGAAGAGGTTTTTTCGCCAGTCCCCCCGTCCACGGCCCTTTTCCCGCGTCGGGTTCCTTTTCCGAGAGTCCCCTAAGAGGGCCCGGTGCGTTTTCTCCCTTGCGGCCTACATCCTCCAGTTCTTTACAAGCAGAACCCCGTCTTGTTGCTTTTCATTGCCATCTTATTACGTCGGTGTTTTCCATTTTTTTGTAAAAACGCCACCACTCCTCCGAAGAATTACCAACTTAGCCTTTCCCCCCCTTCCAAAGGTAGAGATTTTTTTTTTTTTTTTTGTTTTGCGCGGTAGGATCCCTGTGGATGCAGCACCAGGCGGGGGTCCCGCGTTCTGCGTCCGTGGGCCATTGGCACACCACAGAGGCCCAGTCCACATTGGCTTCCCCGAAGATTCCCGATGTAGGTGGCTTGTTACGCCAACGCCAGCGTTCCTCCTCTTGACCGACACTCGCCCTGTCTCCTTTTTGGCTTCCCCTCGTAGTTTTAGTTCCTTTTTTTCCCTATTTTTTTTTTCCAATTTCATCATACGTTTTTTTTTGTATGACCGATTGATGCTGGAGGCCTTTTTGGTAAGGACCCGTCCTTTTTTGGCGGCGGGTTTTTCCTCCTTATGTCGCTTTACTCTTGGATCCCGGCAACCCTTTGGATCAGGGGTGTTTCCTTGGTCGCCACCTCTGGTCTTTTTGTCTGTCTTAAGAGGGGTGGGGGGCCTTTTTTTTTTTTTTTTTCCTCCGGCCCCCCGCGGCTGGCTTCCGGTCCCCTTGAGCAAACCGTCCTGCCAATTCTTTTTCCGAGCTAATCTTTTTGCTCGGCTTCTTAACGTTCGTTGTTTTTGTTTTTTCCCTTTTGCCGAACAGCACTGGAGATAAGCGGGGAGAGAGGAGGGGACACACACAGCACACCGCTGGCCCCCACCTAGTCCCAGCAGTGAAGCTCCCCCGCCGGGTCCCCCCACCCCCCCCCGCCCACACCGGTTCTTTCTCCTTGTGTGTGGGCTGTGTGTGGTGGGTCTGGGTTCCTTTTTTTTTGGGCAGTATGTGTTTTTGTGTGGTTTCTTTTGTCGGTTTTTTTTTCCTTTTTTATTTCTTCTTCCTTGTTGTTCCTTGTTTTTTTTTTTTCTTTTTGTTTTTTTTCTTTCTTTTTTTTTTTTTTTTGTGTGCCCTGTTGCAGCCCTGTTTCGTGGTTCACTTTGAGGAGTTTCTTTTCCCATCGTCGGGAATTTTCCTTTCTGGCATAGTCCTTCGGAATGGACCCTTTTTTGGTGCCGGATTTCTCTCACATGCATAACAGTTGGTACTCCCGAAGGCGTTTATGAGCTCTATTTTTTCCCGTCTTCTTTTTTTTTGGGAGAGATTAGGGCTTGTGGATCTTGTCTTTCTGCTCGAGCTTGTTTGGCGGACTTTTGGGGCAAGTAACGAGTGTTTATTTAGGGTTTGGCCAACCAGGGCGGTTTACCTGACCGCAAGCCAAACCAATATCCCCCAAGGGTCCCTTCGGGGTTTTGGGTGAGTTGAGGGTTTTCTTTCACACGGCCTTTTTTTCTCCGTTCCGTCCCTAGAATTCCCAGACCGCCTTTTCCAACCGATGTCCTCGGGTCCGTCGGAGCGACGATTCCCCATGTTTTTCACCCGTCGGTTCAGCCTCCCAGCGTGCCCCGACTTAACCCTTGTTCTCCCCGGTTTTTTTTACGGACGCTCTCATTTTGATGGGTGCCCCAACTTCACTTAAACATCTACGCTCCCCCCTTTTTGTGCGAATACAGACTGAGCTTTTCTCCTAAGCGTGCCCCTTGTGTAGTCTGGGCCCTATCGGATCAGTTTCTTCCCAACCAGAACGTATGCTTCAACTTCCCCCCCCCTTTTTTTATGGAGGTTTTCGTCGACGATCGACAGGTCTGAAAAATTTTGACTTAAGCTCAGTTGCGAATCCCCCTGTCTCACGAGAGGATTCGAGCCCTAGATGTTTCCCCCTTCCATGATTCTACCCCCCTTCTTTTTTTTCCCTACTGACCAATCCATACTTTTCTTTTTCGCCGGGAGAATGTTTTTTACCCAAGGGGGTAATTTTCTATCTCGGATGCTAACTCTTCCCCCCCCTCCCTTGCGAACTTTTTGATTCCGGCAAGGGGAACTCCCCTCCGCTTGTTCTTGGGACACATCGCCCTACCACTTATCCCGCTCATCCTTCCCCCCCCCGACCCTGTATGAGTTCGCAGCCAGTTATGTAGGAGCCGGGTCGCTCTTTGTTTCATTTCTTTTTTTTGATCAGCTTTTCGTTTTCCTAGTGCCGACATCCCTTCCCCCTGAGTGATTGTAATTGTACTTCCCCCTTACAACTATTTTCCCCCGCGTTCTTGATCCCCCTGGTCATGATCCCCCTGTGGTTTTCTTTCCTCGGATTTTCCCTCTTAGTGTGCATATTGAGTCAGATTCACTGCTCCCTTTTCCGTTTTTCCCCTATTTTTTCTTCGCATTTCGTGCTGCTCGGCAGCCCGGCCCCCTCCAGGTAGTTAGTGGACTGGTCGCTTCTACCAGCACTCTTCTGCCCCTGTTTTTCCGTTTT
>Ga0179591_1403831_pt1 | contig 10892 bp, 2 predicted proteins | sample CZOMad2_1_08_16f_FD_182891 | JGI IMG/M metagenome (GOLD analysis project Ga0179591, IMG submission 182891) | Vadose zone soil fungal communities from Angelo Coast Range Reserve, California, USA - CZOMad2_1_08_16fungal (PacBio error correction) | ecosystem: Environmental > Terrestrial > Soil >... | reverse complement strand
AAGATATTCAGCCACAGTAGATTTACGCCTTTAACTCTACGCCGTTACTGTATGTGTATCTACCACCGCCGCTTGCCGACCTAACCTGCCGGGCAATAAATGTGTTGAAGACAGTGGTCCTGTAACGTGTTTCGCTAGTCACCATCTACAGTTCTACTCTGATAGTATCGAGCGCGCTATAGGTCACGCGCGGCAGCAGAGCTAGAGCTCCAGTAGTCGCTCGGACTCGGAGGGTCTAATTAATCACCTGATGTAGAAAGTAATGCCAGGTTAACGATGGTAGTACTATAGTAGTGAGGTCTGACTGTACTGTGTTCAAGTAATTGCGCGTCAAAAGAAGTTGCTACTGTTGGAATGTCTGCCTGAGAGCCGAGAACCAAATTTACTGTCTAGACTAGGCAGTTATTAATAAGCGTGAACCGAACGCGTATTCGCGCAAGCAGATAGGTCTAAGGTATAATTAAGTAGTTCGTCCCTGTAGCAGGTTGAGTGCTATCGAGATGCACGTTCGCAAGCAAGCAAGCCGGAAGGAACATTCCAGATGTGATAAGTGGGCTTATACACAGGTCTCTATTTCTAAGCTTCTCGTTTAATACGTTATAGTTGTGTCCAGGTACGTTAGCGCAGCACTCCCTTCCCGCGTACCAGGGGAAGCGGAGTCAAGGTTTACATGAAGCGCTCGATCGGCTAACACACGTAAGCCTGCCTTATACGATTCGTACTACGAAGGATTCAGCGCGACGCTTAGTCTCAGTATAGCCCAGCACCTTACCAATCCTGTACCGATAGCGTAGTGTCAGTAACCGGGAAAATCGGATAATGGTGTCAAGGAAAAGTCGGAAGAACCCAAACGGATAGAAAGCTGACGACTGACCTCGTGATGTGTCTGTTTGTAATTCGTGACCTATGAGGAGGATGGACGGAGCAGGCGTCTATTGACGACACGCCGGTCCAAGGATGTTTTTGTAATGGGGTCCGACGAGGCGGTCGCCAAGGAAGATGCACACCCAGGGCGGAGACTTGAGATGTGAGCTATAAACCGTTGCATTGCTTACAATAACTGTAATCTCGACGCTTGCATATTATGTAGTATCAGACATCTCTAAGATGCCGCGTATAGCTCTGAATAATTAGGGGGTTAGTAGAGCGACCGAAGAAGGCCTACTTTGCGTGCAGTGTTTCCGGTTGGGCGGATAGTAGACAGGACGCCTTATTACGTGCGAAGTATGCTTGGTTCGTAGGCGCGGGAAAGTATTAGTAATGCCACGCGAGTGCTTCGACTCACCGAGACGTCCCAGCAGAGTATCTATAATAGGAGAGAACCTTAAGTGTTTTTTACGCCCTTCCAGACACGAACACTTAATCGCGATCTAGAGTGTCTTAGCCGGTGACCCTCTACACTAAAATATCCTGCCCGAGAGCGATCAGATGGGGGCCTCGACGCTCGGATTCATTCCTGACTAGCACTTTATTTTAGTTACATGCAGGGAAACGTGTTCCACTCTAATACCACCTGACTCTTGTCTCGCAGTCGCCATCCATATATTTAGCAGTCCCGTGGGCCTGATCGACAAGCCCGGTTAGGGCCGCGCGCCCTCGAAACGCCGGATCACCGTACAGCCGACTGGCGTGGGCCCTTACGTCATTGATGGCAACCCGCGCTGTTTTATATGGTATCAACTAGGCGACGGCAACCGCCGCCCGTTTCTGTGTATTTGAAATATTCGACTGGTAGGGGACGAAGCATAGATAGTAAGTTAGGCACCGACCTGCAAAGCGGCGCCGGCGCGCAACACCTCGAGACCGTAAGTAGCTAGGGGCTGGTCTGCCACAGGCGCCATCGAATTTAACGCATAACCTTCAATGTTCAGGCAACAGCGTCTATAATTAGTTTAGGAGGCGAAGGAGTCGCGTACGCAGATGAGCTAGTTAGTGCCGTTCGCGAACACGCTGTCAATGAGTGATTCCAGATCGCACGAATCCGCAATGCGCACGACAATGTGTCAGTGGGTTACCCTGTACGCCGATGGACGAATCCTATTATTTGTATTTTTTTCGGGTGTAAGGTCAAGCAGAAACGCGTGTTACCGTCGTAGGAGTCACCACGAGACTGATCCCATGGTTAATTGCTGACGGTTACGAAGGTAAGCGGGTATTTGGCGAGCTCAGGACAACAGGCCTTCGTTCGACGGGATAGTACCCGTTAAAGGCTTGGGACTGTGTGCAGACCAGCATAAAAACCCGTGGTCTACATCGCCGATCTAAGTTATATTTTACGGCTACTGCAGCGTACCGTGCGCGCAGCGGCCGTTAGACAGCGCTCCAGAATCCATTGGTTCCCCTAGACGACATTCCCGATGCGAGTGCGTAGTACCTGCGCAGTCGCGTCGAGATATGAGCGAAAGAGCGTCAGGTAGCTTGAGAGGGAACCTGTTCGCATATGTAGAAGTAGTATATATCTCTTTTCCTCACGTTACTACTCACTCTACCGTTACGTAGTTATAATACACTATGATATGTCCGCCCGACCGAGATGTACTACCGCTTTATGTAACAGGTGACGCCGATTCGACACCCCTGATTAAACGCATCGGTATACGCCTATGACAGACATTTTATGCGGCGATGGCACTGGATAGCGACTCGCTACTGGGAATGGCTGGTACCAAGGATTGGGCGGCTACGAGTGCAAGGAACGGTCGTCCGGGGAGCCAATTACGGCGATACATCTACTGGTTTTTTGATGAGCGCTTCTCATAAGCATCTCCCGATCTGATACGAAACAGCTTGCTGGTCGCCCCAAGTCGATGTGTCGGAACACCGTCGAATCAAGCTGGACGGCTCTATCCGCTCTGTTAGCCACTACGATAATCGTGCTCGGCGGGAACGAGATCGAATCCATGGCTTCGATTCGTGTCAATCTGGAAACATACTCACTGTTACGGTCTGTCGGAAGCGCGAGATCACCCCTATTTGGGCTGTTACGCAGGTACAGCCAGACGCGTATTGCTGAGTAGACACATGCGGCGTATTCCTGGCGCCGGAGCGGCGCACACCCGAAGTATTAGGCTCTGAGGGATGTAAGCGCGCTCGGCGCTAACTGTCACTTTAGACAAGGTAAAGTTGCTAAAATCCGTACTCGTCCTCACCGGTACCGCGCAGCTCCGTCTCATACAGCCACGGTGCGGTCGGTCAGTACGGCCGACGTTCTAGTACGCGGATTGCAAGGGGAAAGGCACTGGCACACTTGGCACTTGCTTGTATATTTATAGAGTTTAATGGATCTGACAGGCGGTTCTAAGACGGCGCGCTTGCCCTACCGGCTGGCTTCAGACGGGACGCTACGATGAGCGGCCATCTGGGTATATTGTGAGATCTTACACGCTATCGACGGAGAAGCAAGAGGATCCGGGGCGATCGCGCCTACTGCGATATACTGCGTAGATGGATAGTGGATGGGGAATCCTGCGGCCAGTACTCTACCCGGACAAAGCCGGTAGAGGTAACTTGATACGCTGCCTATAGCGCAGCACGTGCTGCTTTACTCGCCACACACCGAGCGATAGGTATCACTCAAACCGCGCCATATATCGGTCTTTAGAAGACGTAACGTGCTGAGAACGGCGCAGCTCACCCATACGGCTGCAAGCGCTGGCATATGTATGACCTGCAGAACTTACCTCATTTGGTCCATGAATCATAGCTTCCTAGACTCCGCCGCTAATTGAGAGTAAGTTGACTGTTCGTTGCGCGGTATCGGTACGACCAGGTAGACTACGACTCATGTCGTATGCGCTGCCTACATACTCGTCTTGCAGGCGCGGCAATGACAACTACCAGAGTGTTACCAATGTCACAGCTAAATAACGATGCTTCAGGCTAGTCCCCAACTCTATGGATATAGATAATGCTTACACGGCATCTGGTAGTGCGTGATGAAGGCGTTCAACTAACCAGGCTCGCATTGCGGGATCTTAACTGACTCTCATCGATGTTGGGACTACGTCAGCTGCCGTAGGTGTAAATACAGGTTACACTCGGGAGATAAGGGAAATAGCCCGTCAACAACCCGTAAACCTCACGCTTAATGTACATGCTCTCGTTAGGAAGGTCACGAGTATGCTAGAACCGTAAATAAGGGATGGCATGAGCTATATCGGCTCGTCTAGAGTGCTAATGGTTCTTGACCTAGATTGAATAGGCTTCCCGTAAGAACTATAACTCCGATATGCCGAGTGAGGGCTGCCCTCGACGGTACACCCAGTGATCGCACAGTTATGTCACCTATACGCTATTTACGCCTTTCTATCAAAAATAAGTAGATTTTGAGCCTTTATTTAGGGAGCCTTAATATCGCAGGCAGTGCCCGAAAGGTGGCACTATAATTCGCGTGCATGTCTGAGCAATTGGCGATATAATCTTTCTTAATGAAGCCCCGCGGGCCACACGTAGGATTACTACAACTATAATGCGGGTAGAGGTTGCCTAAAGGGATTATAAGATCCGCTGACCACTTCCCCACCTGCTTATTAATTTTAAGCAGAGGGCAATTTATGCACTCGCTAATTAGAGCACATAGAGTTACCCAGTTATTATAGTAGCCTTTAAGGTACTCATAGTCTTCCAGGCGGTCGCACGTGAATGGCCTAGAGGCTGTAAGCGGGTATAAAATAGTCTCGCTTCTGTCAAACGGAAGGCCTGAGTATGATAGACGAGGCTCTAGTGACTATCGACTCCTTGTCTAAGCTATCATAGTAAGTAGACGAGATGTGGTTATGATAGCCTTTATGGAAGAGAAGCACGAGTCAGTTTAAATGTAAGAATATAACCCTACCTAACGTCTCAACGTCCTTAGATCAAAGTGGTTATAGTCTTTCGGCAAGTCCTAAGAGTGCAGTAGATGTCAACATGCGAAGATTAAGGGGTAAAGTACTAACGGCCCCTATTTATGATAGATCGACTGGGAACGCGATGCGGTACTGATCTAACGGTGCTATATGCGACCATCTACAGTCCAGGTAACGGAGTGGTATAGTGAACTATCATCGTAACCTGCTCCAGAAGCGCATTTACGAGCAACGACTAGTGTAGGCTGCTGAAGCGCGAGGCCTATGTATTATACTAGCTCACTCCTTAAGGGCGAACGCTTCTCACGCTTCTCGGTAGAACTGAGGTAGTTTATTTATAAGATATGTAGCCGCTAGGCCTTATTAGCCTATGATTGAGATGTTATACTTTAGCACTTACTAGTCTACCTTCTAGAGCAAATCGCTTACTAATAATCCTCACCGATATAATGTTTTGTAATTTTGATTCGTCGACTATACTTAAGCTATTATATTAGAATAGTAGACGTCGTCGCTACGACAATGGAGGAGCGTCAAGCACGCGTAGGAACGAGCGAGGGCATGGATTATATATAGTAAGTCTCGTCTCGTTCCTTCTCCTGTCCGATGGTTTCTGTCATCATTGTCGAGGCGAGACTACTATAGATCAGCAGGCCACTACACAGGTCCTACCTTACGATTATATATCATAGCCGTAAGTATAAACTATAATTATATCTTAGAATATTAGTAGCGAATTGGCATCTAGAACGGATATTACTATGCATTAAGTTGCACATCTCACAACCGTATATCAGTATCTCTAATTAGGTATAAGGCCTATTCTTCGCGGTGTCTTCGCACTGAACACAGAATATCTTTTGCCTTGTGTGTTGTTATGCTGACCAATAAAAGGAACGCGAATTCTAATTTGCGTTCGTTCACGGAGGCGAGCTGTCGTGTAATAATTAGTACTCGCTCAAATGAGCTTTTGTGTTAAAATCGTAGGCAGGTCAGACATATACCGTAAGATTACCTGCGCCCCCCCTTACTTGATTTTTATAACCCGATTAGATATAATAAGCCTCGATTTCTTAAATAGGGCGTTAGTTCAGTTTACCGTTGCACGTAATCTTTAGTTTAAACTATTCTACAGCTGTAAAAGATATAAACTTATTAAAACTTAGTTAGAGGTTATACTCTCCTTAAATTTACAAGCTACTTGCATTAACAATTAATGGCTATATGTATCCTACTTATTACGTTACATGCTTAGAAGGAGATCCTACCGAGTTATAATTATAGCCCTTGCCTATCCTTTGCCCTATTCCTATCGGTAGAGCTATTTTAGTACCGCTTAATTGGCGGAGCATTTCACATTAGCAGTACGTATAAAGGCTTATTAATAACGTTAAACTCTATTCTGTAAGAGCGCGGACGGGTAGATAAAAGTGCTTTCTGTAAAATACACAAAGGAATTAAGCGGTACACCGTTTGGGTGAGTCGGTGAGCTCGATTTTTAATCCCTGCTTACGTGCACCGTCGGTCCCCGCGTCTAACATGTAGTTGTCACGTATAGTCCTACTATAATTGTACTCGTAGCAAGTTTAGTCGGCACATTCTCTTAAAGCACGCAATCTATAGTTCGCCTTAATTTTTACAGAGTTCTGGGGCATCCTCTGTGCTGTAAGCGCGAATTGACTATAAAGACTGCCTAAAACGAATTGTATTTTGCTATAGTATTGAGGAGGGCTATAGAGAAGTTATGCTCTAGCAACCATGGCATCTTATTTAGATGGGAGCTAGTCAGTAAGGCATTCTGAGATGGTATACGCTTTAAGACCTATATAATTATAACCCGAAGCGTAATTAGTAGGCAGGCCGAACGAGCCTTCCCGGGGTCTGCTATCACGGCGCTGGTACCAGTCTAACCTTATGAGCTAGTAAAATCGGTTTAACGCGCGTGGAGTAAGCGAGGGGTGTATTGTACAGGAGCTTAGTGTTCTGTTTTCCTTGAGTGTAATAACAGTTACTATAACCTAGCTGTATAGTACTCTGTAGACGAAATTTTATATATAACCTCCTTTCTTAGCCCTTGAATCAATAGCTGAGCTTCAGTCGTGCTGCACATTAACGCTAGCAGGCATGGAAGAGTCGACAGATGCGCCGTTGCATCCGTATGGGCAATTTTAGTTGTATTATAAGGGTAGCCGTCGACCGCAGGACTCGCCATGCGACTCGATAATGGCAGTGGGGAAAGGGTCCGAGGGAGCTATTCGGCAATAGACGGACTCATTTATCTTTAATAGCTTACATAGCTATCTTCATAAGGGTCACACTACCTCGTCGGTTACTAGGTTGTCTCTATGTTCTAAAGATTTTGTGAGTAGAATCGTAAGTTATGATACGCATCTTTTCTTTAACTCAAACGCTTTGAGCCTTATTGCAGCGTAATATTGCTCTAATTTATCATGAATACTATTATATACGTTAAAAAGGCGGGACTTCCTTAACTAATTGCTCTACCCTTTATCTATTATAGTAAAACGTTAAAGTAAAGACGTTCGGGTTCCTAGATATAAGACTGATGCGCTGGAACGTAAGGGGCGAGCTCAGCCTCGGTCATCGCTCCCGGTAGATCCTTCAGTCTCAGTGACGGAATTAAAGGAAGTATGCCATTACGTTCACGAGAGTATATAGATCCGTGCAGAAAAAAATATCGGAGGCTCTTAATAGACATAAGTTGCGCGACGTTGTTTGAGGGTAGAGGAGAGGAGGATAACGAAGTTAGGTCAAACTATCATAGTCGAAATTAGCTTCTAGATCGTGCACGTATGCAGTCAGAGAACCGTATATACTATGTAAGCACGGATACACGTATAGCGAAGTGCTGGGCTTCTAAATGGTGGGCGTAGAAGATAATACTTTAAGGGCTAGAGCCCACTCCGGCTTAAATCGGCGCGTCTCAGCCGGTAGACGCGGGGGTACTTCTCAGTTTTATTTCAGATTTAAGTAGTGTTAATTGGAGTACTTATATGCAAGGGTGCTTAATTGCCTAATCTTTTAACTTGCGTAGCGCTACAGGGCTAAAGAACCCTAACAGTACGGCCAGTACATTAAGTAAGATAGTCCATAGGCGTCAGACTCACAATTACAACGGTAGTAAGTCTATACGTAACTCTAACTTAGTTAGGTGGCTCTAAGTAAATCAATTTGTTCTAGTTACTTAGTAGTGGAGCAGTACTGGACACGGGCGTTAACCCTACTTTGCGCATGACACATGGCACCCAACCCTATTGTCCCTAATAAAGATATGTCTTTAAGGCGGTTCCTGTGATTAAAAGTCAGAATCGTTTCATCTCCATTCTAATGCCATATACATCTCTTAATCATTATCAATCCGTAAAGCGGCCCCGGTGTGTTAGGTGTTTATCAGGATCATTCAATAAGGTATTAAAAAGTAATATAAACTAATGCCAGGGAGAGCTGTTTCTAACTTAGGCTCGTGGCTATGTAACGAGTCGAACACAGTCGCCGGGGAGATCGTCTAGTACCCGCGTCCCCATTATCTATACAAAGAAATTGATAATATTAAGCCTACTGGTAATTAGTTATATCTATGACTACGATGGTATTACAGTTATTAAATGGGCACGCTTACAAGCTTAATGTTCTCCATATGGTTTATAGATATACTGCGGGCGCAGGGTGTCGACGCCCGGCGCGCAATTCGGACTAGTCCGGTACTTTGGCATAGAGTACTATAAAGGAAACGCCATTCGCTAAGTAATGCTGTTTATTAAAGCGAGCCACGGAGCTCTCCGCTGTTTATTACCTCTCTTCAAGAGATAGAGATGTGTTAATTTCTGATTGTAGATAGAGCGATCTATGGAAATTAGTTATTAAGAATGGCAACTCGGGTTTATGTATACAGTGAACGTCTCTACCTACCTGTGGCTATACTTAGTTAAGTATAGTTGGGTACAGTACAGTCCTTAATTCTGGTCGTAAATCAAACTCATATAAGGAGCTACTCTAGCCTTACTGCTAACACTCCTTACCGTTCATTAGATCTATTCAGGAAGCTAGTACTGATGTTAGAATAGCTCCTGTCATCGTCTGGAAACTCAGGCAGCTTCAGCTCTTAGCACCGAGGTAGACATGATAGTAAGAACCTTAGCTATAATTGTCTAACGTTCTTCACTTAGCGAAAACGTTATTAGCTATAGTCCTCTCTCCGCTAGGTTATTCACTGACTTAGAACCCGAGAATGCTAGTTTAGACTAGTTAACGGCTTGATGATTCTTCGCAAACACGTGGCAGAGCGCAACCTCTCGATGCCAGCCGTCGTCATGCAGAGATTTAACTGGTGAAAACAAAAGGGATAAAACATCTGCGGGATTAATCAGGACACCTGGCTCAACCCGGTTTACTTTGTCCTTCGACTCATACGCGGCGTTTAATAATGAGTAACCTCTACTATAATTGCCTAGATGAAGACTAGTGGCTGTTGGCCACTAGTTCGCATACAATATACTCACTGTGTCACATGATGATGCAGCTGAGGTTTACATCAATTGTATTAGTGGCGGGCGAGCAACCCGTCCTCGGAAGCGAGTGGATGACGTTCATTAAACGTCAGTTAGAGTGTGCACGGGCCGGTCTAAAAGGACTATACTATCTCTGACTGGTGATTTGTCCCGTCAGCGGGCTCCTCCGGTGTTGTGAAGGGAGAAGATGTTGGACCCTCTTCTGAGCGATTAAGTATAGTCTTGGTATAAGCGGCCACGCCCCTGCTCCCTTCCTTTACCTTCCCCGCCTCATACTCCCCGACCTGGTCTACACCTCCAGCGACTAAGAGTTCAAATCTCGGGATCTATCTGCGACGTCTTCGTCGCATGAGCGTGAGCACAGTAACATTTCATCAACCGTCCCCTCTCCCAACTTCCTGGCCAGCATGACGACAGAGGGTGGCTCGTCCTTCTGCGGGTTATTTTCCAGTCCTCGCTCAACAGCCGTGGCTCCGTTTGCGGAGCCCCTACCTTCCTAGTGTAACGTATGTATCTCTTGCCGTGAGACGTCAAAGGCCGGGCACCCACAGCTCAACGTACCGGTTTTCGCTCAGAGGAACTCAGCCCCGCCGCGTAATCCGGGCAACTAGTCACGAATTATACCATGCGATTGACTACAGTATACTTATCACAGGACGTCCGCCTGCGTTTCCACATACAACGGTATAGAAGATCTTTACCGTGCGCAGTGAAGTGACTTGACATAAGGCAAATAGCTCCTTATAGGATATAGAAATTCAAGGCACTACTTACCCACGAATTCATATTACTAAGCCACTGTAGCGTAGTGTATCATACACCGTTGCTCATCTTCCTAACACTACACTCTAGCCTCTCTTGTTGCTTGACTGACGGTTAGATATGCGTTTACATAAGGTAAAGGACAGCTCCGTGTTCTCTTTAATAACAGATACTTAGCGAACCTTCGTTTTTCTCTAGTATTGATGCCAGATACTAGAGCCGCAGCAGAGTATCTACTCATAGGAGCCCAACTTTCAGTTATCATCGCCCCTTTTATCAGCCGTAATACCCCGCGATTCTAATTAACTAAGTGTCAACCAGGGTGCAGAGTTATGCCTCTGCCAATTTATGTCAGTAAGGGTACTGCTAATCGTTCCCTTGCGCGTATTACGACCGTTCGCGCTCGGAAAACGCCTGGGAATACGCAGTGGTGAATTTAGCCTACGCATGAACTTTTTTATATTAGTTTCCTATAGAAAACCCCGTTTCTATTTCTATTAGAGTCAGCTGCTAGCCTTAGGCGTACGGAGCTCTCCAACGATCGTCTTATTCGGAACATGTATTCTAGGCGAGATAGTTGGGTTGGGGGGGCCTCCCTGTTTGCGCCGACCGTAGCGGATGTTCACTTCCCTTGAGGTGCGTACCTTGTAGTCACTAGAACCCGGCAGGTTGCTCCTAAAGCAGACCGCCTGTCCCTAGTTCGCAGATTCCCGTACTCCAACGCTCCCGTGTAGCATGTAGCTACCCTATCTGA
>Ga0179591_1371748_pt1 | contig 10892 bp, 16 predicted proteins | sample CZOMad2_1_08_16f_FD_182891 | JGI IMG/M metagenome (GOLD analysis project Ga0179591, IMG submission 182891) | Vadose zone soil fungal communities from Angelo Coast Range Reserve, California, USA - CZOMad2_1_08_16fungal (PacBio error correction) | ecosystem: Environmental > Terrestrial > Soil >... | reverse complement strand
TCGACTTCTTCCTCTTGTCACCGTGGATTCCTCCCCCCTTCCTGTTCAGAGTGATGGCCGTACGTTTTTTCCCCCTTCTCCGCCTATTGTATGGTGCAAAGGCGGGGCGATCCGTCCTTCTTTCTCTTTCTTTCCTTTTTAGAACACGCATCTGCCCCCTCCTCAGTCTTTTCCTCCCCCCTCAGCGGAAACCAGTCCCTTTTTTTTTTTCTTGCTCTTCCTGATTGTGTGCGCGATAATTGGCAGGTGCTTTCCCCTTCCTTCCTATCATCTTTACCGGTCGGCCATAATGTTGTTTCCTTCCCCTGCATGAAGGGTTTTCGGGTCACCTTTTTCCGTTTTTTAATCCCGTGAACGGAGGGCCCCCCTTTCTCCTCGGGAAGAGACTCTCTGCCCTCGGGCGTCGGTCGTTTTTTTTTCTTGAATGACACTCATTTTTCTTTTTTTTCTTCCGAGAGAATTCAGAGCAGTACTACTTCCCCCTTGGCGACCTCGTTTTTTCACCGTAGAAACGCGAGCGGTGTGAAATGTTTTTTTTTTCCCTTTCACCCCTCGTGCGCAAGGAATGCTCGGTGTCGTTCTCTTTCTTCCCCGTGGATACTGTTTTTTTTTTTTTCTCCTTTCTCTGGAAGGCGTCTCTATTTCTCCTTCCCCCCGATAGAGGAAAGATTCTCGTGTCTTTTCACACGCAGACTTTAACAGTTGGATGTCAATAGAGCCGTCTTTTTTTTCTCGCATCTCTCTCTTTTCATACCAATAAGTTGTGTTGTTGTCTTCTCCCCGATCCGAAGGCCGTTATGACATACCGATTTTTTCCCCGCGTGTATCCGACACTTATCTTCCGCGCTTTAGACTATGCGGGCGATTAATCTCGCCGATTCCTCGGAAGGGAATTTTCCCCTCCATTAGCCACTTTCGTGAGCCTCTCCTGTGACACCTATATTCTGATTGTTTTTTCTCGACATGTACTCGGCGGCAGCTTTCTTTTCCTACTCTGGTTCGCAAAAGAGCTCCGTGCTTTTTTTCCCCGCTTTAGGAAGTCTCTGCCAATTCACTGTACACCTGAAGGGCATTCTTTTTTTCCCTTTTTTTTACACTACGGGCACAACGACGGCGGCATCCTCCCCCCCCTCTTTTTCTTGTCTTGGGTCCGGTCCCCCCGGGACGGGCTTCATCAAAACGTTCCTTTTCCACTGTGAAACCGGCCCCCTTCCTTCCTCGTCATGCTCGAGGCAGATCTTTTCCCTGAACTCTTCCTGACGCCCGCGGGCGGCCGTCCCCATTTCAAACCCTATTTTTGCAATATCTAGTCATTCTTTTTAACTGTAGTCCCCCGACGGTCCGATTAGGCTCTTCCCTCCCCCTCTTGCTGAGGAGCTCGCGTGGTTTCCACCCTTCCCCTTGATGACTTAGCGAGTCTGATCTCCCTCTCAGGAGATGACTTTCTAGGTATGACGTAGAGGCCCCCGCCCTTTTCCCCTCCCCCGGGCGAAATCCACGTTTTTTCTCCCAAAGTGCGTCCACGGCGCTTATACCTTAGGCCGGCCGCACTCTTTTTTTGGTCGCGCCTCTGCAATATCGCAAGATGACCCCTCCCTTCCCACTTTTCCCTCTTGGGTGAACAGGCCGTGGTTTCCCTTTTTTTTCTGAACTCCGTGCAAACTCTTCCCCCTCTAGATAGACCGGACCCTTTTCCTTTCCAATTTTGAAACGTCCACGGTGCTTTTCACTATAGATTTTTTTTCCTTTTTTTTACTCTCTCGTTTCGAGTGGACACTTTTTCAGTCGCCACCCTTCTTTCGCGGATTGTTTACGGAGCGCTGACCCCCTCCCCCCTCTCTCCACTGTACAGTTTCTAAAGCGTCCTTTCTTTTCGAGGTAGACTACGACCATTTGTTGTCGATACCGCCTGGCTTCCCCTGCTTGCCGAATTGCCTGCTTTATCCGGCCCCCCTTGCATAGCCTCGATCTGACCATCTCCCTTCCCCCCCCCTTTTCGGCCGATCGCCGGCCCCCTTCTTTTTCAGACACGAGGCAGGCTTTTTTCTACACTTTCCCCCTACCCAAAATCACGCACACGCTTGCTTCTTTTTTTTCCTAATGGCTGGAGATAGAGTCGATTTTTTCTTCTCCCCCCCCTTTCACAGGCGACAAAATAAGCACCCCCTTTTTTTGCGAGGTGGTGGGGTACCTCCTCTTCTTCCCTCCTCCGCCGGTGACACCGATCCGAACTTTTTTTCCCTTCTCTCGCGTGTTCATCCATAACTCTTATCGACAAGTCCTTTTTTCGCTCTGGATGTCTCGGAGGTGAAGGTCCTTCTCCCTTCCTCGTGTCGGGCAACGCAAGTGGAGCACTCTTTTTTTCCTCCGCATATCGATCCTTGTCCCTTCCCTCCCCTGAGATGGATGAGGGAGAGGGCCATATCCTTTCCCCTGCCCCCCCCCCTCTGCCAAAGAGAAAGCTCTCCTTCCCCCTTCTCGCAACATCAGTTTCGAGCCCGTTCATTCTGGCCGCGCATGGGTTCATCCCCCCCCCCCCCTCCCCCGAGACCGTCCCTGTCACGATCGACGAAGGTACGGCGGTATCGAGGAACGTTCGTGCATCCCCCCCCCTTCTTTTTTTCAAAAAGGTCCGAAGAATTTCGCCCCGCGTCCCTCTCAGGTCATTTCCCCCCCCTCTTCCTTTAGTTAAGAAGTCAACGCGGCCGCCTTCCCCCTTCCCCTCAAGTGGGCCGGCATCAAGAACGTTTTGTTTTCTCCCTTCCGCATCGCCGGATCTTCTCCCTCTCCTCTCGAGCTAGAGATCCTGGTGCGGCCGATGCAGAATCGCGCGTCTTGTTGTTCTGTCTCCCCTTTATAACAACGCTTCCTTCCCAATACCTTCCCCCCGCTTTTGTATTACCCTTTTCGTTTGCGGCCAGGTCATCCATTCTTTTTCCTTTTGCTGATGGGGCCGCGTGTCTACCTTTTCCGGCAAACCTGTCGAACAAAAAAGCCCTTTCTTCTCTCCCGCATTAAGCTCGCGGCTCTCCTCTCCGGGCGTTTTGGCGCAGTATCACCGGAGCTTCCCCTCCTCCCCTTCTTTGGTCCACAGTAGATCACCGGCTCTGTCTTCTTCAAGAGAATTCGCCCCCTTGGCCACGCTCTCTATCCGGCGGCAAATCAAAGAACTCCTTTTTTCTTTCCTTTTTCCGAGGGGATCATATCGTTGTTTCTGCTGAGAAGGCCTCTGCTGTCTTTCGTCTTTCACATTGCAGTGGCAGGTCTCTCCCTTCCCTTTCTTTGAGAAAGATGGACAAGCCCCTCCCTCCCCGATCAACTTTTCCACGATTCCTTTCAGTACCTGACCGCGGGCAAAGAGAGAAGGGGTTTCTTTTAATGGGCATGCTCCCAGTTCCCTTTTTTCTCTTCCTCTTTCGCAAAAGGTTAGTCGACAAGTTGTCCAGCGGCTTTTTCGAAAGATCTGCCCGGCGAAGAGATATTCGGAAATTCTTTCTCTCTTTTTTCCTACTCAAGAGGAGGACAATGACTCTCCCCCCCCTAGGAATGGAAGAGGGCGTATTTTTTCCCCCGATATCTCTTGAGTGTTTTGTGGTCTTGGTTCCCCCCCCTCTTTTCCGCGGAACAGCCCTTCGGTCGGGTTCCTATTTTCGGGGGATGAAGGGATTGCGGGCGTATTTTTGTCCTATAAGCCCCTTGCAATCCCTGCCCATCCACAATAGCGACCTAATCCTTTTTCTTTTTTCCTTGCGAACCTCGGTTGTAGGTGTTCAGCCCGACAACCCTCTTTCCCTCTTTATCCCCTTGTCAGGTAAAGACGCCTCTTTGGGGGTTTTTTTCTTGCGCGTCAGGGCCTCATAGGGAGTGCGGAACTTTTCCTTTTCCCCTAACTTCTTTTTCTTCGCGGGGATAAGATGGCTGGGCTGCCTCCTCTTCTCTTTTTCCCTTTTTTCTCCTTAGCCCTTGTAGACGATCGAGACCTCTTTTCACTGCCCCCCCCTGGGAGCATGACATTCTTTCTTCCCACGTGAAAACGTGATCCCTCGGTAAGGTACTCCTGAATCTGTGAGTTTTTTTCGCCGAGGTCGGTGTTTTAGTTCCCCCCTCTTTCTTTATTGTCCGCATGCGTTGTTTTTTCAACTTCGGCGATGAAATGATCCTCTCCCCCCTACCCCCCGCGAGCCGGCGCAGTTCAAGACCTTCTTTTTCAAAGATAAAAGACGGATGATCCCCTTTCCCCTCTAAGATTCAGGGTATTTGCCGCCGAGATAGAGAGTTCTTTTTTCCCTTCTCGGTTCTGGACGACTTTCCTCCCTTCGAGAAGGTGACTCCCCGGATTTTCAACGTTGCCGACTGCCGGTGTCGCCTGCTCTTCTTTTCCCCCTCCCCCTTCGTGAGATAGACCTCCTTCTTCGTAAGGCTGTGACTCCCTTTGTTCTCAGTTGCCGCAAGAGAGGTCCTGGGTCCCCCCTCCGTCCCATCAGCAGCGTGAATTTTTTCCCTCCCCAAAGCGAACGTCTTTTTTTTTTTTAAGTCCCTCTGTTGCCAGCCAGAGTTGTATCCTCTTTCTCTCTTTCTCGACATCGCGCGATTCGCCCCTGATCTTCCCTTTTTTTCCAGGATAGCGAGCTGCTTTTTCCTGGCCTTTTTCGGTCGATGCGGAAAGAGAAATTTCCCTTTTTCTCCCTTTCTTAGGCCGGCCCCTTTTCCTCCCCTTGCGGGCAGGCGCTGTCTCGTCGTCCTTGCGTTGTGTAGATGTGGGAAAGGCCTTGCGGGTGGGTCGTGGTTTTCCCTTTCAACCCACACCACCCTTTCCCCTTTCTATAACATTCCCTCCCTTCGTCGATCTTGACCTTGGCCTTTTTTTGGGGGAGTATTCTCCCCGAACTCCCTTGACTTGTTCTACGGAGCCTTAGAGGGTTTTGGTTAGCGGAAGCGCGTCCTCGGTTTGGAGAGCAACTTCTATTCCCCTTCTTTTTTTCTGGGAATCAAAACCGGATCTCTGCTTTCCTTCTCCTTCCCCTTCCGTTTAGACAGGTAGGTGCTCCACTCGATGGCCTTCCTGCGTCGCCTGAAACGCAGACTTCCCCCTCCCCATCCTGACAATACGTGGCTTTCTCTCCCCAGTGGAAAGATTCTATGCACACAAGCGCCTTACACGAACGTCCCTTTCGGAGAGGTTCTGCACGGGTGACGGATTTAGACCCCTTGCCTCCATCTGAAAACATACAATTTGAAAGAGCACTTCGGGCAGCAACCTTTCTCTTTTTCCTCCTCGGCTCAGCCATTGCGCCTGCGCTGTTTTCCTCGTGTGCTGAGTGTGGTCGTGGCAAGTTCTCTTGTCTTTCCCTAAGTGCATTCCGCGAAGAGGTTTTTTTTTTTTTTTTTCTTTTTTGAGTTTGGTTTTTTAAAAGGGGGGGGGGTTTCTTGCGGCGGCCGAAAATGTTTCCCTTTTTTTCTCTCCTTCCTATCGCGGACGTCATGCCGTTTTTTCGTCGAGGCCAGACGATGCCATTCCGTTTTTTGATAATCAGGAGAAGGGCAATGGTTTCTTCTGACCTTCCCCTGGAGTCGCGGAACCTTTTTCTTCTCCCCCTGGAAAGTGTAGAATCTTCTTGTCCCCCTCCTCCGGTAGCAACTCGTCCTCCTTATTTCCCGGTGGCGATTAGTTTCTTTTTCTTTCCACTCGAAACGATCGCGTCTTCGCCCCCCTCAGAGTTTCGATGACAAGTCCCCCCCTTCCCCTTCCCCTTTTCCTATCCATTTCGGCGGCGCTCGGCTTTCCGGAGTTCATGAACTTTCAACTCCAACCCCTGCGAAGGCAGACCCCCTCTTTTCTTTTTTCTCCTTGCCCCACGAACGAGCGAACTCCCTTCTTTTCCCCCTCGTATAAGGTTCCGTCTCACAGCGATCGCACTTTGCGGGCACCGTGGATTCCTCTTTTTTTCCTTTTTTGCCTGTTGGATGGCCGCTCCCCCTGCCTAAGTACCTTCATTTTTTCAGGCGGGGTCCTATCAGTATTTTTTCAAGTCTACCGGGCAGCGTACTTGCTTCTTTCCCCTTTTCCTTTTCCTCCTATCCGTTCACCAGCGTGCTAGCGAAAAGCCGTTTTTTTTTTTTTCCTCCCCGTGGGTAAACGAGGGTTTCTTCTCCTTCCGCTCTTTTTTTGCGTTTGATTCGCCCGCGGGATTCCATGAAGATTCCTCTTCTTCTTTTCCCTTTCTCTCCTCGGAATGACGAGGGTGTTTCCCCCCTCCCCCCGGACGGGGTACACTGTACCGTTTTCTTCATCCCTTTCCTAAGGGGACACTAGCCCCAAATCTTCCCTGTTTTTCCTCGATCGACAGCTCGCTGTTTCCTCTGTTCCAGATACAAGAGTATCTTTCGTGCTCCTGTTTGACTAAGATCACTTCCCTTCTCCTTCCTCCTTTTCCTATCTCGTGGGCTACTTTCCCTCTCCCCGCGAGAAAAAGCTCTCCGATTCTTTCCTCCACCAGGCACGGCATGCTACGTTTTCCTTTCCTCCTTTTTCTTAGTGTGATATGACCCGGAGGAGAAAGCCTTTTTTCGGATATTCACTCGCTAGCACCCGATCGCTTTTCTTTGAACCTTGATCATGGTACGGATACCCTTTTCCCCCCTCCTCACGAGAGGGATGTTCCCTTTTTTTTTTATCGGGGAGAATCTCTTTTTTTTTTTTTACTTTCAGAGTGAGGGACCCGATCCTCGCCCCCCTCCCCCCCCCTTCTCGCGGAAGTTGAGTGTATCTCCCCCTTTTTTTCGCAAGAGAGAATCTTCTGCTGGAGCGAGTGAAGTCTTTTCTCTCTCCCTCCTGTCTTTCCATTCCCCTTTTTCGAATCGACAGAAAAACGAGCAGGCCTTTGGCTCTTCTACGTGTTTCTCTCTGCGGAGATTTTTCTTTTCTCGTTTTCCTTCTCCTTTTTTGCCCCACGAGATACGTGAGTTCCCTTTTCCCCTCTGAAGTAGTTCGGAGGCACCCTTTTCTACGCTTACCGGTAGCTGGAAACCTCACGCCCCTTTTGCTCTGGCGATCGATCGCTCTTTTCTCTGTGAAAGAGGGCAAGGGCTCCCCCTCACCCGTCGGTTAACCGGCCGCGAAGATGCCCCCTCCCCCCCCCCCTTTTTCCTCATCAGAGACGATAATGTGCTTTTTTTCATGAAGAACGAGGGCGGCACTTTCCCCTCTTTTGCCCTGTTTTCCCTGCTAAAGGACCACCATTTCCTTCCCCTTTTATCCAGACCCCTCTTTTCCGAGGCACGCTGGTGAACGATCTGCTGAGGCATATTTCTTTTTTTCCCTTCAGAGTAGCTTCCCCGCCTTTGCCGCACTACAATCAACTCCCCCTGTCATGCTCTTCCCTTCCATGGGACCTAGCCCTAACAGAATTCTTTCAGTGCCAAGTGGCTCTCTTTCTTCCCTTCTCCCGAAGGATCCGAACCTTTTTTCCCCGAGTTCCGCAGGGCTGGCCTCGCATGCCCACTACAGAGCGTTTGGAGTTCTTCCTCCCTTTTCTGGCGATTGGTCTTGGTTTTTTTCCAAAGTGCAAATCACGGAAGAGCTCTCCCTCCTTTTTTGACCAAAGAGCAATGACCTGCTTTTTTTTTTTTCACGTAGGTTGCTTTTTCCCCTTCGACATACGGTGTAGATTTTCCAATTTTCTTTTTTTTCCCCCCGTTATCCAGGATCGGGCGCGGTTTAGGCGCGCTGAATTTTTCTGCCCCTCTCCCTTAATGTTCCCTTTTCTCCATTTTTCGTTCCGGAGACTCCCCTTTTGCCTTCCCCCCCCTTTTACCAGGGAATGCTCTTGCCCTTTTTGGCATAGGCTGGCTGTCTTCTCCTCCACTTGCATTCTCATCCTATATGCCCATCGTTCACTTTCCCCCCCCTTCCCGGCCGAGACGCGGCCTTGCTTCCCGACACGCAGCACTTTTTTTCCACTCCCCCCACCACACCCGCTTGCGGTCCCCTTTTCCTTTTTCCTGCTGAGACTCGCAGTCGCCCTTTTTGTTGCCCACTCACAGGGTTTCTCTTTCCGATTGTTTTGTGTTGCGATGGCTCCCTCCTTTTTCCCCGCAGCCGGACAACGGAGGCTTCCGGCGCCCCGCTACCGAAATTTTTCTCTCCACATGTCCTTCCCCTTTTTTTGATCGACACTCCGTATTCGAGGATGTATCGGAGCTTTCGGCTAGCAAAGGCCATACCTTCCCCCTGACAAGTTGATCTCTTCTTTACGGAAGATAGCCCGGTGTGATTAAATAAAAAGGACTCCTTCGATTCCCACGACCATTTTTTTCTCCCAAGCTATAGTTCCGACACATTCCGGAGGATAATTCCTCCTCCCCCCGCGCCTGCCCCCTCCACTCCCAAGAGACCGTCCCTTCCTACTAAGGATTCAGGAAACCCTTTTTTGGTTTTAAAATTTTCCGAAGACCTTTTCTCCCCCTTTTCCCCACCCAAGAGACGGCTTCCCCCACGGCAGGAGAGTCCCCCCTTTTCCCTCCTCAAGGACTCCACACGTTTGTCCTTTCTTCGCGAGGAAAGTTCCTCTTTTCCCTTTCAGGAGCGAGATCGCTCTTTCTTTCCCCATTCAAAGCCCTCTTCCTGAATCGCGCGTTTTCTTGACTAACCTCCTTCTTACAAACGCGGGATGGCCTCTCTTATTCCCCGGACGGGGGGTGATCCCCAAGCCCCCCTTTTCATACAGTGGAAATTACGTTTTTCCGCCTTTTGCACCTTCTTTTTTTTCCCTTTTTCGTGATCAAGGAAAGCGGTCCTCCCCGAGGAGATCTTTCAGGAGGTTTTTTTTCAATCCCCGTTCCCGGCGACACAAGTCCGCTTCCCTTTCTTCAGTCAGCCTTCCCCCTTCCTTCATCGACCCCTCAAGTTTACCCTCCCCCTCTTCGGCATTCCCCCGAACATATCTTCGATTTTATCAGGCCGGAGATTTTCCTTTTTGTAATATTCCTTTTTTTCTTGCTAGAGTTTTGTCGTTCATATTCCATTTTTCATAGAGAAGTTTGCTTCTTATTAAGAGTGGTCCTTTTTCTTTCCACCCGATGCGCAAACTCTTATTTGAAAGATCTACATATTCATTCTATTCCTTTGCCCCCAGTTGCAAAGTGACGAGGGTTCCTCCTTTTTTTCAACGGTAGCTTCTCCCAATTCGGGCTCGATCTATGTCGCACTTCTTTCTTATTTAGAAGAACATGCTTCTTTTCTTCTCTCGCACGCGAGAGATCTGCGGCAGGTTCCTATTAAGTCCGCCCCCAACACCCAAAGGCTGTCGTAGGGACGGAAAGGGATACACTCTCCCTCCTCTTTTTTCCTGGTGAACAAATACAAACGCTTCCGCCCTTTTTTTTTGTTCAAGGAGAGAGGATTGGGCGGTCTTTTCTTCTCTATTTTCTCCTATAAGTTGTTGTTGTTTTTTTTTCCCTTCTCTATCTAACCGTTCCCTAGTTTCGCTGAAGAGGTTGTAGGTGTTCAGCAGACCCCCTTTTTTCGAAGATATTGGAGACCTTGTCGGTCCATCCGGGGGTGTTTTGGAGCATTCCTTCTCCGAGCAGGAACTAAGATCTCTTCTGGCCGATAAGATGTCATTCCTTTTTGGGGCCTTTGGGGGTGGGGTGTTTTTTTTTTCCTCTCCTTGTCCGACAATCTTTGGACATCGATCGAGCCTCCTGTGGCTTCGACCTTTTTCCCTTCGAACGCCTCCCCTTCGCTCTGGAACTTTTTTTCTTGTCCCGTTCCCCTGCGAGTTGAGAGCGACAGGAGTTTTTATTCCTTGTAGAAAACGAGGATGGCTTCTTGCGATGGGAACTGATAGACACACTCTCCTCTCCTTTTTTCCCCTGATTGGAAAAATCTCTCCCCCTCGACGGAATGATAGATGCTCGCCCCCCTTCCGAGCTCGAGAGTGAGACGCTTTTTTTTTTTTTTTTTTGAACGCATTTTTTTTTCAGGCGAATTGTTCACATCCGGATGGATCCTGCGCCGGTGATGATGTTCACCCTTCCTCACGAAGCTCTCCTCCTCTTTTTTGCGCTTTCCCCACGAAAGTGGTTGCCGCACTTCCTTTCCTCGGGCCATCAGCAGCGGGCCTCCCCTTCCTTCCCTGCGTATCACCCCCCCCCCCTTTTTTTTCTTCGTACTGGTTGTCGGCCCAGCCGCGTTCTTTGACATAGAAAATCGCGAGGATTCCTTTTTCGGATCGCGAGCTCGAGAGAGATTTTTTCTTCCTTCGGCAGAGTCCTCGACAGCGGCGGGATTTCTCCCGGCCTTGAGTGCGCGGGACTTTTTTCCGCGTTGAAGTAGGACTTCTCCTTTTTTTTTTCCCTGGACATTCCCTCCGGTTCTTTCTCCCTGCTTAGACATCCTTAAACCCCCCCACCCTTCTTGAAAGGAAGTACAATCTCGTAGATCTTGGGCTGGTGGTATTCCAATGAGCTCCCTCCTCGCTTTTTCCCTCTACGATTGATTTTTTTCTTGCTTTTGGACTAGGTGGGCTCTCAAGGATATGGACCTCTACCTCCCTGTAATACCACGGATCGAGGCTCTGTCACCCCATACGCGACTTTTTTTCTCCAAGTGAAGGGGAAACAGGACTCCTAGATGAGAGTACGGAATGCACCTCCTCTCCCCTACCCCATACGTAGTGTCGCTCCCCCCCCACGCTCTCCTTGAAACACGCTCTGCTATTGAACGTTCGGAGCGGCCTGTCCTTTCCCCCCGCAGCCCCGGTTGCCTGCGGTCGCAATAGCCACCCCCCAATAGCACAGATGCGTGCATCTTTGTTCCTTTCTCTTGTTGGCCCACTGGTACCGCTCCTCTTTTTGCGCCGGGAGATGGGCCAGTTCGGCAAAGCGTGTGT
>Ga0179591_1367313_pt1 | contig 10892 bp, 20 predicted proteins | sample CZOMad2_1_08_16f_FD_182891 | JGI IMG/M metagenome (GOLD analysis project Ga0179591, IMG submission 182891) | Vadose zone soil fungal communities from Angelo Coast Range Reserve, California, USA - CZOMad2_1_08_16fungal (PacBio error correction) | ecosystem: Environmental > Terrestrial > Soil >... | reverse complement strand
TTAACCCCCCCAACGAAGGAAAACAGGTCAGTTTTTCCACCTCACCAATCTCCATCTCAGAGGTGTTTTTTTCATATTCTATCTCCGATTCGAGATAATTTCATTGTGTGAACTTGTTCTTTCTTTTTTTTTCCTTCCCTCAGGAAGAGAGAGGATGCCCCCCTTTTTTTTTCCTTTAAGCGTTTCAGGAACCTAACACTTTCGCCTCCTACATTTTTTTGCTGTTGTAAGTATTGTTAAATTTTGAAGTGATCTCCCCTTTTTTCCTCCTCTCTAGTCCTGGTTGCCTGCATTCCCCCAACTCCATTAAGCTTATCCCTCGCCCTTTTCCCCTATCTTTGATGGCTTCAAGTCCTACCCCCTTTTCTGCTGCGGAATTGGTATTCAAATATTTCTTTTCCCCCCCCCTCCTGAAACTTTCCCCCATAGGTTTCCTCAACCACCCCCACCACCACGCCCTAATCTCGCTTTTTGCCCCATTCCGAGATTCAATTTGGCCTTTCTCTTATTTCAAGTGTCCACTCCATTGCGTTTCCCTATCTGTTTATTTTTTTCCTTTCTTTGCTTATGGTTTTGTTTATCCATGGTTGGCCCCCCCCCCCACGATTAAATATCCGACACTACTTTCCTTGAGCGAACGGTTTCTTTTCTTAGCGCATTTTCTCCATGGTCTTTCGATTCCAATCTCTTCCTTCTCAACAGGTAGGTCTTCTTACCTTTCCCAACCACTTGTACGCTTCCCCCGAGACGAAGGTTCCCCTTGACTTTTGTCGGTCCCCCCGACAACGATACTGCGCCCAACGCTAAGCTCTAGCGTGTGGTAGGCGAATACTATTTTCCATCTCGTGCAATGTTGATCCCTCTCTCATATCACCCCACATGCCCCCCTTGGTCGTCTTCCTTCTTATTTTCCAAAATCTGCCCCTTCGTGAGACCACACCCCCTTCTTTGCTTTCGGACTTTCCCCAATCTCGCTACTTAAACCCTCCCCCCCCCTTTTTCACGTATTAGTCTCCCTGACTCCCCTTTAGCATTTGAAACAGTATTTCTGTTATTCTCAAATGTTGTCATGGTTGAGTTTTTTTTTCCCCACCTGCAAAGGTGCCTTCCCCCCTTTTCTTCGTGTTTCCCCAAGATTCCCCTTTTTCTCTTATTCAAAGGGTGCCCCTTTATACCCTTCAAGGTGAGCGACCTTTCCGTATGCATCTGTGACACAGCGATGTCTTTTCTTCCGGAAGGCTCCCTTTCCTCAGTCCGGCATCCCTTTCTTCGGGACAATACCACACCTCCAATTACTGCCCCCGTTTTCGACCTCATCCCCCAGGAGTATCCTGTAAATCCCTCTTTAGGTCCCCCTGGTACTTTTGTTGGTAAGGCGTATATAATTTCCCCGACGCTGATAACAGCGCCCCTTGTTGTTGAGCTTTGTGTCATACTATTTACCCTCCCCCCCTCCCCCCAGTACCACTATATAAGGGCCTTTCCCCCTCCCCGAGGATCTCTTTACATAATATTCCTTTTCCCTTTTAGAGAGGATATTCACAGTCTTCTCCTGATCCCCCCTTTAAAATCACTAGGACGGTCGATACTTTATCCTTCTCGTTTTTCCCAATTTTGGTAGTTTCCCCCCCCCTCTACGTTGTCCGATCTCTTTCTTTTGGATCCTCCTTCCCCCCCAAATCTCGGTACCCCGGGTCGCAGGTCAACAACGACCCCCTTTTAATATGGGTGCTTTTAAAGGAGAATCTCTCCCCCTCATTTGATTTTTTTTTTGTCCGTAAGGCTGGTTGTGGATTTTCCCCTCCTTAAACTGAGCGGGACTCCCTCCCTTTTTGGGTCTGGTGGCTACTCGGCACTTCATCTCTGTCCTTGCTACATAAAAGAAATTCTTTTTTCCCACCGTCATATGGGTCTTTTCCCTTGATTATTCTAGGCTTTTTTCCCCCTCTTCCCATCCCTCCCCACCTTCTTTTTGACCATGCCTTCTATTGTACCGGCTTCCCTTAAAACCCTACAACATTTTTCTCTCCCCAACGATAATGCCTTTTTCTTAGACTCCTTCCGCTTTTGGGAGGATTTAATTTTTCCCTTTTCCTTAGCGAATTTTTGATACCTCCCGAAGCAAAAGCCTTTCCTCCCCCCTTTTTACTGAGTCCTTCCTTCCCGACATCTGCCTCCTCTCCCGACAAGCCCCATTTCTTCTTCTATCCCTTACGATATTGCCCATCGTTCTTGCCAGCAGTAGATCCCCCCCCTTCTGTGACCATGCATTTCCGTACAATGGAGGAGCCCCAATTGATTCACTTTTTTTCCGCTCCCCTGTTGACTTTTTTTTTCAGACAGCTCATTGATGAAAATCTTTCCTTCATCGCAGTCCGTTTCTCCCAGAGTTTCTCTCACCTTCCTTCCTTTTTTCTCCCGTAGTGCGGATGTCTTAACCCCCTCTCTATCTTTTGCCCCCATTTTCTACCACAACCCCCCCCTCCCTTGGACTGGACTACAAAGCCACAAGTCTTCTCCTTCTAACCGAATATGTCCCTCTTCCTCACTGTGCCGTCAACAACCTCTTTGTCACTTCTTGTGGTTGCTTTTTATCCTATATTTTCCCGGTCACTTTAAGGGATTTGGCCTTCCCCCCCCCCCCCTACCCAAAGTTTCCCCTATGGGTAGCAATATTCCGAACGATCCAATGCTTTATCTTTTTGGTTTATCAGCCTCATTTTTTAACCTTTGGACTCCATTGACGGATTTTCCCCCCTGCTTGCTGCTTTTCTCCCCAATATACACTTCCTTCAATCCTCCTCCCGTTTTTTTTGTTTGGCTATCTGAATTGTCTAATTTCTCAACGATGCCCCTTTTTCGCTCGTCCTGGAGTTCCTCCCCTTTTATTGCACACACATCAAAATTAAGCTTCTCTAGACTATTCAAGTTCTTCCCACCCGTTTTCTTTATCCATTGGTTTGTGATAGCCCATAATCCCTTCCCTCTTCCTTCCCCTCTGGTTTAACCCCCCCACCAGATTTTTTCTTTTTTTCACCATCTTCCCCTTGGCAAATTTCGATATTCAAGTGAAAAAACCGGTACCTTTCGTGCGAGAATATTGTTGCTTTCAAGGGTGTCTTTTTTTCCCACAAATGGTGCCCCTCTTTATTTATTCCGGATCGTCTTTTTCTTTTCCTTTTTCCGCGAAAGTGATGTCATGTTCTTTGTTTCTTCAGATTTACTTCGATCTGGGTTCGACGCGCGGAAATAGCGTTCTTCCTTTCATCATTCGTCTTCCCTTGCAACCCCCGCTGTGTCACCCTTTTCAGTTACCGCCCAGTGCTTCTCCTCATCTTTGATTTTCGTAAACTCACTTTTCCCACAACGAATTGCAGGTCTCTCCTTCTCATTTTTTTCTTCGAGACGACTTTTTCCTAGTGTCCCTGTTAATCTTTTCCCCCTGGGCCTTGTTTCTAAACAGACAAAGGGGATTTTTAGAGGCAAAGCCCCCCCCTGAGTTTCCCTTTCATCGTGATTTCTAGGATTTTCTTCTTCTTGCTGATCAAACTTTCTTTCGGATATCTTACAATCCATCACCCCCCGACAATGACGTATCGTCTCCCGGATAAAACTTCCTCTCTTTTTTATATCCACTTTGTTGCCGTCTTTTCCCGTTTCAATTCTGGCTTTCCTGCCGTTGTCTGTTTAAGTTGCCCCCATCCCTTTTCGTGAAGTCATTAAACTCATCTTTTTTGCCCCCCAAGATAACCCTCTTCTTTGCCGCCAGTCCTCTCCCCGATCTTTTTTTCTTTGCTCTTTCTCCTACAACCCAAAGCAGTTGTCTTTCCCTTTCCCGCATCAAGTTTGTTCCCTATCCGTCACACCCCTCCAAAACACTTTGGCAAACCCTTTTTTTTTCTCCCCCTGAGCCTAAAGAGTCTCCTTTTTTACTATATCCGGGGAGTTGTTGCCTTGCCCTGTTCCCCTCTGGTCCCTGCGTAATACTCTTCCCCCTTCCCCTTTAAGCCCGGATTCTTTTTTTTCGAGATGGTTTTTTCCTACCCCCCTCTCCTCCGGGCCCCGTATAGAGGACCACCGTATTTTAGTAATCCCGGACTTGTAGATTCCTCCTTCTTTCTTCCTGTGAAAATACCATCGTCTTCCTTCCCCTCCCGTTGTTGTTGTTTTTCCCCGTAGTACTAGGTTTCATTACTAATTCCCCCACAGGGCCCGTATAATAGCTTCTTTGGGCCATGGACAAGCACCAGCTCTTTCATCCCCCCCCACACTCCTTCCGGCGCTTTTTGCTACATTTGATTATTCCTTTCCCCCTTCTTGAGGTCTTCCCGACCCCTCGCCTCTTACCGGAGACTTTTTTCTTCGACAACCTGTTTTCCGTCAGCTTTTCCTTTAAAATTTTGGGGATGTTCCGTTTTTTTCTTTTTCCTTTCAAACTTTTCTCTCTTTGGGAAGGTTTTTCCTTTTTCTCCTCTTTCCAATCAGCGATGGACACAATCGAACAAGCTCGAGTGCAAAGTGTCTTGGAATCCCAATTATCCCCCCTTATGATTTTAATCCTTTTGGAAACTTTTTTAACTCCGCCCCTTTGCAGCCTGGAAACCCTTCCTTTAAATAGACCCGCAACCAATACAACGTGTATATAACAACGATACTGTTTCCCCATTTCCCCCCTCCTCTATCGGGTTTTTTTTTTTTACTTTCCTCTCCCTTCGATATTTTTTGATTTCCCTCCCCAACCGCTTTAATAAACAAGGGTGGCTTCCTTTTGGAAGCGTTTTTGGACATCCCGCTTTTTTTTTTTCCCTCGCTTGCCTTGCCCCTTTTTAGGGTTTCCTTTGATCTTCGGATGTCCCCCCCACATTTCCCCTCCCTCCGTTTACCACTCGATCTTCATTTAATCGTTGACCTTTCCTTTTGTCGGGCTAGTTTGCTCCCCAAAGTTCTTATTACTTTTACTTTCCTTTCCTTTCTCACATGAAAAGGGTTTTCCCCCCCGAAAGAGACCTTTTTTCTTTGACATCCCGCGTCCGCCTCACCCTCCGTCCCTCATTTTCTTGGGTTCCCCCAGAGTCATCAATCACCGTTCGCTCCAACCTTCAATTCAGTAGGGTCGGCTTTTTCCCCTCGTAGCACTTTCTTTTCCAAACCCCCCAAACCTCCCCCGTGGACTGGACTACAATCCCCCCATCGCACGTTCAATTACTCATTTCTCGTTATATCGAAAGGTTGCAGCTTGAATTTCTTTTCCCAATTTTTTTTACCTTCTTTTGTTTTTTGTCTCTAGGTCTTTTTTTTAACGTGGTTAACGTTTCAGGGATTTTGCCTTCTCACCATCTTGAATACTTTTTCCCCCCTCTGACTCCGGTGGTTCCTCTTCCGACTTTCGATAAGCGTCCCTTTTTGGATCAGCTCCTTTTTGACTGAGACGACTTTCTGCCACCAGCTTTCTTCCTGTTCAACCCTCCCCCCCCCAATACTTATACCTCTTTCCTTTCCTCTTAGAGAGTCTCCTTACTTCTTGTCATTTTGCCGTGACCTGACTCTGGGGTACTCGCTGTCCTGGAGTCTCCCTCTTAACAATGATCCTTTCCCCCACAATCCCCCCCTCTTTTTTCTTAGTCCCTTTCCTTTGCGGAGGACCTTTTCTTTTTCCCAAGATTGTTCTTTATAGCCAAATACCTGAAACGGTTCCCCCCCCCCCTTTTTTCCTTTTTCTACTAAATTCCCCTCCCAATACCCCTCATTCCCCCTCAAGTGAAATCCTCCGGTCAAGTGCTTTTGAGAAATCTTGTGGGCTTCTCCGGTCGCCGTTTTTTTTTGGTAGATCCCCCCTTCCCGTCCCCCCTTTTTTATACGATCCCCTTTAGCCCGACACTAATGACTTTTCCCAGCGAAAGTTGATGTTTCTTCTAAACCCCCCCGAGTTGCGAGATGCCTCTCGTTCGATCGATTTCCTTCCCCTGGTTGATTGCAAAAAAACCCCTTCGCTGTGCTCAAACAGATCTTCATCCCCTTGCTCGTTTTTTTGGATGCCCCCTCCAGCACAACGATATGTCACACGTCTTTAATTTTTGTTTGGGCGAATACGACAGTGTCGTGAAAGTTGCAGTGTTTGCCTCTTTTCTCCCCCCCATGGGCTTGTCGTCCCCATTTGAAGTGTTTTTCTTTACCCCACCCTTTTTTGCGCCCGGTTACTCGTTTTCCGTTTTTTCAAACCCTTTGTTTCGAGGACAGTTCTTTACCAAATATCGATTAAATGTTCATCAAATCCCCCCTCCCCCCTTTTTTTTCTTATCCCTGCTTCTCTTTTTTGTTATATACAAGAGCACTGTTTATCTTCTGAAACCTCTCATGTTCTCCCTTGCTGCTTTTCAATTTTTTTTTCTTTCCTTCTTTTTTCCCCCCCGAAGATTCTTTTTTCAACCTTTTCCATCGTACCCATTCGCCCTGAGGGCCTTTCTGCATTATTTTGATCCATCGATTGAGTACCCCCCCCCCCCAAAAGATTCCCTTCGTTAACCTCCCTGAAATACTCGTCCCCATTTCCCCCCAACCCCCAAATCCATCTGACTTGCCAACCCAGTTTTTCCTCCTCTCAGCCAAAGCGTATCCGGTCCCCTCCCCCCCCTCCGAGGTTTTTCTTGTGGCTGCAATTCTCAATTTTTAAATCATGTTGAGCCAAACCCCCCTTGATGACGTCTTTTTGAGTGTCGAGCTGTGCTTTTCCTCCCCCCTTACCAACCTTTCCCTCCCTTCTACGGGCTCCCTTTTCCCGAGGACTTTTCCTACGTTTCTACTCTGTGAATATCACCTCTCTCCTATGTTGTTGTCTAGTGTATTTCACAGTAGTACTCCCGTATGCTTACCTTTTTAATACTAAGTATCCCCCCTCCCTCCCCTACCTTGGCCCGATCGTTTTTTTTTGAACAATTGTATCCCCCTTAGACCCCCCCCCCCCCCTTTTCTGCTTATCATGTCTTTTTGGTCCCCCTCCTACAAACTGATACACGGGTCGAGGTGCAAACCCCTTCGACATATGGGTTGATTTTACTGAGACTTCCCCGCTGTATTTCGTTCCTCCCCTTTTCTCTTGCAATTTTCCTACGCTTTTCGGGAAGAGAAGTCCTTTTCTTTTCGGTTTTCTACCGAACATATCGTCTTCAAAGATGACTACATAACCTTTTTCCAGTGCCCCTGGCTTTCATTGGCTTTTTTCGTCACTACTCCCTCGTCCCAACGGACAATCAGGAAACGTTGCAACCAATTTAAGCAGCATGACATTTTCATGAATTTTCCCCTCTCCACCGCCAACTTTTCTTCTAACACTTTCACCTCCTCCTCCGGGCGACAGCATTCCGCCTCTTCTGTTTCATTTATCGATAAGAAAAAATTTCTTTTTTGAACAGACATTCCGAATCCCCCCTCTTCCCCCGGTGTGGCTAATTTCCCTTCCTTTTTTCTAAGTTTTCTGCCTCGCCCCCCCTCAAATTGTCTGGTCTTCCTGCAGAGAATTAGAGCTGACGCAACTTCCCCTTCGATATTGCCCCTTTCCCCCCCTCCGATATTCCCCCCTTCTGTTGACCGGGGTGTCCTTTCTTCCACAAAGGAGGTTCCGCTCCTTCCCCTGCTCTTTTTCTCCAGCGGACAAGTTCTGGCCAGCAAATTTCCTCAATCGATTTTTTTTTCTGCTATTTCCTCCTTACTCCAGACCGCCAAGGATCCTCTTACGGTTTCCCATGAAATCACCGTTCGCTCCCTGACAATTTTCCTAGTGTCGGATGTCGTAACGAGTCCTTTCCTCGTTGTCAATCTCCCCCCCCACACCACTTCCCACCGAAAACACTCTTTTTTCAAGGCACTTACCCGCCACTTTTTTTCTCCTATTTCCTTGATACGGAAGTTTTTTGCCAAAAAAGAGAGGTTTTGTCACTTCTTTGGTTGAGTAGAAGTTCTTCCATCTTTTTAACGACTCTTTTTCCATCACTACCAAACGTCCCCTCCCCTGTGGGTAAGGTAACCTTTTCCTATTTGCCCAGAGATTTCGAGACCGTTTGGTGTGGATCAGCCTCCTTCTTTTTCATCCAGGTCCTCTTCCCCCCACCCCAGTTCCGCGTTACTCTTATACAAATTCACTGATCTTTCCCCTTTCCCCTTTTTTGAGTCTCGTTCTTTTGAATTGTATAACTATGCATTTTGAACGCGCTGAGTGAGCATCCTCTGTCTTCCTCCGCAGCTCGTCCGAATGCACTTTCCCAAAATTAAGCTTATCTCGTCCTCTAGATGGTCTCAGTTCTTACCCACCTCTTTTTTCCCTTTGGTATTCCAGATTGGTGAGTTTTTTTTCCCCCTCCTTGGAAACGTTTTTCCCCCCTTTTTTTGTCAACCAAAATCCAGTGCTACAACTGAGAGAGGTTTTTTGCACCCCTTCTTCCAGTCCGAATTGAACCTCCTACTTCCGTGCTTCGTGCGAGAACCTCTGGTTTTTTCTTTCCCTTCCCTTCTTTCGTTTGTGGCTTTCAACTCTTCCCCCTGATTTGATTGATCTTTTCCTTCCCCGACACTATTTTCTTTTTTTTTCCTGTATGCGCCACCTCCACCCCTATGCTATCACTTTAGTCGTTTCCCCTGAGCGGTCAGGGCTTTTCGATCGATTTCATCAATTTTTGACGGCAAAACCCCCTTCCTTTCTCCCCAAAGTCTTTTTTCGCACCCTCCTACTTTTAAATACCGTACAGACCCATCAGGGTCAACTCCCTTATGGAGTTTAGCGACTCCTTTTCGGTGCAATTTTTGCCTTTTTTCCTATCAATGGCTTGTCGTTTCTAACACTGAAGGGGTAGATTCCCCGCGCTTTCAAAAAAAATCTTTTCTCCCCCACACGCTCCTCCCCCCTTTTTATATGCTTTCTCCCCACCAATGTTTAGTATATGACCTTTTTTTCCAAAAAAAAAAAAAAACACACAATTTCCCCCCCCCCCCCCCCCCCCCATAAACCCTCTCTAGTCTTTTCAAACTTTCTTACAGCGGGAAAAGTTATCTTTTTTCAATGTCTGGTGTTGCGTTTTCTTCTTCCCCGCAAAGTTTCCACTTTCACTTTGTCTTTCCTTTTTGTAAGTTTGAATCACCCACAATTCAAAGGTGCCACTCCCTTATTTCCGGTTTGCGTCGCGAATTTTCTTATGCTTTTTTCTCCCCCCCTTCGATGAGTGCGAGTAGACCACGCCTTTCCCCCAAACTGAGAAGATTTCCATCAAGTTTCCATACCCCCCCAACCACCCCCTCTCGAAGTCCCCACCAGTTTTTTGACCTCCTTTCTTTCTAAAGCTGTCTCCGGTAAAACAGCCTCCGGTGTTCGTTTGTTGCCTTTTCTTGTAACTCCATCTTTTTTCATGTAGCCCCCCCAGCCTCTCCTTTTACGTCTTTTCTTTTGGTTTTTAGAATGATTCCCATACAAATTTTAAACACCTCATTATACGGGCCCTGTATAGGAGAGGTCTCTTCCCCTTAGAAGTAACGCCTTTTCATAAGTTTTCCTCAATATCGTCCTTTTTTCCTTCCCCCCCCTTTTGTTTGATTCTCTATGGATCTTTCCCCCCGTTAGCTCTTCGTATATAAGTACTCGGACTTTCCCCGGGCCAGTATAATAGCGGATACTATTTTTCCCCTTCTTTTAAATAGTATGGACCTTTCCAAACCCCTGGCTCTTCGTCTTTTGGCTAATGCCTTCCCCCCTTCCCCAACTCTGAGGTACCCAGTTTTGCCCCAAAGACATTCTTGGTGCTGTTACCGGTCCACTTTCTTCTCTGCATGATTCCTTTTTCCGATTTCAATTCCCTTTTGGGGCGGGTCCTCTCTTGTGGGAAGAGACGGACCCCTTCGCTTCTTTTTTGGGTAGCCTTCGTTTTCTTTTTTCCCCATCGATGGCCCCTAAACCTTCCCTCCGTTCCCCCATTGAAGGTATCCCACCCCTGTTCTTTGATTTGCGTTTTAATCTCAACGACTTGAGTGGTTTTCAAAAGGACAAGAATCCCTCCCGAACTTTTCCATGGCCTTGATTCCCTAAGAAAAACGCAACCCCCCTTTCCCCATTATAACAACGAATGTTCCCGCTGGTCCCCTGATTTTTATCAGGGAGGACCCCTTCCTTTTCGGTCTACCCCGTTCCCGCTCTTTTTTGCCCCTCCAGAAGAAAACCTTTTCCAGTCCACTTCAAGCTGTGTCCCTCCCCCCTGCCTCTTTTTTTCGCGCTTCCCTGTCCCTTTTAACGACAAGATTGTCCTCCCCTCCCGATTCTTCCCCTTCGCCCTAGATCATCCTCGTTGACCGCATATCTTGTCGGTAGTTGACAGGACACCCCCTTCTTAGTAATTTCCTTTCAACTTCAGACCTCTTTTGGCCCGGTCATCACTCTTGATGTTGAGATCGCCTGCTTCCGCGTCATCCCCTCCCTCCCCATTTTGAGAATCTCGTGGCTCCCTGGACTTTCCCCAAAGTCCCTTCCCCTTTGATGTCTTCCTCCTAGTTTTCCCCATTGTGATCTACCCCCCCCCTCGAACGCCCCGGGGTCTCCCTCCCCTCCCACAAGCCCTCCTACTCTTTTCCCTTGCCTCTCTCCCTTTGACTCTCGATTTTTTCAATTTACTTCTTGGCGGTCACTTCTTTTTTTTTCCTTTTCTCGTCTTAACCCTCCCCTTAAACTTTTTTTTGCTCAACCTCCCCCCCCCCCCAAAGTCCGCCAGCTCCTCCCCCTATGACATATTACGTTCGCCCCCCGAGATAAGTAATTTTGAGGTTTCCTTTTCAGTTTTCAATTGAGTGCGGTTTTTGTGACGGGTTTCCCTTTTTTCAAAGGTGCTTTTGAGCCACCTCAGCAGCTTCCCCTTCTACCA
>Ga0179591_1290657_pt1 | contig 10892 bp, 13 predicted proteins | sample CZOMad2_1_08_16f_FD_182891 | JGI IMG/M metagenome (GOLD analysis project Ga0179591, IMG submission 182891) | Vadose zone soil fungal communities from Angelo Coast Range Reserve, California, USA - CZOMad2_1_08_16fungal (PacBio error correction) | ecosystem: Environmental > Terrestrial > Soil >... | reverse complement strand
TACACTTCCCGTTTCAGGGAAGGCCGCCACGCCTGGTCCTTTTTTCCAGCCGCCTCTTGGCGTGATGTGAGCAGTGTCCTTTTGAGAATATTTTTTCTATCCCGGACTGAACCATTTGTTTCAGATGTCACTGCCATTAGACATCCTTATGCCGCCCTAAGTTCGCGGTAGCAGCCCCCCCCACTCCCCTCTTTCTCCCCCCCCTTCTGAGGTTCCTCCCTTCTCTGTTTTCATTTTCCTGGTCTCTTTGTTAATGCCCATTAGTTGCGGTGTGGAAGGGCTTTGGTTCGGTACCTGTTTTAATAAGACGCCCCTCATTTAGCAGAAGCCGCTTTCCCTTCATTTGAGGCTTATTTTTCTTTATCCCCTTACTCCCCTTAGAGTTTGGGGTGCCAGACCGGTTCCGGACCTTCCTTCCGGATCCTGGTCTCCATGTTTTTCTGCATCGGGACTGAATTTAGAAGATGTGGAGTCTTTTTCTTTTAAACTGCCAGCGTTTCGCTTTTTTTCCATCAAGTTCCCTTCTTCCAAATAACCCCGGACTATTAGCTTGTATTGTATCCTCGTAGGGTCGCAACTTTCTGTGCGTTCACATCTTCTACATCATGTCCGATCCCTATGGCCCCTTAATTTGGCTGGCCTATCCCCTGAACTGTACTTCCTTGTCCCGCGGATGCCTTCTTGACTGAATCCGCTGCTTGCTGGTGGCCCCCCTGCTCTCCGCGTTCTGCCGGACTCCTATTTTCAGCTCCCGATGTACCTTCCTACCCCGTGTTCTTTTCTTGGAAAAAGATACCATTCCTTTATTCTGACGTATGCGCAGTTCAGCCCCTCCCTCCCCCCCTACTCCTCCTCCCGGTACCCTAAGAGGGACTTCAGTTCCCCAACCGGCCTGTCTTTTGCGGGACCCCCAAAGCGTCTGGTTTTTTTACTGGTTGTCGTACTACCATCAATCTTCGACCTGGGCATTCTTCTATGTCCCCTTTGTCCAATAGACCCGTCGACCTTGTCTTCCCGCATTCTGCTAACGGATACGGATCCACCAACTGGTCTGACCAGCAGCCCCCCCGCGAGGAATGGGTGTGGACCTGCATCATTCGACTCCTTTCCCCTCTTTGAGCCGCTGCGCCAAAACCAGTTTCTCGGGTTGTCTCTTTACTTTAAGAGCCGCGTCTTTTATAAATTCCGGTCTCCGGTAATCCCAAGGGGGTGATTCCGAACAACCCCTTCCCCCCTGTTTAATTACACCCCAAAAGGTAGGGCTGGTTACCGTAACCCCGGTTTTTTGCTCTTCGGGTTTCTCTGTGAGTATTTGCTTTCTGGGCGCAGTCTTGCTTCCTCCCATGCCGGTGTTCGAGGTCTCAAAGCGCCTCTCCCTGTCCCCTTTTGTTGTTTGCGAGATTCATTTCTCCGCCCCAAACCTCTGGCAGCATTCCCTGACCCATTTCCCGTAAAAGTTTTGCCCCCCTAATTTCCTCCTTAATCACGTCCGAATGAAGAAACCTGCAACACTTATATGCTACGAAGTTTCAGTTGATTCTTTGGTTCCTTTACCTCTTGACCGGGTCCTGTTTCTTTTCCACCCCGTTCTTGTATCCTGAGTTAACTCCCTTACGCAAGCCTATTAAACCTCTTCCTACCCTTAGAACTTGGTGAGGTTCGCTTTTTATTTTCCCAAGGTCCCTAATCCGAAGACCCCTCTCGATGAAGGTGCCCCTTTTGAGTCCCCCCCCCTTTTTCTGTCCATAGGGCTGGTTTCCATAACAGGGTGTTCCGATAATGTTCATAAAGTTCTCCCGCTCAGGTGTTCTTCGTATGGCGATGGGCTTGCGCCATTTAAGATCCCTACTTTCCCTAAATTTCCTTTTCCATATGTAAGCGGAACAGGATCCCGCCCGTACGCCTTTTTACGCCCCCCTTTCTGCCACAGTTTCGTTGAAATGACTTACATCTGCCTGTAGACGTCATAAGGGATTAGGTCGTTCTGAAATGATAATTTCCCCAGCAATTAAATGTTTCTCTTCTTTTCTTTTCAACAACGGTTGAATTCCTTTCCTTGTAGTAGATTCGCCTTAACCCAGTCTTATTCCTTCTCTTTCCCTCGGCCCCCAAGGCACCCCTCATTCTTAGTTTATTCCCCTACTCGTTCTCTTTGTTTAAATTCGTCGTTGTACCCTTTCAGACCTCCCTTCAATATTGATCGAAGGATTTCTGTTCAACCCCTTTCCTATTGTCTCCCTTTCTAACTATGATACCCTAAGGACATACCTCCTTTTTATGTGAAAAAGCCTTGCTCTCCCGACTCCCCCCCGCTTCCCCTTTGTCCTCCCATCGTCCCCCCTTTAGCCTCTGGTTGGTTTTCCCCTCCCCCCCCACCTGTATTAAAGGAGTTGCTCAAGAGTTACGGACCCCCTTCTTCCTGACCCCAGCTATGAGACCCTTGGGAATTGATATTCCACCATGACTCCCATACTTCCGCGGCGGCCCCATGCTCCCTGGCTACCTCACATGTCTTTCAAAATGTACCGCGTTACCCGCAGGCCCCCTCCATCGGTAACCAAGAGTCCCTTTGGGAGGACCCTCGCTGCAGTAAAGCCCCTACTACTCTACCGATTTGTCATCGTCTCCATCAGAATAAACAAGGTCGTACAAGTTTTATTTTTCTTGACAAATTTCTCCCTCACATTGTCCCAGTGTTAGCAGTCGGATTCTTCCTTTTCCCCGAGCACAGAGCATAATTCTCCCTTTGCCATTTCCCACTTTTCCAGGCGTCCTCCCGCCTGCCTACAAGTTCCTCATTCCCTTCCCAGCTTCGTGCCCCCCCTTATTGTGGGTGCTTTCCTTCCCGACAGCAAATATCTGAGAGATTGACACGCCCGGCTCCTGGCTACGACGTCCCTTTGAATTGCATCTCTGAGCCCATATTGGGCCCCAATTGCTCTCATTCCCCCTTCCCGTTTTGTAGAGATTATCTTTCTCACCTTACATGCCTTCACCATTTCTTCTGATGGCCCGATCTCGATTTTTCCCCGGACTCACCCCCGGAAATGTTTTCCTTCCCACATCGACCTTGGTGGTCGCGGGAGGGTGATCGAACTCCCCCCCCTGCAAAGTACTTGAATTCCGTTGTTCCAACTTTCCCCGTCGCCTCTATGCCCGAGGTGTCTTTTCTCTTGACCGTTCTTGCCCTGTCGGTCTTTAGAATTTTCCGGGGTCAGAAGCACCGTTTTTTCACTTCCAGCCTAATCCCCCTCCTCCTTCCCAGCCGTCTGACCTCCGGCAAATCGATTCCCGGAGCTTCCGTCCCTTGTTTCCAAGTAAGCCTTCTTTTGTACCGTTTTGGTCAGTGCGCGTCCGGTCATCGATATCCATTTGTATAGGCACTCCAGTGCGTGGAAGTCTTGTCGTTTTTTCTGAAATATTATTCCCTCCCTTGTCTCCTTGAGCGGGTTCGGGCAGACGGTTCCTTCCCCATTCATTTTCTTCTCTGGCGTTGTTTAGCCTTCCCAGCTGCTACTTGGTTATTGCGATGGGAGTCCGAAGCGGGTCTTTCTCCGCTTTTTAGGCCTCGATTTGCACACCTCACCCTGATCTCCTGTCTGGTTATCCGTCTCTTCTGCAAATGTTGAGGAGCCCCCATTTTCCGATCCGATCAGATGACATCCCTTTCCTTTCCCTGACTTTATCCATGCCCAACTCTCCGGTCCTTTACAGATACTCACGCCGGGTCACTCTAAATGCTTCTTTGTTGGCGATTTGCAGTTTTTCCCAACTCTTGCCTCCTGAAGCAGCGCTCTACCAGTTACCAGTGAACCCTCTAAATTTTGCTGGCTTCTGGCTTATCTTTTTCCATCCCGCCCCCTTTCTCGAGGCGGTATGCCTTAAGCAGCTTTGATCCCCCCCTTCAAATGCTCCCTGCAAATTAGTTCTGGATCTTTTTGCCGGTCCTTAGATAGTCCCCCTCTGTTGAACCTTTCTTTATGCCTTCAGGCTTTCCTATGAACTCGGTCCTTATCCCCTGTCATCTATTATACATGCTACGGAAGCAAAATAGTACAGCTCCCCTTCCCCCGTGGAATTTCAGTGGATCACTGCCCCTTAGCCTCTTCCTTTTTCCGCCGGGGATCCAACGCCTCCCCCCTATTTTGCTCCGATTCCTTTTACTTTCCGGCTAGTTTTTTCTGTCAAACCCTTTTACGCCTCCCCCTTTGGTGATGATACAATTCCCCGAGAATTCCCCCACCCCCCGGACCTCCTAGTACCTGCGGAAGCATACAGGTTTTTCCTTTTTGCTTCATTGGTTAAGTTTGTCCTGTAAGCCTTTTTCCACGTTTTGCATGTCGGCCCTTCCCGCTCGAAGCAGGTTGTCTTGGATATTGGCGGGCTTACAGCGCCCCCCTTTTCGTTATGTTTTTTGTGTTTGATCTGTGTAAGCCTACAATACCCCAACCCCTTGCGTCAGCCCTTCTTCTTTCCAGACTTGCCCTTAGCCCCCCTTGCCCCCCTATATCATGACCTTCAGCATCTACACCGTAAAAAGACAAACTATGGCCTTTCCCGCAGTGCCATGATGGTCCTTTTTTTGGCTCAACTTGTCCTGGGTTTTCCGATTCCCCCCCCCCATTGGTATTCTGACCTTACCCTGATACTACCTTCCCGAGATTTTAGTCCCCTATCACTTATTATCCTCCTTTGACAGACGTGGATGCTGTTGTCTCCCCGCCTTGAAAACTTCAGGCTCATCAGAATTCTCTCTCTATTAAGGTGATCTCCCTCCCCTCCACCTTGTTTGAATTGTCTGCTTTTTTCAATAACCTGTTTTTGTGCTTCTATAAAGCAGCTTCTAATGGTACGGACGGTGTCATGGGACATAGGACTGTCCCATCCATTCAATACTTTCATTTCCATTCTGATATATAACATCCGGACCCTCTTCCCCTTTCACGGCATTACCGAGCAAGAGTGACCTGCTTTTGATGAACTGCCTTAAAAATGAGCCCTTACTGCCTCCTACAAGGGCTTTGCTTCTTTTTTTTGTTACTACCCTGCTCTAAAGAATCCATAAACTCTGCATTAACAGGTCCCCCTTGGTCGATGAACTCCCCTCTTACAATTCGATCTTAATTCCGGACTTCCTGCTCGATTGATAGGCACTCGATCCTTCCCCACATCGGAAACCCCCCTTCCCCCCCGTCAGCTAGTTGATCAAGAGTTTCCTATCCCAAGTACGCGCACTTCCTTTTTCAAGTTCAGGCCCCAGTTCCCTCTGTTCTTTCCTTCTTTTGTTCTCAACATTCCACCTCCCATTTTCCCCTAAAGTTTACTCCCGACTCCCCCTTCCGTGAGTTTCCCCCCTCGACCCCTGATATCAACATGCGGCTTCTCCCTCTTTGATCACATCGCCCAGCTTTTCGAAAGGGCCTTTTTCCCCCAAATCTCCCCCCCCACCTTCTCTTTGAAGGAAGGCGACCCCGTTTTTTTTCCCCCTTTGCCAAGTTTCTTTCGGGAATTGTCCCGAAACCCCTGCCAGACCTCCAAATTCCGGGAGGTCCTAGTCTTGCTCTACAAATGTAGCTATACCGTTTCGGTACATCAGCACCTTAACCCCTTAAGGGTCCCTTCCCATCTCCTTCCATTCCCTGACAAAAGAGACCTCTGTCTCCGTATGCCTCCGATGAGCAGTCTTTGTAGTCCTGTCTCACAGAATACCCTCCGGGCGATTAAGGTCTTATCCGGTGTGTCCCCCTTCCCCAATGCACTCCACCTTCAACACTTTCTTAGGATATCTCCGGACCAGATTGAACTGTCAGAGTCCCCGCTTCAACGTCATACTCGGACCGTCATTCCCCTACAATTTTCAGGCCGGGCTTTCCCACCCATGTCCCTATTTTTCCAGTTCGATTTTACCCCTCCCCTTCTCGCCCCCAAATTTGTCTGCTAGTTGGGGGATGGCGACAGCAAATCTTCCTTTTGCTTCATCGTCCCTCGCACCCGGACCCCCTCGCTGAGGGCCTTGCTTGATAATCTTGTTGTAAAGAGTCATCTCCTTTTAATAATCCCCTTTGTGTTTAGAGTCTCCTTCTTCCCCATTTTCCAGGAATTCCTCCCCTGCCCCTTCAATAGGGATGCTGATTTGCGATCTCCCCCATTAAGTGAAATTTGGCTGGCTTTCGTTCCTCACCTCGACAATCAGCCTTGGTCCTGGTCAGGGCTTTTTTCTTTTTTTTTTTTTTTTTTTTTTTTTTTATCGAAGTAATCCACCAAGTTCGGAAGGCCGCCCCCCCGGCCTTGTAAACGTTGTCTTACGCCTCTTATGAGGTGGGGTAGCAGTTCACGTTTAACCTTCCCCGTGTCTTCCCTGTTACAATTTCCCTGGCCCCAGATCTGTGCCCTGGACCCATTCCTCCGATCCCGTTTTTTTTTTTTTTTTTTCTGGGCTCTCCCGGTGATTACGTTCCCCAATCTCTTTTATTTGAGCTGACGGATCCATCTATGTTTGACCCCCAGGACCGGACTTCTTTGTCAGCCCTCTGGCGGTGGGACTGTTCTGCTGTATCTCAGAAATTGTAGGCACTCTCTTTATCCCTTCTCCCCCTGACCGGAATGTGTTTTTCTGGCTTCCTTTCAATTCCGTTTCTTCCGGAGCGGGGTTCTTTGACAGTGTTAAGAGGCCCCCTTCCCCATCATTACCCCGTTTCTTGGAGAATTACACACTGTCCTTTCTCCCTGGGTGAGTTTCTTCTTACAATCGGGAAGGTGGGTTAGTAATCTTTTTCCAATTCCTTTTACAAATAACCGGACATCGACTGAATGGCTTTTCTTCCCCCCTTGGCGTGAGCTACTGGTCGAACCTCCAGCGTCACTCACTTTGGTCCCTCTGTCCCCGTCTTCCCCACTCGCATAAGTGATCTCGGTCTCCTCCCAACTGCCTGCTGGATCCGCCGCGATTCTTGTTTTCCGTGTTTCCCCCATGCCTTTACCCGTTCGTCGCTGAGACTTACTGTTTCAAGAGTGCGATTTCACTCGCTTCCGAATTCATCTGTACCAGTGTCCGTTATGAAACTCTTTAAAAACTTTTCTGATTTTATGCGAACTTCCAGGCATCAATGACTGCCTTTTTATTAGAAGTGCCCTAGATTGAGCTACAGTCCCCTGTCCTTCCTTCCTTCCAACCGGTTTCGTTTCCGGGACCAAACGCGTCCGGTCGGTCTTTTGCCTTGTCGCCCGCCCGGGACATATCGTAGTTATGTACCATTAAGGCAGTCGTCGAATTCCCCCCCCCCCTCACCGTATCTCACCGGGCGCGGATCGTCATGACTGGATACGGCCTCCCCCCCTGGTATTTGAAAGACATGCATCCCCCTTTTGAAGGAATGATCCCCGCATCGATCCTCAGTCTCCTTTTTCTCCCCCTGTTTTTTTGAGGCTTGAGCCCCCCTTTTCCCCGTCCTTGGTTCTTGAGTATTCGCCCTTTGCGATGTACTAGTTTATCATACTTCCGGGTTACCCCCGGCTCCCCCCCCTTGGGTGATTCTCTGCCCACTTTCCTGGTCCCCCCGCTACAACCCACGGGATCCGCTTCAATGAGTTCCTGCAATGTTGCTTTTGCCGTTCGGGCCCCCCCGATTTCCCTGAAGTTTATTTGCACGGCAGCTTCCCCGTTGCCATCTGACGAAACATTTGTGATTATTTTTCTGGTACACTGTCTATTCCTTTTCCTCCCCCTTCCTCCTTGTTTGAGAATGTCGTTTCATCATGCCCAATAGCCATCCCCCCCTTGCAGAGTCTTTCCCTACGCTCCCCCCCCCCTAGTACTGAATCTTCTCAAATGACAGGACAAGCCCCCCGACTTCCCCCCCCACCTTGATTCTCACCTTCCTCCCCATGATTCCTTTTTGTTTCTCCCATATGAAATTTCCCCCCCCCGGTGTTCGATCCATAACCCTCTGACCCCTTTTCCCTGGAAGTCCAATGAAATTAAACGATCTCGGGCATCTATCCCCATCCTTTTCCGAATCAACCTGGTGCGGTCGTTTTTGCTCCCGCCAGCACAATGGATTCATCCCCGAAGCCGCGAGTTGACTGTAGGTGATCCCGTTCTCACCGGTTGTTTTTTTCGGAAATACCTGTGTCTCCGTATCCTGATATCATAATTGACCGCACCTTTTTTATTACGTCTCGGCACCTAGTACCCTGCCCCCCCCCCCTCCAGCTCTACCCCAATATCATTTCGAGATGATCTATCAAGCCTTCACACCAGGACCTCCCTTCCTCCATCCCCCGACCTGCCCCTGACAGCTTGGAACTGCGTCTTCACTCTCTCCCGCCTTCGAATAAAAGCCTCGGATTCGTTTCCCTTTTCAGTCTTCTTCCCCAGCCACAGCCCTTATCTTTTTCATCCCCCAGTCACACGGTTTCCCTCTCTTCCCTAGTCGTCTCTGCTTTCCGGCATCGACCCCCAGTCGATTGAACCACCCCGCTATGAAATCTGACCCTTCTTCCATTCCGATTTAGTGTCCGCGTTCCTCCGTATCTCTTCCCGTACTGAGTCCTTATCCCCTCCGTCACATAGGAGTTCAGTGATTTCTATCTGCTTTCCAAACCATCTTTGCTCCCTCTCAGGAGGGCCACCGGAACTTTTTTTTTCCCCCCGCGCATGATACTCCCATTGATTACGCGTGTCACCCCATAGCACTACCACCTAGACTGCAGGTATTTTTTCCCCTGCTCAGCACGTCCCCCCCTTTCCTTATTTCGGAACTTTTTCTTCCCGCCCCCGCCCGGTCCCCTTGACTGATCCCATCCCCTCACTGCAACGCGACTCTATATTGTAGTGCCCCCTTTCTTCTATACCTGTGTACGTCCACAGCAAGCTCCCCCCACCCCTCCTTTTTGTCCTTCCAAAGCAGTCCCCCCCCTCCTGTTCCCGTGAACCCCCCCCTGAGCCAAGCGATTCAATCAGCTTCTCGATTGTCGGTTCCACCTCCTGTCCTAACCGGGCTTCTCAGGAGGATCTTCTTCGTTACCCCTTTTTTCTAACCCTTCCCCTCAGTCTCGGAAGGACATGGTATCTCCGTCCTTGTCCCAGATTCCCAGCCGATGTCAAGACAAAGTCAGAGTTCGGCTTCCAGTGATTCTTCCCTCGATCCAGCCCTGTCCCCGTTGCCGACTGGTTCCATATGATCGACTTGGTGGTCGGTCCAAGCCAGCAAAATATTTTCTTTGACCTTCTCGCCGGCCCTGAATCAGACGCCTAGTACCCTGGTCCCCCCTCTGTTGAAAAAGAATCTCTCTTCTTCTACCCTCCCCCTGTTTTCCCTGAGAGTCTTAGTAAAACCACGGATTACCGCCGCCCTTAACCCTTTCCCTTCTAGTGCTGGTTTATGGGTCCCCCCCAATTCAGGAATCTTTTCTGGCCAGTCTAACACATCGCATCGGCTGGGTTGTGTTGTTCCTTTTTCAGTGGAATCCTCCCCCCCCCCTAAATTAAGTTCCGGCAGCCCATATTGAAACGTTGTTGCCCTTCTCTTTCTTTGTGCTCAGGCTGCCCAGTTGTATACGTATTCCCTCTCCACTTTATGAAAAGTCCCTTTTCAGCTAATTTCCCCTTCTCAGATTTCTATCCGCATAGGGGCTTCGTGATGCAAGATGAGCCCCTCCCTCTCTCACCGCGACGGAGAACTTCGTTTTACCAAATGCCGTTTCTTCGGGTCATCATTGGCGGTGTGGTCCTTTGTTGATAATAAAGTTTCGCAGCCATTGGTATCTTTTAATTCCTGCTCGTTTCTTTCTCGGTTCTTTATCAACTTCCTTTCTGGAGAGGTTTCAATTTGGAAGCGTTTTTCCTTCAAATGATTAAGTCAGTGACTTTGCTGGGAGCATTTCCCCCCAAGGAATGCTCTCCCTTGTGTGGAGTCTCCCTTGGTTCCCCAATTTCCAGCGTTATCCTCTTGGGAGATATCACGTTACTTTGCCCCCCACCAATCGTCTCCTTTCCTTGTCTGTTCTCATCGTGGATCCCCAATGGAGTAGTCACTGGCACCTTCTCTCCTCTCTGATATGTCCCCTGTAGGGTGCTTTTGCCATCTCCGACTCTCCCCATTGCTGACCTCTACCCGCACACTTTCTCGGAATCTTTCTTGTCCCCCTTGGTGGCCTCCTTTTTTCCCCCTTGCATCGCCTTTACTGCTTTCCCTTTCGCAAGCCTGCCTCGTGGATCCTCCTTCCCTGTGAACCTCTACCCCCCCCTTTGTGGAGCAGGTCCTTCACACCTCAGCAACGGCCCTTTTCCTTTTTCGAGGCAGTGTTTTCCGTGTAATTCCAATTGCAAGATTTGATGTACGCGGATGACCTGTTCCTGAGATGGCTTCAAGGATCGTAGGTCTCGTATTTCTCCTTGAAGGTTTAATTTCCTATTTTTTCAGCCCCTGTCCTCCCCCCCTTCCGGATCGATTATGATACTTACACCGGGTTATTGCACCCGTCAGAAATGCCACTTGTGAATTCCCCACTTTGATCTTCCCCTTCACCCCCTATCTTCGACCCACTCTCTACCCCTCCCCAGCGTCTCACCTTTCACCATTCACACCAAAAAATGAGCTCTACTTTTAGAAGTTTCTTTGGGGAGGACCCAAGCCCCCTTCTACGTTTGCTCTCCATTCTCCTTCTCATCCCCCTTGCACCATAATTATCGTTTGTTCTTCCCTTTTCCCAGCCGGTTGGTGATTTGAACCTTGTTGAGTTAATCTTTCTAAACCCCCCTTCTCTCTTGGACCTTGCTACCGTTGTTGAGGTTGTTGGTTCCGCGCTTCCTGCCTTCAGCCTCCCTTACCTTCCCTTCTGCAGTCTGTTCCTGAGAGTTTCTTTCTATTGGCTTGGCTTACAAAGCGCCC
>Ga0179591_1232202_pt1 | contig 10892 bp, 13 predicted proteins | sample CZOMad2_1_08_16f_FD_182891 | JGI IMG/M metagenome (GOLD analysis project Ga0179591, IMG submission 182891) | Vadose zone soil fungal communities from Angelo Coast Range Reserve, California, USA - CZOMad2_1_08_16fungal (PacBio error correction) | ecosystem: Environmental > Terrestrial > Soil >... | reverse complement strand
GCTTGCGGACCTTTTTCCCAGTTAATCGTCTGTTCGATGCATCACGCGGCTTTCCACCCTCGCTCTCAGCCTGACGTTGCAGTTTCTCACACTTCTTCTGTCTTTTTCTCCTCTCTATGCCGGAACTTTTTTCTTCTTTGTCCCCTGGTCCTTCCAGCGTCCATGACCAGCGAGCTTGAAATCTTTTTGTTCCTTTCAGGTGTCTTCGGTGGAAGGGGGGCGTTTCGTTCTGCCCCTTTCCGATATCTTTGCTCTTACTGTTTGACTGATGCGGCTCGACTTTCTTCATATAAAGTCATCTTTCGCGACGGCTTGGTCTAGCGCTTTTTTGAACCCTTCCTTTCGTGGCTTTTTGACTTGATGTAACTTCCTCTCCCTTTCTTCCTCCTCGTGTTGTTTGTTTTTTGTCTCAGATCACGCGTAAATGGGTTCCTTGTCGGTTTACGCTGCTCCACGGCCCGCTCCGAACCGATGCATTCCTCTTGAGAAACCTTTCTGCATCCCCCGAGCATACAGAAGACGTTCGCTTTAGGATACTCTTGTTTTGAAGTTCCCTGAGCGCTCTCATCCGATATTCTCCCCCCTGCATTGTTCGATCCTTGCTTTTCATGCCTCTGCTCTTTGAAGACCGTGAATGGCATGGACTTCCGCCCACCAGAAGTGTGCTCACCGGCCCTTCTCGGCGGCCCTGTGTTCGTGTGGTTCGTCGGTGAGATGCTGCAAGTTACGTTGCTGGCGCGGTCCTATCCGTGTCCAGTACGTATCACCTTGATCAGTCTGTAGTCCTCTTCTCTTTTTCTTTAAATTTGCTTTTTTGACCTTTTTTTCAGCCGTTTGAGCCGGTGCCGTCCGGCAAATCCCGGCTCGGATGCCTTCTCCTTTCGCGAGAAGTCCTCTTCTCTTTTGACGTTATAGTTCTCCGTAGCATGTACACGAGGTTTTGAGATCCTTCTTTTGCGCGTCGTGCCGGGTGCGCTTTCGCTGACGACCTCCCCAGTTCGGCCCCAGATTATTTCCTCCTTGATAGTGTTTCTCCCCCCATAAAAACTTTCTCAGTTCCGTAACTTGCACGATACCAGGCTGCGCTCGGCTAGTCTCCTTTTCCTTCTCCTTATGATGCTGCCCCTCCATTTTTGACTCTCGAGCAGCGGGTTTTGCTTTCTTTTCTTTTTGTTTACCCCTTCGTTCCCGGCTGTACGGTGCGAAGGGGCCAAGACAGTTTTTTTCATATAGGTTTCTGTCATACGTTTTTTTTTGCTTCTTCCGCCACGCGCAGAGGAGCCTCATTTTCGATGCGCGCCTTGCCTTTATGCACTTGAGACAGTCTCGAGCTCTCGCGGGAGGCACCTTTTGGGGGTATCTTTTTTTCGTTCTTTTTTATCGCGTGTCCCTCCTGCGATGCTGTCGATTTTCTCTCCCTGTGTTGATCTCTCCTTCTCCCACGACCGACATCGCTCCTTCGGCGTCACCTTAAAATTCCCGGTGTTTCTGACCCTTGTTTTTCCTGCCGTGTTCACTTGTTTTTCTCTTTGTCCTTTTCCCCCGCGCGCACATGCCAGTTCCAAACTCTTTTGGCTGCTGTGAGATTTTTCTGTTACGAGTTGTTGCTTTCGATCGACCCCCTTACCTGGCAATTCTCCTCGATCTCTTTTTAGTACTGCGATTGGATAGTGACGGGCCTTTTCTTCAGCCTCGCCCCCCATCCCCTTTGCGTGCAGCGTGCTTCGTTCTCGGGCTCAAGTTTTCTTTTTTCTTGTACCTTTTCCTTGGCGGTCAGGATCTTCGAGGAAACCGGCCTTTTTTCGTATTCCGTGTTCCCCACGATCGCGTTCGCCGAAAAGGTCGTTCGCGTTTTCTCGGTTGCTAGCAGATTCAGCGGGAGTCTTTCGCCGTCCTTCTCCCTTTTCCGTTTTAGTGGGGACCAGGGCATTTTTAAAGTCTCGTAAGGGTGCACAGCGTATTTTTGCATTTCAGCCCCTTGCAGCCCGTGCTCATCGTTTTGTCTTAGTTGTACGCTTTTTTCCTTTCGCTGTGGATGATCTCTTCCCGGCTTGAGATTTTTCATTCTTGTTGTGAAGGGTGTCGTGTGTTCTCCGCGGCAATGACGCTCTTCCTTACTTCGCTTTGACGACTCGGCACGTGCTTCTCTTTCTGCCTTCGATTCTTTCCCTCCAGATACCGCTACGTCTGGTGTCTGCATTGCTCTTGTTCCACATGACCGCACCAGTGCCCGCTTTTCGATTCCCTGCCATAACGATCTTTACTTCTCCTAGTTGATCATCTCTTGTCTCCGAGTTTTTCGCTTTGTGTCTTTCTTTCGCCTCCCTGCTTGTTTCCGTGAGAGTTGGCGGGGACGATTTTCATGGCCCTGTGTTAGGCCAGTTTTAGTGGAATCTGACTGTTGTTCGGTGGTGTTTCCCGCCGGTTAGGTACTTCATTCCCCTTGGATTGTCTTCTTTATTCTGCCGAGCGACTGGCCCGGATCGACACCCCGAAACTGCCTGCCCATTTTCACTCCTGATCCTTTGATCGCCGCAGTATCAGTGGCGCTGTCTATTTTTTGACCCGTTCGCTTTCTTCTCTGGTTTCTCTTTGTCGTTTCATCCTTTTACCGCCAGCTGGTCGTTCTTGCGGTGTTACTGAGTTGTGTTTCGTAGGGTCCCCCTCCGTCTGAGCAGCGGAGATCGAGGAAGGCTCCCCCACCATTTCTCGAATTTAGCCTTTTCTTTCTGACTCCACTTTTCCCTTTCTCCTGACCGTCTTCACCATGTTCATTGAATCGAGACTTAGGACATTTCCAGTTTACTGTTTTCTTTTCAGCGTCCACCCTGTGTTAAGTCCCCTGGTGAGAATGTTGTCTCTTCTTTTGTGATTGGTGTGTTGTATTTGGGGAATTTCTTTGTTTTTTGATTTTTCTTTGGCTGCTCTCTTTTGTCGTTTATTCGTCTCCCCTTTACTAAGACGGGGGTGTCGGCTCGTTCTTCCTCAATCCCTGTCCGTGCCCGAACGTGTCCGTCCCCCCCCTTTCGAACCTTTCCCATCCCCTTCCTCAGACCTCCGCAAGCGTTTGCTCACTTTCTCGAGCATGATTGCTGCGGCTTTGTCTTTGGTTGCGGTGAGCTCTACGTTTAACCGTTCCCGCTTTCCGACGTGCATCGTCCGCCCCGTTCTTTTGACTGGGTATCTGAGTCCCCTGCGCACTTCACCGCGCGTTGAGGCTTTCGACTCTTAGTTCGGCGGTCGTGGAACTTTTTTCCGCCTGCACGCCCCATGCAGACACCTCGTACAGTTCGTCCTGCAGCGGTCTTTCCGGTTTCCTTGTTTTTGGTCTTGTTTTTTTTTGTTTGGACCTCTTCGCCGAGTGAAGAGGCTCCCGTAATCATCCCTTTCCTATTCCCGTGTAAACGGTCCTTTTAGTCTTTTTTGCTGATTGCGCCCCTTCTTAATTTCCGCTTATATCTTTCCGCGGCCTCGCTTGCCCGGCCTGACGACGCGGTTCGTGCCTTTAGCGTCCGTCGCACCCTTCGACTCGTCGAAAGTCCGAGAAGTTTCTGTGTTTTTTCAACAGGCGGGGGAATATCTCCTTCTCTCTTGGTTGCAGTGCCTCGTTTGAAACGGTGCGTTTTTAATCAGGGGTCCTAGCGAGTCGCTCCACTGTCTTATGATCGGGTGATTCTATCGGGCGGCGGTTCATCTTTTTCGTTGTTCGTCCTTGTTGCAGCTCCGCCGGCAGGCCGAAATCTCTCCCTTTTGCGTTCCCTTCCAACCCTTGAGATTCGTATTGGATTCCAGCTGAACCGGCGAGACACGTCGCTGCCGACTTCATCATTTTGGATCTGCCTGCTGCCGTCTCACCACCGCGGTAGTGCCGCTCTTTTCTCCGTTGTTGTCTCGTCGAGATCGCGAATATGACCCTGGCCGTTCTTTCTTTTTCTTTTTGTGCCTGATTGTCCTGATCCTCGCTGCTTTCACTTTTAAGCTGTTGTATCACCGTACTGATCCATCAGAGTTTTTGCTTAATCCCTTCTGGTGTTTTGTCAATTTTTTATGAGGTGACGCTGCATTTTCTTTAGCCGCACGGGCGCGCGGACATGTCTTCCATTCACATCGATCCGCCCTCTCCCCTGGCGCACACTTGTTGATCTCCGGCGCTTACTCCCGTTTGATTCATTTTTTAACACTCCGCGAGGCACTGCTGGCGCGCGGCCGATGTCTAACCCGCTTGTTTGCAGCTCTATGCACTTTAACTTCTGACGATTCCCCTTTCGCGCTTTTAGCCTCTTCTCAGCGTCCGCCGGTGGCTTCTCGCAGTCCCGACTCTAGGATCCGTTCTGCCTCATTGCGTTCAATCATTCGCTTGTCCGGTTGTATAAAGCGTCCGGGTGAGGTCGTCCTTCGTATTCGAGGAACTTTTTGGTTCCTTAACGTGCCCCACCGATCCCCGCAGGCTAACCCCTTTTTTGGCGTACTACTTTTTTTTGGCTTCGCTTTTCTTTTTTCTTTGGGGTCATGTTCGACTTTCTCCTCCGCCTACGGCCGTCACCTCGCGCGCGCCGGTTCTTCTCCCCTGCGCGTACCTTGATCTTCTTTCTGATTTTCCGACGTTTTTTCCTTCACCTCAATTCTGAATCTCGGGTAGCGTCCCTCCACCTTTGCCTTCCATCCCGCCTTCCGTTGCTCGAAGCTTTTCACGTTCTTCTTCTCGTTCTTTCTGCTTGGAAGAAGGTGTCTTTCGTCTTACGTTCCTCCCCGTATCGTCTGCTGGCTCACACGTATGACTCTGTTTTTGGGTTTACTTTTTTATTCCGGTATGCTTCCCCCCCCCCCCTAACTCGCCACCTCTTTCGTTTAACCCACCGTTTAAGAAGTGGAGACATCTCACCACCTTCCGCCTTGTTATGCGGAAACTTCCCTTCTTCTTCATGGAACTCGTCCATGCCGAATCTCCCGTTCCCTTCGCAACTCTTTTTTGAGTCGTCCTCTGTTGTCTTCCTGGCGTTTTCTAAATTCGTTTAGACTGTTGACCCCCTCGCCGTCCTCCGATCCCTCGTCCATTCTTTTTTTGCCCCCCTCACAGCCTTCGCACCGGCCCAGCTCTTAATACTCTAGTTCCCCCCTCCCCCTTGCCGCTACCTTTTGAACGTGCAGCATCTGCACGCGTGCGCGCACCGATTTCCTTCGGCCTATTGTTCACTTCTGAAGGTGCGAATGTTGCTTTTGGGATCAGCGTCTGCCCTCGCGGACCCCAGCTTTTTTTTCTCCCCTCTCCCGGCGTTGGACCCTCTAGAAGTACCCTTCAGAACCGTTGCCGGACCGTCCCTTCAACTGCTCCGCGACTCCGACGGACAGCTCTTCCTGCCTTTGACCCCTTTTTCTTCGCCGACACTGTCTTTAAGCGTCTGAGCTCTGCACATCAGCTTGACGTCATCTGGCGCGAGAATCGTCGTAACGGTCCAGATTCCATCTTTCTTTTTTATGATCGAGCGGTATGGATTCCTGCTGCCTTTCTACACGTGTTTTTGCCGGTAGCCAGCTTCTGACCCTCGGTTCTCGGTTCTCCTTTTCATTCGCCTCGATTTTTCCCCTTCTGTGCCGCTCCTTTGGGCGCCTGGAAAATCGTGCCGTCAGAGGCTCCATACACGCTTCACACTTTCCGTACTTGATCTTGCCTTTTCTTTGCCCCTCATCTTCGTTTGTTTACTGGCGACCGTGTTCCAGCGACACGCGCTGGTCTTCCCAGACGCGAGTGCTTAATCTCTTTCTCCCCTTTGTCAACCCCGCCGTACTCTTTCTGCGACTGTTGCCGAAATTTTCGTCCGAGCTTCATTCGTCGTCCTAAACGTGGTTTTCCATTCATCTTTTCCCTACATTACTTGGCGAACTTAGTTACGCCTCACGCGACTTTCGTTTTTTCCTTCTCTCGTTCTCACGAGACCGGACGCCGGGTTCTCGTTTTTATCCTCACAGGGCTGAGGCTTTCATCATGCCTTCATCCTGGATTCGAACGTTTTCCTGCCTGAGCTCCTGTTGAAGCGCTTTACCTTGTCCCCCCCCTCGCAGTCACAACCTTCGAATGTGCCCTCTTTTCTGTGGTCGGGCTAGGCTTGCCCAACCTAGCTTCCCGGTCAGACCGTCTGTTTCCTGATTCCACGTTGGCGCTGTTTTTTTCGGTGGTCCGAGCGCGACGCCGCTGCGTTTGGTCGTCTTGCGATCAGCACTTTTCCTCGGTTTCCTGGCGTCGATGTATGCTTCTTCTTCCCGGCCGCGCTCCTTCCGGCGTCGACGTGCCCATCGCAGTGGACTTTTTCTCCTCTGTCCAGTGCCGGCCTGTTTCCTCACCGAGATTCTTGCTCCCTTGGGATCTCTGGGTTCTAGGGCCAGATCTTACTCCTCTGCTTTCTCCCTTGCTCCCCCCTTTAGACGCGTTCTTGACATCACCCGTATGGATCCATTCTGTGTTCTCTTCCCTCTCTACCGCTGTCTGGGCTTCGGCGCGCTCAGACAGGACCTCTTTTGAAATTTTTTTCTCCTTTGTCGCCTTTCTTTTTTCATCAGTTTGCCTTCCTGAGCCGGCTTTTTTTTTTCTATGGGTGCGTGCAGGCGGTGTTCTTATCGTTGCCTATAACTCCCGCGCAGCTTCTGGTTCGTATGCGTTTCATGGCTTCTTCCGTATCGCCGCTTCAACGTAGCTTTCCCCCCTTTTTTCCGGATCATGTTATTTTTTTCGCTGCTTTTTTTATCTCCCGCCTGGCCTTCCCCTCCGCTTTTACCTTTAGCGCCTCTAGTTCTCTATCTTCTTCTCACCCGGGGCGTTGCCGGGGCCCGTTCCCCCGATAAATATCTTCCCTTTCTTGCTTCTATTGCCTCTACCCCTCTCGAATTTTCCCCTATCACGTAATGTTTACGTGGTTTTGGCCGGGGGCGGATCTTTTTACGTCACTCCTCCCGTACTTTTGGCTTTTTTGCGTGCGAAACAACTGTCCCTAACGCTTGTCAAGTTTGCACCTTCTCTGGCTCTTCGACGCGCACATCTTCTTGCCCTGCCCATCTTCAGCATTCTTTTCGCATACCGGGCGGTGACCAGCGATCCTCATCTGCTGGTGTGCGAATCAGGAGTTCGGCTGCGGCCGATTTCTTTCCTCTTCACCTCTCGCTGATTCTACCTTTTCGCTTTGGATGCGTGGTGAGTTCGGCTTATTTTTTTTCAGTATCTTTCTCTTCGACTTGCGGTGCCGTGTCGCAATTTGTTTCATTTGCATGGGCCCTTTAGACCCAGGTACGCGTTTTTCCGATATGAGAAATCTTTTTTACCCTTCGTGTTGTTTGGCGAGAGTCTCATCGGTCGTCCTTTCACGCGGGATAGCCCTGCATGCGGTGCGTTTTGAGCATTCACCGTCAGAGCTATGCCGTGCTGCGTATGAGACCTGCGGCGCGCCCTAGTCCGCCGCAGAGCCGTCCCATGCCCCACACACAAAGCGGATCTTTACGTTGGTTACCTACTATCCAATCTTGCACACTATTCGTGCGCGGCACCTCTGCCGCCCCATCGCCGACTCGTTTTGATACTAGAGTAATGCGTTTGCCTCTTCCTCTATGTCCTGTTGAGAATGTCTGTTAACGTCTTTTCTCTTTGCAATCTTTCAGCAGAACGTGTGGGCCCCTTGCAAGTATCGCTTAGAGCAAGGGGTTTTTCCTCTCGTACCTTTGCTATGTTTGTCCTTTTCCTTTCTTTTGCGCGTCCAAGACCGCTCGGATGCCCCTTGTAAGCGTTCCTAAGGTTTATGGGAGTTTTTGCTTTGAACTATTTCCCCTTTTCCGCTTGATTCCTTTTCTCCCGTGCAAACTTCCGCCTTCATAAGCTGTCTCCGAGACGGCCAATCAGCGCTGCCCCGTATCTTACGTTGTCTTTTTTTCCTTTGCTTCCCGTTTAGTCGTCGACTGACGGCCAGCGCTTTTCGCTTGGGCCGCTTGGTACCCCTTTTCTTGACGCCCCTTCTCCCAGTAGAACCCAGGCCGACGTCGGATAGTTCTGTCCATCACACCGCCCACAGTTCTAGCTGCATGATTCGTCCCCCCGAGTGACCGCCGTCCTGTTTTTGGGCGTGCTTGCTGCATAACTCTGCACCATGTCCCGCTGCCTACCTCACTTCGTCTATCGAGCCGGGGCTGGCGTTCCTTAGTCCGGAGCCTCCTTCGGCACTCGCGTCCTTTTTCCTTATTTAGAATGGGCTGGCCGGCCCTCCTGTCATCTATAGGGTGATTAATGCCCTTTCCTTGGATGTGACGACGGTGGTTGTGCATCTTGCTGATTGCTCGCCTCTTCCGTCCCTGCCCATCTAGCAGATCGAAGTGCTGTCCTTGCCGGGGGGTTTTGAAAAGGGGGCCTTGGGTTCCTTGCTCTTTCATCTGCGACGAGCTCGCCTGCGATATCACTTGGTAGCCCTCTCGCAGCGCAACGCTCTTCCCGCTTGCTTTCCCAGCCACCAGTCGAGGAGATAACGGCACGGCTTGTTTTACGTATATCCGCCGCCCGCCGCCAAAAATTCTTCTCCCAGGTAGTGCTGCGCTGGCCACCCTTCGCTTTTTCCGCTGGAGAAACACTTTTCTGCGTGTGTTTCTTTTCGAGTTTTATTATGTTTTTTCGCTTTTCCCACATTTCATCACTAGACACTGTGCCTTCGTTGGACTTGTGCTTGACGCTGTCATATTTCACACCTTTTCAGCGCCACTTTGCGCATTGCCTAATACATCCTTTCGTCTGCCCCTTAGAGTCGGGCGCCGCCTGCAGTCGTGCTTTGCGACCCCCAGTTAGCCTTTCTTTTGCTTAGTTTGTTACATCTCGGTAGCCCCTCTACAGTGCCGAGCGTTCGTCGTTCGTATTATTCTTCGTTTTTCTGAAGATTTCTTGCCTCTGGGTCTTTCGCCTCGATCATTGAGCTGGGCCCCAAGGGCTCTCTTCGTCTTATGAAGCTTGTTTGGGCACCGCTGTTTGTAAACGCTTCCGGCCTTTTTGGAATGCATCGTTCATCGCGTGGTTTCTCGAGCGACCCCTGTGTTCGCCATGTATTTTTTACCTTTGGTGCTGATGATTGTCCTTCAGATAATTTTCGCTCGATGCCGTCCTGTTGAGTGTGAATGTTGTGTGTTTGCCAGACGTAACCTCGATTTTAGTTCTCGTCCCCGGTTTTATCGGCATGTTACCTTAGCGTCCATACCGCACGGCGCCGCTTCCCCTCGGAGACCCCCCTTCCCTGATCTATTCGTCTTCCTCATGGACCGCTATCGCCCGATGGAGGACCTCCAATACCCGGATCCAATTGTTTTTCTTCTACTGAGTAGATTTGTCTTACTTTGACGATTTTTCTTGCTTGACTGTGTAGGTTTCTCATCTCGCTATCCTAGTTTTCCTGGTTTTAGTTAAACAGGTCATCAGGCCGTCTTCAGTAGACCTTCTGGACTTACCGAGTAGGCCTTTCCGTTTTTTGCCGGTGGTACGGTCCCGGCCCGGTTCCGGCTAACTTCACTAAGACTGTAGCAGCGGTGCATGCCTTTCCGCTCTCTGCCATTCAACCTCAGCGCACATCTGATTACGATGTGAAAAAGGCCTCTCGGTTTTAGTTTGCTTTCAGATTATGTGTCTTAGGTCAGGCTCTCGTGTTCCTTGGTGGGAACTCGACTCCCAGAGCTTTTTTTCTCGATACCTGAGTTGCTCTCCCGTTTCGTTCGTGCGGTTGTTAGTATCTTCTTGAAGGTGTTCCCCCCCCTTCCGAGTGAGTCCTTCTTTCCCTGCCGTATGGCCGCGCTCGCGCCCTTTTCGTCTTCTTACGAGGGATGTCTGGTAGTTGCGATTCAGTTTTTTTTATCGCCCTCGCGCACGGTATGGTTTCTTTTTCTTGTTTTCTGTTTTTGTCTATTGTCGCGCGGAAGCTGGTGTCGATTTGCTTCATTCTTCATCGTTGAGTGTATTATCCGCCCCGGCCCAACGCCGTCTTCTTTTCTGGGTGTCCCCTTACGCGCGCGTGACTCTGAGGGTCAATTTTGACCCATGACTCCCATCCACCGCCGCAGACATCCAGGTGTGGCTCATTTTCTGGCAGTTTCGTTCTTTCATTTGAGGAGAGATACGCGACTCCCCCAGTTTTTTTCTTGACAGGACCCAACTTTCTTACATCCGTGCCCTGGGCATATCCAAGTTCCTTTAGGGTATAGAGTTGCTCCCGACCGTGTTGAAGTTTCCGCACGCTGCCGAGGTGAGCGGGTCGAAACCGTTAAGCCAGCAGGCTTTCTAGAACAATCTCGGTCCGTCTTCACGTTTTCTCTCGCGAAAAGAGTGCGTCTCCTTTTTTTTTATCGGTTGGTTGTTCCGACTTTTCGCGGCCACGGATTCGGACCTCGGAGATCCGTCACTTTTTCTGTCCTATACGGCGGCAAGCGTCATGTGCGCCTCATCCTGCTCTCTTTACGTACGTATCTCTTGCGTTCCTTTTTTTTTCTTTCCCTAGGTTTACTATTTCGCGGCCGATCGTTCGTGCAACACTTCGTTATCCGCCAGTATTTCAGTGCTTTTTTTTCTTCTTAACAGTGTTGAGGCCCTAACTGCTCCCTATGTCGCGCTTGGCTGAAGTGCTGGACCTTTTTGAAACCGGTTTTGTGTTTTATCTTTTTGGTCTTCGATCATCGCTTTCTTTCTTGTTTGGTTATGAATGATCGCGTTGCTTGGTTTTGTCCGCGTCGCCTTTCTGCCGATCCATGCAGCGTGCATCTTTTCCGGAAATTTTGACACTTTTTTTTTTTTTCTCCTTATGAAACTTCGGTTGCTTCTCCTGACCACCTTGCGAGAACGATTCGCTGCGCCTCCCGGCGTTTTGAAGGACCTTATCCACACGCACGGC
>Ga0179591_1286442_pt1 | contig 10893 bp, 7 predicted proteins | sample CZOMad2_1_08_16f_FD_182891 | JGI IMG/M metagenome (GOLD analysis project Ga0179591, IMG submission 182891) | Vadose zone soil fungal communities from Angelo Coast Range Reserve, California, USA - CZOMad2_1_08_16fungal (PacBio error correction) | ecosystem: Environmental > Terrestrial > Soil >... | reverse complement strand
ATCTCTCTTTTTCCCCCCACTGAAATTTTTTTTTTTTTTTCGGGGAGCTTCCCCCCCCCCCTTAACCTCACGTGCGGCTAAATCCCAGGAGTTACTTATTATCGTCCCAAGCTTTTCCTGTGGGAGAAAGCTACCCCTGTCATGACGACCCTTTTGTCAGTCCCCAGGCAGAGCCCCCTTAACACCTCTTCTCGTCCTCCTGCAACTTTTTTTCACCCCCAAGTTGTTCCGAACTCGGAGCCAACCCCCCGCCCGAACGGTCCTTTAACGGTTACCATTTCCCGCAGGGTCCACCCGAGTATTGATCTCCCCTTTTTCTTTGTCATCCAGAGACGCCCTTCTTACGTTGGGCCCCCTATCGAGAGGCTCAGTCTTCTTGCCCCACTTTCGAGATGAAAAAAGGAAATAGCTGCGGATCCCCCCGACGACCCTTTACTGGGTTGGGAAATTCCAGGATCGCGGGGCGTCCAGGTCCCCTCTTCTTCCTTTCCCACGCAAAGCTCGAGAGCCGAGTACGCTCTTTGCAGTCGCGTAATTTTGAGCTTTAGAAGCCCCCCCAGCACTGGGCCCCGGCTGTATTCAGTGTCACCTTTCAACTGAGGAGACTCTTCTCTTTGTACCCTCTCTTTTTCCCCCGTCAAGTTCTACTATGATTACCCCGACCTTCCCCCACCAATCTGGGATTCCTGTGCCCTCCTAACTACGACACCCCCTAGTTTTTCCGCACTGGTGCTTCAATTCCCGGCGTGGGAGTCGGATAACCCCATGTACACCAATTCGGTGTCCTTACTCAACGTTCCCTGTGAAAGAAGAGTCCTCCGAACCAGGTTTCCCCTCTTTTTACCACGGGCCTGTGAGAACTGCAACCTGTGCTTCCCGTAGTCATGATAGTGCGTGGTACTTTATCCAGAAGGGAATTATGGATCCCCCCGCTCCGCGTTCCCGCTCTTTATTGACCCCCTCCTTCCTGACCGTATAATTTTTCTCTAATTCCTTTTACCTTCAATGTTTTCGTAAATCAGAGAGTTTCGCACGCCATAACATTCCGGCTTAGTCCTTTTATTCCTTACTGCCCAATTGAAGCCTTCCGTCACAAACCTCCAATTACGTTTCCTGCCAAGGACTTTTTGGCGGCGTGTAGTTGTCCTTAAAGTGGCTACGTCCTGCTTGGTTTTTTCCCGGAAATATCTTTTTTTTTAGAGTTGATGGGGAGAGTGCGATGTCCGCGCACGCGCCCGTTTTCGCCTTTCGGCCCTTTAGAGATCACAGACCTGTATTATCTTCCTTTGCTTTGAACGCCCACCGTCTTTCCCCTTATTATGAAGCATTAAATAAAGTATTTTCCCCTTCGTAACTTTTTCTCTAATTTCGGGCTTGTGGATCTCTTCCACTCATGGCTCAGATTACTTCGATCTTATATTTTAATCCCTTTTTTTTGCGTATCCTTTTCTTCCCCCTTTTCTTGTGTGCGCCTTTCACAAGTTTAATTGTTAATAATGTCACCGCTTAACACTGACAAATGTCACTTATACCACTTTTATACGGAAGTTCGCTCCTCCAGTTAACTCCCTTCCTATACCCCCATCAAATCCAATCTTTTGAGAATATTTGCCCCATTAAGTGGCCCCCCCCCTAATTCTTATTGCCTGTGCGTTTAATCACTGCACAAGTTTGCAGGAGGAACTTTTATAAGTTATATGCCATTTTCGCAATGTCCTCTACAAGTTATATCTTTCTCCTCTCAGGGTGGTTGAGAGATTGCCCTTTTCTCGGTCATCTCCCAACGGAGCTTGTCACCGGACTCACTCCCCAAAGGTATGCTATTCTTGCTATCACGCCAGGACATGCATCGCATTTATTTTTTTGCCAAGGGTTCACCCCCTTTACTCACTGATGTTAATTGATGTTGTGTCTTCCTCTTGGAATTACCAATGCCGTTTGGATCTTCATTGATGAATTATTTACTAAGTTTTCTTTCAGACTGTCTGATTATGCTTGCCCATCTTAAACCAACTAATTAAATCTCACCCCATTTTCAGGAAAGACATTTTTACTCCTCTACCCCCCCGTGTCCCGATACTTCACAAGATCAGATGATCCAATAGTTTACATATCTTCACCCCTTCCCAACGTATATATAACTTTTTCCCATTCCGCCCTTTTTACCAATTATTTAATCATATTGTCCTCAGTAATGACCCCTACCGGGTGTGTCCCCCCTACAAACTGATATCATTCACGATTTTATCTTGAGAGACTCCTGAAAATTAAGATCACCCCTTCTTTCGCGTAACTGATCTTCTTCCCAAATAACTTATACGCCCATTCCATTCGGGCCCCCCCCAGAGTTAGTAGCCCCCTGTACTCTTTAGAAACCCCAATCTTCTTTTTCCGATGGTCTCCCCTTGTCTTGGCGTTGTTTTTGATGATGGCTCCCCTTTGAGGGCGATGCTCACACACGTTGTAATTCCCTTTATCTTTTTCTTTTAGGAGGAAAATGTGCGTCTCTCTGACCACATCCCGTTTTGCAATTCATTTCTCTGGAACCCCTGTCCTCGTTGGAATCATCTTTCGCGAACCGCGGATCTGGGGTTGAGTTCCCCCCCCCCGGTTTCCGTTCCCCCCCCCATATCATATGTCTCCTTTCAGCGCAATGGAGTTCTCCCCAGCCCAGTGTTTTACCAATAGTAATTCAGGACCTTTTAGCCATCCCCGTATTCATATGATTCTTCTTCCCTTTCGACCAAGAATTTTTTGGTCTTTTAGCCGGACAAGGACGATCCGCCTTTGTGGGGGGGGGGGGGGGTTTGGGGTTGGGGCCCTTTTCCTTGACCGCCCCCTCTTATGTTAGTATTAAGTCTGACCAGCACCCATGAGTATGCGGAGTTCGGTAAATCCTTCTTAGTTCTCCCCCGGCGGTAAAGATATGATAAACACTTGCCGGCGAGCCAGTAGTTCCTCCTTTAGGGTGTTACCGTTTTCTCCTAATAAATTCCCGGCTTAGACCTGTGGCTTCGACAAGACACGCTCCCCACTGATGACCTTATTCTCCCTGATATCTGCTCCCTCGCGTCTCTGTAATCTTTTGTTGACCCCTTGTACTCCAGGGCGAGCCTCGTTGCCCGCCCAGGCCTTTTCCGCCCGATCTCTCGAAACGTGTGGCAGCGCTACCCTTCTAAATGGATCTCTCTCAGGCCCCCCCAGTAGACGGACTTTTCTGTTCTTTCAAACCGGCTTCTCTTGAGCCGCTTTCCCTGAGTCAAAGTTGCCAAGACTGGACACCGTTCGTTCTGGGTGCTTTTTTTCGCCAAATTTGTCGGTTGCTTCTCTGGGACCGCTGGTTTTCCTTCTAGCGCCTCACACAGTTCTATGGGGCTTGATAAGGTCCCAGAGTCTCTCCTCGTGAAGATAAGTATAACGTCGGCAAAGGGAGTGTATGCTCGGCCGATTTGGCCCTTCCGGTTGGGATCCCCCCGCACAGCCTTGTTGTTTTTGCGAGCGTTCCTCTTTTTCCTCAGACCGTTGTTGTTTGTTGATCTCCCTCTGAAGCGTCGCACACCCATCAATTCTTTTTGGGGAGCCCCCACCCCCTCTACCCCTCTTTCCCCCGGCATAAAATTTCCAACCTTTGCGTATACGTATTTCTGTCCCTGTCCTTTTCTTTTTTTTTTTGCGCTACGTTCTGGGGAGCGTCCCACAGGCCCCCCCCCTTCCCCCCGAACTTTTTTTTCTCACAGGCCTCCCGGGACACGCCCTCTTGAGATCTTCCCTGCCAGAACCTACCTTAGAGGAGGAAAAACCCCATAACGGGGTGCCTTCTTGAAAGGATCAGCCAGGGCGTTCACGAGTTGGTAGTCTTCCCTTTTTCTTTTGAATAGGGCGAGCCGTCAGTTGGGCTTTCCCTTAGAGCGCACTCTATGGCTGTTAGAGATGGCCGTTTCTTTCTCTTCTGATAGTACCTGGAATGGGCGGGGCCCCGTTAGGTATTTCCTTTTTTTTTAGCAGGGTTCCCCACCCCTCGTGAGCTTGCTCCCACGGGACAGCTCTCTCTCCCCTGAGTGACTTCGCAGGTCGCTCTCTTTTTGGTCAGCCCCCCCCGTCCCCCCCCCTTGCTGGATAGGACAGTTGCGGCCGCCGGGCCTGTAGTCTTCGAACGGTACCACGATCCCGAGGGCTGTCCTCGGTTATCAATAGCTTTACCCTTCCGGTTTTTTTTACTCTGATGTACCGACACTCAGTCCCCCAACTATCTTTGTGTTAAGTCTCGAACGTAATCGCCTTTCGGGAGTCTGTCCCCTGGCAAATCCGGCTTCTGTGCCGGCTTTCTTATAACCAGACCCCCCCAATTGCATAGGTGGTCCACTCTCCCCCTAGAAATCGAGTTGCCCGCCCAAGACAGTCTGCAGTTTCTTTTTTTCCCCTGTCTTTTCGACTCCATGGCGTCAACTGATCCTTTGACATTATCGTTCTGATGTCAACTCATCATCCCCTTTACCTTTTCGCGCTCCGGTCGCGACTATTTGCTCCACGAATTGTCCCTTTCTCCCTTTGGGTGATAAACGTCCTTGGTTTCCCCTTGCCGGCCTGTGTCTTAAATTCCTCTTCGACGAACATATCGATTCTTGTCCGTGTGTGCGCCATCGCCTTTCTGCAGTCGAAATCCGTCCCCCCCCCCAGTCCCCCCCTTAAGTTAAGCCCTCTGCCCTCCCTTCCGCGGCTCTTTTTCCCACCGGATACTGGTCCGAGAACTCTGTTTTACTACCTTGTCCGTACACGTTATTTTCGTCCCCTATAGCTACTCGCACACAAGAAGAATTTCTCTTTTATAGGAATTCTCTCCCCACTCCAAACCGCTCTTTCTTTTCTGCACGGAAATAAGGTTCATTATTATCTTTGTCAAACTCTTTCCTCCCCAACCAAGAGTCAACTTTTTCCTTTACTGTTTAATGCTATCATTTCGGACCCTTGTGGTATATATTTCCCTTTTTGGATCATTACCCTTCGTCGCCCATTTCTTTCTCATTCTTTGGGGAGCGGAGGAAACTGGCGTTCCATAGTATTTGTGTTCTATTTAACCCTTTTAATAATGCCAGCTATAATCCCTTATTCCCTCCTTCGTCCACTTCCCTTGCAACTTTTCTAAGTTCCCTCGTGGGATTCCCCTTGGGGTTGTAGAGATAACACCTCAACTCCATCCTTGAGCACCAATTCCTTAAGGAAATGGACCCTCCCTTCGATGCTGTGTTGCCCGTTTTAGAAGCATATTTAATACCTTTTTGTGGCCGGGAACTTTTTATATATTCCATCTTACGTTGAGTGACAACGGGTCTCTCTTTTTTTTTTGTTTTGTTGCCGCTAGTGTCTATTTCCTCAAAGGAGCTTGGCCATCTTTCCAGTATCTACTTCCCCTCCCTGCCCCCTGTCGCATGTATGCTGAATACACGCTGGACCCACCGTAGATCTTTCCCCATGTTCATTCTGTTCAATAATTTTCGTCTTAGTGATTTGCTGTTGTGTTCTCTGGCTTCCGTACATTCCACCTGATCCAACTTTTTGACTTTTCCCAGGAGAACCAGGGTGAGGTCCTCAGTTATTTAAGACATTTTTTACTCCCCTGGGAATTATCAAAATTTCAACTATCACGTCACAACCAATTACTTCAGTCCCCAAGACCCCCATTTTTACTAACTACCCCCTTTATGTCCCTCCCCCCCCAAGACTACATATTTCAGACTGCTCGGATCAATATTTACTATTTTCTACACTAAGTTCCTAAATTATCCCCTTTCAAAAAGTTACGAAACCTTTGACCTCCGATTTTATAATACTTTTTACGTTGTCTAAAAGTATACTTCCTCTTAGTTTTTTCTCCTGAATCTAAAATAACATTCCACTCTTCTTTTCGATTTACCTCTCAAAAATCCCCATTACGTCCGTCTTCTTGCAATTTAACCGAGTAATCTTAGACAGGCATATACTGTCGAACCATCCCCACCTGCCTTAACTTTTGTCTGGAAAAATGTCTGGGGCTTTTTTTTAGATCCTTTCACTAAGGCTCGGCGATCCACCCGGGGACCGACAATTACCCTTCTGTCAAATCGTGTCGTTTCTTCCCCCTTACTTGCAACAGGGTGGTTTTTGTCAAAGGGGTCCCTTTACAAAGACACGGTCCAATTTCCTTCCTTTCCCCTTTAGCGAAAATCGGAGCATGGCTATAGTTTCCCCTCCCTGATATAATTGCCGCCGTTTCCCCCCGTTTACGCCTGTTCTTTCTCCAGGGCCCCCTTTTTAACATAACTGCAGTAAGCCGAGACCTTTTTCCCCTCCTTCTATGATACTTCTTCGGACCTTATCTCACATCGGTTTGGGGTAGTTTTCCCCCGGCTATAGCCGGTCCTTTGTCGACCAGTGCGGGCCCCCTCGTTCTTTCTATTCCCATTTTTCCCCCGAGATTTTTTTCGGACGTTCGAGTCATAACTAGAGTACCCGCTATTTAACCCTCCTGCTCTCCGTTACTCCTTTTTTTCGGTCAATACAGGCCGTAGTTCTCAATGGGGAGATCCAGTGCCCCCCCCGCTCCACACCAGAGCCTAGACATTGACTACTTCGCGTACTCTGATTAGCGACTTTTCTCGTTTTCCCCTGCAGGATGGGAACCCTGGACGCCCTTGACGAAGAAGTTTCACGAACAGATTTTTTTTTTTCTTTTTCCCCTTTCGCCTCCCTTGCTGGCCGCGCTCTTTCCTCGGCCATGAGCACGGTTTCCGCTCTTTCTCCTCCCACGTCTGACCGGAGTCCTGATGGAGGAAGCGTGATCTCTAAATAGTGTGCCCCCCGGCCTGATTCCCCCGTGCACGAGGACCACCCCCTTTTTGCGGTCTCCGATACGGTCGCCAAGGGGTGCATTCATTCCGACTAGGACCGCTTTTTTTTCCTGGATTTAGCTGTTCACCCTTTGCTGTCATAGGTGGATAAGGACACGCGTCGCCTCCTTGTCTTTCGTTTTCCCCTAAAAGGGGGTTAGGCCGGCCAGTTCCCTTCGGTGACGGGGTGTTTGGAGCGAGTCCCCCCCCTCTTTATGTGGTTGAAGCCTCTTCATAATAATAATTTTGAGATGAGACTGAATTCTGCTTCCCCCCAGGCTGGTCGGGTCTCTCCCCCACCCCCCCTTCAAACGCCTCTTTCGGTCCCCTTTCCAAAGATTAATTATTTTTTCTCCTCATGCTAACGTTTTTTGAGTAATCGTTTTCCACAGCCCCCTTTGCCTCACCTGGGTGAACATTCCGCCTCTCCCCCTTCCCGTCTTTTATCGCACCGACCCCCCCCCCAGTTGTCCGACCGTCGTCTGCGGATCCCCACGTCACTTTTTCGTGCACGTGTACTTTAAGGCGGGCTTCCATGACGATGGTCTAAAGTCTGAATTCCGCCCCGACGACGTCTACTTTTGTTCCTCGTCGTCGTCTCCCCTAACTGGCCGGAGCAGCTGTGGCCAGTCCATGGGTACCCTAGCCGCCGACTAACAGTAATGGGCGGGAACGTCGTTTTTCCCCGGTCTGTCGGCAGGAGCACCCCCTTAGGAAGCTAAGAGCAGATTACAGGTTAATTCGAGTCCTAATTTTTGGAGCTTTGAGATCAGAAAACTTTTTTGCGCGGTGCCAGGTTGTTAAGTGAACGGTTACCCCGAAGAATGCTCTTCCCTTCTTGCTCCATTCTTCCAATCTCTTACGCTCCTGTTATCCCTTTATTACCCCCTCCACGTCCGCAATTGTTTCTTACGCTATGAATATACGAAATATAGGGGTTAACTTCTTCACCCCTTTTCCTGACGTGAAAGGAGTCGTCTCAACAACCCCCAATTCGTGCGATACTTGTCCGATACTACCGACTTTTCATGACCCGACCTGCCTCCTCCCCCTTCCTTATATCCTATGCGTACACACTTGTCTGTTTTAGGCGGAATGAGTCCCGGTGGATAGTTGTATGAGTAAACCTAAGTAACGGTAATTCTTGTCTTCCATCTCGGTTCTCCTATGGCGCACAACGTAATTTTGAACGTCCATTGGTAGATAACGTCCTTGGACATGGCGTACACATCGACAGCTTTTCTCCGACCCAGAAATTTCCCGGTCATTGGCCTTCTCCTGCTCCTATGAAGTTCCCCCTCCCCCCACCAACAGCCCCATCCAGTTTCCGCCCTATTTGCGCGGCTTGAGTTTAGCCCAGAATGACAGGCCTACCTACTTTTTTGCAAGGAGATTCGTCTCGTTATTTTCGCCCGATATTTTACAGCGTCCCCTCTAAAGGGGAGAATTTTATCTTTCTTATATTTCAAGGATTTCTATCAAAACGAGGCTGCCATCAAACATTGTCAAGGTCTTGAAAATATGCAAATACCCCCCCACGGGCAAATGAGCCCTTTGTTTGCACTTTCAAGTTAGGAACTTAGTTCAATATGTAATACTGGATCATATTAATTTTTCAGTCTTCCTTTAAGTACCAACTTCTTTTTTTTCCCTTATAAAAGGTCTTGTTAAACCTGTGTGTGCATTCCTTATTCTCTGTCCAATTATCATTCCATGTCTTAAACACTACATACCCCACTTTATCCTGCAACTCCTGCATCCCTTTCAATTTTAATTCCCAATATTAACACACATCAACTTTAACTACGTGAAACCTTATTTCCCAATCTGCGACATGCAACCCCTCCATGGAGGCCTGTGTTCCGCGGTTGAAAGTTTATAATGCTAGGGCCCCTTTCTCCCGTTTCCTGTCAAGCTCCGTTGAGTCTAGACACTGGTCTCCTCTCTAACTCCGTTGTTTTTTGAGTCTTCCCACGTGTCCGGTTCATCTCACCAGCGTTTTCAATATAAACTAATCAAGTAATCCCGCACCCCCCCTCTCTATGCTTGATTCCACGCCGGAACACTGGCATATCCTTTATTTTTTTTTTAACCCTTTTCTGTTCAAATTTTACTTTTTGTGCTAATTTTCAACCCTTCTCGTCTTTTCTGCGGTTGATATAAAATTTTATACTCTTTCTCCATTGTATTCTCGCTTGACCTTATTTTCCCATGAATAATTAAACCTCCCAAATTAGTCATTTTCCTGACTCCTCCCCCCCAAATGAGCTGAACAAACACACCATAGCTTCTCCTTCCTCACCCCCCGTTACATATAGTCCCCTAAGGCCTAAATTCCCCTTATAACTAGACCTTATTAATACTTTCTTAATCAGATTTCAAATGTTTTAAATACTGTTATTTCCTTTTGTTCAGAGATGCCCCCCCTTTTGCTTCTCCTTCCCTAAAGATCAATTTCTTCTCTTTCACTGCTGTCCCTCTCTTTTCCAACCCCTATTTCAGCAAAGTATGCGTTTTGGGGAAACCCCCCCCCCGAGTAAGTAGCCACCTTTACCTCTCTGTTGCGTCCCCTTACCCCTCCCTCGCAAGTCAGATGGTCTGAAACTTCGGTTTTGTTTGGACTGGTCTCTTGGCTTCATTCTTCTCAAACACTCAGCCCGAGTTTCCTGGCATTGTCTCAATTCGTGAGTTTCTCTCTTTTCCGCCACATTGATGGTCCACTTCCCCCTCCTCTCAGATGATCGGTCAATTTTAAGTTGACCATCTCGCGAACGGTGCTGGATCCCCCAATCCCCGTTTTCTTTGCATAAGTGACATCAGTCTGCCATGTTCCTGCAGAAACGTGTTTCCCATCACTTCAGTCCGTATTGGACCTTGTTTCTTCGTGCGTATCGTTTTCATTATGATCTTCTTTCCATTATCGCACGTTAGTTGTGAATCCGGTCCCCTCCCCCTCCTGGTCGGAAGTTATCGACCAGTTTGTTGGGACGCCAGTATCGTTAGTCCTTTCTCTTCTTCCGCCCCCCAAGAGTTTTGGCTCCTTTTCCCCGTAAAATCAATTTTACCCGGAGCGAGTTCCCCACTCCTTTAAGAGACCAAAGTTATCAAGCTCATATGGTACCTTTCGTCCTAAAGACTTTCCCCGGAGGCCGCACCTGGGAGTTCCGCCCCGAGGTCTTGAATGAACTTGATGAATCGGTAATCTTTTTTTATATAGAGAATTGTCTACTTTTTGGCCACACGATTTTGTGGTAACCCTGAGTTAAAGGCCCCCTCCTCAATTTCCACGACCCCTCCATTTCCGATCTCCAGACTAAAATCTGGCCGCGGCAATTCGAGGTGTGACGCGCCCCCCGTAGACTGTCTTTTTTGCCTCTCCTAACGTGTAGCTCCCTACCTACTGTGACGCACTCTTTCCTGAGACGTGACGTTCGTGGCTGCCCCCCTGCCGGTCTCCCCCTGGGGGTGTCGGTGAATTAAGGGCCGATTCTCTGGTGATATCTTCCTGTAAAAGGTGAGGTCCATTTTCGTGGATCCCCCGTAGCGGTTAATGATTCCCCTGTGATTCGAAGGCAAGCTTTTAAATTTCTCGGTTACTTTTTTGTGTCTGATAAAAGCCACCAAGAATGTTTTTTCTCTCTCTTTCTCTCTATCTTTTTTAATCACTACGTTGCTTGTTAGAGTCTTCCCCCCTTAGCCCCTCAAGGCTGGTGCGAGCTCCCCCCCACCCACTCCCTGATTGCCCTCGGGGACGGCCCCCTTGGCGTATACTCTCGGCTCCTGCTAAGAAGGTCTAGATGGCTAACCTTATCCAAGGCCCCCCCGTTCCCGTACCTGTGTGAGCCAGCTTCCGGAAACCCGCTGTCTCGTAGATGACTTCCCCCTCCCCCGTTGGAGCCTCGAGGAGGGAACCCCCCCGCCCCCCCCGAACGTTTTTTAATCGTGCCGGTATAAGGCCGCAGGCTTCCTCTCGTAGTCTCTCACTTCTTTGTCATTGAAAGACTTCCTTCCATTCTCAGGGGTGCCCCAG
>Ga0179591_1377477_pt1 | contig 10894 bp, 7 predicted proteins | sample CZOMad2_1_08_16f_FD_182891 | JGI IMG/M metagenome (GOLD analysis project Ga0179591, IMG submission 182891) | Vadose zone soil fungal communities from Angelo Coast Range Reserve, California, USA - CZOMad2_1_08_16fungal (PacBio error correction) | ecosystem: Environmental > Terrestrial > Soil >... | reverse complement strand
CTTGAAACTGTCACGTATCTCTCCGGGCCGGTTCTTGCCTTTATCCTCTATTCTCGACCTTTGGAAGAGGATATTTTGAGTCAGATTAGAGATTGTTCACCCCCCCTTTTCCCCTCCTTTTTTTCCCTCGTTTTTTTCCAGAGTGATTGATCTATTGAATGGATCTTCAGGTTCGGATCCTGGTAGGCGACTGCCTCTGCCCCCATCGGTAATCGGGTCATCTTCCCTTAGGCTGCTTTGCCCACCATCGATGTCGAAGCTGCAGGTGATGATTTTAGAGGTCGTCCTTTTTGTCCCTCCGGGCCCATCTTACATACACCAGCTACGGATGAAGATAGAGAGCGCGCGCAGTTTGCTTTTCTTCGGCGAGTGGACCCTTGGTTCTTGTATTGACCATGGAGAGTTCGCAGGGCCATGGGTCAGCCACTTTTTTTACTGATGGTGTTTGATGTTTGTAAACCCGCCTCCCCCTGCACCTCTTTCGCGGAATACACTTTCTCGCCAATTCGAACTCCCGGCCGCTCTGCTTGCAAGTAGCGTCATAGAGTTGGGGAAGAAGAGCGTTGAGTGGACGCTCCATTTTTCTCACGATCTTTCCGTCCGAAATATTCTAAATAGTCTCGGACGGCCTTACTCGTAGGTGTTTAGAATCCATTGCCGTTCTACTTTGGCGAGATTTACCTGAGATTCATAGACTGCGTGTTTTCCAACCGTCCTCCCCTTTACTCTTTTCGTCGGGAGCGAAAGTCACTGACATCTGAGAGTTCATTCAGTCGGATGGAGTACCTTCCAGGGGCTGTAGCGGCTCTCTTGAGATGTCGTCTAGAGCCGCGTTACTGGATACTGCCAGGTTCGTTTTTTCTGGTTACCTCATTTCTGAGCATTTTTCGTCGACATGTAACGGTACCATTTTAGGATATCTGATGAGGCGAAGACATCCCTAGCCCGGCTCGCCCTATCCTCTACTCCAGCCTTCGTCCGATAAGAACAGAGATTTTCTTGACTCGGAGACTCCCCGTCCAGCCTGTCTGCGATCGCGCGTTAGACATGCGCTCGCTCCCCGCTGCTACGTAGGACCTACCTATCGCGGCCTCTAACGGAGTTTGTTATAGATAGCGTAGTTTTCGGTGTCAATTCCTTCGAGCGTCCACCCAACCTCGGGTAGAGCTTCTTCAGGTCGGAAGCTCTGCCTGGTTCCGGTGCTAGTCAGTTTGCTCTAAAAGATGCGTTACGGCGTGAGAGAGCTTCTTTGTGCGACTTTCTCCAAGTCTTCCCGCCTGCGACGGCATCTTCTGAGAGGTTCCCATTGAATGAGCGTTTTTACCAGCCACTCGTTCTTTGAATGGCTCGTAGACGCGTGAGTAAGGAGTAGTTTTGTCAAGTTCTCCCCTCGTCGACGAGACTCAATCTTTTATCCCTCATTAAAAAACTGTAGAGCTTTCGGCTGCGCCTGAGATGGGCCAGAGTGAGTAGATTATGGAAGCACGGCTTTTTTTTTTCAAAGCTGGGTAAGTCGAGTTTCCATGGCTCCTTCCCCAGTCGCCTGACGCGTGAGAGTTGTAGCCCTTTTTCATTGCCTCAGTTACGTTGCATTCGTAGTGACTTGTCCTATCACTGCCCGACGAGTCCTCTATGTAGTCCCTTATATAGTTTGATTTAGAAGTTCACATTTTTTCCTCCGTTTGGCGATAACAGTAACTGGGTTCGCGTTTGGTGCCCCCCCCCCCCCCCCCTCTCATATCGCGGGGGATCTAGTAGTAAAACTAGGACCTCTCCTCCGTTGATTTTCTCGACACGACTCCTTCACGTTTCGGCTGGTTCGAGGTCTCAGAGTCTGGTTCGTAAGTGAGTAAGATAGATAGGTTTTGGCGGTCTACTGTCTTCTGTCAGGATCTCGTGTCGAAAGTGCCGGGGTCGATTGGGCTCCTACTCTCCTTCATCGTGAGGGTTCTTTTCGCATCGGTTTCTTGTATAGACTCGAAAGTATCCAACAGAACTACCCGTAGTTCCCCCCTCTATCTTTCGCCTTTTATGTCATGAACTTAGTGACGATCGATTCAGGCCTCGTCAGTCGCTCGGCAATTGAGTATGTAGATTTGATTTCCACACCGCCCATTTATTTCTCCTCCTCCTTTGTGTTTGTGGAGATGAGGTCCATCGCTTCCCGCTCGTGCCGTATCTCATGGACTCAGCTGTTTTTATTTGAGAGCATGGGACCTACTTCAGTCAGCGGTACCCTCTGGCATATCTTCTGCACTGTTTTGTCCGATTAGCACACGATTTCCTGCTCACAGTATACTTCCAGATTCCTCCCACGACCCGCCCTATGACAGAGATCGACTCCAGTTAGAGCCCTCGTTTTCCAAAACTTTTTCCTTCTCTACGTTTTTGGGCTGACACCGTAGTCTGACGATGTTCGCTTGGACCACGTCTCTCTCCCGAGACGATCCTGACCTTCAACTCCTACGACCATGCTTATTTATCCACAGAAGAAGTGCCTCTCGGCTTTTAGAGCAATCCTTTCTATCCCGTCGTCCCGACTAACCCCCCGATCTTCGGCGGCTTTCCTGTCCCACCCATTTCCAGTGCTGGATTTTTTGACATACAAGGAGGAAATTGTGGACCTTCAGTCCCTTCCTCGGAAGCGTCTAGACCTCTCTTACGCTTTATAGTGGTCACTTCCTCTCGCTTGAGAATTTTCAGTAAATTGTTCGGGCCCGGGCCCACATGCTTGCATGCGACTGGGGTCTGCTGCAGACTTTCAAAACCATAAGAATCTTTATTTGCCGCATTCCCTCCTTGTACGTTCTTGCCCCGTGGCCAGTGGGTCCTCACCCTAGTAGAAATGCTCCCCATTTCTCCCCTCGCCGACCTGTCAGCGCTAGAAGTTTACACTCTAAGGTTGGCGGAGTTTTTTTTCCCGAGTTTTTCGCCTGTCGTCGCATTAAGGACCAGTGACGCTTAATCTTCGTGTCCTCTACTAGATTGGCAAATCTTTGATACTGACGGGATACTGAGATCCGAGTCTCTATGTTTCCTGTTCTCGGGCCCAAATGTTTTAGACTGGTCGTTTCTTGAAGATCAGTCCCCGATTCCGTTCAGCAGCGTTGCAACTTCCGCTCTCTTACCCTCTTCCCCCCTCTCTCTCGACGATGAGATCCCCGTTGAAAAGCGTAGTGGTGGGCCTCCTAGGGTCCGCGCCACTAGAAACTTATCTTTGAACTTCTCGTTCTCGTATCGTGCCCAATTTGGGCGCTTCTTGCGTGATACCCCCGAGATCTCCTCCCTCCCCTTCTTAGGGCCTTTTTCTTCATTATTATCTATCACGAGTTCAGCGATGTCTCATCCCTCTAAGATCTTACTTCTCCTCTTTCTGTCCTTTTATTGTCTGAAACGCTCGAGACCGCGTCTCCCTCCGGCTACTGCTCGACGATCCCTCTTGGCTCTCGTTACTCGTTCAAAAGGGAGCGTATCCGACTTTCTGACCTTCCTCCGCGGCTCTGAGGCCGCATTGGAGGGATGTTTTTTTTTTTTTTTGGACCCTCCTCCAGACCTTTTTTTTCGACGCCCCCCGGCCGCGTAGATGATATGACAGTAGCCTCGACTTTTAGGACGAGGTGCGCCTCTCAGCGAGACGCGCTAGTATTATATAGACGACTCGAACCCCCTTCCTTTTCTGCTCAACCTCCCGCTTCTCCTGTCCCGAGTCCGAGGTTTTTCCTCTCTCTTTGTGGCACCCTGTTCCCCCCCCAGAGACCAGAAATATTCGGACAGCGCATGCTTTTGACTCCGCAGGAATAGTTCGATAAAGTTGCTTCTGCGGTCACGCGTTCTTTGGAGGGCGGGTTTACACCTCCCCTCATCAGGTTGGGAACCGTTCACCCAAATCTCGCCAAAGGTCGCGCTCCAGCCATCTAACCCGAACCCAACGTCCCCCCCCTACTGCCACCGCTGCCAGGCTTCTACCGGCTGGCCGCCTCTCATCGATGTTGCTGGAGATGGGCCCGATGGTTCCAAGCCGTACCCACATCGCCCTTTGAACTTTTCTCGACCCTAGGGCTGGGTCCAAGCTAAAAGCTAACGTGTTTTCCTCCTTCCTTCCGCCCCGGAGCAGACCTTCCGATCCCACCTCACGATTCTCGGCAGTCTGGCAAGAGGTAACGGTTTTTTGCGAGCAAACCTCCCCCTCCCTTTAGTTAGCCCCCCTCGTGCCCTGAAGGGCGACCAACTGAGACCTGTCGGTCGAACGCAGCTTTGCTAGACGCGTCTCTTCTACGACCTGCGGCCCCCTCCCCGGTCCACTTATAGATCTCGCGCTTGTTTTTGTGATCTCCTCCTCCTTTCTTTGAAGCATGTTGCGCAGGGGTGTTTAGATACTTAGACGATTGCTCTCGAAATCCTTTTCTCCCTTCGTCCCGATGATGCGGTCTCTGTGAGGTTCCGCCCGGGACCTTTACAGCCCGGGCCGAGATATCCGGGACGTCTGTTCGTGCTCTTTTTTCTGGAGATTCCCCAGCTTAATGTTCGTTATGAAGTCCAGCCCTCGCGCGATTCCCGCCCGTGGGGAGGTAGATGTCGTCTGCTTGGAACCCCAGGGAACATCTTGCACACCTTTTATTCCATTCTTTTTTCCAGCCCGAGAGCGCGCTCCAGAAGGCGTTTCTCGAGGTGGAACGTGTTAGGGACCTTTCTTATCAGGTCATCTCGTCCCCTTTTCTCTCCATTTGGGGGCCACCATGGCTTGCAAGACAAAGTTCACGCTCCGAGATAACGTTCGCCCTTTTCCAATAACTCCGGCTTCTTCTTTTCCCTTCTACCTTGAGCGGGGGTGCCGAACGGCGCTGAATCTCCAGTTTCTGCCCCGCCGTGAGCTCCGCGCTTTTGTATACCCTCTTTCTAGGACCGGATAAGAGTTCTTCCGCCTCCCAGCCGGTCCTCAGCGGGGATGCTCACTAGAAGGAGAGCCTCCCTCGTTTATTCCCTTCGGAGTCTCTTCTTACATCTCACGACGGCTTCGAGAGCGCGCCTTTTTGAGGCGCAGTCCCGTGCGGGTTGATTAGGTTGTACTTGTCTCCCGAGTTAGATGCGTCTGTAGTTGATCAGTTCGACCATTTCGCGGGTCATCTTCGGCGCGCTGGCCGAAGTGCGCGCCCTCTGGATCGTATGAGAATTTTTTTCTTGCGTCGCACGCTATCATTATCCTGAGGTCTTTTCCGACGCTAGCCTAATTTAGTGCGAAGCTATTCTCTTTGTGATATACCCCTTTTCTACCGCGCTTGATCTTCTGATCATCTCCGATCCAGTATTTTTCTAGCCTGCGCTTCTCTGTCTCCCCCCGTGCAGCAGTGAGAGAACGACGGCTGAGTTGAACCCTAGGTGGCGGTGCATAGCGAGGTCCCGTTCTTTTGAGACCTCTATCTCCCACCCCTACGCGTGGGTGTCGCTCGGTAGAGAGAGGAAGAGCCTGGCTGCTTCATTTGCGTTTCCCCCCCGCTGCGAAGGATCCCTGAGTATAGAGACGTTCTCATTGCCGGCGAGGCAATCGAGGCGCGGCCGCTTCACTTTCTCCGTCGCGTCTGTCAGCCTCTTATTTGCAATACTCCAATACCACTGAGGGAGGCTCCGGCGTGTTTTTCCCCCTTTCTCGACGGGACACGCAATTCATGAGACTCGCAATATGCTTTTACGGCCTACCCATGGCGAGCGAGCGACCCGTCGGGTGCGTTTCCCTTGAGCGGAGCAGAGGCGCTCTTTTTGCCCCTTTTGCTGGACCGCCTGGACACCTCGGGATTAGACGGCTGTGTTACACTTTCCTTGAATTTTAAACGCGATCTATCCGCGATTCTTAAGCCGAATGCGATATGTGAGGACTTCAGTCCTGAGAACTGCCTAAGCTGTTCCTCGAGGTAGGCCGTTCTCGTATGAATGCATGAAGTTAAATGAAGAAGTTTCGTGGAGCGACTTTAATAGTTGACTGGTATGAAGAGAACATCTTATTATCGAGACGGATAGAGCCCGGATTCTGCTCCCCAGCAGTACGCCTGCCAATAGTAGAGAGTTAGAGGTACCGCGCGGTCGTAGGACTTGAGTTTTTTTTTAGTCTTCTGGATAGAGGAAATTACTACCCTGCACTTCCATCGTCAGGCGCGATTTTCGCCCGTGACGCGAGCCCAGGGAGTAGGGGTTGAATATGTACCCTATAGGGACCTTTCTTTCTTTGGTCTATCATAAAGATAATATACGAATACGACTGCGAAGTACCACCGCGTCGGTGCAAATTAAACCCTAGCTCTACCGCTGTGTTGAGCATTCTTGAACCATGGACGAATTAAATCGCTTGCGCTCTTTTACACAGCGACTTTGATGTAAGCGGGCCCCGCCTCTATCCATCCTTTGGTTAGAAGATGCTTTTGTTCCTGCGCAGTATCAAGATTCGTTTTCCGAGTCCTGGACCGTTCGGTGAGGTGTCGAGCGGCCCTATCGCTCAGAAGCGGTCCCACTTCCCCTATAGGGCTGGAAAATTAGGGCTTTTGCTTGGTGCTTCGAAATCTTATTATTCAGGAGGGCCGATGGGCTGCCACACGCCCCCCGCACGATGCCCGATCCTCTTCTTCCAGGGCACTCGGCCAATTCAGACACGGCCCCACGGAGTCTGCGATGGAAGTTCTGAGGACAATGGCTTTCTTCCGAGACACCTTAAGCTCAAACTCCCTCGGCCCTCTGCGCTACGTATACCCCCGCCCGACACTGTGCAGCGTCCTTCGGTTCTCTGCACCGGGTGCTTGCCTTCGCCGAGATGACTACCCGCCTCTTCCTGAGCGGGCCGCAACATTCCGTATGTGCGAGTACCCGCCTCTTCAAGGTGCAACTTTTCTGAAATTCCATGAAAGAGACTCTCTATTTCCCGAGGACGCTATCTTTCTTCGGTTAAGTTGCCTTGTCAGGAGTCTTTCGGCCGGGATACGCACCTGCCAGATTCGCATGCTTTTTTTTTTTTGGGTTCTTTGCCTCCCCTACGGGAACAACTTCAATTCAGGTACCCCGTTCTTTTTTTTTTTTTCCTCGGCGTGCTTTTTCCGGCCGATCGTTCCTTTTACAAACTCCGCGTTTTTTCTCTGCTGAATCCAGCCGAATTTGTTCAAGTCCCCGCTCGGAGGAATAAGGTGTTAGCGAGGAATTTCTTTATTCGACTTTATTCCTTCGCCAAACCACCCCCTTACGCCGGACGCGCCCGGCTGAGAAGATGGCATGATGAGTAACTAAGGATTTTTTTTCGACGCGGCCAGATGCTCTCATCGATTGAAGTCCTCGCCTTGCGGAAACGTGGATTTTTGGAGTATTGCTACGCTCAGCTCAGGTCGACCTTAGGTTCATACGATCGCAAGCCACCCGCTCTTCGTCCCCCCTGATTCGAGCCCCGATCGTTACCCAGCGTTTTGGTTTGGATCTGAGTGCTTAGCTCCGCTTTCGCGGCTCCACCTGTTCACCCGCGGCCCGAGATCGGTCCTGCCTATTGTTTTTTGCTTTTTGAGTGCTCGAACCTCTTCGTGCTCTGGATTAGTCTAGTCATCACTTTAAAGCGCGTTTGCAGCGCAGGATCTCACCTCGTTATCAGTCTTCTTCGCGATAGTCAGTTGTTTCCCTTTCCCCTGGATCAGCTCCCCGAGATCATTATACATAGAACTGATACCCGCCGGCTCGCACTCGTCCTCTCTTTCGAGATGAACACCTTCGTCGTGGGCGCCGATGTCGAAAGCGACTAGCGTTCTGAGACGACCTTCCTGAGGACCCGCTGCCGCCTGTGTCGCGGTCCCTCCGCAGGATAGTTACTAGCCGCGTCTCCGCCGGGCTCGCCATGACGTCGTCTCCCTCGATTCTCTCCTTTTAGGACGAGGTTTTCCTTTCGACTTCCCGTCCTTGACTCGTCTCTCTTTCCTACTACCCGAGACCGCGGTTATTCCTTTCTGCGATTTTGGTGACGAAGATCTTTCGCGCGGTTTTGCGCGTGGAGCCCTTTCTCACTGTAGCTTCCAGTTATTCCGCGCGGCGCTCTGTTTTTTTCGCTACGGTGCCAAACTTAAGATGCGTTCCGTTGTTGTTGGCGAGACTCTTGAGCGCACGCCTGGAGGTTTGCGGGGTTCCCCCCCGCCCCTCATCCTTTTTGAACCGTCCCCCACTGGCTTATCCCAGCTCCTCTAAGGGGAGACCCCCTTCCCTCGCCCTGAACCCGTTTGCGAGATTTTCTCATGCTGCATCCCCCCGCAGTTTAACGATTTGTGGAAGGAATGTTGCCCGGAGGGTAGCCTTAGCCCAACGCCTCCCCGTTGCGATTTTCCCCCCCAGCGTTCCCCCCTTTTTTATGTCAGCACCTGAGGACTCTCCCGCTGTACCAGCTGGTTCTTCTTCTCGCCGACCATTTCTACTCCCGCGCCTCATATCCCCCCGAGTCTGGAAAACCCCCTTCCTTAAGGTTTCCACCGCAACGTTTCTTCCGCATCATTTTTCGTGACGAAGGGGCTCCACGGAGCCGGTCGTCGAGCTTAAGCAGGCCTCATCGCCACGCAGTCGACTTCATTTGCAACATTCCAGTTCTTCTATCTCTTTCCTCACGTTTTTTGGATCCTCGCAGGTTTCCTGGAAGAGGTTGCGCTTTTTTAGAGCGACGGCGCGGCTTTTCGGATCCTCACCAAGGCTCCGTGTAGCTGTCAACGTGTGCGGCGCAGCGCGTTCTTTTGCTCTCCGGCCCCCTTTTCCAGATGCTGCCGCTGAGAACCTTTTTAGTTCGGCTCCCTTTCGGCGAGGCCGATGCCCCCCCCCAGCGGTACTCGGCATCCAGTTAGCTGAAGTTAGAAAAGAATCTCTTCCCGTTTTTTTCTCTGGGCTCGGTAGATGTCGGTTCTGCTTCTTTCATGTGTTTTTCCACAGGTCGATGTAACTTCGGCTGACCAGCTTCCTTCTGCTCGCTGTCCGGCGGTTCGAGTTAGGTGAAGGGTTTGGTCCTACTCTGAGTGTCCTAGTGGTCCCTTTTCCTCTCTTGGTTACGGTTCAAACTGTTGAGGCGGTTTGGCTACACACTCCTCGCGGCCATCAGTTTTCTTCCTCCAATGAACTCGGCCTATCTTCTTTTCCTTTAGCTCGTCAGAGCCGCGCTTTTCCGACGCGTTCGGGCTTGGAAGATAAAGTTCTGCCACCTAGAGGATGGTACCTGCTCTTAGTCTCCATCGTTTTCTTGACCGGAGAATGGATGTTTCCCTCCCGTCAGCGAGTGGAGAGAGTCTTTATGAGACTCCTCTTCCGAGGTTCTTAAATAGTACCGTCTCGATAGAAACGTCCTCGCCCGGCTCGATGCGCTCGGCCGAGTCTCAGTTCCTTGTGTGAGGAACCGCGTGCTTTTTTTCGACTGGTTGTTTCTCCGTCGGGTGGTAGACCTTCCTATACGCGCCAGCCCCCCTTTTCATTCGGATTTAGATGACGTTAGTAGAGTTTGATATTCGAGCATTGTAGTACGGTCCGCCATGAGCGGATAGAGGAGGAAGCGTGAAGTCCAAAGCACGAGCCGGCGCGACCCCCCCCGTCTCGCAAGAATCCCGGTGGAAACCGCTTTATTTAAGCGGCTTCTCTCTTTTTTCCAGGGATCGATACAGTCTTTTCGTCGCCGGCGATCGCCGCATCCGGTGTTCCTAGCACGGCGCTCGCGTTCGCCCCTGTGCGCAAGAACGAGAAAGTCATCTAGGGAGCCTTTGAACTCGATGTTTGTCCTCGACAGGTCTTTCTGTGCCAGAGACGCCCGAAGCGGGTGTCGATCGGATCCATCGGTCGATGCGTCCCGGAAGCTGGTCAGTTAATACGGGATCCACCGCGTACTTCTCTGCCTCTTGAGCGTATGCCAGGATGAAAGCTACCTGTCCCTCGATGCGCGGCAGCTTTTTCCCCGCCGGAGCCTTCTCTCAGCAGCCCACTGATTGGCAACGCCCCTGAAATTTCTTGGTTTTCAACGTTTCGGTGAAATCGTTGGGAAGATAGGAGTACGCGAGCCACTCTAGCGCGACGGCCCCCATTTTGTCCATAGGCGAGGAGGGTAAAAAATGGGCGGGTTCGACCAGTTGTTAGGAGGCGGTTGTACAGGGGAAGGGAAGAAGCCTGCCAACACACCAACACCCACCTACCCCCACAAAAACACATCAACACAAACACACACACCCCCACAAAAAACCTCATCCCCCCCCCCTCTCCCCCCCCTCCCCCCCCCCCCCCCCCCCCCCCCGAGCTGCGAGAGTGAAGGCGAAGGGTTTCCTTCGTCGGGCATGGACCCTGATTGTCGTCCTGTCGCGAGTAGTCCAGCAGCGAAGTCTCGTTGATTTCATTCTCGACTTACATTCCCTCTCTTTCCATTTTTTGCCTCTGGGACCTCGTCTCGTTTTGAACGTGCAGACGTACCTGACGCAGTGTTTAGAAGCACTCCTCGTAAGTTTGTTTAGAGATCTGGGAGTCGCGCTCTTCCCGAAGACGCGTTCCCCGCACGGATGACACGCCGAGCCCCCTGAGTCGGCTGAGTAGTGGTCTACCAGAGTTTAGAGTTGAGCTTCAATGTGATGGACGGGATAGGCCCTTGTCCTACGGCCAATCTTACAGGCGCGCGGTTTTACCGTCCGTGTATGCTTCCGTGGCTGCTCTCTTAGGTTTACTTGTCCTCTCTCGGGCATCTTGCGGGTTGTTCGGCCATCTTGTCCTTCTCCCTTTTCTCTAATCTTTTCGACTGCTACCCGTACTCAAGCGCGTTGGGCCAGCCAATATAGTGCTCATCGTGACCGATGATCGCAGTTTCTTCTTGCCCATGGACCGCTCACAGCTCGTAAAGTGTGCGCTCGCGCGCGTCTTAGGGCGCCGCTAAGTA
>Ga0179591_1351638_pt1 | contig 10894 bp, 13 predicted proteins | sample CZOMad2_1_08_16f_FD_182891 | JGI IMG/M metagenome (GOLD analysis project Ga0179591, IMG submission 182891) | Vadose zone soil fungal communities from Angelo Coast Range Reserve, California, USA - CZOMad2_1_08_16fungal (PacBio error correction) | ecosystem: Environmental > Terrestrial > Soil >... | reverse complement strand
TCCAAAACCCCACTTGAAATGCCGATCTCCCCCCCGATCCTTAGTGCCAGCCATTGTATAATCCGCGTGAGGATTTTTCCTCAAGAATTCTTATGGTGGCTGGCCAAGCTGCTCTCTTCTCTACTTACTCCGCAGGGAGTTGTGGTCCATGGATGAGTCACCATGCTTCTTTCACTCCCAATCTTGCCTTTGCCCGAATTATACATAGTATGCACGACGCTGCATCGTGGCTTTTTTTGTGGTTTTCTTTTCTGATCATCGATTTTGGGGGCTCGGACCGGACATTCCTTTTTGAGCGGCAACATGTTGGTTTTTTCTATTGGATGACACTTTTGGTAGTAGTTTTCACCGTAGTTTTTACGGTTCGTTTACCGGAGCTTTTTGCCTGTTCCCCGAACTCACTCGGCCAATTCCAATTATAGTTCCCCTTCCGTTAGTTGGCGTTTTAGTTTATTTTTTTACCTCCTTGTTAGAGGGTCCTCACTCAAGTACCTCCCTTCGATTCCCCCCTTCATGGGTAATTCCGAGGTTTCTGCAGCGATCCAGAACTTTCCGTGTTATTTTTTATTAGGACCAGTGTTCGGTCGACCCCGTCCTACTTTTTTGCCATGCGCTTTCCCAAGGTATAGTTTGACGATTCACGTGCCCCCCCCAAGTTACCTTCTGTCCTTAACTTCCTCGGCTTCGTAGGCAGGTTCGGGGAAACCTGGCGATTGCAATTTATATTCTCTTGTTCTGCCAACCAAAAACCCCCCACACCTGTAAAATTATAGACTTCCTGCGGTATGAAGCGTAATTTCGGACGTTTTATTTTTTTTTTTTTCCCGTAAGATAGATGAGATTCCGGTGCTCGCTCAATCCATTCCCCATAAGTTTTGGATGTTCTACGGTTTTGAACCTCGATGAAGATTCCTGTTCCTATTTTAGTTTGAATTGGCCTGGTTTGGAAGCCTTGTTACACTTGTTCCCTTGGCATATACCCCTAGGGACCTCGCAGTCCCCCTGCTGGATTCTATTACAAGGTTTCTTCGTTTCCTTCTTTTTTCTTCCCCCAAGCCACTACCTTTCCGACTAGTTACTTCCCTTTAGAAGTTAGTGCCGGGCCTTGCCCCCCCCCCCCCCCGAGCGGTGATTAGGAAAAATCTAGGCCGCTTTTACCACAATGACTATCAATTCCTTGCTCATTATCTCGCTTCCGGCCTTGCCTTGAACAGTTCAAAAAATTGCCGATCTATCAATCCCCCCTAGCACCTTGTCGACGCGGTCCCCCTTTACCCACAGCCTCGCGTGCTTTAGACTCTGCAAATTTTGAATTGTCCCCTTACTGTTACTTATTTTCCTCTTTCCTAGCATTCCGTTGGGCCCATTCGCCTTTTGCCCCCGCTGCCCTTTGATGAAATTGTCCTTTTTTAGAACCTTGATCTCCGATTCCGTGAGATTAAAAATTTTTTTTTTAAACACGGCAGATATGGGGCGGGCTTCCCCCTCGCCTGCGTTTTTGACGACCTTTTTTGCCCTGACTCTTTAAGGCGTTTCCGCAACATTTTGCTCCCGGGTAACTGCCCGAGACCTTTTTAAGGCCAAAGGGTTCAATTCTTGATCTCGGATAAAACTTGCTCAGAGGCATTTCCGGCACGGCTAAAGATTGCACCTTTTACTGGTTTATCGGTTTTCATTACTCTATTCCCTTTCTTTTAAACCCTTGATGAGTAGTGAAGGGCTTCTGTTAAGCGGAAACCACCCTACGCGAGCAACGACCCACCCAACCCGACCCTTATTGGATCCCCCATTTATGAACCCTCCCCCAACAAAAAGGGTTACCCCAGCCCCAGCCCCCTCGCTAAGAATCTTCCGCTCCCGTGTTTTGCTACCTCATCGCTTAATGAATATTTACAGTTTTTGTCATACCAGTCGTGGCCCTTCGGTCATTCCAAGACAATCCCCCCCCAGCTACGTTCACCGCTTGGTTCCCACCCCTTTTTTAAGTTTGAACCCTCTTTTTTTCGCTCTGGTCCTATTTTCAATACTCCTTTTGGTTTTTGATCTAGCTCCCGAGTTAGTGAAAAGTTCGCCGCACTTTTTCGCCTTCCTTTTCCTGTTGACAGTTTCCCCACACGCTCCAGGCGGTCTTTAAGTTGAGATTAAGATCGCTTAGCCACCTGACTTCCTTGCTCCCCACCCCAGTTGGCGGACTCATTTTATCATGAAGTAATAACATTTCTTTCTTTTCTACAACTTCGTATCCTGGGTGTGTTTGCCCCCCCCTTTGTTTTTTATGATTTATTCCCCCCTGGCAGTATTTGGTTTTCTTTTCTCTTCCTTTGGGCCGTTGGCTTTTTAGTTCGTCCAGACAGGCCAACGTCCGTTCCCTTCTTGGGCGACCCCTATCTCCTAAGGATCCACTTTTGGCCTCTGTCGTACAATGATCCGTCCCGCCTCGGTACCCCCCCCCCTTTGATTTTAGAAGGCTCCATATTGACAATCTCAAACCTCCTTGTCCGCTTTCCTTTTGCGTCTTTTTGTGACAATTCGTCCCGCACCGCAACTGCTTACATTTCTTCTGCCTTGTGTCTAGTTAGCTCCTATGTTTAGGAGGTTTTCCCCGCGCTAGAATGTTTTTTTTGTCACCTGCGTCGAATCTAACTACTCCTCCCATGGCCTCGTCGAGTCAGGTTAAAAGGCTCTCTCCAACTTCCGGTATTGCGACTTCTTTTTCGACGAGGCACCAATTATTTTTGATGTTCTTCGCCTTTCAATTCTCCTTTCCCCCAGCTTTGCATCCTCTGAGTGCATTATATAAAATTGGTTTATCACAATCCTGCAATTCTGGGTACCTTGAAAGACCATTATTTCGCACTTGTTCCGTTTTTAGTTCCATATCTTCCCTTTGTTTGGAATGGGGGCCGGACCAACATAGTTGCGAATATATTCTTTAAGTCCATTCAAGTTTCCTTTGGTCTTGTTCAATCTTCCTTTAGCTTATCGCCTCCCCCCTTTTCTTTTCTTCTCATCAAGATGGTAATTTACTGCCTTTGTAAGTTCAGTGGTTCTCTCGAGCCCGCCAGGCGCCCCAGTGAAGTGCTGAACCCATCCACTTTTTGCTCCCCTTGTGAGCGAGGCTTAAGCCACACCGGGTAAAATGCCGGCCCTCCACTTCCCACAATCCCTCAGTGCCAGCTCTTTTTTCCGACTGGTTTTGGTTGGCCCTCTTCCCCAGATAGGCCTTATAACAGTGGCCCAAATGCTCCCTGAAGTTCTAGTGGGAGATTCCCCTGTCCTTAGACCCATCGACTTGTTCCTCGTAACTCCTTTTCCTACCTTTTTCCTGGCTTTTTTTTCCCGCCAGCGACTGGGCTCCCACAGCTCTTGTTTTTTTTTTGACCGCCTCGACGTCTAGACTTGTTACAGTTCTTCGCCCAAGCCGTGGAAGGCCTTGGTCTGACGGTCCGACTCATTTCCCCTTTCACCGGCCCCTGCCCCCGCTTTTCACCAAATTTTTTTTTCCCCTCCCCCCCAGCCGAATTTTTGGTAGGACCTGTCACCCCCTTTTCACTTCTCAAGAACCAAGTGAGCCTCTCGGGCGACCTTTTTCCCCCCCCCCCCTATTGTTTTTTGACCTTTTTTACGGATCCTGTGAGTTCCCGTTTTTTGAGTCAGCTCACCTGTAGTAAAGAAGACCGCATCCGCCAACGGCCCCAATTGCAACCCCGCTTGACTAGAAGACCTTTTCATGTCTTTAAAGTTGTGTGTCCATGCCCCCACTCCATCTTTCCCCCCGCATTACCCTTTGTAAAATATTTTTACACTGACGCCCCACCTGTCCCCGAAAATTCCCCCCCTTCGCCCAGTTTTTCGCTGCGGTTATAACCGAATCCCCCCCTTCTCCCCCCCCGTCAGGCCCTCCCAACCCACCACTGCCCACGATGCCATGCTCGTTTTTTAGACGCGCGAGTAAGAAAAGATTAGTCTGCAATACTTTCATGGTGACAGCCCCCCATTTCCTCCCCTGCCTCCGAAGCTTTTTAATACGAGGTCCCTTTCCCCCACCGCTAATAGATAGTCTCATAACATCGTATCGCAAACTCGCTGTTCCAACTTTCTGTCTTGGACAGATTTTATGAGCCTAGGCAATTTCCCCTCCTTTTTTTTCGTGTTTGTTTTTTAACTATATATTATAATAATAGGTGGTGGTGTTTCTTAGGCCCTTCCCCCCACCCCGCTCCAAATTATGGAACTTCCTCTATAAAATATTCCTCCCCAGCCTTGCGCCCCCCCATCGCGTTTGCTTTTTGCTTCCTTTTTTTCTTCCCCTTTTTGAACTTCCTGGTGGCTCCCCACATTGAGCTCTTAGGCCCCCCCTTTCCTTGGCACGGGCTCGACCTATATCGTCTACATTTTTGGATTACAATCCAGATCATCTTTCTCGCCTTTTTTCTCGTTTCTTCGTTTTCTCGTTGCAGTCATCGTGTTGGAGATTGATGGCCTTCTGTTGGGGTCTCGTTTCCACTGACCTTTCGCCCTACACATTGCTGGGGACTATCTTTTTGCCTTCGTTTCCTTTTTTGGTTTTGTACCGTTTGACAGTGACCTGAGATTTTTGCATTCCCCCTGACCCGCCCCCCGTTCCTTCACCTTTGCAATTTTCTCCATGTTTTGGCCCTTGGGTGGTGTCGTTTTTATCTAGTTGGACTACTCCGGAATATCCCCCCCGATATTTCTTATCCTTCAGCTCCCTCGTTATCCCACACTTGTTGTTCATTCATGCCCGTGAGAGCACTCTTCAGTGGTTCTTGAGGAATTACTTTACTCCCCTTTCAAACCCGTCAGAAAGTGCCGCATCTGTTTTTTTCCCTGGCCAATTTGGTCCGGGCGTCCGTCAAAATTATCTTTCTTCTCCGGACCCGAATAGTCGTCGGAGTGCAACTTTTTCACTTCTAAGGGGATAATCGTCCCCAAGAGCATTTTTATCCCCCGTACCCACCTCCTAAAGCCGTTTCAGCAGATTCTACTTCTTAGTACGAGCATAAGAGATTTTGTGGTGCCCAGGACTGGTTGCTCGCGCTAAGCATTCTCATAGGATCTTTTCCCCAGGTTCGTTATACAATATGCGCTGCCTAGTCCCTATCCTCACGATATCGGGGAATTTTTTTGCCCAGTGTAGTCCGGCATTTTGTACGGACCTTCAAGCCTCGAGGAAAGGTGCTTCCCCGTCTCCTTTTTTTGTTCTCCTACCAGTTTGCTTCGGCTGGTGGTCCGGTCAAGAACCAAGTGCCCGATTGCCAGTACATTATTCGCGTGCTGCTGGAATGTTTCCGGTCTTTTAGGGTGGAAGGAGCTTCCCCCAGCATGAACTTTTTTTTTCTTACCTGCCTCCTAGTCTGCCTTCCCCCTTTGACGTTTTGCCCGGCCCCCTTCCCCCCCAACGCGACTTTTTTCGAAATCAAAATCAAATGCGACTGCTTCGCTGTCCCTCCCCCCCCCAGCATACTTTTTTTGCTGGCTAGGAGAGGCAAGCGTTAACTTGCCAATGTCTTCGGCTGCCTTCCTTTTCCCCAATGATGGCCTTTCAGGCATCAATCATGTTTCGGCCCCTTGCCTTCCCCACAAGCGCCGGTTGCCCACCCTGCTTTCCGATTCCCATGGATATACATGTCCCGGGAGCTTTCGAACAATGAACCGGCCGATATTTCGTCGCTCCCACCCCTCGCAAATGGTCGTACCCGTTGTCCCTGCTTGTAAGTTTGTTCCCCTTCGTGATACCATTTTGCGCCCGTTCTTTCCCACTGAAGCAAAGGACGCCACACCTTTTATTCAAGTTTTGACCGAAGTTTGCTGGTCCCACGATCCCTCTAGTCCCGACGCTAATGCCTTCCCCCTTCACTCGGGACCTCTCCAAACTGATTGCATTATGTTGCCCTTCGCTGGATGGTCCTTTCCCTTCACGCAAGTAATGTCCTGTCTTCCATCCGGCACCCCAACATAAGCCCCCGATCTCAACACCACCCCCCATAATGTTCAGGCTGGGGGACCTCTAACGGGATTGGTCAACCTGACCCAGCCCACGCCTCTTCCAGCAGATTCGCTCCGCCGATGTTATTTACCTAAGTGAGCTTGCAGTCGCCGGAGTTGTCACCAGTCCGGTGGTCCTAGCGCCTCTTTGTCAAGCACTGCAAGAATCAGCCAAGGAGCCTTTTATACACGGTGTCTGACAACAATGTTTCTTGACGAAACTCGGGACGCTTGTCGGAATCGTCCCTATCCTTTTCCTCCTATTTCCGTTTCTTTTTCCTCGACTAGTTATTTTTGAAAGTAAGCCCCCCGCCTGCCTGTTCGCTTCCTGGATTTTTTCGAACCAACCGGTCCAGTCTTTATTCTCTTATCTCCGGTTTGCTGACCGAAGATGTAGCCAAAAATGGACGGGAGACACCCCCCCCCCCCCCCCCCTCCCGGAGACCTGAAATGCCGACGGTCCATCACAGTCATTTGCAATCTTGTAGCGCTGTTGGAGTTTTCCCAATATGGGAGACCCAGGAAACAAAGGGTTATGAAGCAACCTGTCTTTTTTTTTTGGGGGGGGCGAGTGCGTAGTGAACTGGGTTTGTAGGGGGGGGAAGCTGATAGCAACCGCCAGGCCCATCAAATTTCACAATTTGGAGTTCCCATAGCTTCTCGTTAATAAGTCCTACCCAAGTCGGTCTGGAAGGGAGGTTCGTTCCGGAAGGCCATTCTTTCTTATTTCCCTCCTATTCTAGGGGACAAGCCGCGAGAAATGATGATCACAAAGATGTCTCCCTTTTTGCCCCCTTTCCCCCTGAAGATGTAAGGAACGAAAGCCCCAATTTGTTCTTTTAAACTCTTCATAGGAATTGCACGTTTCTTCCGCCCTCCTATGGCCTTCCTTGATGACCGCAAGCTCTTCCGGTTTTTTTGACAAAAGGTTCCTTCCGGACCTTCACTTCCCCCTTTTGCTCGCCCTGGTCGAGTTCCCGGACAGTCCTGTTCATTTGCGGCCTCTTTATGTTTTGCCCGCTTTCTCTGCACGTCCGAATTCCCCCTTTTTCCTTTCCGACGGCGACCAAGGCGTAAGCAGGTTTCTTTGGCCAGCCCTGAGTGTTCCTGCTTTCTCTACCTTCCCGCCCGCGCACCTTTTTCCGTGTGGGCGGATTAGAAGTTGAAATGATAAGTTGAGTTTTCCCCGGCTCTGTGTTTTGAATAGGCAGCCATGGCAAAGTAAGAGGACTCCTTTCATCTCAGCCAGGGAAGATTTTATGGCCCTTGTCCCTCCTTCGCTTCCCGCACTCGAAGTTTGTGTATTCCATGCGGCCCGTCCCTTGAAATAATGGACTCACTTATCGTTTTCACTGGTAGTTTTGGTTAGCGAGCAAGGCTCAAGCAAACTGTGAAGTGATGTTGTACCCCCCTCCCCCATTGATAATTGTCTGGATTCTGTCTTGTTATAATTTCCCTTCACAGTACCCCCTTCAGGCCCCCCAAAGGCGCACAATTCGCCATACTTTCTTTCCCCCCGCCGCCGGTTGGCACAAGGCAAAGACTTTCCTCAAACAGACCCGACCCCCTGAGAGCCTCTTCCTTTTTCAGACGATACATTCAGGCTGCGTTTGCTTGCTAACTTCATGTTTCACTGAATTCTTTTTCCTTGTGCAGGATGAAGCGTCCCCAACTCTTGCCTTGAACCGTAGGGAATTCCGGAGAACAGTGCCACGCCTCATCCCGTATTCCGCGCGGATTTCGGCTAAGTACTTCACAAATTCCCCCCTTCCCGCTATGAAAGGAAAAGCTCACAGGTCCGCACTTCGGGACTGGGTCTTCGACACTTCCTCCTCCCCATGACACCCACTTATCTGCCTCTGCGCGCTTCCAGTACTGATCAACCAAACGCTTAACAGACCAGGGTGTTTGTCCGTCCCCTCCATCCTTCCCGAAGATGTGAGGGTAAAGAGCTGAAAGCCGAACGCTCCCGCCAAGTGCCCACCTGTTAAGCGGGAACTCGCCTACTTTTTCATGCAATTTTACATCGTGCGTTTGGTCAAGCTATCTAGATCCGATACTTTTTCAACCTCCGTTGACATCCGCCCGTGTCACGAAAACTGCACTCGTCCCCCAGCACATAGTGTGCGCTTTTCCCTCACCAGAGCCACAATATCTAAGGAAACAACAATTTCCACCAAACCACAGGCCCACCTGCTCCCTTCCGTTTGCCCACAGACGCTCGGGAGTCAATTTTGTGCCTAAACGATTTTTTCTGTATGTACATTCTTTTTGAATCACCGCTCCCTTTTAGAGCCCCCCCCTTGCCGTAGAGGCACCTCTTCTCGTAAATTTCCAGCCACCCAAAGCTGAATAGTTTTTTTTTTTCTCGTAAATACGTTTTTCATCAAACGCAGCTTAGACGCTGTAGAGCTCCAGTTTCTCTTTGTCCCCTGTCCCCTGTTAAGAAGTTCCTCCTTTTTGCAGATTTCGAGTATGGTGCCCAATCCTCCTTTTTTTGTGGTGGAGAGGTTGTCCCCCCCCCCCCCCCCCCCAAACAAAACGAGAAAACATCTTGAATGAAGTACTTCCCTCTCATAGCTCCCTTTCTCCCCCATGTGCCTCTTTCGACCCACCCCTCCGGGGACTTAGAAGCGATTCAGTTCCCTTGTTGGCTGGAAAGATGAGCCGGCTTCTACCTTACTATAGGAAATGGGCCATGGTCTAGGATGCTCCCCCCCTTAATCCCCCCTTCCCCCCCAGAAGAATTCACAACCCTTTATAATCTCTCGCGGTTTGCCACGCGTAGCCTGTCTAGTGGGTCTGTTTTTTTTTTTGGTGCTGTGATTGCCCTTTCCTCCCGGCTTTTTTCTAGGGGCCCATGGAACCTAAAGCCACCACCTGCTTTTACCCCCAGACTTTTTGACATTTCGCTGCGACCCACGGTTTTGTCTTCGTGTTCACCCACCACCGCCCATTTAGGCTGCACGGGCCTGGCATGGACCTTTGAAAGTCCCTGTAGGCACTCTTTAGTATAGAGAGGCCAGGATTTTTCGTTGGAGGCTGCTTGGTTCTTTCCTTTTTCTCGGTTCCTTTAATACGTCAAAGTCAAGGCCAGGATTCTAGCCAGCAGGAAACGGAGGGAATAAGACGGGTATTTTTCCCCCCCCCCATGACTAGGCATTAATCCCCCCCACCCCCCTCCTACCCCCCCAAACCACCAACAAAACCCCCACAACCCACACCCCCCAAACACAACAAAACCCTAGAGGAAGATCCACGAGTCCGTGGTTATGTTTTCAGTCGGAATTTCCAGTTCGAAAAAGTAATAACCCCCTTTCCACAGGACACCCCCCCCCTGAGCCCCCCTCTTTCCAAACCCCCCATAGGAGACCGTTGCCAAAATTTATCCTTATAGGACTTAAATCCGGGGGCACACCGCCCTCCCCCCCCCAGCCCCCCGAGGATGTGCCACCCCCTTTTCGCCCCCCCCCTTGAACCCCCCCCCCTTCCCTATACGGTCAGCCTCATGCATCCCTCTGGCGACTCCACCGCCTCCCCACTTCTGCGCCTCCCTGTTCCCATCCTCCTCTGCTTCAGACCAAATGACGAGACCTTTCCCGATGGCGCCGTCCTGTTCGGATAATTTTTCCATTCATTCTAGGCGCCATTTGGTTGGTCGGGATACTTGAATAGTCTTCCTATGGGCAACAGGTAGTGTTTCTCTTTTGTTCTGCGTCCTTAATTGGTGACTTGTCCTTTCTCGGATGATAAACCCCTCGTCCCCCCACCATCGTCGATTTCAATTTAACCAGGTTAGGACTGGTGGCCCGGCTTCGTCGTAACCAGCCAAGTACCATTGAAACTGCCCCTTAGGACATCGCCTTGAGTCCGTATCAGCTCCCAGGTTTTCTTAGACCCTACTGAGATTCACAAGCCATGAAATTTCGTTTCTCTCGGGACCCTGGCTTTCTGTCGAGGTAGAGCTTACTTCCTTTGTGCTCCGGCCAACCACCCAAACAAAAGCAGCCGCTCTCTTACCTCCCCACCTTTTCTTCACGCTTGATCGCTTCCCTTTTTTACCACCCCCCTATCGCGTTTGCTTGTTCTCTCAGGAGCGGCACTTCAGCGTAGAATTGCACCCTAATTTTTCTTTCTCCCTCTGACGCGCTCATCGTCTGACTGATTCCTCAGTTTCATCATTTACTCCAATGTGGCCTTTACGGTCAAACCGCTCCTTTGTACAGACGATTCCCCACTTCTCTCATCGTTTCCTTTTGCGATTCGAACCCCCCATTGTCCAAAACGGACTTCTATGGGGCGCTCCCCCGCCTCCCCTTTCTCAAGAAAGGGACCTCCGAGACGTTTGGCGTTCCCTAACATTGTCTGGGCTGTTAAAGGAATAAGGACCCCTTCCCTTCCAAATTTCTGTCGTAACATGGTCGGTCTTTCCCCTTCCAATCTTTTGGCCCGGACCTATCCTCCGTCTCCTTACCTTCTCCCCCCCCCCCCCCCCCTCCCTTGTTTCTTGAAAGTCCCCGCTCTATGTCGCCCACTGAAGTCAATTGGTAGTACGGCTTTCTGTCTTTTCCTCGACACCCCCCTCACTCCCCATAGAGACCCCAGCACCCAAAAAGATGAGATGAGAACTCTGCCTAAGTCATAAAGAACCTTTCTGGTAACCATCCCCCTACCGAGATACGACTTAATCGTTGATGATTCCATTCGCTGTTTCACTGCACGTTCTGCTTTTTGTTCGCCTTCCAGTAGTGGGATACATCCGTTCCCTCCCCCCCCCCCCCCCAAAGGTAACCTCCTTATAATTTTTAACTTGCTAAATTTTGTTTTTCTTTCCACACAGTTTACATGACTTGAGACACTTCTGTTCCAGACTTTTTCCCCTTTT
>Ga0179591_1300014_pt1 | contig 10894 bp, 13 predicted proteins | sample CZOMad2_1_08_16f_FD_182891 | JGI IMG/M metagenome (GOLD analysis project Ga0179591, IMG submission 182891) | Vadose zone soil fungal communities from Angelo Coast Range Reserve, California, USA - CZOMad2_1_08_16fungal (PacBio error correction) | ecosystem: Environmental > Terrestrial > Soil >... | reverse complement strand
CAGTGCACGAGCCACTTTTGCTTGACTTTTTGCCTATAAAAAGCTTTTGGCACCCCTGTCGGCGTTCGTGTCTTCCAAAAATATCTCATTTTTTTTTTTTTTTTTGTCGAAGCCCCTCTCCGCGAACTGTCTTGATTGCAAGGGCTTGGTGTTTCCCCCCCATGGTTGCGTTTCCTTCGGTCTCTTTTTCAGCATTTTTGCACTCTCCTCTCGGGAGTTTACGAGTTTCCTTTTTTCATACCCTATATTTGGCGGGGCCGGAAATTTCTTCTCCCCGTGGGCCTGATCCGTGGCCTCCGCTCATTCCCTTCCTTTTTCCCCCCTTCGAGACTGTAGTTATCTTAACCACCGTGTTGTTGATTATTAACATACTCCATCCCCTCCCTTTTCCTCCAGGTTTGACACCCTCCCCTAACTTATTTCCTGCGACTAGGTAGCTGTCTATTGGTTTTTTCCCTTGTATTGGAAGTCCTGGGATACTTTCTTTTCGTTAAAGTGAGTATGATCTGCCCCTTTTTTGGATCTCTGGATCTTAGGTGAGTCCCCTGGCGCCCCCTCCTTTTTTCCACCCGATCTCGTTCCACTCCGAAAGTATTGCCTTTCGGAACAGCTGGAATTTTTCGAGCGCGGAAACTTACCATGTCCTACGCAGAAGTGGCTCCCTCCTCCCTTGGGCGACTGTTTTCCCCCCCCCAAGGTTACTCGGTTTTTTTTTCACTACTTTTCACAAACGACATTAACCGGCCGCTGAATAATAAGCCGGCTATTCTTTCTATGTAAGGTTACCCCCCCCGTTTACCCCCCACAAGCCACCTTGAAAGCGCATACGCTAGAGCTCTGACACCCCCAAATTCCTTTTCGGGCTGCAGATTCGTCGCGGGGCTACAACATTTTCTTCTTCCCTCCAGTATGCGCGGCTCCCCCTCCTCAATATGACCACGTCTCCTTTTTAGTTTGAACTCGCAGTTTTCTCTCTGTGACATAATTCTGGCTCTCTTACCTTGTTGCCGCGCGTTGATCTTCTTTCTTTCCATCTACGTTCTTGAGAATTCCAGGGTTTTTTAATCCACCCCAGGCGTCAGATTCTTTGTTTCTCGAATAATCCCCCCGCGCCCGCGGTTCCATCTTTACAGTTTCACACCGGACGTCGGTCTCACCCCCCTATGTTTTCCTCTCCCCTTTCCGTGCGCTCCTTTGCATCCGGTTTCCCAGACCTTACTAATTTCATAACCCCAGAGACGGAACCCCCCCCTCACGACACCTTCGTATCCTTCCCCCTTGCCCTTCGGCTTTCTTTCCAGCCAGATACTCACCCCCTAGATCTAAAACCGCCGTTACGTGCCTTTTTTCCCTCACTCATATTTACGATACTATTTTTTCCCCTTTCTTACTAGTTGTTTTGCTTCATCTATCTACATATGTTAGGGAATAGTCATTTTTTTCCCCCCCCCTTTGTCCGATAGCCGGTTTCACTGTCACGGTAGCTTTCTGGACTGCGGGTACCGGGTCTTCGACCCAAGCATCGTTTTTCTGAGTTGTTCGCGTTTTCTCAGGGGAGCGCTTCGGTTTTTCCTGGGTAATAAGGGCATGTGTTCCCGTAACAGGGGGAGGATTCCCCGGCCCTTGTGGCTTCCTTGGCTTGTTTTCATTTTTGCAGTCTACGCCGTCAATCATTACTCAGCACCCTTTCCTCTCTGGCCTGTTTTAGTCACCCCTCTGGATAATTCCCCCTAGATTTATTGCACACGCAGCGGAAAAGTACCCCTCCTCCCAAAATGGTGTTCTCCCTCTCTTCTTTTGCAAAGAAAAGTGCCCCCCCCCAAATGCCCTTCCCCCTGGCACCATGGGCGTTGTTCCAGACTGCGAGTCGGCTGTTTCTCCGCCTTTCGAAACGGTGACCCTTTTTTTTCCCGAACGCCTTCCACCCCCCACACCTTCAGTTGGTGTTTGGTGATTCCCCCTCACTCTCTCATTTCGACTTTATCGTGCATTTTTTGTGGAACCCCCCTCGGTCGACTTTCCTCCCCTACCCGACGACCTGGCCGGTTTCTCTATCCTTCTGGTCTTTTGTAGGTAGATTGTCAACATCTTGTGTTCATGAGGAGTCCCGATCACCGTCGCAGTTTCTCGTAGTCCGCTTGCGTTACGTGTGCCTTTTTCCGTATCTTTTTCCTTGTTTAAAACAACCCTTCTGAGCACTTGCGTCGTGTCTCTCCGGATCTTTTCCCCCCGTTATTTTCTGACTTTTTCCCCCTCTTTCCCAGTGGCTTCAATCCATCGGGCTTTTTCTCTCCTACTATGCGAACTAACTAACCGGTTCTGTCTATGGCCCCCCCACCCTTCGGTCCCACCCAACATATCAAGCTCCCTCCGCAATTCCCCCCTTTGGTTATCCCTTTCTTTTTTAAATCCTTTATCTTTTAATTTAACGAGTATTTTTCCTCTGAGCCCCCTTGAAGTTGTCTTCCCGCTCCCTCCCTGGGGCTTGGGATCTGCGCGACTCAAGGTCCCCCTTCCCTGTTATTCAGGAATGTGCCCCCCCTCTCCTCCCCTAACCTTTTTCATGGTTTTAAAATTCCCTTCCCTATACTTCCTTGCGAAGGCTGGTGACTCAATCTCCCATGGAAGATCTTTGCCACCCCCCCCTGCCCTGATCACCCCACCATTCTAGCTTCCTCCTCGTGTGCTAACCCCAAAACTACGCGCGCTTTTGAGAGGAGCCTTTTTCTCCCCCCTCCCTCCGCCAAAAGCTTTTTTGCGTTGGTCCCAACTGAGTCTCCCCTAAGTTTTCCTATCTGCCAGGGACTTCGGTTTATGAAATCCGTTCCCCCCCTCCCTCTGCACCCTATCTATTCATGATCCCTCTCTGGAAACCCGACCTGTCTGTTGAAACTGTCTTTCATATGGATGACTTCGGGGATACCTCCTATCCCTTTCATTTTTTTGTTAGATCGTCCCGTTTTTCAAATAGTTCTCCCTCCTCCAGGGTTGAAGGGTCCGGACCTCTCGATGTAGCCGTTTCTCAAAAGAATTTCTTCTTTCAACTTCTCTGCTGTGTCGTCCCTCCATCCTTCTCTATCCTTTCTCCTCAGTTTGTGTCTTAGTCACATGTCACGGCTCAGGGAATTTCATCCTCTCCGGCATTTTTCCCCTCGCGGTTTTAGTCCCATAACTTTCATTTTTTTTTAGATCGACCCTCGGTCACAAACTTAAAGATATCCCGACTATGTGTCGCCTCCCTTTTCCTACCCTTTAAGTTCCCGTTGATTAACCTAGAAGTTTTGAAGACTCTGTTCCCTTTCCCATTCGTGAAGTGCTTTCCTCTCATATTTGCACCGGAGTCTCCGGTGACCCATTCCTTCTCACCGTTCTTTTTGGCGATTCTGTTGCCACGTCCACCCCAAAGCTTTTGTAGCTCCCTCCTCGTGGCGAAAGTGTCCTCCCAACGAGCTCTGTTTTGTCTGGCGTCGACCGTTTCTTCCCGATAACGCAATGCGGGTTTGTTTCAACAGTGTTCTGATAAATCGGACCTTCCCTTATCCGACTCTTCCTCCGCTCGGCTCCTTTTAAGGATTTTTCCCATGTTCTCTTAGTTTTTGGGGTGTCAGCAGTGCGCCGAGTTCAACCCCCTTCCTTCGGACTGCGGCCGCTTTTACCCCCTCCAATTATGCCTGCTCCCTCGTTCTTCCCTCCCCAACAACCACCGTTTCTCAAGCTGTTAGAACATTTTCAACATGATCGCAGACTTTTTCCCCCCCCACTATGTTCCTTATTCCTCCCCCTCTAAGGGCTTTTTTTAAAAGAAATGTGTCCTCCCTGTCCCGTCTCAGTTGTGCGCGCCTTCAAGCCCGAGGTCCTGTGGGAGTTAACACTACTTATATTTCCTTTTTCTTCCCGCTCGAACCCCCCAGCTGGTCAGAAGAGACTCCTTTAGTTCACTCAGAGGCCATTTGATGTCTACCCTCTTCTCTAGCGGAAACTCCCTTTCTTTTAAGTCGAGAATATCCTGTTTTGATCTTTTCCTTTTGCCTGTTGAACTACGAGGTGCCCAAGCCCAATTGCCCGCTGATCGCTTCTTTTACTTCCCGGGTGACTTCTTACGGAAGCCTCCTGTTCCCCCAAAACTGACACCGATGCCAATCCTTCCTGAGTCTCGAGCTGTGCCTTTCTGACCCCAAATTCGAATTTTTTAATGGGGGCTCCTGCGTCCTCTTTTGACCCCCTTTTTTTTGGTTTAAGGCAGGGCTCTGAAGTTGACACGTTTTTTTCGGGTACTCTCTTGCAAGACTGTTAGGTTGCCAAGACTTGGGGACCTTCCCTCCCGATGCCCGGTTCTCTCCGTTTTTGACTTCTTTCGAGCCTGTATTTTCTCTCGATGGTCCCCCCCTGTGAGGTGCCTGCAAACCCGGCTTCTTGTGTTTCATAGAAAGTAATCTTGAGATCTGTACAGCTCCTTTCCCCCCTTTCTTTCCCCGGCGCGTCGTCAGCCACCCCAGGGGAAGACTCCTGTATCTGCCGGAGGCTAAAAGAATGACTTCCCCTTCCCATAACCAACTGGCCTCCCTAGTTTTCCACGGGTTGAGAACTCTGTGCAATCGTTTACTTTCATCTTCCACCCAAGTCCCGCGCCTGCCTCGGAAAGTTCAGCCTTACTCCTTTTCAGCTACTTCTTTTTGTTTTCTCGCCTCGTTAACCGGTTTCCTGAAAGTGAAGGTCATTTTTTTGGATGGTTATTATTGGGTCTGGGAATGGCCCTCTTTCTTTCAGTATCCAATTCCTTGCGGTCGGCTTCGGTCGATTCCATTTTTTCGGGTTTTCTTTCTGATGGGTTTTTCGAATCTTGTGCAAGTTGAGTATGCTCAAAGTAGTTAGCTGAAGGGTTTGATCCCTTCGGGGCAGGTACCGTCAAAGCGATCGGTTATAATGACTCTTACTTGCGATCCCAAACCATCCGACGTTTTTTTGGCAGTACCCAGCTCATTGCCCACCGTTTCTAGCCCGCGAGAGGGAACAGACTCGACCGAACGTCCCCTTCCTCTCCCAAAGAGCTTTGCTCGCGTATTTCAGACTTGTTTCCTGAAACCCTGTTATTACAAGAGTGCCCCCAGCCCAGAATCTTTCCCCCTCCTGTCCAGTCTCCGACCCTTGGGAGACTACCCAGGTTTTTCCCCCTCCTCTTAGGAGAAAATAAAACACTTGTTGTGGTGTTCGGATTTTCTCAAAATCGTACCACGTGTTTTCTCTTTGCCTCGTGTATAACCTTTCTTGATCCCCTTCAAGGAAGAACGTCCCTTCCCCTCTCTTGCATATTTATGTTTTTCTTACGTTTCTACTTTTTCGTTTAAATGTTACCCCCTAAAAAGTTGATGTCCTTCCCATTTTGGGGACGTTTCTTCTGTTCCCCTTTTAAGCCCAGGGTTTCGCCCGATCTAAGTCCGGTCCGCTTTTTCGGTACCCTCTTTCCCGTGGCGCGCCCTTGCTCTCCTTTCGAACGGTTTGTAATCCAATTTCGACTCCCAAACCCCCCTTCCCTTATTTCAGATGCATAACGAGAATATACTATCTCCCCTTCCGGCGTCTTGACCGTAGATAACCCACCCGCGGTAACCCCCCAAGCCCCTCTCGTCCCCCCCCCCAAGGCCTGTTGTTTTTTCCCCCCCACAAGAACCTGCGCTTCATTGTTAATCTGATTCCTTTTACTCACATCCGTCCCCCCCTTCGTTGTCCTTCATCGCTAAATTGCTGCGCATAAGATATGAGGCTTCCAGCCCCCTCCTCCTTCGCCTCCGTCCCTTTTCTTTGACTAATTGCCCCCCGTCCCCCCTCCGAACCTAATGCCCCTTCCAAAGTAAGCTACTCGCTCCACGCCTGACCTCCCCCAATCTCTTTTCCGAATTGATCAGACCCTTTTTGTTCCCACGCTCCTCCTTTCTTTTGAGCGTGATCTTTCAATTTTTCCCCCTCCCAACTTTCAACCTCCTCGCTCTTTTTGGCACGGATGCATTGGATTCACTCCTCCAAGACTCGTACAAAAGTTCTGGTCACCCTCGTCGCCCGAATCTTGGAGAGTGGCCTTTTCACTTTGCTCAACATTTTTCTGGCCCTATGCTCGTGTGCTTACTTTTTTTTCCGTATGTCCTTTCGTTCTCCTTTATTTGTCCCGGGAAGTCTGGGCCCCTTCTCATTTGCATATGGCAATTTTTAGCTCTTTCAAGCTAGTTCGAAAACTCCCTTCCGTTTTTGTTGTCGTCGCCCCCCCCCCTCTCTTCTGCTTTTTATTCAAACTGCTCTTTTTTCCTTATCTCTAGCCTGTTGAAGATCCTCTTTTAATACCTCCTACTTTTTTTTCATCGATTTTTCTCCACTAATAGCCGTTCATTTCCTGGTACCCTTCTTTGGCAACCGTACTCCCCGAATTTTTTTTAGCTATTTTTACCAAAAAAAGGAGTCTTGAATTATCCCCCCCCTTCCCCCAGTTCGTATACACTTCTTTCCCCCTCCTCAAGATCGCGTTTCCCCCGATTACGACTTCCTCCATCCGACCCCATTGTCCGTTTTCCTAAAGCTGTGCTCCAATCCCCTTCCTCGTCTCTGCCTCGAATATTTGCCCTCCCGGCCCGTTAGTTGTCCTTTCCCCCCATGTTGAGCCCGTTTCATCCTTATCTTTGGAGCTTTCAAAGTTGTGTAACGAGTTGTTTTCGCCCACAGGGATCTCCCAATCGCTCGTAATTTTTTCGTTTTTTTTGGGTGCGCCCACTTCGACACTGCTCGACCTTCTTGACAAGCGTGGGTTGCCCCCCCTTTCATCAATTCTCCCCTCTTGAGGTCCTCCCTGCTCGGCTTTCGGAGCTTTAAGAGTTTCATTTTCATTTTTCATAATATTTCTTTGCTTTTCGGTTTGTCCTTTTTCGACAGCAGCGGTTACCTTAGAATTCGTCTTCCTCGCCAGATATTGTCTGCTTCCCCCCCCTTTCCCTGAGACGCTGCTCCCCAACGTCAGAGTTTTTTCCTCCTTTTTTTGATTAAAACCCCTCCTACCGTACAGAAAATGATTCAGGTTTGCCTCAAATAAAGCCATTAACTACTATAATTGCCTACGTATCTCTCTTTTGGCCCGAATTTTTTCCTTCCTTTCCCCACGTAAGTTTGATATTATGTTCGTCCGCTTTCTGCCTTCCTTTCTGGAGTTGAGGTCTCCCGACCCCTCTTTTGATACCCTTCGCAAACAGTTTTCTTCAAGTTTTTTGGTCGCCAACGTCCCGCCCCTTCTAGTTCGTTAGTTTTGTGATCGTCGAGCTGGGAAAATTAACGTTCCCTAAGCATCGCGAATCTTGGCGAGTGATCCAAGTTTGAAAACGATTTTTTCCCCCCCACACCCCGCTTCTTCCGCCTCCTTTAGAAGGTTTCCCCTCCCAGGGTTTCTCCGTCCCCCCCGTTTCCAAAAACCATTCACCCCTGAATCCGTTTCTGAGAGTGGTGTCGAACCTAACCCCCCCTGATGTTTGATACTCTGTTCTAGGGGTAAAAATAGTCCTTTTTCCTCCTGCTTCTCGCCCAGCTCTCACAAAGGATGAGACTGTTTCTTGCCTACTTTATAGAGTTCCCTCTATTCTGGAGACTTTTCCATTGGGCCCTTTCACCTTTTTTTAAGTCGAGTATGGGCCCCATGGAGCTTTTCACTTCCTGCCTTCACCGTCCGCTGATTGTTTTCCTCGCCTTTACCTCGGGTACCGCTTTCCGGGACTAATTTCCCAGTTAGGATCGCACAGGGAATTTTACCCTCTCTAACTTCCTTCTCACCTTTTGTAGTCTTCCCTATTACCTGAATTACATCACTTCCTCCCAAGATTTCCCCGAATCCCCTCCCTCTCTTTCATGAAGCTTCCACCCTGGTCTCCCCTCCTCTTTCTGTTAATCCAAACCGTCAAAAAGCTCCTGACGATGCATTCCCGTCATCCTTCTCCTATATCTTCCCTTTTTTGTTTTTTGTCTATTCCTTTTTACTATGAGGTATGAAAGCCTCTCGGTTGTAGAGTCTGACTGTACTGTTTCCAGTAGCTTTTCTGTTAATGGCCAGATTTCCCCGTCAGGAACCTTGGCTTCTTTGTTCGATTAGGGTTATTCGCTTTATCTGTTATACTTGTGCACCACAGTCCTCTTCAGTACATGGGATCCTTTTTTGATGTATGATTTCCCGGCGTCTCCAAGCCCCTCCCCGGTCCCCCTATAATAGATGACCCCCCCAAACTCCTGTTTCCCCTCCCAAGCACTGGAGGCTCCTATCCCCTCCTCCTATGTCACCAATCTCTGACCTGGCCCCTCCTCCCCACAGGCCCTTCCGCGTACCCCCCCTCATTCCTTCTTGTGGTAAAAGCCGAGTATCACACTTCTTCTGCAAAGCGGCCCAGGCGCTCCGTTTCCTCTTCGGATTCTGGATCCTGACGGCTTCTCCTCGTGACGGGTCTAAAGATCTTTTTAAAATAACCCCCCTCAAGGGTTGCTTTTTTCGGATTCCAGATCAACAGTTTATGTCCTTTCAGTTTTTTTTTCCAACTTCACGTCTTCATGGTTTTTCGCCCGTCAGAACGATCCCTTCCGTCTTAGGTCAGACTTTTCGAGGTCCTCGCTTTTTACAGGACTTCCCATTAGCAGTCTCCTCTAGGCTTTTTCTGTGTTTTCGTTATTACCTGTTTCCCCCGACTGAGTCCGAAAGCATCATGAGGGTGGCCTTCCTCCGTGATAGTCGTATGGAACCGTGTTGTTTTGGCACTCACCCCTTCTCCAGACTTCGTTTCCCCTTCTCCCCCCTCTGTCTCCGACCTTCCTCCTTTACGCGCGAACATCCTCTCCTCCCTCCCTTCCTTTACCCGTGGACCAGATAAACAAATCCCCCCTCTACCTTATCTCCATGCACCACTGTCCAGCCAAAACTGCTCATTTGTATTTCCCTTCTTTCTGGTTCCCAATAGCCCTTTTGCTTTCATTGTCGCAAAGAGGTCCGTCTTTTTTCCTCCCCAAGATTGGCGTTTCAGATCACTTTACAGGTCCCCTTTACTCGGCATAATTGCCCCGCACGCTTTCACAGATCTTTTTTCCCCCCGCTGGACAAACATTTCATTCGCGTACCTTGTGATTTTCTCTCGCGCGTTCCTGAACCTTTGGGAAACAACCCGCCCCCTTCCCCCCCCAGTTCTTCCTTCTGCAAGTTGTCATCCACTCCCCCCCACACCTACCTTCCCCTGAAGTGCTTTGGTGCGCCATGCTACACCAGGGCGGGGGCCTTTTCCGGTCCCCCCGCTTCGCCCCCACGCCTGTTATCGTTAATCCTTTTTTCAACTTTGTGTCACCCATAAGCGTACGCAGCTCTCCCCCCCGAGACAATCATGCCTCGTAACACAGCTGTATTCAAGTACTTGCCACCACTGCTTTCTTCCCTAAGCCTTGCCTCTGGGCATCCTTCTCTCGAGTTATGGACATTGTTTCCGAATGTTTTTTCCCATTGAAGAATCTAAAATCCCCCCTTTTTGTTCCTTTTCCTCAACCTCTCCTCGGCTCTCCGGGGCTCAAGACTCTTTGAAGCCATCCTGATATGGTGTTGAGCCAAGAAATCACTCCCTTTATTTTCTGTTGCGATTGTTGGAATCGATTTCTTTCCCCACTCTTAGATCTTGTAGTTGTTGGAAGGAATTCTCTTTCCTATATCGACTACATTTTTTTTCAACAACCCCCGTATTTGCTCTGTGCCCCCTGCAGATCTAACCATTTCCCCACCTTCTCCCCCCCCAGCTAGATGTTTTCCCGCTTCCCCTCCATCGGATTTGAAGGCCCAAGAAGGTAAAGATACTTCATCAAATCGTCCCCCCCGAGCAGGATGCTCGCACTTTGCATGTTTTTGCAAAAATTTTTTTTACGCCCCCATCCTTTTGGCGACTGGTGCCCCCCCCCGAACTTTGGCAGATTCGCTTCTGACCTCGGGCCCCCCCCCGATCTTTGTGTGAACTTGCGAAGGCTTTTTTCCCCCTTTCACCTTTTTTTGTGTTTTTCCACACCCATTTTTTGCCCCTCCCTGCGAGTTTTCTCTCTTAGCTATCGGGGGCTTCGAGTTGCCATCTTTAAATAAGTTTTTCGCGGGTACACGGTTCTTACGTAGTCAATTCTGGGTCCGTATGACTACTTGGCCCCCCTCTTCGATATTTCGGCTCGACCCCCCCCCTTTTTTTAGAATCCTGTCCCCCAAACCCCCAATGGTGGTTCTTCCCCCTTCTTCCCCTCACTTCTCAGGGTTTCTTGACCCCCCCATACCCTCAGTTACTTTTCTAGGTCGCTTGATATTGGTGTACAGTTCCCTTTTCCTGAATTCCTTCTTTTACATCCCCGTAAGTCTATCTATGTTCCTTCAGTTATGCCCCCTGAGAGGCTCCGTTTTGCGGAGTGTCTACCTCTGAGTACGGATGCCCACTATGCGTGCCCCCCTCACTTGTTCCCCTCCTCTTAATTTTTCGCACGGGACCCGAGCCGTTCGAATCTTTCTTTTTACAGATATTTCGTGCTTATCCACCAACACTTCTCCTCCGAAGAAGTCGCGTCTTGCCCCTCCCTCTAGTTCCTCTCCTTGTTGAAACCACGCGGTTTGGAACATCCCCCCCCCAGGCTAGAAGTTGCGCCTAGTCTCTGAACTTCCCTTTCTGACCTTTTTTTTGGAAGTTTGTTCCCAAAAATTTCAAACCCCTGTCGCACTTCTTTGGCGCTTTTTCTCGAAACCCCCATCACTGAAGTTTCTATGGTGCGCAGATGAGTGGTTTCCCCCTTCTTGTAATTCCTCCCCCGGCTCCTCCTCCTTCCCGCTGAACCCGGCTGGAGCCTTCCCCGGTGCAGAGACTTTCTCTGTCGCCAC
>Ga0179591_1285290_pt1 | contig 10894 bp, 7 predicted proteins | sample CZOMad2_1_08_16f_FD_182891 | JGI IMG/M metagenome (GOLD analysis project Ga0179591, IMG submission 182891) | Vadose zone soil fungal communities from Angelo Coast Range Reserve, California, USA - CZOMad2_1_08_16fungal (PacBio error correction) | ecosystem: Environmental > Terrestrial > Soil >... | reverse complement strand
TTTGGTTCTTCCTTTACATACTTTTGGTGGGTACCCTCTCTTACTTATCGTTTTTTCCTTCTCCCCCGATTACCATCGCACCCGACTCCTTTGCCCCCCGTCCCCGAAAGAATGTCTTGAGGACTCCCGCCGCATTAGGAATTTTTTATTACTGGGCCAACTCCTCATGCGTGTTGGAGTGCCTTTTTGGATGAGGGGCCCAGCTTCTCTTTTTCTTTTTTGGTCCGCGGTCGTCTATGAATACACGATCGCTGGACAGTCTGCCTATACTACCTCTATCGCCTCCCTGCTCGGTAACCCGGTTTAGTAGCCTGCGGTTTTTAACCTTTACTGATGATGGCATTGTTTCTTTTACAAGGGGCAACGTCGGCTTTGCTGCCTTTAATTGGATTAACTTCCCCAAATTCCCGCCTTGTTGGTTTTGTGCGGGTAACTGCGCGCGGTTCTCCTTAAACCCCGATTGCTATGAGAATACCGCTGTCCGCTTTTTCTGTCTTAGTCGTTTTTACGACGAGTTACTTTCGTGCAGCCTTCGTCGGCGGTTGCATCCCCCAAGAGTGAAAACGATACGATGAGGTTGCATTGTGGAGATACACGCTGTGCCCGATTATTAGCAGACCTTTTTGTATCCAGAAATAGAGTTCACCTGTGTTTTAGAGGAGCTTCCCTGATAACCCACCATTTGAATACTTTTAGCCCTTGTTCGTCCTGACCCTTGGAGTTTTCTGCGATTTCCCCGGTCTTTGACTCCGTGTCCATTTCTTGGGTGAGCTTGCTTTGCCCGGCTACGTCCTTATGACGTTCTTTGCCTGGCCAAGAAAATTTTTGCTTTATTTTTTTAGATAGATGGCTGTTGGCCATCGTACTTTTAGAGGTGCGGCTTGGTCCGAGTATGTTTGATGTTTACGGTGATTTCTCTACTTGGACTGAGTTCCTGGATGATGGTGACTTTTTCTTGGTGGGTCTGATTTTACTGATCCGTTTTCTTCTCTGGGTGGAGCTTTGTATGTACCGTACAGGCTACACTTCCTCCGTCCCTGGATTGCGTCTTCTACCAGGGAGGACCCTTTTCCCCGCCAGGATTAGAAACCTGACCTCCTTCGTCGAGTTTACCAGCCATCCAGAGAATAGGCCGCGAGGAACCACCCCCCCCCTACGAGCGTTCCCGTTCCCCTCTCGGTGAAGAACGCGACGGCGTATATCGGCCCCCTCCCCTCCACTGAAACCTCTGAGGTTCTGAATTCGGCGTCACATTTGCTTCCCCTTCTGCAGGCGGGTCTCACTCTGCCCCCCGCACAACAGTCCCCCCTTTTTCCTCTCGCCTACCCCCCCTCTTGGGGCTCCGTTTGTTGCCCCCCCATTTCCAAACGTCACGTGCCCCCCCTGAACCCTGGTGGCTACCACGCCACATAATTAAGAGCTAGCCTCTGATGCGGCTTGGAAATGATGCCCTTTGGAACTGGAATCAATGGCCCCAGGAAGGTGATCGTCATACGGTCACTTTTCCTCTTTTTTTCGAAGCACCCCAGTTTTTTTTCGCCTGAGATCAGACCCTTTCCCGTCACAATTTTTTTTGTGCCGTTCTTTGGAAGTCTTGTTTAACCTCTCCCAGCCAATGGCGATTTTTTTTATTAGCCCCACCCGTCAACGGCTAGCCCCCAACCAAGCCGTAATGGCGTTCGTCCTTTGGTTACGCCCTAACCGTTTCCTTCCTTGGAACCCACCTGTGAAGTCTCCCATTCTGGTTTTTGCTGATGGTGGAACTGCCCTTTTCTTTTCGCCGAGATGCCACCCCCTCAAACAAGATTCCAGCCCCCCGTTGTCACGTCGTCCTTTCTCCGGACGAACCAGCACGATTTTTTTCTGTTGAAATCGTTTAGGAGAGGGTCTTTTTGTGGATCTTGAAGACTTACTAGAACTAGTGCCACCCCCCCCGACACTGGAAACGCCTCTTTCAGCAGTATTGTTGAAGGTGTGAGCATGGTTTTCGTCGAGTCTTCGGTCTCTTGCTTGCATGCGCTGTTTGCGCCCCTATTCCGCCACCGTCGGCGCCGGGTTCCTCCCCCCCCCCCATCCTTTTTTTCTTTTTCGCGGCCCCTGGATCAACACGCGGCGCCGTTCCAGTTTTTCCTGAGTAAAGTTTGGCACACGACCGTTTAACCCCCCCACCGGGACGAACCGCCCCCGACCTTCTGACCGGTCCCCGAGCGGTACTTTTTTGCAAGGTCACGGCTCCGCCCCATCCCCCTTCTTTCATTTAAGTCTTCAATCGAAAGCCTGGCTCTTTCCTGTTAGGCACGCGTTTTTTTCTCTTTATTTTGAACCGTTCCCGTGTGGCGAGTCTAGTTTTAACCCCGGATTTGGGTGGAGGAGACTTCAACCCGACCTTTCCAAAGTTGAAGACCTACTTTTGGCCATTGCACAAGTTGAGGAAGCCGCCGGCCGGTAGTTTAGTTATCGCCCTAGTAAGAACGCACGTCTCTTTGTGAGACACGCCACACCTGATGGCGTTAGAAGAGGTTCAACATTCCTGATCAGCTGAGTCCCAAAAATACCCGTTATGGGACTCCCTAGTTACCCTTCCTTTAGTTTTTTCTTCGTTTTCTGGCGTGTCAGTCGAGAATTGGAGCCTCTCCTCACGCCAAAGTGACACCCACGCCCAGTCTCTCCCTTGACAGTAGTCCATAATGCCTCCCATGCTAGTCCTCTCCCCCCGAGGTACACCTAGTCCCACTCCTTTCCTCAATCGCCCAGCACCATCCAGTCTCCCTGATTGAATCGCTCTTTTGAGGCTTTTCTTCCCTAAAACAGTGCCACCTCTTGCCACCGGTTTCTGCCTATTTCCTCCGGAACAAACCGCTAGGATCCACCCCTTTTTCACCCCCCCCCGCCCTGGTGCCACGCCACCCTGCGCGCCCTCCTTTTCTTTTACTGAATAACATCCGTTTTTGTTTAGAGATAGGGTTGCTTGTCCTTTTTTTCCCCGGTCCTCGGCGGTTTTTTCGCTCGACCTCCTCGCTTTGTTTGACTTTCTGACGAGGCGTCCGGTGTCCTGCTTTTTCCCCCGCATGGGGACCCGGGGCCTACCCGGCGAGCTCCCACTCGCGTTCAGAGAGACTCATATGACACTTGGGATGTGCTTTCTTCTTCTTTTAGCGTGGGCCATTTTTTGGCGTGCCGCGGTCGAGTCTGAGCCCCCTGGGAGGCAGGTTTTCTTCCCGCAGTGACTTGTCGTTTTTGATTCTGGAGTGGCCGCCCGCCGTTCTCGACTGAAACTCCGAACCTCACCGATATCGTTGCGCACTTTCTGCTTCCCCACTTTTCTGGTGGGCATAGTCCCCCTCTCACCCCTTTTATTGCATTTCTCGCCAAGCTGTGGCTTTCTCGGACTCCTCACCTACCCTCTTTGGGTTCGCTAATAGGTGCACGTAGGCTTTCCTTGGGTTTCTGGCCCACTCGTTTTCCCCCCTTCTGATTCCAGGGTGTAGTTTGAATTTCTCCCTCCCAATCGGGGTCTGCTCTGCTGGTTACGTTCCTGTCCTCGTCGGGTCTAAACGTAAATCCCTCCCCGCTTTTTCTGTCGGGGGTTTTTTACCGAAGCGTCCAGTTCCTTTTCTCCCGCATGGTCGGGCGCCTTTTACTGATGAAATCGTCCGTCGTGCTTTCAACAGGAGTCCTGTTTTAGGTGTTTGTGGTGGTTGTTTTGGGTTTGTATGTTGTATGTTATCCCCCCCCCCCTGTTTGTCGGCAACTGTTTTTTCACAGAATTCGCGGGACCCCCAGGAGGAAGGCGTTGATTTCCGACGTTTTTTCCCCTGGTATCCGGCCAGTAGCCTTTTGTCAGGAGCTGTTTTTCGCAGAGCATGCTCGCCCCGGAGCAATTCCGCTCCCTGCGGCACCCCCTTGCTATACCTGAACTAAATCGTTTACCTTCCTTCGTGGCAATTCGAGTCGCTCGTCATATACACCCCCCTCCCTTCACTCCCCAGAAGCTGAGTCCTCACATCCTACCCCCGAGATGTGGAGGGACTGGCCCTACCTTTTTTCAAGGAAGACACGGGGATCTTCTTTGATGTTCGCCCTCCTCTCTCGTTTTACATGCACACAATAGAACCACCTCATTGGTTGTGCTTCATTTTTGTCGAGTGTAGAGGTTTCGACCCCAAGGACTAACTTTTAAGATTTTGTTTGTCGCGCACGTGACTTTTTTCTGAGAGGCGATCGCATTTTTCTCTCTGGCGTAAAAGCACCCTCCCGGATTAAGATCATGCGCCATGCTTTTTTTCACGGGATGAATACTCCTTTCTTTCTGTTGGCTCGGCAACCCGTGGAAATTCTCGGAATTTCCTTCTCCTTCAGGTGGCTTTATTTTTTTTTGTTTGCCCACGCGGCTTAGGTTTCCTCTCCCTTCTCCCCCTTCGTTAGAAACTCTTGAATAGGAGTTTGCTCCCCCCACAGTAGGTTGCTTTCCCAGTTGCTACGAATTCCAGCACGAGCCCCCCAAGTCTTTTTTTTTTCTCCCCCTTTTCGGCCCATGGGCTTGTGCAGTGAGCGTGACGACCGTCCGGCTACCCTCTTGGCCCAAGGCGTTTTGACCCTGACGATTCCTCTGCTTTGTTCCTGGGAGACTTCTCTCTGTTTTCAAAATACTTGTACCTCGTCTTTAGTGCCCTATTTGTGGAACTCCCCCCCCTTCTCGGCGGGCGGGCCTGGGTTCTTTTCCTGAGCGGTGTAACAGTTTTTTAGGTCTAACGGGACCTGAACTCCCTGTTTAAAAGGGAGATCACCTGTGGAAGGTCCTCCTCCTCCAGAAGCTGCCGAGCCCCCAATCAACTTGCCCGCAAAACCGCGTCCTTTCCCCCCCGCAAAGCGCTCCACCTAAAAAGCCCGTTAGTAAGCGCTAAAGCTTTCCAGGCCCCACCCCTGATCGCTGAATAAGGGAGATCCCCTTCTTTTACTCTAGTCGCCTTATGAGTGAGAGGATTCGTATGCCAGTAAAAAAGTGTCCATCCCAGAGAGTACGACCCTACGACCCACCCTCTACGATAATCCCCCCTTTACTTCCGAGGACCAGCCATTGGGTGGGCAGGTACAGTCGTTCTCGAAACAGAGTTAGGAGGAGAACCAGCAGCTCGGAGTAAGAATACTAACCCCCATCCACACCCACCACCCAAACACCCCCACCAAACCCACAACAACACACCCAACAAAACCCCCCCCACTCAGAGAGAAGTCCCAGCTTCATGAAACATGTCACACGCCCCCTCTTATTGCTTTATTACGATGGTGTCTTCCCTAAGCACGCAGCCCGTAATTCTCTTGGACCCAGAATTCCCGCACACCGCCAGTCCCTACGAAGGTGTATTTGGTTCCATCTTTTTTTAATTCTGCCTAGTTTACCGAAAGAGTCTGATTCCGGTTCCATCCCGCCGCTCCTCTCTTACTTGCTTTCCCTTTCCAGACGGTCAAAAGCTTAGTATTCAAACTTCCGCACAGTAACAGAGAGAGTAAGACTCTCTCCTTGATGTATGACCACCCTGCCGTGCGTATCGGAAGTTCCTAGGGAAGACTCTTCACGACCCTCCCCTTACCTCAGCACGTCTGACATCCGAATCCTTATTTTTGGACAGTCGACTTTCGGATGTACGGAGAGATCACTCCCTCTCGGTACTCGAACCGAAGCTATTTTCAAGTCAGTCTGCCTCTTTATTTGCCTCCTATTGGTTAAAGCTTATATGAACCCCCATTAATTCTTTTCCTAATTACTCAACGTGGTTGCTAGCTATCTGTTCACGGGAAATTTGGTATTTCCACATAGAGGACCGCCCTCTAGCCTAAGAGATGACATTCTCCCAATCTCCAGGAGTTAGAGCCCACCTTGAGTTTTTTTTCTTTCCTCTCCTAAATAAAGAATTCCTTTCCTAATTGTACAACTAATATCTTGGGGGAAGAACTGTTCTGTTTTTATTTATCTTGATGAGTGTATCTTAGTAGCATCTTCGATAGCATTCCGTGAAGTCTTCGCCCTTCGACGGTTCTTTTTTTTTTTTTTCCCCTGTGCCGTTTGAGAATGATTCCCTGATGATGGCACTGATGGGAAAAGGCGCCATCTGTCCCGGATTTATGGACAATAATCCTCCTTTTGTTTTATTGCGGTGTCACTCGCCTCTGAACCCTGCTCCTACCCTGAATACCATTCCTTCCTCGGGCCTTCTGTTTCGTCGTGAATGTCCTCTTTCCCCTCCGACGATTCTCCTTGGCGTTCTCGCCGCAACTGAAACTATAACATCGAGATTCTTTTGTGGCCGATGTACTTTCGGATTATCCGCAGTAATCGACTGCTAAGAATGATCGACTTTCTCTACTTCGGCTTCGCCCCAAAGAAAAAAAACGGTCCCTTACTTCCCGTTGTTGGAGAGAGGCTCCTGTGTTCTTTTACTTCTACGTGTACCCTAGGGGAGATCGTATTCTTCCTCTAAGCAGCAACCTGAGGGACTCATAACTTTGTCTATCTACTCCTTGATTGTGGAAATAGCGAATGGGTAGATAGGTCTCTCTTCTCACTTGGAGTGGCACTTACAATTTACGGCTCTTAGGAGTTTATCTGAGATTAGCATAGTGATTCTCTTTTCTGCCAAAAAACGGCTACTTTCATCTATTTTTCCGAAGGGCGACTCTCCCTCTAAACGGGATAAGTAACCCACCATCTTCATGAGAGCCTCCCCCATTCATGAGAGGCGGTGTAAACCACCACTCCAAGTAAAGATTCACCAAACGTACATTTCCTAACCAGAGAGGATGTTCTTATATACGGTCCTCGAAAAGGAACCCTCCGTGAATCCGGCCCCAAAGATTTTCCCCAGGAGTCCATTTTTTTCTTCCACGATACCAGACCATGGGATAACTCCGCTTCATTTTTAAAAATCTTTGGCTCGTGCGTACCGTTTCTCCAACTGCGGTCCCCTACTGGACACTCCTATTAAAGAGATGAGACTCTTAGATATTCTCTAAACCTATCTCAGAGGGCATGGCCAACAAATGAAAACAGTTGTTACCCATCTCAGTTCTTAGTGAAACTCCTTTTCCCAGAAACCCTACCCGCTGCCGAATAGATCAGCCCCAATTTCCCACTTACACCTAACCTTTATCCTTTTTTTTTTTTTTGGGAAGTTCTGGTAGCCGGTGTGGAATCTCTCCCGACTCTCTTCTAGATACCCTCCCTTGCTCTCCCCCAAAGAAACCGGCGTGTTGGACCTAACCTTCGGTTTAAATAATAGACACATATTAATCTCCAACTTGTGTGCTTCTGCTTGCACTCCGCCCCTCGAGGTCGTGTCCCAATACCCTAGCCCTCTTCGGTTAGAATCGGAGTTATTTTTCAGGTAGTTCCCTCAATCTCGCTTTCATGTGAGGATTCTTGACGTGTTCAGAGTGTTCTCACGAGAATCCAGTATCCAGAAGTTCTTTTTAGTGAAGTTCTTTTTGGAAGATCAAGGGCTCTCTCATTTCTTCGGCTCTTTGAGAGAGTCGGCTCCTGAGACGAGAGAAGAACCGGTTTCATGTAGACTGAAACCTTCACTTCTATTGATCACGACAAACAAAGGCAGCGTTTGGGAAGGTCCCCAAAGTCCAGACGTCTTTCCCCTGCTGTGCCTAAAAAGATGTTGGCGACACCATCAACAAAGCCTCCTACTTCGGGCATTTCCCGCGGCCAGCCATTGCGCGACCAGCGAGCTCCTGCATTTTACTTTCTCCCCATACTCCCCCCGTCGCCCGGATTGGCGGGTATGAGCACATGACCCTTTTCCGCCTCTAGGAAAGCTTCCGCCAGGATGCATGACAACGGCGATTTGGGTGGCGTTCGACAGAGATCCCAATGCTCCTTCCCTTTCAGAAAAACGCCGTATTTTTAGATTTTTGGCAGCCCCCTAGCAACGCTAATGGAAGCTAGAGTCTATGAACGATATTCCGGTAACTGGTATCCCGGCAGAGCGTCGAATCACCCCTTCCACCCTCGGTGTGATCAGACTCGCCCCTCCCCCCATTTTGGCTCCCGTCAGGGTGTTTCCCCCCTTTTTCGTGGCGTCGCTTCTTCGTGGCGACCGAAGTCCCCCTGACAAGCCAGCCACCGGGGATTTTCCTTACAGTCTCAAAAATGTCCCTGGCTTCGGGCGCCTCTTCCCCCGCCAAAGTTTCCCCCCCCCGCTAACCAGGCAGTACAGTCCAGAACAATCACTCCCAGTATCTGAGTCTTCCCGACTTCTGACCCGGGGTCTTTCACCTTTTTTTGTGCCCTCGGCCCCGACTAAGTATGCCGAACACCGCAGCGGATCGCAACCTGCCGGGCCACGTCACGCCACCGATTATTCTCCCCTCCGTTGGTTGAGAAGAGACTCGTTGGTTCAGGTTTGCGGGCAGGCCGCGCTGGTCCCGTGTTTTTTTCGCGTTTGGAGGACTAGGTGAGAGAGGTGGCACGCCTGTGTTACAGGTTTCCCCCCCCGTCGTCGCCTCACCGAGGGATTTTGCTTCCATGCTCATTTTACTGGATTTTTTTTGGTGACTTCCAGGGTTTTGAGGAATTTGTTGGAGAAGAGCGCAGGGGAGGCAGTCGTATTCTACAGGCTGCGCCTTTCGGTGGATTCTTTTTTCGTTTCTGCTCTTCTAAAGAATTTCCAGGCTTTTTCCAGCCCACCTCGCAAACGATCTAGTGCGACCATGGAGGAGGAGCCTGAATGTTTTGTTGGGAAGGCCCTCTTCACAAGTGTTCTAGCAAGATGTTGTGCGTTCCCTTTCTCCGATTTCCAAATAGAGTCTGGTGTTCATCGTTTTTGATGCTTTTTTGACTAAGGTTTTTCAATCTACATTGTCTTATTTCACCTGGAGTAGGTGACTCTCCTCCCAAACCATCCCGGGGTAATGCCTCGGATGGGTTATCCCCCCTTCTTGTTTACTCCCGGAGGAAATTTTTCAACTTGAGCTAAGACTAGTTTATTTAGGGGTTCGTAACCTCGTTCCCCTTTCCCTGATTCTAGTTTTTCGGCGCAGGGAAGTTCTTCCCCTCTTCTTTAGACGGGCTTCCTTTTTTTCGTTTCCTGCCGGGGCTTCATTCTTGGCACCCTTTTTTTGCCCCCTTGCATTGTGCCCCGATTCTCTTCCTGGACCCTGACCGGGTCGTGTGATCTTTGCCTTTTACTTTGGTTCTAACACTGTTCACGGTTTTGACTTTCGTTTGGGCGGATTGCTCCGTTGCAGAGCATTTTCGCCGCGCGCCAACTTATCGCGCCGCATGCTTCCACCTTTTCCCCCTCTTCCCAATAAGCCTCTGGCCGGTACCCGGCTTACCATTTTAACAAAAATGGTTGGCGCGGCTTCTATCCCCCCCCCATTTCTCCTCCATCCCACTCCGATTCCCTTACCCGCGACTCGTTGGACGAGCTGTTGCCACCTATCGATGGGTTACTCACGCACTGCGTTTTTTTTATTTTGGTGGACTTCGCTCTTTGCGTAGTACCATGTACCTCAGAACACACTTGGTTCTGCTTCCTATGTGTTATTATTACTGATCCAGCCTGTTTGCTGCCCAAAACCCGGAACTCAATTCCTTATTATGTTTTTTTTATGCCTACAGTGCAGGTGGTTTGATCGAGCTATGCTGTTACTTTAATTCAGTACTACCAGCCCCCTTCCGACCTAAAGGTCGGTTTCTGGAACGGGATGTCCCTACTGCCTGCGCTGGTCATGGTGTGGTCACAATGAGGACGAGATCTTTCCTTGCGATTCCTTTGGTGGCCTTGTATCTTAATTTCTCTTTTTGACGCCGCTCTCACGACATATTTCCGTCTGATCAGGTTGCTATCACCCCCCCCCTTTGGGGGCCGTTAATTTTTTCTACTTTCCCCCAGACGTGCGCCACCCTCCCCCCCTAGTTTTTATTACGGACTTAGGCCCTTTCTGTTGGTTCTGCGCCCCGGTTACGACAGGACGGAGTCCAACCTGGGTTAGCTGTGACAGCTAATTTGCTTGCCTGTGTCTGTGCCGGCATCTACGCGCCCTCTGTTCTGAACAGGATACGTGTCTGGAAGATTTTCTGTGTTTTTTCCCATTAGATACGAATTCCGTTCGGATTTTTATTTCCCCGATTTAATGCGAGGGTTGTCTATGATAAGTCCGGGAGCCTTTCAAATTTTTTCTCCCCCCCCCACTGATTCTCCTGGTGAACAGTTCGATTCGTGTCCTTTCAACAAGATATTCCATTTCGGATACTCCATAAGCTCCTTCATCCACCTAATCCCACGCAACAGATATCCCTGGACGAAACTGTCCCCAGTACACAAGGCCCTTGAAGCCAGCCAAGCCTCTTTTTTCCCCTTACTTGCGTCTAAAAGCCGCTACGAGCTCCCGTCTTTCTCCTCCTCGTAGTCGTCCCGAAGTCTAGAGTTGGCTTTGATTTTTCCTCCAACCGTGAAAGCTCCCCTAGGTTAACGTCTCGTCGATCTCCCAAAGAGAAGTCTTCTCCCCCCCTTACGTGAAAGCGCGGGAACGCCGTGTTTTCGGTGCGGAAGGGGAAGGCCGTCAGCTCAACACGGCTTTTGGCGAGGCGCCGCAGAATGCGCGGGCGACGACGTCAGCGTGATTTGACAATCCCAGCTTCGAAACTCTTGTCGCTCGACGACGGTCTCTCTTTTCCGCTGTTTTAGGCACTGACCGCTACGACTTCCGTGGAAAGAGGCTTCCTGCCACGACGAACCTCCCTTACCTATCCTTATTCATGCGAAGGCGCCCTCGAAGGCGATTCCGATTCGCTTTGAACCTCCTCCCAAAGTTGTAATTGTCACCCCCTCCCGCAAGCGAGCCTTTTAGGCTATAAATTTTACGCCTGCTAAGCCTCGAGTAG
>Ga0179591_1310827_pt1 | contig 10895 bp, 9 predicted proteins | sample CZOMad2_1_08_16f_FD_182891 | JGI IMG/M metagenome (GOLD analysis project Ga0179591, IMG submission 182891) | Vadose zone soil fungal communities from Angelo Coast Range Reserve, California, USA - CZOMad2_1_08_16fungal (PacBio error correction) | ecosystem: Environmental > Terrestrial > Soil >... | reverse complement strand
GCACGTCCGAACTACCCCGAAGAGATCCCTCTTTTGCCGTAATGCTGTCCTCCTGATTCCTGAACCAGAAATAGTATGATTTTTATCCCTTCAGTGGTCCTGAGTACCGGAGCTACTTCTAGTCGTTCTGTTATCCCCGCATACTTGTTTGAAGATAGTCTTTCGCTTAACAACGATTCTCTTTTTAATCATCCGTTGTTTTTGCTCGGTTCTTTCTATAGTCTTTTTCAAACTCCTACCCTGCTTTTTTATGAATTCCTGTTGCGACTCCACTGAGTCCCGCCCCCGCCGTTAAGAATTGACTAAGGTGAGGATACTCTGTCCGGTAAGGTAGCTAAGGCCCACTCATTACTGGAACATTCCCACCTTTGTACCCTGGATGCCAATTTGATTGTTCCTTCCCGACGCTGAGATGCTTCTTCCCCCCCTCCGTCAATCGTTTAAGACCCCCTGCTAAGATAGGTTATTCCCCTTGATCCTTTATGTTTATGGCGACGTGACGTTTCCCTTCAGCATTTTGCTGATTCCTTAAGGCCCCTCCGGGGACCAGTTTCTCGGGACCCCCCCTCTTTCCTTCGTTTACACTCAATTTTCTTGCACTTTCCCCGGCGGCCGACCAATGTCTGCCGCTTCCCCTTCGTATGCCGCCCGGCGGCATCCATGCGTTTTGCAGTTGACTATCACATCTTGGAATTTTAGAAAATTCATTCTGTCGGACTTTGTTTAGTCCCCACGTCGTGGCTTTGTTGTGGAATGGGACCTTCTTTCTTTTTTTTGAATAGCCGTTTCCGGTCTCTCTTGACCCCGTTATGTCCTTGCAATGGTCTACCAGCCGTCAAGAGAGTTGTACCCCTCAGTAACATTGCCCTCTTCATATTTCCTCCCCCCTTTCTATCTTGACGTATTTTCCAGTTAAGTTGAAACCCACGAAAACCGTGAGCCCTCTCCCTTGCTCCCCCATTCCCCTCCAAAGATTGCCTAAATCGCTTTTGTATGTTTCTGTTTCATTCTCCCAGCCTCCTTTATACCGGACGCTGACTCGGAACAAAGATTTTACGTGACTAACGTTTGTTGAACTGAAGGCCCAGGGGATTCCTCTAGCCCTTTTCCTTCAAGTGCAGGTTCAACGTTGCCAAGAATTTCCTAAAAACCCACGCGGCGTGGTTGTTTCGACCTACTCCTCCAGTTAAGGCCTCCTCTTTTGACCCTTTTCACCCCTGTCTTAGGCACTTGACAATCCTGGTTCTTTTCGTACTTTGTACCCTTTCCATAAGTTTCTTTACTTTTTTCCAGATCCGCCGGTGCCGCTCCCTCGCGCTTTCGAATTTTCCCGGCAACGCCTTGATCCCCCCTTTCCCCCCGGCAAATATAGATTTGGGTCCCACCCCCTTTAATGTATTATGAATTGTTTGGAAGGAAGATTATATCTATTTTCATTAATCGATACAGCCTTTTTTCCCTGCCGCGAGAACTTTCTATCTCAGATCCTGTTTTGACCTTTTGCCCGTAGGCAAAAGGTGCCCCCCACCTTTGCAGTCACTCTACCCTAGCCTAGGAGAGGCATTGCTAATCTTTTTTTCTGGGAGGAATCTTCTGCCGCCCGAATCCCATACGGGAATTGATTCTTCCACCCCCGCGTGTTCGACCTCCCTTGTCCACCCACTACGTCAGACTCATTATAGGTCTCGGCTGACTTAATCAATTTCTCACCATCCTTAAGCTTGCGTTTCCCTCCCAGAAGTAAGTGTCCCCCCCTCCCGGCCCCCCATCGTTTCCACTTTACGCCCCGCCCTTTCCCCTGGTCTCGGCTTTTTTGACTCAGGTTTTTTTGGTTCTTGTTTTGTAATTGGAAGGTGAATTTTTTTTCTTTTTTTAGTATTTCTTTATAATTCGCTCACTTGATGGGTACCCCGACTTGTTGAGCCGTTGACATCAGCCTCGAAACGACCCCTAATATATCTTATAACTCCCGTTTTTTTTTCTATTCGCAGGGTCTGAGTGGATCGTCGTGCCCTCTCCCTTGCACCTCCCAATTACACTGTGAATCATAAGATAGCTTCTTCCTTTTCTCAAGCCCACCTATAAAAAGGTTCTTGCAACACCTGCAGATTTACAAAAAACAGAACATCACACCTCCTTTCCGTTTTTTTGTAATTTACTTGCGATTCTTTTTTTTTTCTTGAGATTTCCCCAAGGCTTGAGTATTACTTCAAGTTTTATCCCTCTAGTGGATTTTCTTTCTCGAGTCACTGTTCTTAATATTTCCCTTCTGATTTTTCTTTAGGTTTAAGCTTTACCCGTCTCAGAGAGTGGGACATTCGGGATCCTTCGTAGTCTTAGCCCCCCCCTGAGTTGATTGAGATTCCGCCCCCTCAGCCCTCGCACTTCGGGCCAGCACTCCCTGGAGCTTATATAATGCTGAAATTTGAATTGACGCCATCTTCCCCCCCATGCCCCTTCAGAGGGAGAAGTCATTCTATTTTTTTCAAGGCTCCACCCTTGATCTAGTCCAGCCCCCATCGTTATCCTTACCCGAAACCCCTTCCACCCACTTCACGCAAAGTTTTCAACACACTCTATTCCCTGTTTGGGCTTCCCCTGTTGTTTCCCACCCCCCCGAATTATTTAATCCTTGCGTTCCGTAGCGGCATTTAAATGCGAATCCGCTCTTCCCTTGTGCCCACAAACTGGTCAACTTTCTTTCCCAGTGTCTCAGACATGACGTCTTCCCAGCCCCTGCAAGGCCTGCCTCTATGCGCCGATCGCCTTCGTGTTGGTTTCTTGCAGTTGACTCGGGAAAGTAATTCGGAGTCGGTCCCCGACCTACCTGGATTGTAACCAGTCTTGTTGTGTCGGACATCCCTTTTTTTCCTCCGAAGTTTCCCTTTAGTGCTTTGCTGAATGCTGGAACACTCTTATCGACCCCATTTTCTGGAATCACTGGGAGGACCTTCCTCTTCTCCAGTTGTTCTGGACATTTTCACCCTACCCTGTGATTCGTAAATGTATGCGCCTTCCTCCAACCTTGAATCTTCTGGCCTGTTCTACCCCTTACTACATCTTAATTTGGACTTCCCCCAACCTTTGAGAATAACCCACTTTCTTTGAGTTGTGCCTTCAGCCCGTTGCTGCCACTTTCAGCGCCCCTTGCCCTGACCAACGTCAGCGGGCAATCCCCCCAGCGTTTTTTGATCCCCCCCCACCCGGACGGTCGCTTGCACCCGATGCAAGGCCCAAGAGTCTTGCGAGAGTCAGCGTCCCCAGGCCTGCTTCAAAGCTGTACTACATACGCTATGAGCCCCGCACCGTAAGCTGTTTCCGTACTCCATTCCCCCCGGCTAAAAGTGTTTTTTAAACCGTACATCCCCCTATGTTTGCGCTACTTCCCCTTGTTCTTCGGCCACCCCCCCTCTTGCCCAACAATAATGATCCCCCTGTTGATTCCTTAGGAGAACTATAGTCCCCTTTCCTTTCCCCTCATTTATGCCGACGAAGCGTTCTGCCTTCCCCAAAACTTTTTCGACCCTTACCCGCTATTTCCCCTGACCCTTTACCTCATTTCGCTGTCCCCCCTCTCTTTGATACCCTCCAAACGGACCTCGCTGTATTTTTTCACTGCACCGTAGTTTGGTACACGCTAGACTTCCGCTTTTTCGATTTGTTTAAAGAAGGTCCCTTTCTGATTTCCAGCTGCATTGACGATTAACCACTCTACCAAGTTTGTGGACGTCTTGTTTATCTCCCATTAGACCCCTAAGACCCTGGCTTGTTCATGGGGGATAATATATACGAGGACTATTCGCTCCGTTAATAACTACTCCCCCCGGTCGTTCTGCTGCATCTTTGAGCGTGTTAAGTGCCCCCTGCATTTTACAGGCGACCCTTGGGTACATTTGCCTGCTCGGTTAATTCTCTGTGTTTCGTAAGATGAACTCTGCGTCCCAAACGGCTGCAGTGAACCCCCTTCCCCCGGTCTGCGAATTCTTGATCGCTGGATTTTCGTCAGTGATTTTTCCCGTTCCCTTGGGTCAGACTGATTTCCCGCAAAGGCAAGAAGGTTTTTGAATTTTCTGTTCACCAAGATTCTGACGTGCCCCCAAAGGCAATTGTGCGTGTTGAAGGTCATAATGCATTCTGAAGAAACGAGATGGCCCCCAATAGGAATAGTTTCCATGTCCTGTCCTCTGATTCCCCCAGCAGTGAATGGGACCCGTTGCCGCTGAGGAACGTGTGAGGGGGGAGAACTTTTGGAATGCCTTCGGTCTGTTGGGTTTCAGAAGCCAGAGTGTCGGATGTGAGGGATTTCCCCTTCCCCCCCCTATGTGGTGGCTCCTGATGCCTCCTTTTGCGATGAGAAGACTCTCTGGTCCGTTCCTTGCAACTCAAGATGTTCTGCCGTAAAGATCTGTAGTAGTTCGTCGAAAGTTCGTATCTTACTCTTCTCGAGTTACATGGCCGACTTGTGTCCATTCCTGAAACCCGAAGCGTGCGACGAAGATTGTAGCCCCTTTTTTTGAGCATACAAAACATGTTTTAAATCTATTTTCTCAGAATAAGCATCTTAATCAAAGCTCTACGGGCTCTTAGTTTCCCCCCCTTGGCCAGCACAGAAGCCTTGTTAATGACCTGGCCAATAATTTTTGTTGTAGCCCCCCGAACTAAGGACCTTACCCTAACACCGGAAACCTGAGTACCACACCACCAAACGCCTCTTCCGTGTTAGAGTATCACGCGAGGAGCTCGATGGGAATACTGTATTTCGGTATGGAGAAATTTCCACACCGGTTACCCCAAGTTTTTTTAACCCCCATGTAGAGAGATTGGGCTCAGGGGGATGACGGGGTCCGGAAGTTTTAATTTTGCAAGCACATTAAGAGCAGTGTACGGCGGCGGGAAGCTCCACCAGTTTAATCTATAGACCCGAACCACCCCAAGTGCCCACGTTCTACCCAGAGTGTGGAAACAAGTGGGGTAGCGTTGGTTTTCCCCCAGGTGTTTTTCTCCATTTTAATAGACTCGAGAGTTTACTGCCTCTCTAGCTGTGAGTTTGTTCGTGACCTTGACGTGCTTATACGGTGAGGAGTTGGAAGGATTGACGACCCCTTCAACGTTGCCCTCCCCCCGCTAGAGCACCCCCCTGTACCCCGGCAGGTTATGGTCAGCCGTTTTTTGTGGGTGGTTCACAATCCGGAGTTGGCGGAGGAGGTAAGACTTTTTACGCCGCGTCTTTTAGACAATCTCGCCTGCCCCGTACACCCGCGCGTTTTGCCCTTTCCAGAAAGTACGTGAACCCATCCTCCTGTTTAACTTTTTCTTTGCCAGTAGATTGTCCGTAGTCTACTCCACTTACTGTTCGACTGCAATACCTGACTTTTTTTGGCCCTTTTCAATCCTGACAACTCCCCCATCCCTTGGCCCGACCAGACGCAGGATTGTTGATCTGTGGGTGTTGTCCCCCGGGGTCCGAGCGCGTCCTTTGGCTGCGGGTCTTTTATTATTGCGAGCATAGCCTCAACAGGATGCTTCTTCGGTAAAAAACATAGTTCTGGGCCTGGTCTCGTTTACTCGTTAACCCTTAACAATTTACTGAAGTAAGCAGTTGGGTTTCCCTAGATGGGTGTGTGATATTGTATTAACACCTACTCCCCCTTTATAGCCCCAGTTTTTTTTTAGAATAAGAGGGTGCTGCGGAGTTGAACTCGCCACCATTCCGACGTACCTTCAGAATTTTTTTAAGTCCCCAAAAAATTCCACGCCCCAATTTTGGTCCTTTGTATTGGTACATCCCCCCCCCCCCCAATTGGCTTTGCCTTCTCTATTTCCCACCTTTCCCCTTCCCCCCTGTTATTTCCATTAGAAAGCTTTTTACATTTAGAAAGGAAGTTTCTTCAGGAAGATATGCTGTAGTCAAATTGCCCCTTTTTGCGATTTCAGTTCCGTGCGTCTACCCTTTCTGGGTTTTTTAAGGCCTGTGTCATAGTAGTTATGATCTGCGTCCCTCCACTTCCGCTCCCCGCACTCCTTTTTGACCGGCCTTCCCCGGCCAAGGTATTTTTCCTGTTGCCCCCTAAACAGTGCCCTTTTTCGACTACTCCGCCCTAGCACCTTGTTGCCATTCTGGTAATCCCCACTTTTTTTCGACCCAGGACGATTGAATGAACACTCGCTCTCCCTTCCTTCTGCCCCCCCCTTCCACTACCTTTCACCTTTGAAAAGGTTGGCCCCCCAACACAATTCCGATATTTTCCGTTTTGGTATGTATCTTTCCTTTCCACCTTGAAATTCGATCGACTACGTCGTTGAGCAGTCTGAACGTGCGCGCCCTTGCCTTCGTGCAAGGGTTAAAACAATAGTTAACGCCCCAATAAGGCTTTCCAATGGGTCCCCCGCCCCCGAAAAGTCTTAAAACCTAATTTGGCATAGCCGGTCCTTACAAACGCAATAGTTTTGGATTTTTTTGAATTGCCTTTTCCCCTTTGACCCTGGGATGTTATCCAAGAAACTGAGTTGCCTTCCCCGGTAGTTTTGGGAATTCAAACGAGGTTGTGGTCCTTGTTTAGAAGATGGCAGTGATGCGAGGTAAGCGCTTTTAGGCCATGATTCTTACCCCGTTTTGGTTGTTCCACATCGCAGCGGAGTAGATTTCCCCACGGGTTTTTTTTTTATTTTTTCTGGCTCCTTGGCGGTCCGGCTGTCTATGTGTTATTTCTTTTTTTTTGTTTTCCAAATTCCAAATTCCCCCCGGATAATTCTCGTTATACCCTTTTCTCTCCCCTCTTAAGTTTCGGGTAGGTTCCTTACCCCTCATTTCTACTTTTTGTTTACATACTGCTATCCAAGCCTTGCCCTTTCCAGTCTTCGTCCAGCTCCCTTATGTTCGCCCCATCAGCGCGGTCCATGAACCAACCGTTCTTTCAAGCGCCCCGCTCTTTTGCTGCCCCAGAATTACGCTGGACCATTTACCCTAGTTCCATTCGTTGCCCCCCTGGAATTTTTGCAGCGGAACAGGAGCTTTCTGAGATGAATATAGTCCCGTGATAAGGGTTCCCAGAAGAGTTACTCCGCCCCGAACTGGGAACTGGTCCCCTCAAATTGACTTTTTTGAAAAAGATCCTTCGTTTTCCTAAACACCCTTCTTGATTGTTTTTTACTAATTTCCCCACCCTCTGACCCCAATCCCCAGTTCAAAGTCGCCACGGTTCGTGATCCCCCCCTTTGCGAGCAACGATCTTGTGGTTCTTACAGCCTGCATGGACTCCCCCCGGGACGAGTAATCTGCGGCGAAACCACGTCGTCCACTCACCCCTATCCCCGAGCCTGTACAGCATCGCCTTTTTTCCTCTTGGTACTCGCAGGAAAAAAGAAAGTATCCTCCTGAAACGGCGTGTCCGGGCGACTTCCTCTTTTTCTCTTCTTTTTCCCTCCCCTTTTAAGACTGTTTTCGAGCTTTTTCATTTCCCCCCCCCCCTCCCCTATTTTTCCTATACTTGTTTTGTTCTCTCTTTGTAATAACGATTCTTCACCTCCACACATGAGATTTCCTGCGGTCACAGAAAACAAACCTACAATATGAAGTCGTCTAACGCTTTAACGGAGATGACTATGATGGTGTCCGTTCCTTCCCCAAGCACTACTCCAATGTTTGTACGGATTTTGATGGTTCTCGATTTGGAGAGGGGGGTTTGAGCCGATCTTCTCTTCTAGTCAGCCCTCCCGGTGTCAGCCCCGTTGATGCCGGAATTAGATTATGTTGTCTTTATAGGGCTGGGCAAAGATGTTTTTGTTTACTGGCTTCTCCCACCCCGAAGGTGTCTTCGTTTACACACGGCGTCCCCATCAATTTGCTGCCGGCCTTTCGGCGTCGAAAGCGCTGTACAGTTCTCTCCTCATGCCCGCCCGGCCAGCAATTCTAAGTTGCCGCTAATATCCGCACAGATGGTTTCTTGATGACTAGGGTAACTCTGGGGGTAACCGGACCTTAGTAGGGGGAGCGTTTGTCGAGTGCCCGGGCGTGTTAATTGACCCCCCCCTGTATTTGACGTGACGACTTACAGGGCTATGTCCGCCTCCATGGGACCTCCTAATTCTGTCAGGAAATGGTTCGTTTACCTAAGGAAGAGCTGTCTAGTTTTACCATGGCCCCCTTCTTCTTGCGCCCTTATCTCATCCTTTCCTCCGGTTTGCATTACCGTGAAACGCCCTTCGGGCTTCCGTTCTTACCCAGCAGATCAATCCCCGCCCCCCCTATGATGACAATCGAGGGACGGCTCATGTTAAGCATCATCTCCCAAAGCCTATGATAAGATTTGGCTTGGATAGCTTTCCCCCTTGCAGCCCCCCCACCATACGACTGAATGACAATCATGGTTGCTTTTTCCTAGGACGGCATAGTGGCCCTGAGTCACCTGGCCCAAGACACCAACCCCCTCCGCGGCGGTTTTGCACAGATCACTTTTTTCTGTTTTTCAAATAAGTGTCCCAGGGTCTGCATTTTGCACTTGCACTTTTCTGCTTGAAGTTCCCGTTCGGTCCTATCGATGTCGTCAGTGGCTCTCCGGTGACTCGCAAAGTCTCTTGAATATTCGCCTTTCTTCTCGTCCCCACCCCTGACCTATCGCACAGTTCCGGGGCTAGGAAGTTTTTGACTTGGTTGATTTCTCTGTTTCAGAGCGATCAGGTTTGCCTTCTCCCTCATCCTGCAGCTCATGTCAATTTTGGACCTGTTAGTGGAGGCAAAGCCCCCCTTGACACCTCGATAAAAGAGACGCAGGCTCTTCCTTTCCCGTTCCCTCAAGCTCTGGGCTCGCTTTATTGTCTGCAGCCGTTCTCCCCCTCTAAGACTTATAAAGGACTAAAACCTAAGGAGAGATTGAACACTAAAGACCCAAAGAGATGCCCCTTCAGTTGAGCTTTTTGTTTTCCGTTTTACATTTTCTCCCCTCGCCTCATTTCAAAGCTGTGTACTTTGGCAATACAGTACTTGGCTTGGGCCGAGACCCCGGCCACCATCGAAAGTTGACCTTCCCCAGAAGCACTGTTATCGTCTTGTGCCGTGCCTTTGAACCTTAGCAGGTGACGTCGTACTTTTTTTAGATTGTCGGATTTTCGCATATTTTGTCCCTTTTTCTTCCTTTTCCCCCCTTTGAATGTCGCGTTACATTGAGACCCTTTAACATCTTTCTCTTTTTCTACTCCTGTGGGTGTTTTTTTCTCTTTGCGATGGAATTCGTTCTAGTAGATGTAGGCGTCCAATGCTTTCTCTGTGTTCCCCCTAAGAATCCAGTTTTGTTAGCGATGTCTCTGTTTGGGGGTAAGTAAATCCTCTCAAGCCACATTCATTTTTTCACTGGAACTAAAAAAAAGCCCCAGGACCCCCCTTAAGATAAGTTAGTAGTGTCTTCCTTTCTATTTCTCTTGACTCTTTTCAGCCTTGGTCCCCCGCCCATAGCCGCTCCCGATTTATGCAAGTAGTTTGGCGTTTTCGTCCAACCTTGCAATATTACATCCTTTCTTTCTAGTCTTTTCCGCCGCCCCTCTCTGTTGTCCCTACTCCTGGATCCTTCATATGGTCGCTGATGAGTCACATCCTTATTCTCTAATCAGTCCTTTTTTACTTCCCTAAATTCCGCTTTATCTATTTGGATCCTTTCCATTTGCTACATCGCGACCCCTAGTAGAATTAAATTTAGGTTCCGGCTCCCACAGAAGACCCCTTCCCGTACTCCCACCGTTTTTATCACCATTTCCACCCCCGAACGGAACTGGCCCCCAACCTTTAGATCTTTCCTGGTTTTCGACCCTCCCCCCGGCCGGCCCGGCTTTCGGCGGCTCACCGGTCCTTTAATGCGACCATCGATAGGCCGTTCCCCCCCCCTGTACCCCGCAAATCCTGCTTGCCAAAAGAACAATTATTCCACACTTCCCTTCATCAGCTTGTGTGGGGATTTTTTTTAAGAGACAAAGCCCCTCTTGTTTTTTTTTTCATTTTTCGTTGGAAGTTTCTCTTTTCCCCCCGGCGTCGAGCGAAACTCCCAGGCTGTCCTGATGTACAGTTCTAGTTTCAGGACCCAATTTTTGTGGCAGAGAATCCTTTCCCTCGTTATATTTGATGAATGTGGTTCTAACCCCATCTACAGGTTTCTTCTCTCTTATAAATTCGTTTTTATGGATAAGGTGATTAAAAGTTTCTTAATGAAATTTCCTGATTTGTTTAAGTTCCCCCCCGTGACCCTTATTTTAAGTATCGATTTTCGTCAAGAGTCGCTCGATGGATGTTGAGGGTTCGTTCCCCTATCTTTTTCTTTTAGTTAGGGAAGAAAACGGAATTACCTCCCGCGTCCAATCAGTGATATTAGTACGTTCCAGTAGACGTTGTGCTGTCCCCCGCCGAGCCGTTCCTTGAAACCAACTCAGTACCATCTCCAACTCCTGTTTTTGCCTGTTAACCCCGACCCGTAAGGGGAAAAAAAATGCCTTCTCCCCTCCCCCCATCTTTTCGATCTTCCCCCTGACTTCAACTTCGTCGGCGACGTCATCCGAATGCCTTCAGAAGTTTTTCGGCCTTACGTGAAACTGTTTTTACTTACATTGTGAAATTTGGACCAACTCCCCTCTGTTTGAACATTTATTGCCCCCTTGAGAAATAAACCTTCCCCCATAAAGATACGTTCAACAGCTATTACCTATAGTTTATAACCCTTAGTATCTCTTTCTTACCTTCCTCTTTCGATCCGAGCAGTACTCACGAGACCCTTTAAAATTCCCCCTCCCTAGCAGTTTTTCCGTATTCTGGTCACTGCTGCCATCCGCCCCTCCCCGACAGCCAGACTTTTAGTAGTTTAGACTTTCTCTTAGTTTTATGATTATGTATCCCTCCATGTAGTAAGTTTTCATTC
>Ga0179591_1265238_pt1 | contig 10895 bp, 9 predicted proteins | sample CZOMad2_1_08_16f_FD_182891 | JGI IMG/M metagenome (GOLD analysis project Ga0179591, IMG submission 182891) | Vadose zone soil fungal communities from Angelo Coast Range Reserve, California, USA - CZOMad2_1_08_16fungal (PacBio error correction) | ecosystem: Environmental > Terrestrial > Soil >... | reverse complement strand
AATTTCCACTCCTATACGGTGTGGGGGGCACCATTTCGGTTGCCCCTCCCGGCTTCCGCTCGTCGGTCGGCCGCCCCTGACCCCCTTGCTGACTCCTCCTACCATCGACCTCGCCTCACCCAGACCGTGCTTTTCGTCCTACCTTTCTGAAGACAGGGTGCTTTCAATGACGAACCACTTTCAGTTTACCCCTTTTTTGATAACCTCTCGGTGCTCTCTTTTTTCATCGGTGGTGATGCTCCTGAACGGAGTTGCCCTTTTCACCGTCTCTTTGTCACCTGATAAGTTGAAGGTTCCCGCGTTCCGGGTTTTGCGTGGTGCTTTGATCTTTTTTTTTTCGGCGTCACTTCACTCGTCGTATCTTCCTCTCGCCGGCGCCGTTTGATCCTGTTAAACCCCTTTGGTTTGGCCTTTTTCCTTTTTGCTGCGCGCTAGGTTCTGTTTGGCAGCCAGCGTCACCCAGACTGTAGTCGTCACCGTCCTTTTTCACGTTTCGATGCCGCGTCTGAATTTCCGAACGCAGCGATTGTTCCTAACTCTGTGTGACTGTTTCTAGATGCGTTTTCCACCGCTGGAAAGCTCTTCCTAGTTGCCCCGGCCTTTCGCCCAGGTCCCCTATTATCTGCTGGTTTTTCTTCTCCTTGGAGTGCTCTCATCCCCCCGCTCCCGTCCCAGCCCTTTGCACCCTCACAGAAGCGGGACTTTTTTTATCCAGTGTCTTCTACTTTTATCACTCTTTTCACAATTCTGCTATTGCTCTTTCTCTTTGAACACGAATTTCTTCTCCATCCGAGCAGTTTTCTTTATACGCCCCACGTACCGCCCCTTGTTTCGATCTCTCCTTTTTCTCCTTCCTTTGTAGTGCGTTACCTTTTGGGAATGCGTGGGGGTATGATTTTTCCCCGTCCAGCGGATTTTTCTGCGTCGAAGTTTGTCTTATTGCTGTCAATTTTCAACTGAGTGATCTACGTTCTAGAAATCCTTTTCTTTATCCCCCCTTCGCTTCGGTGAGTAGGTTATTGCGGTTCGGCCGTCTTTCGAGTTGGCCTCCCTCCGCCAGATACACCCGTCGACTTTTTCCGCTTGTTTCTTTCTTAGGCTGTCCCCCCTTAGACCCTCGCGTTGACGCGCTGGTTTTTTTCCCCCATCTCATTCGTTTGTTGTCAGAGGCGACTTTTTTGCCGTTCGCTCCCCCCTTCTGACGTGAACTTTGCGACTTTCGTTTTAGGGAGTGGCCCCGGCGACACTTGTTTTGCACTCCCCTGCAGTCGTCATACCATTTGTTTTTTTTGTCGTCGTTTTCCCCTTTAGACCTTTTTCAGATTCCGTGCGCTCGACCGCTTCCGCCCCACTTCCCTTTTTAGCACGATCACTGACAGTAGATTGCCGTCGAGGTCTTTAGTTATCCTTCTGGTCTGGTGACATCGGCCGTTCAGGAGTTACCTATTGTTTCCGGTGAACCCTTGTCCACCCTTCAGATTTTTTACTGCCTCCGTCTCTGTGGTTCGTTCCTGACCAGTTCTGAGTTTTCCTTGCCTAGCCGTCATTACGGTTTTGCGTGAGAGGTACGATTTCGTCCTGTGTGCCCGCCGCCTGGGTTCTGCGGCGCTTTTGCCGCCCAGCAACTCGTTTCTTGAATCTTTAACGCGTGAGCCCCAATTGCTCCCTTTTGTCTCCAATTCTCGAAAGTCGCCACTCTTCTTTCTTGTTTTCGTCTTTGCTTTCCCCGTGAGCGCTACTGCCCTCTTTTCAGCAGCGGTTTGCCCGACTTTTTCAGCACGGCTTTCCGCGCGTAATTTTCGGTTTTTGCCCGCACCTTTCAGCAGCCGCGTCCACCCTCTTTTCTCCCACCTAGCCCTGAAACGATCGATGATCCGGCGACCCCTTGATGCCTTGCTGATTACGTTTTTCCTTCTTCTCTCCCCTAATTTGACAGCACATGGCCTTTTGCTTGAGCAGGTTCAGATTCGCGGTTGTTAGCTGATTCTTATTTCTACTTCACTTCGCTCGCCAGACCCCTTTTTCGTTGGCTTCGCGGAGGATTCTTGCATGCGCAGGTTGACAGCTTGCCCGCTTTTTCTGTTAGGTCTTTTCTTTCTGCGAAAGACCTTTTATTCGCGGTCGTCGGCCTTCGCCCAGATGGTCCAATGCTTTCCCTTCCGTATTTGTTGACCTCCCCGCTTTCTGCTTTTTCTACCGAAAGTTCTCTAGCATCGTCTCGCGAGGCTTTTCTTCGTTTCCCATCGTGCCCGCACTGTGTCGCAGTCCCCTCCGCATGCTGGTCGTGTTTTGTAGAACTGGTAAGTAACCAACCAATTTTCCTTCCTTCTGACATGACCCGCGTTTCTAGTTTTTCGCTCCAACCCGGCTCCAGCAGTGTGTCCTGTTCGTGTTACATCTCCTGAGAACAGCGCGTCGCAGCTCCTTCCTTTGTTTGCTTCTCCTCTTGCGAGATGTTCGTTTCTTGACGCTGGACAGGCACTTTGCACCCTGACCACCGCTTTTGAGCTTTTTTCGTCGATGGTTCACGTTACGAGCTTTGTTTATAATTTTTTTCCCCATCCTCAGACAGAGTAGTGCCCAGGCTACTCCCGCGAGCAGCTGTTTCCATCCCAAAACAACCTTCCACCCCCACCCAAATTAACTAAACCAACATTCCCCACCCCCAAACAAAGTGAACCCGCAGCTCACAAAAACACAAAAAACCCAAATCTGCTTCCTTGAATATCGCGTCCTTTTCTTTTTATTGCGCTTCTTGTCGAGCGTAAGAGATCATCTTTTTTCGCCGACGTTCCCCACAACGGCTTTTGGTATATGTGTTGCCTCTCGTTTGTCTCACCGCGACCATTTTTTTGCCTCTGCGCCGCCTCTTGGTCCCATTTAGTATTCTTTGCTTTCCGGCCTCCACCGACCTTTTCGTCTTGATGCCCACCCCCTCGATCTCGGGACGTGCGTTCAGTTTGGGGGAGGTTCTTTGCTGATCCCGTCCATCCAGTATCGACGCTTGGTTCCGTATCTTGTGAAGCAATGGTGGTTCTTTTAATCTCCTCTCACCTTGCACTTTTTTGCGCGGTTTCCCGTCCTCCCGTCGCATAGTCTAATGGGTCCGTGCCCATTGCCTGCCGTGGCCCGACGCGAATTCTTGCACTTTCCCCCCAGCGGTCTCGACTTTGACCCCCCTACGTAGACCACAGTTTTCCCTTTCTCCACCTGGTGTCTTTGATCTGATTCTCTTTTGACCTTACGAGTTCTCTAGACCTGTTTTTTGCACTGCCCTTTTCGATCATCGTCCTTTTAGGTGCCACTTAAGTGCGACCGCCTTGCGTCGCTGTCTGGATTTTGATTTTTGAGCCCTGCGCCGCACGCTTTTTGTTGATGTTCTCCCTTTTATCTCTGTTCGGCTGCTCCGTTATCTTTTTCTTTGCTCTTTCACAGGATCTGGTGACCTTTTTTCATCACATTGCTGCATCTTTCCTTTCTTTGAGTTTCTGACCATTAGCGCAGATCATGTGCCGTCCTGCAGCTTGGTTTTCGCGGGTTCTTTTTTTGTAGCGGATCCTTTTGCCCCCACCCTGTTTGTGCCTTTCCAACCCCGCCTCGTTTCTTTTGAAATTCTCCGCCCTTCCCTGATGTTTTACTTTTCTTCACCCTCGCTGCCCTCTCGTTCGGTTTTCTTGCCTTCCTTGCGTCTCCTCGAGGAAACACCATAGGGGCCGACTCTCCGTCGTATCCCCTTTCTTTTTTTGCTCCAGTCATTGCACGCTTTTTCTCTTGCGCTCTATATTATGCGCAGCTCCCCTGCCTTCGTTTTCCTCTATGAGCCTTGTCTCCTGGCGGCCTCCTTGTTGTGTTCATTGACGAGAAAGTCCGCTTTTTTTGGTCTTTTGTCACACTCCCCATCCCCTATGGCTGCTTTCTTTTTTACTCTGCATCTCGGGCCTGTTTCGTTATCCTTTTTTTTGGCTCTCGTTTAAGAAGAGCTTCCGTTTTTCGATGGCCACGACTTCACGCCCTTTGCTCTTCTTTTTGATGACACCCTTCTTCACTTTTACAGTCGGCGTCTCTTTCTCTCTTTCGGATCAGTTTTTTTCTGCTTACTCAATTCCAGCTGTCGGTCTTTGACAGCGACTTGGCACGGTCTGACCTTTCTGTAGTCCTCACCTACTTTTACACTTTAGCCTAGTCTGCTTGTTCCCCCGACGTCATTTTCCTTTCAGATCGCTGTACCTATGAGGTGCCTCGTCGTTTATGCTTCCTCGCGTTTGATCCTCTATGGTCATCCCTTCCCCCCCGGTGTTCGCCTAGGCCTGGAACCGGCTTTTCGAGTTCCTCTCAGTAGCCGCCGGAAGTCCGGCCCTGGATCCTTTTCTGCGTCCCTGCCGACTGCAGGTGTCTGGGTGCAAGGTCACGTTGTGAGCCCTATAGGGCGTGTTTCAAGTAGTCTGCCACCGGCCGTTCTTCCCTTCGTTTTCCTCGATCCCTGTCCCCCCCTTGATGTGCCAACAATTTCCCTCTATTTCGAAGTCTTCCCCTGTGACGCTCGATACCATTTATGGATATGGGCTTTTACCGCTCTACATGTTCTTCTAGTCTTCCTCTTCAACGGTCTTTTTTCGACGCCTCACGCCCAGGTCATCGGTTTTTTTCCCCAGCATACGCTTGGGGGATTCTTTTTTCCTCTATTTTTGCAGGCTCTGCGTCTTCAAGACCTTTTTGACGCATCTCCCTCCGGGAGGTTTTTTTTCTTTTTTGTGTGTGTCTTTTGATGGGTTTCCTCCTTCGTCCCTCTCTCCTCGTAGCACTCCACCACCTTTCTTCTTGAGCGGTCAATTTCTGTTGTTCCTTCAGCTCCTCTTTTATAGGAAAGAGGTTTCCCCCCCTAGCTTCGACTGTTTTCTTGTGTTGCGGCTTACCACCGGTGGTTATTTTTCCCTACCCATCGGCACACCAATACTCCGTAGCCCTCCCACCCCCTTTGCGGACTGATTTGTTTTTCTCAGCTTGCCCCCCGTCATCTCGAAGTCTGCATCGAGAGCAACTCCGTCGTCTCCCCTCCAGATCACTGGCTACATTCAAGGTGCCCTCTCCCTTTGCCCTCTTACGCTCCTTTCTCGATCGAACTGCCGACTCACCGGAAGTCTCTTTCGTCCTTTATCGCCCCTTCCCCCTTCTACCCAACGATCGGACTGCCTCGTTCTGAACCCTTCCGGTGTCCCCTCCCCGGCGTCTTGCGCTCCCTTTGCTCTGATTTTTGAGACCGGCTTTTTTTCTCGCTCGTAACGTCCGAGAGAATCTTCCTGTTGATGCGGAGACCGTGTTGTCGTGACGTCCGTGGGCCCTGTTATTGACCTTTTCCTCATGCCCTCTTTCTCGCTTCTCGGTACCCGCCGCTCTGATTTATTGCACGCGTTCTCCTTTTCTTCGTTTTCCGCGCCTTCTTGTGCAAGGTTCGGTTTTTCTTCCTAGGCGACCCTGCCCCCGTTTTCCCCGTCTTCTTACTGGATTCGTCTTCGCAGAAGAGCTTTTTTTCTCCTTTTAGTCTTCGATCGATGGCCCTCATCTTCTCGTTTCTTCTTCCGTTCTCCCCCCAGCGGCAATCTCGACGTGCCATGCGCCCGGGCGTTCCCAGTCTCATGGTCTGGTTTTTTCACCACGCAGAAAAACATCGTCTTTGTTTCGCCGTTTGTTGGTTCTCTTTTTCTTGTCTCGTCTTACTGCTTCGGAGTCCTCTTCTTGGCGAGAGCGCTTTTTTTTTTTTCAGCGCTGTTTTCGTTTGGTCCGCCCGACATCTTCTGAGCTTTTGTGTTCCTTTCCCTGGTCTCCGGGTACCATTCCCATGCCGACCCCCTACTTCCGTGAGTTTCGTGGTGTGGCTGTGTTTTTTTTTGCCTGCGCTGTTCGACGGGGGCCGCCCAGCAGCGTTCTGCTCACGCAATCAGCCCGGGGAGTTCGCGTCTTTTTCCTCCGTGCTAGCTGCCCCTCTCTGAACCCACTGTTTTTTCGATCTCCCTATTCCCATCTGGCCTGCTTTCTTTGGATCACGGATCGTCGGGTTGTGTTTTTATCCCCCTTTGCGTAGTTCCCAAACCCTCCTGACAAAGGCGTTTTTGGCCTACTGACGAGTTGTTGCCTCTCTCTACCTGGACTGCCTAGCGTTGAGCTCGGTTGCGGTCGCCAGTCGTCCTTTTTTTTTTGTAACCTCTTTCCTCTTGTTTTACTCAATGCAATTGTCCCAATAGCGCAGCCCTGCCCCTTTTCTTCCCCCGCTTCCTGGCCGTAAGCAAAGCTGGACCTTGGCCCCTGCGAATGCTTTCCCTGGTTCTCACTTTCAGCAACTGACGTGATCCCTTGAAACTTTAACTGCCTCGCGACGACTTCCTTAGCCCTCTCTTCAGCTAACTCGCCCTTCCTTCCTCTCATCGCGCGGCTGCCTAGGGGTGTGGTATGTGTTTTATCGATGATGCCAGTCTGAACTGGGATTCTGGTTTTTTCGCGGAGTCTTTCTTGTCTTCTTTTATTTTGTTCTCCGTTTTGTGGCAGCCAGGTGTGGAGGAGGTTTGCTGGCCATCCCTACCAACTTCTTCTTTAAGAGCCGGTGCGTTTCTGCTGTTCTGTATCTCGTCTGCTCCTCCGTTTTTCTGGGGCTGTGCATTCGCGCTGGCGCTAGGTGAAGATTCTTGTTCGTTTTCAGCGGATTGGAGAATCCTCCTATTGTGGGGGCGGGCGGTTCTAAGCTTCTCTTCTTGCTGATGGGCGGCCCCCACTCTTCTCATGCAACCGTCAGGTTTCCCGTCGAACCTTCTCTCTGCACACCCGTCCGTCTCGGTTCGTCAACCCGCAGATCCCAGGTTTTTTCTCGATCGACCACAGATCCTGAGGTTTTCGGAATCCTTCGGTGCTTTTTTGCTTTACTCCTTCCCATCTTTGGTGATGCTCCGCTTCGGATCACTTTCCTTTCGTTTAGACTCGGACTTGATTCAGTTCTCTCGTGTCTTTGGGTTTGTGGTTGGATACAGGAGATCGTTTGTCGTTTTCTGACCGTCGTCCCCTTTTCCTCGTACGCTTTCCCTACGTATTCCCACTTGGTGGCGCCCTTTTTTCGCTGTCGGCATCGGCCTTGCGCCGGGGGCGCCCGCGTCCGACGCCTTAGCCTTTCTTCTCAAACGTTTTCTTCTTTTCCCTTTCCTTCCTGAAGGGACCATTTGCAGCGAGTTCATCTGACACCCTCTTTTCTGCTTTCTTCTTTGGGAGCACGCAATCTCGTTTTTGGATTGTTCCCCGGAAGTGTGGATATACCGCCCAGGAACACTCATTAAGAGGGTTATGCGCAGTGTTTTTCGTTTTTCATTCTCCGACTATCCTTCCTCTGACTAGAAGCGGGAGGGAGCTACCTTCGCTTTTTGCTCTGGAGACGTTCCTCTTTGGAACTTTCTCTATCGTTCTTACTTGTTCCTTGATGCCAATCCTTTTTTGCGTCGTAGCATTGTCATCCTCCCCGGACAGTATCTCTTTTCTCCCTCTCAGTGGTTGTTTTGTTGCAGTTTTCAATTGGGGTGTGGGTATCCTTTTTCTGGGGGCGCAGATTTAATCCGGATTGCTCCGAGGTCTACGCGTTTGGTATTATTCCGCTCTCGATATTAGAATTGTTTTCCCTGTTTTTCTTCTAGGGATTCCCCCACTCACGCTGGGCTCTGTATCCCTCCCGCGTTTATCTTTCCCCTGGCGGGGAGGGATCGTATTCGAGCTTGATACAACTGCTCGCCCCCCCGAGATAATGCGTTGCGTAGGAGGGGACCTCTCTCACATAATCAGAGTACCGGTCATCTTTTGATGCACCTCTATTGATCCTCCAATCGTTGGGTTTTCATACACCTCTCCCTGTCACTTTTATTGGTTCACCCTTCTTCGGGACTTCGTACTTGGAATTTTACTCCGGACTTTTACGATCTGCTCGGTACTTTGTCCTTCCCGTTCGTTCCCTTTCGTAACGGATGCCTTTTTTTCTCCATCCCCTTTGTTTGGTGTATGTGTCGATCCGTCGTCGTGACTTTGACCGTATTCCGGACGGTATTTTCTCCGAACACCCCGATCCACTAGCTTCCTCCCCACTTCAGCTGCCGAGACTTCTGGTCATTTGTTTCCTTTCCTAGGTCTAGCCCGACTATTTTGGTGATCGCCCTCCGTTCGTGAGAATCACCGTCTTCGGCGGTGCCCCCACTTAGTAACCATGATTCTGATCCTTCAACTAACTAGATCTGTGTTCGGGTGCCATCACCGGTATTTCTGCGTTGTCATGCGCTCTTTTTTTTTTTTCGGATGATTGCGGCGTTGCACCTTGTTGGTTACGTGGCTCTAGTACGCCCTTTCTCGACGACAGCTTTCAACGACACTGGTTCGAGCCCCCCCCTCTTCTTTGTGTCCTTGTCGCCCAGCCGTGAACGGCCGACTCTTTCTTCCGGCGTCTTTTTTTTTGCGGCCCGTTTCCGACGCCGATCAGAAGTGCCGACCTGACCTTGTCCGCTTTTGAGTTTGCTCGCCTGCGCGTTAGCTTTCGGTTGGGTCACCGTCTTGCCGCTCTGCTTTGCCAGGACTTTTTCCTTTCCCAATAATTTAACGAGCGTTGTCCATGAATTCGACACCCTCTGTCTACTTTTCTGTGCGCCCAGAAGGGAAGCTGTCAAGGCTTTACACCAACCACTCGGTTTTGCCCTTTCAAATCTCTCCCTCTCGATCCTGGGTGAGAGTCGCTCTTTCCTATCTTCTTCTCCTCGGGGCGTTTCTTTCGCTTATCTAGATCCTTACGTCCCGTTTGTGCTCCGCGACCATTTCCCCCGCCCTCCGCATGGAATGTCTCAGTTCGGTGCTTTCGGCTTTCACATTTTAGAGTTTTTCTTGTAGTTCGTGCCTTGGCGATTTCACTTTTTCGTTCTTCCTACTGGTCAGCTCTTGTCTTGACAAGTTTACACGCGGCTGATTGGCGACACGCCTTTTACCCCGCCGATCGCGGTGGCCAGCTCGCCCGTCCATCCGCCTGCACAGGAACGCGCCTACCCTCCCCGAGCTTTCGGCGGACTTTCTTTTCGACGTCAGGGCCTTTACAACCCGTTGAGATTATTTCCTTAAGAATTCAGGCGAAACCTCGCGATGTGATAGGTTCTCACTATACAGCCTTGTCAGTCATGCCCGTTGTTACACCGAATCTCACTCGAGCAGCTTCGAATAATGCGATGCTTCCTCTCCTCTATGGGCGCGGTTTCCTTCCCCCTGTAGACATTTGAGGACTGCAACGGCCAAGTGTCGTCACAGCCCCTCCCCGTAACGGTCTGTCGGTCTCGGCGATGGTTCCATTTTCACGGGTCGACCTTATATGCACGTCGTCCGGGACCGCAGTTTCCCTTTTTCCTGTCCTAAGTAGAGCATGCGCTCCAGTCCCGCATCGCGCATTGCCGCTCTTTACGATTCTCTGATACGTTGAGCAGTTCATTTCCCCTCGTCCCAGACTCTCGATTCACAACCTTCTTCCCCCCCTCAAGGACTTTGTTTTTTGTTTAGAACCGCCCATGGGTTAGTCGCGCGCTCCGTTGGGTCCCAATTTCCTCGTCCCTATCTTTCCGGGCACTTGTCGCCCCTTCGCCTCACCCCTCTTCCTGAGAAGGTGCAACCCCCCCACGTTTTATCCCTTGGGGTACCGTCCTATCCCCCCGGGGTGGATTCGTCGCTCTCCTGAAATCGTAGAGGTTTGTTGATCGTAGCGACCCCGTTTTTGCCTGGTGGCTCCTTTCGGTTCTTGCAACCGTGCCATCTGCGTTTGACCCTTGGCACAGCTCGCAGTCAGTTTTCTCGTACCCTTCAGGATGTCTCTAAGTCCGCACATATTTCCTTGAACCTCTTTCTCGTCCCTTGCAACCAGGCGCCGCCAAATTTTTGCCCCCCTTTTGTAGGTGCTGTTCCTTTTTCTCCCCGGTACTTATTCTTTCGCTCGAAATGGTAGTCCAGATCTCCTCGTCCCTTCGCCCATCGTTTTTTCCACGATGGTAGTCCCCAGGGCGTCTTTATACGTTATTTTATCCTGTGTCACTCTGAGAGCCTCTTGCCTCCCCCCTCTTCCCGGGTTTATGTTACCCCGTCGATCTGGTCGGGGCTCCGCCCGATTTCATCTGTGCAATTTTTCTTTTTTTATATCGCCCGTGATTTTTTCGAGCGTGAGGCCATGGTCCTAAAGTGCCGTCGATCTTTCCGGTGCCAGCGTCGTCGTTCCTTGAGTCTCTCTTGTTGGTCTTTGCTGCTTAGTTTTTGGAGTCTTAGCTCTGTTTTCCTCTGAAAACCGCCCTCGACGTCGTTTGCTCGGTTCCTATTTACGCGGTACCGTTTCTGGCGCAAAAGTATTACCCTCCCCTCTTTGGTGTTATGTGTTGATCGTTTGACCAAACATCCCTGTTTCTTCCGGGATGGCTTCTTTGCTTTTCTTCTTTGAGATGGAAGGTCTCTCCTTTCTCTTCCGCTGAGTATTTCGCGGCAGCCACCTCTCTTTTCTTTTTTCGAAGCCTTTGCTTCCTTTCTCTTGGTCCGTGCGAATTAACCGGTGTTCTATCAAACGTGGTCTATGTTCAAGACTCCGCTTACCTCCTCTCCTGTTTCACTTCGAATCCTGGGCCCCTTTTTTCCATGGCGACGATGATGCCGCGGCCGTTTTTTTTAGAGGCCTCCACGACACTGGGGTTTTTTCCGTTTTTGTTCCCCCGATAACTTAGCTTTTTAGCGGGCTCTATTTTTATCTTCAGCTGCCGCTTGGGTATTCCTTCTAGCTTTCACAGAGGGTCCTTCTGAGGCTTGCCCCCTGGGCAAGGTTGACCGATGTCTCTCACTTGCCTCGTGACCATTCCTTTTTTTCACGC
>Ga0179591_1220715_pt1 | contig 10895 bp, 10 predicted proteins | sample CZOMad2_1_08_16f_FD_182891 | JGI IMG/M metagenome (GOLD analysis project Ga0179591, IMG submission 182891) | Vadose zone soil fungal communities from Angelo Coast Range Reserve, California, USA - CZOMad2_1_08_16fungal (PacBio error correction) | ecosystem: Environmental > Terrestrial > Soil >... | reverse complement strand
GGCCGTTTGTGGTACGGAAAGCTTTGTTTATTCTTGAACCCCGTAATGGGGCTCCGAGGTATCGAGTCCACCACCAACCCACCGCCTCCACAATCGCCGGAGGGCGTTTTCCCCGGAAGGCTGATTTTTGGTGGGAAGATGAGGTGCGGGGTGTTTCGACTTACCCTCAAAACTTTCCGGTCCCGTTCTGTTTTCTTTGTTTGTAATAAATGTGGAATCGATCGATTCTTTGCCCCTATATTTACTGTCAGTGGTTACATGCGATCATGCTGCCACCTTCTAAAAACTTATCCTTCCTTGCAGGCGTATGATCTAACGGTTTTCTGATGATGACCAAACCGGTTCTTTTTGCTCTGTTATTTTTTTTGCGTTTATGCGGGATTTTCACGTCCGTGGTCCCCCCCAACGTATCGAGCCGCCCCCCGCGTGCATTGAGACTTCCCAAGCTATCTTTCCAACAGCATTGCTTACGAAACTTTCCCGTAAGTGATACGCTCGCACGTGCGGGCCCCGAAACCCCCCATGATCGGTTCGCGACCTGATTCATGGCCCTCGTACTTCCGCGCAGAGTGTCAGCAATCCCTTCTTCCTCGGCTACTTCGCAACAAGGAAACCTCCGAATCTTTGCCCCACTAACCCATCTCCTCTTAAAAAGGTTGCCTCAATTGCAAATCCCCGCACCTCATCTTTATCGGCCTTCGGCACACAGCGCATCTCAAGAACCCCCCCCTTTTTTTAGCGGTGTTTTCCTCGCGAGGTAATACTTTGATTTCCCTTCTTTCAAGTGGCTCTTTTTCCTCTAGCCCCCTATCTAAAATGGACTTCGGTGGCCCGTACCGTAAAGGCGTTTCATATTAGAGTTGCCATTCCCCTCCTTTTCGAATATATTCCCCGTCCTCCTCTAGACTCCTCCCTTCATTAGAGTGGGCTTAAATCCCCCCTGCACCATGTAGGACCGGGATCATAACTCTAGAGCCCTATTCCTTGGAGCCCCACACTCATACCCGTCAGCTGCTTGCCTTGACGCAGTCAACAGCCGACCCCCCTGTGAATCCTTGGGGCAATGAGCTTTAAGCCCCCCCAAACTGGAGACAGAAGACGGACTCATCCTTTCATGCGCTGATTCGAAAACCCCCCATCGCCGAGTGTACTGACGGGAAGTTACGGTATAAGCGGGCGTGGCCTGACTTGAAACGGGGCCAAGAGGTTCCCCTGCCCACTTCTGGAGGGGGGGGATTTCCTCCCCCCCCGATGGTGGGCCCCCCCTCGTTTTAGTCACACCTTACGTCGTGCCTATCCCAATAAGTCTCCCGGGCAATTATTTCTTCATCGCCCGTTTGGTTTCGACGCCTTGTAAAACCGTATTTCCTTTTGTTCGATTAATCTTCCTTGGAGCCTTCCCGGTGTTTTTCTTTGTTCTTTTTTTCACCGGAAGCCGTTCTCTCGAAGCATGTCCTCGTTTACCATCCAAAGTGGCCTCCTTACCCCTGTCCTAAAGACCGCTCTATACACCTCCTCTTAGTTTCCCTTTTTATCCCCACCAAAGCTGACTTCACCCCGCACTAGTGTGGACGTATCCCCTCCTTGCTCGGCGCTGGGCAATCACTGGCTTTCGTGGAAAAAGAAAACCCCATTCCCCTCCTTTTTTAACCCATATTTGTACTACCCACGACCCTGGTTCAGAATTGTTTTTAACTCTGGCGGGGACATGCTTTGCCTGATGGAATCTTCAATCGCCTAGAGCATCGGCTTCCTTCGGCCCTCTAAGTTGCTTCTTCTGAAGAAGACCCCCCCCCTCTCTTGAATGTTTCGGGATCTTTTATTGACTTGATGCCGTCAGCTTGACAATTCAATTTTTTGAGTGTACCAAGTGTTCCAATTTGAAATGGGAAGAGTTATCGTCAAGTCAGACTCATGAGCTTTACACTCCGAGTTTTTGACCCTCCACTGACTTTTTTGCATGACCACACTGGTTTCCCTCTTTCCGGCTGGCTCAAACTCTAGTAGACCCTATCTACCCAAGGACCTTCCTCGTTTTGTCATATCAGGTAAACCTTGAATAACCTACTATCTGATTCCGACTTCCCTCCCCCCTCCTTCCCGTGTTACCTGACCCCCCGGTCCGCGTTTTTTGTTTTTAATAATGTACGGGATTTTCGTCTTTTCATGTATCTTGGAAGCGGGTACTTTTCCTTCCCTCAATTCTTACCTTGGCGGGGTTTTGCGGTGGTAGATTCCGTGGCTTGTTGTCATTATGGTGGGGGTGATTTGCCCTTCCCGCTGAGGATATAACTGACTGTACAGCCTCATTGGGCTTTTCTTCTCCTTTGGTTGGGCAGTTTCATCGCTCTGCTGATTTTTTCCCGTTGTCCTCCTTCGTCACCGTGGTGCAGAGTTCTTTTGCCTGACTTTGAGTTCTTCGTCTTCTACGTACCGCGGGCCTTTGTTGTTGGTTGTTGGTTTCTGCCCGCGATCCGGTGTTCTCTATTTCATTCCCTTGCCCTGTCGGGAATTCGTTATTTGATATTTTCGACCAAGGATGTATTTGTTCGAAGTTAGATTCTCACCCCAGAGAGTTTTTTGCTTGGTACGTGAGACGCTTTCCAGAAATGACTGACATGGTTAACTCGCTTCCTCCCCACCTCCCCCCACGGAAACTCTTCCTCGGGTTTCTATTACGAAAGGTGAACCTTTTTCCTTCTCCCCACAGTTCAGCCTCCTATCCTGCCGGGAGAGTGTTCTATCTTTTCCTATTGCTCTCCTGCTTTTTCTAAATTGCTTCCTTTCGTGAAAGGGTCGCACTCACTCCCGTAATGAGGTCTATCCCTGTAGTAGGGTGACTCGTCTTTTTTCCCGCTCAATGGATCTCCTCTTTTTCTCTTTTTCCGGCGGCAGATTCTATTTATTACGTTTGTGTTTTTTCCTCTAGTCCAGGCTCCCCCTTCTCCCATCGCGGACGGAGACTGAATCTTCTCTTTCTCGTTAGAGCACCTCTTCCCGAGGGTCCTTCATACTTATTTTGACTTTTCCGTGTTTTTCGAGTCCCCCATAGTGCCGAAGAATCCCGTCCTTTTTTTTGCGTAGTTCTTTCCTGAACCAGGATCGCCAGTCCCTTCACTTCCTTTCCTGCACTCTGCAGGTTCTCTGGAATTTAAGCTGGGCAATCACGGTACTACCGACCCCCCCCCGTGCGGCGTTACGTGTTTTCTTTTTTTTATTCATTGCTCCTTCTTTTCCATTTCGGTCGTTCTGGACCCCTCCGGTCCACGTCCGGATCTCCTCACCCCGCGCTGTTTCCTCTTGCACCTGCACATACCCCCATTGCGGTTTCTCTATTTCCCCCTTTCCAGGTTTGACTGTCATGTCCTCTTCCCCAATGCTCTTCTGCGCCGCCCCCACTTTTTTCCCCTTTGGATTCTTGCGCCTAAAAAGATCCCCCCCCCGCCCGTGCCGTCTCCACCTGCTTCTTCCCCACTTAGCCGCTGTTAACCGGGCTCCGTCGCAACCCTTTTCCCCCTCATCGTTAGTTTGCCCCTTGCCCCCCACCCTACCCCACACATAAACAACCACAAAAACCCAAACCCATTTTTCCTCCCTCCAATGAGTGGTGTCCGCCTTCCATTATCCCTCCTCCAATTGTCCCCCCCAAAACCCCCAACCGTAACACTCCAAAGAACCCGCGTCATTCTTACCCACCCTCCCCAGAAAAAGAAAAGATACGAGACGGAAACGCATGACCGATCCTCTTGCCATTCCTCCGATTTTTATGTTCTATGCCCCCACTCACTCGTTTCTCTTTTTTTCCGTTTCTTTGAGTAGTTTTTCTCGATATATCGCGTCGACCGTTTCCCCCTTCTTTCCTGCGCGTCATTGTAATGATGTTCTCAATGAATTTGTTTGATTTCCCACCCCCAGAAGAAGTAATTGCCCCCGTGCCTTCCCTTCCCTTCATTTTTTGCTGCTGTAATTTCCGTCTCCTTTCTTTTCGATTTCCCTTACCCCTCTAGACCCCTCCTGGTAGTCCCCCCAGCACTGTCCTTGTGCGACTTCTGATACTTCGCCCCTTTTTCTCCACCATCGCCATGCTAATTGAGCTGCGCCCCTCAGCAATTTCCTTCCCCTTTTCCCCGCCTATAGTACGATAACTAAATCATTGCCCCCTACCCTTCCCCCGGCGTTTTACCCCCCGTACAAATTCCTACGTTCGTGTACTAACAGATTTTCTGGCCCCCGTTATTTATGTTGTTTTTGAAAAACCCCCCACCTTACTCCAAGCGTAAGACGCACGTTTCATTTTAAAGCTCAGAGAACGGTTTCGTCCCTTCCCTTTGTTGGCACCAGAGCCATCGAGTGTCGGTTTCCAATCTCCTCGTCTCTTAAGTCTTTAATCCTGTCAAAGTGAGCAACTCACAGTTCCCTCTTGACCCTCAGGATCCCCGCTAACGTCCGCCCCCAAAAGCCCACGACCCGCACCCTGACACAGTCTCCACTATAATCGACACGCCCTTCCTTGTGTAAGACTTTATCCCCCCCTTGAATGGAGAGTACATCGTACTTCTCTATTATTCTACAATGACTTTTTACGATGTGTCAACCACTTTTTTTCCCCTTTTAGTTGCCTTTAATTTGAAGCCAATTTGAAAATTAATGATCTCATGCAAAGAAAGAATACCCCTCCTGCACTTTCCTCTTTTAGAGATTTATTCGGTGAGTATTTCTCTCTATCTGTTACTGTTTTTCCCTGATGCACATTCCCCTCTTATGTGGTGCCCCCACAAGTATTTCTCGTATTCGCTTAAATGTCTCACCAACTTTTTTAATCCCTCCTTGCCTTTTCTCTACATTTAGAGTGAGTTTCGACTTTGTCCGCTTCCTCTCCCAGCGGCCTCTCCTATGGAGAGAGCTTCGGGTCCTTTATTTCGACCGCAAGAATTTCAACTGAGGAGGCCAACTCAATAATGACCAGGTCCGACTCGATCCAAGGAAAAATCCTGTATACCCCTTCCGATTGGCCCCCCCCCACTCGTCAATTGCGGGATAGGTCCCGGTTTTTGGCATCCCTGCAATCACGAAGTTTTTCCTTGCCTGACCTTTCCTCCTTTTTTGTTATACTTTTTGCAAAGATGATCGACTGTTTCCTCCTTAGGCCTCTCCGATGGTGCAGGTTTTTACCATTCTCTTATCTGAGGTGGTTTAGTTTAGCAATGAAAGGCTTGTTCCGCGTCCCGCCGTCTTTTTTATTTCCTTCGTTAAAAGCTCTAGTAGCAGACTTTCTTTGGACCTTTTCTACGGCTGTTACAGATTCCCGCAACTCTTTTACCATTCGGTAGATGTGAAAACTTGACGATGACCCCCAGATTGCCTCTGCTTCCATTATAATTCTCCCTAGGTGCTTGAACCCACTCTAAGAACCTTGTTCTCCTTCCCGATTAGATACGTTTGACTCCTCCCCTTTGGCGATGGACCGCTTACTCCTATCCCTCATCCAGTGTCCTTCCCAGACGAGGCTGATCAGCTCTTGCCGACTTTCCTGGCAGTCTAACCCTTTAGCAGGCCCGGCCCAATAAGATCGTCTCACCTCCAGTAGTTGTGCGGTCTTCTTTTTATTGTTTTCAGATATCAATAGCGCGCTGCTCCGTGCGTCAATAGATTTCACCTGATGGTCCCTTCCTCTTTCTGAAACAGCCCGGTTATTTCCCCCCACCCCCTTTCCCTGTCCCACACCCAAGAATTGGCCCGCCTTCTGACTTGACCCCGAACGAAAGTGTGGGAGGGTTCCCTCTGCAGAACACCCCGTCATAATCATAGACGATCTTTCTCTCTCTGCTTCCGCACGGCGCTATTCCTTCCTTTTTAAGCGCGACAGACATCCCCGCCTCCCGACGAATCAGTTTTTTTTTTTTGGTTTTCACTGGGAAAACCCTTAGCGATGTTTCCCCTCCACTCGGGCCCCTTTCATCCTCCCCCCTCCCCCAGTCAGTCTAATTTATTCTGCCATCATTCTGACGTGCATGAGTTCCCTCTTGCCTTTCTTAGCCGTTCTCTGCTGCTCTCGAGGTTTTCAATATGTCTTTGAGCTGACGATCTTCAGTACATTCGTTGGAAAGGGTGTCCTGATGACATTTTTGTAGTGGTTTTTCCTTCCCGCTTGAATAAAGGTTCCAGCTAAGGGCGCTCACCTAGCTGGTTTTAGTCGTTGTAAGACTGCCCTTTTTTCCTTGGTAGTCGCGCACGTATTGGGCGCCCTTTTATCTCGCGCTTTCGACCTACTTCACACCCTTTAATCTTTAGTAGTGAATTCGCCTAGCCCGAGTGCAGGGTTCTCCCCTCCTCAGTATTTTTTTCGTGCTCCCCCTCAGTACCTCTTCAATTTTTCGAGTGACCCCATGATCGCATTTGTACTCCTGACTGGTTTCTGCCGTAGTACGAGTACAACATCTTTCCCCCCCCCAGATTCTTCTTTGATTCCACCTTCCCTTCCAGTAAAATTGAACTTCCCCCCTGGCCTTTGAGCTTGGTCTCTCTATTTTTTCTCATTTTCCTTTTTCTCGGTATCTAAACCCCCCTGTAATTTACGTCCTGCCCTTGGCATTTTAGGCGGGTCAATAAGAATCTGTCAATGATTTCCCCTTACCTCAGTGTCTCGGATGAGTCATTGATTCCTTGGCCTCCTTGCTCGCCTACTTACTTCTGTTTTCTCCCAAACCAACCCCGACTGCGAAACCCCTGCAATTGTGTTCTTCTTACCGGACTCCCCCTATTTTTTTTCCCAGGGTGGAGTGGCTAAAGCGTTTGCCTTTCACCCTTGCTGACCCAAAACTGCATGATCCGATTCCCCCCCCCCTGGCCCTATCGTGGCTGCAGAAGGCAACCCTCGCGGATCCCCCGTCGGCTGGATTTTTGTGGGGTGGCCCTTGAATTGAAAGATCAACTGGTACCAATTCGTTTCTCATGTCAACAACAGGTTTTAATCCCTGGGTTTCCTTTGTTAAATCCCGATGGCGTCGAGATGAGAGCCTTTTCTTGCCCCCCCCCATTCCTCCTTGCCCCTTCTCCACTGCCAGCCCTAAGTTTTTCCCTCACTTCAAATGAAGAGGAGAGGATTCTTGATTGTATCCCTCGAGCGATTTTTTCCCCCCATTCTAATCCGTTGCAACTAGTAAACCCCTCCCCCAGCCCGTAATCTCTTTCCGGCGAGTCTGGGTTCGGTTGCTCTCTACGGACCATTGGTCGTTCTCTTTTGCGTGATGCTCCAGTAACCTCTGATCGTCTGGATATGAGCCTGATTTTTTTGCCGTCTTTTTCCCGCACGCCTCTTCTGAGATGGCTTTTCCCTATCCTCCGATTTACTTCACTCTCTATGTGTGGTTTTGATTCCCCTTTTTTACCAGCCCAATAATGTTTTACCTCCTCCGGAAGTATTTCTTTTACCAAATCCGGGTAACCTACCATTTCGCACAACTCTGCCCCTCCGGTCTCCCTCCCCTTTTTCTACGGACAAAAGCCCCCAATACAGCAGCCCACTCCAATGTTGCGAGGCTTCCGTGCTCTTTTTCAATGCAGATGAGGACCCCGTTTGTAGCCTGACCCGACCCCGGCTCTGACGAAATAGGGTCTCGCTAGTGATGAGGAATTACCTGGTCCAGGGTGCAATGAGGATCCAGTCCCCTCGCCACCTCTAGTAGCCAGCCTTTACCGTAGTTTCCCTTCGTTTTTTCCTTTTTTCGCGAATCAACGCGAGTCTTGATTTGCGTTTCATTTCATATCACGTGGGCTAGATGACCCTATGGTCACCGTCCCCGGACTTTCGAACTCTCTTGCCCGTCTTTATAACCAAAGCAAACCCCACGTGGACCCACCTGTATTCTTCCTCCTTCACCGGGCTTTGCCCAACACACCGTGGATGGGTTCTTCGCCACATCCCTTTGTACTCCGCGAATTTTTAACCCCGAAGGCAGCGGCTCGGTCTCTCCGTAAATGCCTTTTCTTTGCCCCCACTCTTATTTCCCACCCGTTGCGTCTTCCCCTTCTGATTTTCGTCTGCACACAGTACTTACACCTGACCTCACCTGCACACCCGTCTTAGATGGGTATCCGTTGATCAAGGCGTGGCTTCGCGCCTTCAATGTCTTCCGTTTTCCTGTGGTTTTTCCAGGTATACCCCTTTGTCGATTACTTTTGCGAGGTCATCAGCTTTCTGAAGAGCTTTATACGATTAGCCGCGGAACTCTGTTGTGCCCGACCCAATCCATGCTAAGGTCTTCCCTTCTCGTCTAGGGCAGGTTCCTCGATTCGCTCATTACCGGTGGATGTACATCCCCTTTGGACAACGCCATGCTATTTTCTTAAAACGTAGAAGCCGGCGTCATGTGTGTGGTTTCTTACCAAACACTGCGATGTCCTTCACTGGACCCCCAGGCTTGGCTTTTCCCGGGCCAAGGGAGGACTGGGAGTTTTTGTGGGCTTATCCCTAGTTTTTTTCAAGACTTTCTTTCGCCTGAAATTTACATTTCTGTTATCGCACTAGCTCAGTTGCACACGAAATTTCTGATATCACCTTTCGGTGGAGACTGCTGAAAAAAAGCCTGTTTGTCGATCCCCGCCTCTTGAGAAGGCCCCCCGGGATTGTTTTTATTGCGATATTGTTTGATGCATTATTCTAACAGTAATTTTTCGTGCAGTTGAGACCCACCCTGAATCCCTTACTCTTCATCCCCTCTGCTTCTTTGAACACGACCCTATTTTGCGATTCACACCCCTTGCCGATTTTTAATTCATGCCCAAGATTTCTGGCCAAGAGGACTCTCTCAGTTCCTGGTTGGTGTGGTGTCACCGCCCCCTCCTAAATGACGTCGCTAGTTACATCAAAAGGTGCTTTTTTGTTTTTTTTTTTTCCTCGTTGTGACTTGCTTCACTTGGAACCCTCGTCCTCCTGCGGACTTGGCCGTCGTGCGTTTATCCTTGGATGGGGTTGCGGCGGCGTTGTTCGGCAGCTTCTCAGGACCTTTTGGCCACTGACAGGACATTTTTCTCGCTTTCTCTCCCCATGAATTCTACCTTTACGTCCGCTTTTTGGGTCCCCCTGATTTGGCTCAGGCCCTCTTGAGTGGCGGGGTCTTTTCAAATTTCGACTATGTCACCCAATGATGTTGACCGTCTCCTTGGCAACCCTGGCCTCTATGCTTCTGAGGAGCTTTCATTCGGCGCGTTTCAATTTTCCCAAAAACGAGCCTCTTCTTTCTTTAAGGATTCTCCGGCACTCTGCGTACCAGCTTTTAGGAATTCGTTCTGACTTTTCCTCTGCGTGAGGTTTCTTTTTTGGCCTATTACCTCCGGGTTTTCTTTTCTTGTTGTTTGCATTTTTTGGCTGCGTATCTTCCTTCCTCGGTTTCCGCGGACATACCCCCTTGGTCCCTGGGATGAAGTTGTCAAGATTTCCGGTCAATCATTTCGATTTGGTCGCGCCTTTTCCTAGGGCCTTAGTGGTTGATATAGGTTGATGAAGGACTTAGGGCTGTACTTTCTCGTAGTTCCCGCGGCCTTTGTGGTTATTGGGGCTCTCGAATATCGACCTGTGTTTTAGATTACATTGGCCGAGCCGTTAGCGTTTACAGAGGACGTCGCCCCTAGATGATCGGTATTTTCCTTTGACGAAGTATATCTTACCCCCAGCTTTTTTTTGTTTCCAATACCTTAAGTTTCACCTCTCACCTACCCTCCCTCCCAATTCCAACCGAGCCTGTCCCTCCAAGAAACAAGTCACTCCGCTTGTTCAGTAAAGTACAGTTTTGAAAGTTGCCCACCGTGCTTCCATCTTCGTACCACCCCTCATCCGTCTCTGACTTTATTTTCGCTGGCGCCTTCGATATAGCGGCATTGTCCCAGTGCAGATGAATTCCTTCGTTTTCCCACTGATTGTCGTCAGCGAATCCGTGGAGGGAGTCGTCTCCCCGGTAAGGGAGCGACTCTCCCGCTAAGTTTTTTCCGATCTACTATCCCCGCATTCATTCCATCGGGTTTTTCTCCTTCCTCCCCCTGTTTTTTTTTTCTCTCTTCTTCCTATGTGTACCAATACTCGATATTCTCAGCTTGACCGGATGTCGCGCCCGCTCCCCCCCTCTGATATCCATCGATGCTTCTGTCTTGTCAATTTTGCACCCTTCGCCACGGTAAAGTGCATGTTTTTTTCCCCGACACATATCCTCCCCGCGCACTCCGGCTTTGCATAAAACTTTCGTCCCGTTTGGGGGTCCCTCCTAATCGGTGCCCCACTTTGCTAATTGAAACTACGCCACCAGCTTCTGAGTTCTTGTCTTCCGGCTCCGTTTACTGGATTTCTCCCGTTTGGATTCCACCTGTACGGATGCGCCCCCTCTCTTTTTTGCCTCTATCCCCTGCAAAAAGTCTCCAATAGATTTGTCCCTCTTTCCTGGGAAACTCCTTGCTCGGTCCGGTGAACCCCCCACTCGATCTCTCAGCCCTCCCCCAACCCTCCCGAGATCGTAGCCGAGATTAAACTTCCCCTCCCGTTTTCTAAGCGTCTCTCCCCCCCACTTCCCGAAAGAGTTGCTCCCCCAACTCCCGCTTTGAACCCTCCTGTAAAACTCAGTCCCTCCCCCTGTTCTTTTTCCTCCCCTTCCGTTCCTAAGCGTAGGTCGTCCACCCACCCCTTGAACATCCAACATCCGTTTTTTTATCGAAGAGTTCCCCGCCCGTACCTTTTCCCCCCCCCTCCCCTGAACAGCTTGACTTTCCCCGCTTGCCCTTATGATGCACTAATCTCTGCTCGTTGTGCATTCACGTCCCGTATAGCGACGTCTCATCGGAGGTTTTTTTTCCACCCTTTTTCCCAGAATCTCCCCCTCTCTGTTGTGCAACATGGGAAGCGTGAGAGA
>Ga0179591_1409744_pt1 | contig 10897 bp, 13 predicted proteins | sample CZOMad2_1_08_16f_FD_182891 | JGI IMG/M metagenome (GOLD analysis project Ga0179591, IMG submission 182891) | Vadose zone soil fungal communities from Angelo Coast Range Reserve, California, USA - CZOMad2_1_08_16fungal (PacBio error correction) | ecosystem: Environmental > Terrestrial > Soil >... | reverse complement strand
CCCTTCGCAGTGAGCGTAGTTTTCCCCCCAAAACACTGGCTCCTCTCTCCCTTCAGAGAAAACTGAATGGAGGACCTCTCCTTGAGAGGACGTACCACTTTTCGGAGCTAGGGCGAACGACGCTGATTCTCTTCACAAGTGTCCGCGGTCCTTCCCTCCCCCTGAGGCAGATTAAGAGGAAGAAGAATTCCCATGTGTAGAGAAGCCCGGATCCTCTCGACTCGAGGGAAGCCGACCTCAGTTCGGCACCTTCGCCCTGTGAGATCCTTGCTAGGTCCGTCCTTTAGGTAGTAATTCTTGCCCCCTCCACTTCCCCTGGCAGGAGATTTCCGAGTCTGGTATGACCTTTTGCATGTATCCTACAGCGGGATAGGATTAGCCTCAAGAGAAAGTTGGAGTGTAACATCCCCCCCCCCCCCAGTAAAGAAGACGTTTTTGAATTCCTCTAGACCTGCAAAAGAAGTCTCCTGACTCCAGAAAAGCCCCCCCTGACGGTGGGAGACTTTTAGCTCCTCCGAGAGTTTCAGCAAGGTCTTCGAACGGGAGACTTCCGAAGGGAGAGCCCCTTCAAGTCTCGGTGTCCCCCTCCGAGAGAGCCAGGGCGCAGCTAGAAATTTTCCCACGGGAGGAAAAAGTCGTGTCCTCAAGCCTCCAATCCTCGGCCTGCGAAAACAAAGTCCCCCCGTCGAGTTACCCCGGTAGTCTTTGGGCAGCGATGGCAACTTCCCCCCCCTTTTTTTTTCGTGAGCTCCCTCGCTAGAGCTTCCCAAATTAGAGTCCAGATAAAATCCGAACTTTTCTTAGAGGAAAGAGACCTTCCCCCCTAGAAACCAACACCAAAACCCTATTCTTTCCTTTCTTGAACCATCCCCTTCCTCTTTCCCGCGGAAACGAAAGCGTCCTCCCCTGAACCTCCCATCTCCGGTGAATTCTAGCCGACAAGTCGACTCCCCGACCCCTTGAGTAAAATCGAGCTGATTCCTTTCCCCTCGGAGTAACGGTCCTCCCCAAGACCGACCTTTTCACCTTCTCCTAGGCCCCCCCCTCTCCTCCGGAGTAAACTTGATCCCGTAGCTTGTGTTTTTCCCTAACGAGTAGGGATGTCTCTGCGGACGCTCTTCGCGCATTTCTCTCTAGAACTCTTGCCCATCTTTTTTTTCACCGCAGAGGACGCCCCGCAAGTGCTTCGGATGTTCTCTCCTTCAGTCCCCAGCAGCGCGCTTCCCTTTTTCAGAAAGGATTGAGTATCCCCGAATTGGTCGACAAAGCTCCCCGATTCTTTCTCTCCTTTTCGCGAGCAGTAGCGCGACACTTCCCTGCTCGCGGAAAACCCCAGATTGTTATGAAGGAGTACCTCTCCCGAGACGGACCCTATCGGAAGAGCTGCGGTGTTCCTCCCATGAGGAGATACCCCTCTTCTGTGAACCCTTTTCTGAAGCTCTTCTTGTCTGACCGGAAAAAAGAAGAACGCTTCCGCCGAGCGAAGGGGTGAGATACACTCCTCAATACCACGGCATGAGAATCGAGCTGACTCCCTGATAATTGCTCGAGGAACTCCCCTCTTTTAACCCTTTTTTGAGATGATTTCTGAAGAGAATTTCTTCCCCTCTTCTTAAGTTGGGGGGGAAAAACTAGATCTTATTTCCGGTTTGCATTTCGGTAGGATCCCAAAAAGGCGCGACCCTTCTGACTGGTCCTAGGCCCTTTTTTTCTTTCTTCAGGCGCTCGGATTCCTAAAAAGGGGGAACGACTTCCGAATGAACCTTCGTTCCCCCGCGGAGGAGAAGCCCTCCCGAAGCGGTCCGGGTCTCCCCCTTTTTCTGTCTAAGTCCCCCTTCCTCGTGAGAAAAAGAGCTCCCTTAGCCTTTCTTTCCCCGAGCTGAGAGCTGTAGCCGATCTCTCTCGAAACTGGGTCCCTCTCCTCCCCCGGCGCAGAATAGATCGTAGTTTCCTGAAGCCTGTTCCTCCCCCGCCAGGCCAAGAACTCTAGAGGCGCCTCTGGTTATCCCCCCCCTCCTAACGACTACAAATGAGCTTTTTCCCCTCCGCCTCCTTCGACATCCCGGACTAGTTAGCTCTCGAAGTACAGCAATCTTTTCTCTCGATCCTTCCTCTTGGAAGATCGCGCGTTTCCCCTTCCCCGTGACTCTCGAGCGAAAATAGAGCGAGAAAGAGCTAGTGACACGCACTCCCAGTGAGGACTCCCCCTTCAAGCCCATTAGTGCGGAATGTAGCTTTTCCGATCTAATGTCCCTCCCCCCTTCCGGAAGTAGATCTTAGACTCCCCTCCTCTTCTTTTCCTTATGGAACCCCGCATAGAGAGATTCTTTTCTCGAGCCTAGCTACCTTTCCTGATGAATAAAATTCCCGAACAGGAGGCTATCACCTTAAGCGGATTTCCCCCCTGACTTCCTCGCTCTTTCGAATAGAGCCTGAGTCCTGGAGAAAGCGTCAGAAACTCTAGGACGTTAATTGCTTTCCGTTCTAAAGGTGACTCTAGAGATCTCAGAACTTCCCGATCTATTTTACCTCATGATCGTGCCCTGGAGTATCCCTCTGGAGAGGCGTCGCTAGAAGCGGGCTCTTGACCGGTCCCTTCGAGTATTGAAATGTTTCGATGCGAGAATGCTTTTCCTCGGGCATGCCCGGTGTACTTCTCCGGGTTGTCCGGAACCTTTCGCTTCTCTAAAGGGTCCTTACGGAGAAGTACCTCGATTCCCCCTAAAGACTAGGAATGATGGCGCTGTCCCCTAATCAAGTAGCTATCGAGGCCCCACAACTGGCTTTCCTAGAAGGGATTTTTTACCCACCCCTCCAGGATGTCAGGGGGGGGGGAGGTAGAGCCCCTCGTCTTTCTGAGAGAAAAATTAGGCGAGAGAAGGAGTTCTCCGTCACCTTTTCTCCGACCTGTTTTTTTTCTTTCCCTTTGAGATCCAGGAAAGAGATCATGATTTAACTCAAGGAGTCCTTCTCCCCGTTTTTTTTAGGAGAGACCCCCCTTCGACAGGAAGTTGGGATGTCTGCACTCCACTGGATCTGCGCACATCTCTCTTTCCCCTTCAATACTCATAAGTGTTGTCCCGTCCCGCCTTAGTGAGTCGCGCGTAGTGGTTTAGCACCCCCGATTTTTTTCCGGTAGATCAGCAATGCTAGGAAATAATTGAGGTAATATCTCCTAAAACTCTTGCGTTATTCCGGCTTTCCCCCCTCCCTCGAGGGAAAAGTTCCCTCCCTGGGAAGGAGAAACTCTGGCCTACCTTTCTGGTTTTCTTCTCCTAAAGGAGGATAGGGCCGCTGACGCTTATCCTCACCCATCCCGGGACGTAGGCCCGCCTTATCTTCTCCTTCAGCTTCCCCATTGATAGGAGTCCTACTTTTGATCGTCTTGAGAACAAGGCATCGAGTTAGAGGAGTCTCCTTTTTCTTGTAAGTGTATAACCCCCCTTGGGTTCCTTCGTAAGAATCCCCCTCTTTTCTCGTAAGGAATAACCAGGCAAGCAGCCTTTTTTGTGCATGTAAACTCCTAATCGAGCTGTCCTCATTTCTGCCTTGACTCTCCTACTAGACAGGAGTTCGCGAGAGACAGATCTCTTCAGAGAAAGAGCCATTTACGCCACGCTCATTCCTGTCTTTTTTTTTTTCCCCTCGAGGAGGCTTATCGGCTCCCCCTTTCTGATAAAAGGGCCTCCCCCCATAGAACGAACAACTCTAGAAACAAGCCCCTGGTGTCCCCCTCTATAAAGTAGACCTACCACTGTACGCGCGTACTATCTTTTCGGTAAGCCCGGATCCCCGGACACGGTAGGTTTTTTTGAGAGCCCCTACCTAGGACCCTTCACTTATCTTCTTCCGATCCCCTTTTAGGAAGGAGACCCCTAGGACATCTTTAATGCCCAAGCCGGCCAATCCGGTAAGAACTACACCGTCTAGTTAGAGAGGAACCCCGGTTTTGCAAGGGCGAGACCCTCAAGTAGACGCCGTGCGCATGATCTCGTGGCGTAAAATAGATGTTCCTCCCCCGACTCCCTGTAAAGGTTTTTCTTCAAGACACGCCTCTACGACCGCATAGATAAGAAGGAGTTTCCCTTCAGTTAGCTTTCTGTGGAAGAGATGGATGTCGAGCGCCTCGAGCTCGGGACTTCTCGAGTGAGACGCACTCCTTTTGATGAAAAGCGTCTTCCGAGAAGAGGCGCCCCATTGGACCTCCAAGTAAAAGGCGTCCAGGTTGAAAATCGCCCCTCCCTTTGCTAGCTTGTACTTGTAGCCCGTCCCCCCCTGGTACGAAAAGATTAGCAGGACTCTTTGAGCCGAGCAGATAGTTGATCCTTCCTCGATTCGAGGGTTACTCACACCCCGATTTTTCCTCTGGATCCTTAGAAACTATCCTCTTTCTCCTCCCTCTTAGAGGAGGAGCGCGCCCGCTGCACCTTTTTTCCCCTTCCGGATAGAAAAGGCTTTCCAACCGTGGGTAGGATCCTCCGGAGGATAGAGCCCCGGTCGAGCCCCTTCCTCCTCAGAAGGCTGACCCTTGTCCTCTAAGAAAGGAAAGGAAGATCGATCCTCTGCTAAGGGCTAGGACGATTCTCGGTCCCCCTTATGATAGGGTAAGAATACTCCTAGAGAGATGTTTCCCCTCCCTATTCGAGACCTTTTTCACCTCCTGGAAGGCTGGAAGGTGCCGGTCTCTTAGAGGGATCTTCACTGAGGAGTACGTATAGAAAGGATGCGTTTTCTCCTCCTCCATATATCTCCCCCTGGAAAAGACCCCGTGGATCCCCCCTCGCGAAAAAAAGCTCTCACGCGGCGTTCTTACTCTTTTTTATGGTAGACGAGAGCGAAAAGTGTAACAAGAGTTTTTTCCTTCTATTTTTAGCACGTTAGAGCTCTAAGAGATAGATCTTTCTTATAGTCGACTTTCCGCCCAAGGAGGGGGACTCTCATAAGTTTTCCTCCCGCGAAAGAGTGCCCGACTTGTACGTCCCGCACCAAGTCCGTGATCTCCCTTTCCTTGAGGGGGCCCCTCAAAGCCCCCCTTCGCTAAAAGAGAAATGCCCGAGCCGCTTCTCCGCATCTAATAAAGTAACCCTCTCCTTCCCTTCTTCCCCAGAAACGGAGGGAGCTCTGGGCAACGATCTTTTTCGTGATAGATTCTTCCTAGGTCTCTCTCAATCGAGAGAATCGACCCCCCCTCAGCTCGTGCTCCCCCCGTGTTTCCTTTAACTGAAACCTTAGGGACTCGTTCTTCTCTCCGAGGTAGGTTTCGAGAGACCTTTTTCGACTTTTTTCCTGAAGTAGATTTCCCCTTATACTCCTCTGCAGGGTGATAGGAGATGTTTCTAGATGCTTTTGGTACGTTCCGCAGAACGGGTTAAGGTTCATGGAAGAAGTACGTAAGGTTCCCTCCGGGTAGTGCCGTTCGCTAGGATGTCTCGACAAGAGAAGGGCTGTCCTTTTTGGTGTACCCGAGGGAGAGAGTTTGTGAGTCTCAGCCTCCAGATAGAATAACTTTCGATTAGGAACGTTGCTCTGGAGAAGAGAGAGCGGCAAGTGGGCGATTGGAGCGCCCTGGAGGAGAGAGTGTGCATCTTCGAGATTTCCACTCGGAGGGTGTGAACGCACGTTGGTAGCTTGTCAATGTTTCATTATCTCCCTTTTTTTTTTTTGTTTTATTCTTTCGATTCAACAGCCTCTTTTTTTTTGTCCCGTTTTCGTTTTTTGTTTTTAGGTGTGTTAGACTTTTTTTCTATTCTCAAGCCTTTTTGGTGTTAGGTTTACTTTTTTCTAGACAAACTTCTTTTAAACTTTTTTTATACGGGGATTTTTTTCGACTTTTTACATCACTGTTTGTTTTTGGTTTCCTTGTGCGAGGAGCCCGAGGGGCATTTTCCTTCCTTTCGCTCTCCCACTTCCCCCGCAAACATTCTTTTTTCCCCCCCGGAAAGACTGAGCTCCCCCCCAGAGTTCGCCCCACCCTTTTGAAAAGGGCCGATAGAGTCTCAGGACACTGCCTTTTTTGAAAGACATTCCAGCGCGCCGAACGATTCAGGAGTCTCTCCTGGGGTTTTTCCCAGTGAAGAGCCCCGCAAGAATTTGATTGATGAAAGACCGAGCACGATCTAGAATGCGAATCCACTAAGTTGTTGTTGTGCCCGTATACTTTTTTTTACCCAGTGAACGTGGGAGTTTTTGTACCTGACTCTTTGGCTGTCGGCGTGTCTTCCCCCTCAGCGCAACTTGGATTCCTCCTTTTTCAACTCTTTCCCCATCGCTGCGGGATCGCATCTGGTCTCTTTAGGAGTTTTTTTTTTTTTTTCTTTTTTTTTTTTTTTTTTTTTTTTTTGTGTGTTTTTTTTTTTTTGTTTTTTCTATATTAGCGCCCCTTTTTTTGAAGGAGAAAGAATGCTTTTTAGAGGTCCTTTCTTCCTGATTTTGCGAGCCATGCGCTCCCTAAGTGAGTTTCCTAGGGAGCTTCAGGTCACCTCCCCGGATTCCATTCCTTCTTCCGGGTTGGGCCTCTCGCGATAGGAGTCCCACTCTTCTCGATCGAGGATTTCCAGAAAAGTCTTTTTCGGCGTTCCTGTGAATATATGTTCGTCTAATCCATTCCTAGGCCTTGAGAAACTCCCCCCTACCTGGCGTTTTCCGCTACTACCTTTTTCAGTAAAGAACTTTGCAGGACCTATTCTCTCGCAGAGACTTAGTCGCGAGCGCATAGAAAGACCTTTAGCGAAAGACCTACCGCGCTCAGCTATCGAGGGAGAACTCCTCCCTCCAACCTATAGAAAGAGAGAAACCGCCTTTTCGGAGAGAGCGGCCCCCCTGACTACCCCCCCTTTCCACCCAAGCTCTCCCCCCCCGTGAAATCCCCCCCCAAAGTTCTTCCTCCAGTCATTTGAGAAGAAGCTCAATCGACTACGCCCCCTCGAGTAAGACGCCGCTTGGTGCGTCTTCTTTTGAAAGAGATCCTCTCCTTCAAAAAGGAACCTTTCGTGCGAGCCACGTTTTCCAACTAGGCGTAGCCCCGGATTTTCTCCGATAAAATTTCATTCTAATGCGATTGGAAAAGAGGATCTCGCAAGGAGAATTTAGCAACGCTCTTTTAACACCCCCCCGCCAGTCCGTCCTCTCAATGTTTTCCCCCTCAGGGATTTACTCCAAGTAGACTCTTCCTTTAAGAGCTTCTTCACACCTCCCTTTCCGCTGAAGAGTCAAGGTTCCTCTCAAGACCCTCCACTTCTCTGAAAGTCTCTCCGGTCGGTCACCCCTCCTGGCTTCAAGAGTATTTCTTCTCCCTCTGGCGAGCCTCAGCGGTCGTGTAGCTCGTTTTTTTTTCCTTCCAAAAGAGGCCCTCACTTGATGTTCCTTGTCCTTCGTGTCGTACCCCTTCAGCAGCTGCTTCGACGTTTTTCTCTCTTTAACGGACTTTGCGAAAGTACCCCTCCTGTCGCAAAGATTACGGCGCGTCCCCGTCTTTTCGTGGAGGCTTCTCCGAGCTTCTCGAAAACCGCTTTTTCCACGACGATTGGCTTTCCCTTCCCTAGAAGAGGACCCGTCGCGAAGCCGCGTGCGTCGCGGTGTTCGCGATTGGATATATTTTCCCGGTGCCCCGTTTTTTCTTTCGAGCGCTCTGGATCTGAAACAGCTTCGGGACCGTAGCGCAGCCGTTGCGATCCCTTTTTTTCTCATCTCCTGAAGAAAGGCACCCCTAAAAATGCTCCTTGCTCTTTCCCCCTCTTGTCTATCTTTCCTTCGAGAGTGAAGCGCTGGGAGAAATCGCATTTTTTTTTTCCTCTCGGAGGCTGGAAGGTGAAGGTATTCAGTTTGATTTATCACCCCGGCGGCACTTCGCCCCGATGTTACCCCTCCTTTCCGATCGATTCGGTTTTGGTCTTTAGAGAAGTTGCCATCAACTCTGCCTCCCCCTTGTCGCTCTTTTCTAAGAGGTACGGGTTTCTCGATGATTTCTGACCTCCTTGCGCGGAAAATAGCCAACAGCGGTTTTCCTCGTCTAGCCCTAGAGATAGATTTTCCCCTATCTACTATTCTTTTTTTTTGAGAACCAAGGACTCGCCATACTCCTCAGTAACCCTTTCCCGGGAAGCCCGACTGGTATTTTTCCCGAGGAACATGAGCAGCTTCTTCACAGTCTTTTCCAAAGCACTCTCCATTCTATTTTCCCTTCGAGCAGAGACTCCTGCTAGAAATCATACCCTCCTCCTTTTAAAAGAGAAGACCGGGAAGAAGTCCCGAAGGTAACTTGGAGTGAGTTCCTTTCAACTCTACTCCCCCCCCCCCCCCACTAGAGCCCATGTGCCTGTTCTTCGTGACGAACTTCTCCTTCGATATCCCCCAAAGCTTAAAGAGGTTCCCTTCTACTGCTCGTTTCCCCCCTTGTCTGGGATTAGCAGTGATTCTCTTCGGCTTGGAATCGAAGTATCCCCCAGGGCGCTCTTCTCCGACGTTCTCGCTCGGGTATCGTGAAGCTCCGAAAGGGTCCTTTCAGGTCAGGTCCCCTAGATAAAGGAGCCTTTCCTTTGTGGCTTTTAGGGTCCCGAGGCTTCTTTTCTCCAGACGCTTTCTAAGGGCCACTACGACGGAGAGAGGGAGAACGGTTGAGTCCAAGAGATAGAGGAAGAGGTTTCGCCCCAAGATGATACTTTCCGAGAAATATCTAGATGATTCCTGAGCTAGTATATTTCTTTTTCAGACAGAGAGATGAGTTTTTTTCCTGGGAGAGGATTCTTGTGAGTCGATTTCGATGAATGACAAAACCCTTCTCCTCCCGGTGTCTCCCCATGAAACTAGTTTATCCCTTCATGGAAATAAAAGGTCTTCACCAATAACCTTCAGAGACTTCAGAAAGCCCCCCCTTAGAATGGGACAGAGAGAAAGTTCCGCCGAGCTGCGCTTTCCCCTTCAGGGCACCGTACGGGGTGTTTAGTCTTTCAGGGGGGCGGGGCAGAGAAATAGAAAAGGTAGTAGACCCGGGATGTTCATACCCCCCTTATTCTTCGTAAGAGGAGCTATAGGACTTATGTGCTTCCCCAGGCCGTTAGTAGGAACCCCTCGAATTAACCAGTCTCTTTTGCCCCCTTCTTCCCTGAGTTAGAAAAGGTCCTTCCCAACGGCCCGCTCTGTAGAAGCCTTTAATACAAGGAGTTCTCCCTTCTTTCGAGGTTACCTACAAAGTCCCTCCAGACGTTGAGCTGCTGCACTCCCCCCTTTCAAGGCTCGAAGAAAGTTCCTAATACTACTCTTGTTCCGCGATCAGACTCCCTCTTACGGAGAAGTTTTGCTTTCTCTTAAGCAAGACAAGTACTCGAGATTATCCCCAGACTCCATCCTCCCCCTTGACCCTCCTGGATGCCTCCATAAGATTTGAGGGACCCTCAAGGCTGGGCGCCCTTCTTAGCCCCGTTCAAAGTAACCCTTAGAAACGCTGCGCGTTTTTTAACCGATCTGTTGTCGTTTTCCTTCGCAATCGAACTTCCCCTCCATACGGGAGGTAGGCACCGACTATGTGAGACGGTGGATAGTTCCCCTTTAATCGGCCCTGAAGGGCATTGACCTGCGCACTCCTTCCGAGGCGTTCGACCTTATTTGGATCATTCCTCCTCCCGGGGAGCAAGGAATCTTCGAGGCCTGGAGTTAAGTAAACCTACATGGCCCAGACGGTCTTTCTTCCGACCCTCGCTGATGCCAGCATTCAGAGTTCTGCCGCCTTTGAATTTCGATGTTCCCCTTTTTGGTTAGACACAAGTTATTTTTCTGTTTCTTGGGTTTTTTGCGTTGAGCGCCATCTATCTTTTCTTGTTTTTTGCATTCATTCTTTTTCTCAGGCCTTTTTCCTTTGGACAACCCCGGTTTGTAGGAGAGTTTTTTTTTTTTTTTTTCTCGTGAGTGATTTTTTTTTTTTTTTTGTATTTTCTTCTTTTTTCTTTTTTTCACCGGGAGATCACAATAGAATCCCAGACTTCGGAAGCCTTCCTCCCCGCCGTATATTATGCCCCTCTAGAAGGATACCAAAGTAATCGGTCCCCGCAGACGGCCCTTGTGCCTAGAAGGACGCCCTTCTCCCATTTTCTTCGAGCAGGGTACATACGCTCGAGAGCTTTACCTTATTTCCATCGAGATCCCCAGAGATATGATTAACTCTCATCTCCCTCTCATAAAGTATTTTTTCTCTCTGCAGCGATCAGTCGAAGCTTCCCCCTACCCTTGACTCGGTGAAGGTCCTCCCAAGTAGAAGACCCGTAACGAGATAGTTCCCATAGAGGAGCTCGTTCTCGCTATCCCTCTCAAGGGATTTACCGCGCGAATCCCCCCCCCGAAGGGCTCTCCCGAAGGCCTCAACCTTGCTTGCAGTCGAATAAGCAGACCCTCCGGGCGTAGTCTCTCTCTGATAGGCGAAGCTCCGTGAGGCCAGTCTTCTTTTGATGGAACCCCACAGCGCTCCTAAGTCTTTCCTACTCGGCCTGGGCATACCAGTAGGAAGTTCCATCGGTAGACGATCTCCTTCCCCTGCTCCCCCCCGGATCTCTTAGGGAGAAAGGTCTGGTCGAAAATCTTCCCCCTCTCTCTGCGCCTTTCTCCCTGAAGAGAGATCCTTCTCTGAGACCGTCTAGATCTGAGGAACCTGGTGATAACTTCTGAGCTGCTTTTTCTCATCTGAGGCCGCTATTAGAGCGACTCCTCTGTGCGTAGCCCTTTCCCTTTCTGAGAGGTTCATGAGTCTCTCTGCCTTTTCCCCCCGTGGTAGCCTTAGAAGACTGCGCTTTCCCCCAAAGAAGAACGGTTTCCCCATGTTATCGCAGCGTGGTGGAGCTAATTCCTTCTAATTCCTCCCTGCACCTGCCACCATCCGAGCGTCTGATAAAATGTTTTTTTTTTGCGGAAC
>Ga0179591_1298357_pt1 | contig 10897 bp, 14 predicted proteins | sample CZOMad2_1_08_16f_FD_182891 | JGI IMG/M metagenome (GOLD analysis project Ga0179591, IMG submission 182891) | Vadose zone soil fungal communities from Angelo Coast Range Reserve, California, USA - CZOMad2_1_08_16fungal (PacBio error correction) | ecosystem: Environmental > Terrestrial > Soil >... | reverse complement strand
CGGCATGCTCGGACTTCTCTCTCCTGCTCCACTGACGCGATAATGCGATGTCGGAAAGACAAACTATTCGTGTCCCTTTCCACTTCTCCCCTGACAGCCTCGGGCTGTCCCCTCCCGAGGGTGTATGACATGACCTTCTAGTACTTCTTTTTTTCAGGCTCCCCGTAAAGTTTATTTTTTTTCCATCTTTTTGAAAATGGAGACCGGGAAAGACTGGACTGATCCGGTCCTCAACCCCTCCCCCAACTCTTTCTTCTCGACTTTTCCCCCCGTCCCCCCCTTCTCAGGATAATCACGATCGGCTTTCTCGGACAACCCGCGCAGGGGAAGCACCCCTCTCGTTGAAACGTTATTCGTGGTGAACCAAAGACCCTATACTGTCACTTTTCCCCCACGCTCCTCTATCGTGCCTTGGAAGGTCACACCCCCGGTACCCACCCTCCAATGAATTGCCTTCCCTTTTTTCTTCTACGCCTAAATTATAGAAGTCCCTCCCTTCCCTCACACCTCTGCCTTCCCTTTTGCGCAAGCCCTTTTGTAAATCAGCGAGAAGCTGACTGTCGCTCTCTCTTCCATTTTTCTTTCTTTTTTGCTCCCTGGCGCAGTCAGAGTCTTACTTTCTTTCCCCCCTCTAGTCTTTTTTTCTCCATCTTTCAGTTTCCCAAATGTCGTTGCGGATCCTCCTACTCCCCCCCCGCCTGACTGCAGCACCCATTGCAAAACCTTTTCATTTCCGTACTTAGGATGTAATAGGCCCCTTTTCCCCTTAATGTCCCCCATGTATCGAAAGTTTTTCATCTGGGCATTTTGTCCAGGTGCGATTTGTGAGAAGATTCGTCAAGTTCTTACTTTATTCCCTCCATTTCTTCGGAGCGTGATCAGAACGGCGCCTTCCCCCACTCGGAATCTCCTTCTTCTCCTCCCCTTTTTCCCGTCTAACGGCTTTTAAAGAGCTTTTTTGCGAATACGCGATGTGTCAGCACCCTGTTTTCTTCGGAATTCAGCGGAGGTCTCTCCCTAGTCCTGAGGCAATCAGGGTAATTGTGAGTGACGGCTATAAACTTTTTTCCCTCCTTTCCTCCCGTAATTTCTAGTTGTATTCTCATTATTGATGCCGACGGATCGACCGATCTTTCGACACAAGTTCCTGTTTCTCTTCCCCTAAGATTGAGCTTCTTTCTTCCCTTTCTGCGAATACCAAAATGTGACCCCTTTTTTTTGTCTCTTTCAATTGTCAATCATCCCCCCCCCTTCGTTCGCGTAGCACCAATTTTCCCCGGTGTCCTTTTCCCCCCGGTTCTTCTTTTTGCACCTAGTGATAGACCCCCCCTTCCCTACCGAACATGCACGATTAACCAGTCGAGAAAAGTACGCCCCCCCAAGTTGCTTTTCTCTTTGACTGTTGGTCTCCGTATCTCCCTTTAATGAGAGCGCAAACCACGAATTGTAGTACTTATGAGAGCTTGTCTTCCCTCTTCCCTAAGTGTTGCTCGGTGTCCTGAGATAGGAACTCCCTTCTTTCTGTTCTTTCTCTTCTTTTTAACCATTGCAATTGAGTTCCCTGACTCATCCAATTCTGCCACCCCTGACCATTTCCTTACGCTTTTTTTTTTACTCCCGTTCAATGACGCAGTTATTGTCTTTTATTATCATTGACTTCGTCTTCCCCCCCCTCCCCCTGACCACGCCCGGACTTTCCCGACGAGAAATACCTGGTGCCGCCTCCGCAGAAACGCCTGAGGTATTATTCCATTGACCGCCCCCCCTTCTCTCTTCCCACCTTGGGCTAGTTTCAAGCATGGAGCGACACTCCCTTTTTCACGAGCACCGAACACCCTTTATAAAGAGAGAGATCTCCCCTTCCCCTAAGTACGTGATCAAACTCGTTCCCCCCAGTGCTTCCCCCTTTTTTTATGCCTTATCCAAATTTTTCTCGAATACCTCTTTTTCTCCTTCCTCCGCCCGCCGATTTTTCGAGTCAATCTCAGCTGAGGCAAACTCCGATATCATTGCCAATCCCCCATTCTTGACGCGGAAAATTCCCCTCACTTTCTTCCCCTGAGTTTTGAGCCAGCGCCTCTAAAGCATGGAGCTCCCCCCAGAGTTTCTTTTACGATATTCGGCACCATCTTCAGTCCCAACTGCACCGAGAATGCACCAAAATTTTCCTCTTCTTTTTAGCTTCATTCAAGAACTTTTCCATTATCTTTTTCTTTTAACTGCGCACGTTTTATTTCTAGCTGCGAAAAATATGCGCAGTATCTCTTCTCTTCGTCCCTCCTTGCCGACTGCTTGGATAAACTACCTATGTTTTCCCATCGATTGAAGATTGCTGACTGCTACTTTTTTCCAGGAGAACCCGGATCCCCCTTCACCAAATGTGGCAGGCTTTAGGAAGTAGTTCCTGCTTCTTTTTACAGGTGGATTCGCACTTGATAGTGACAATCTGTCTTCTTCCTCACCCCCAGTCTGATTATACAATGGTGCTCCCCTTCCCCGTAACAAGGGTGTTGTAAGTGGGGGTTCCCTGCACTTCTAGCCATTCACTAATCGCGCCCCTTGGCTAAGGTACCTATTTGCATTGGTACGAACCAATCACGACACGAATTTAGGATCTCATTTTTCCCCCTGAGGACAGTAACGGATTCATCTTCTTGATTCGCCCTCATACCATGATTGCACAGCTTCCTTTAGTTCTTTTGGTGAGTCTATTTTTTCTGCCTCGTCACTTTTTCCCGTTCTCCGTCCCCAACAACCCAGATAACAAATCCCCTTCACTGTCGATTTGCCTTCACAAACTCATCAGCAGAGCGACCCTTCTTCCTGAAACCAGCTGCTTCCACCTCCCTTCTCTTTCACCCTTCCCTCGAAGTAGGGGCGTCCATGAATATTGCTGTCTCCCCCTTCGTCATTTCGCTCTCCTCCTGTACGATTGATGATGTCTCTGTCCGTTTCCCCTGAAACTTTCCCTTGTCGCACGCCCCCCAAAGAGCAGACCTAAGCCCCTTATCAATTCCCATCATCCAATATGAGATCGTTCAGCCCGCGCGGATCCTCTTTGAGTGCTACATTATTGGATAGCACTTTCCTGCCCGACCAATTCTTTCCGTCCACTCGAATCTGTCCATCCTTTTTTTCCCGGTCGCAATCTTACTGCCTGAGTGAAGATAGCATCAGCGCAAATGCTCAACGCTGCTTGACTACCCATTCTTTCGTCCATGAGACTCAGATCCCACCTCTCTTCCCTCTATCAATTATCATTCTACCTCCCTCCCTTAGCTCAAAGAGGTTTCGCGGCGAATAATTATTTTTCTCCAGCCAAAATTTCTTTCGTTTTTCTAATTGGTGCTTTTCTTTTTTTTTTCACTCCTTTCCTCCTATTAGATTCCCTTGGGAGGAGAAAGTGCCCCTCCATCCGATTTTCCCCCTTTTTTCTTCTCGATCTTGTCTAACCGCAACAGTTGGGGCATGGCGACGGTCCTTTTAAGTGACAGTTCCTGCACCAAAATAGCCGGCGTTGATCCGACCTTAGCCCTCCCCCTTTAAATTTTTCCCATGTCATCCCTCCCTGATCCAAACTCCCGGCGTCTGGTCTCCCATGAATCAGGAGATGGTTTTTTTCCTCCCCTTTTTCCCTCTACGGTTGGTAGACCCCATGAAGCCGCTTCTGTCCCGTTTTTCTCTCCTTGAGTTAGTCGCTCTCAATAAGGAGCTGGGTGACCATATCAACGTCCAGATTCCTTCCTTCAAGCTTCACATAAGCTTTCCCAGTTCCTTTCCCTTTTTTCACCTTCCCTTTCCTCTTCAGTGAAAAAACCGAATTTCGAGACCAATCAATGTAACGCAGTCCACACTCATTCTTTTTTCATTCGCTTAAGCCAAAACGTTTTTTCTTTTTTTTCCCCCTACTTTACTTGCTTTCGAACTGGTTGATAGAGCTTCTTTTAGCCCCTCCTTCCTATGTCTTCCCTACATGTTATGTAGGTCTGAAGTGTATGTTTCGTTCCCTGTCCGTGGATTTTTTCGACAGATCGTCCGTACACTAACGTGTAGCTCCGATCTCTGTTAAGGGCCTCTATTTTTTCAATAGATTTGTGAGGCTTATTTTTCTTAGGTATACACCACCACCCTCTTTCAGCCCTATCTCCATTAGAATTTTCCCCCCCCCTGACCTTCTTTGAAATCGCTCCACCGACTTGCATTTTTAGATGTAGTCTATAGTTAACGTTCCCCGTTTGAGCCCTTCATTGACCACTCCCTTCTTCTTCACTTCCTTTGGAATTGCAGAAGAGACTCCTTTTTTTTCCCTTCCGTTTTTTTTTTTTCTTCTGCTATCGATGGCAAGAGCAAAATCTCCACCCTTGACCTGTTTGTCGGGATATTTCCTTTTTTGTGTGCACCCCCCTCCCCCTCTGTCTAAAATAAAAAGTCATCGGCGGTGGGAGATTCCTCCCCCCAACTTTTCCTCCCCCCTTTGGAGGCCCCAAAAAGTCGAGTTAGCTTTCAGGTCAAGCCTCCCCCTAAGATCATCACAGGTTCTTTACACGAAGAGGCCTTCCACTTGTTGTTTAAACTGATTCTGGAAAACTCTCCTGGAGATTGTCACTGGTCAAGCTGTCCCCCTCCCCCCTTGTCCCAGGGCGAAAGAGCCAGAGAGAACAATCCCTTCTCTTCTTTTCCCGACATCTTGACTCCCCTTTATCCCCTGAGTAACGTCGCTTGGAGCTCGAACGGCAAAAGTGGCTTTCCCACCTCCCCTCCCTCTGAGTAAACCAAGGGAATCCTTCCAAGATCCACTTATTTGCTTGACTTGCTATATTCCCTTGAAGAGAAGAACGTGGTCCAGTCGCTATGAGTAGGTTGTCTCGACTTTCCGGTTTCCGATGCAGTTGACTTTTCTATCCGGTCTGACTGGCTTGATGCCATGGAACAGACTTAATTTTCCCTCGTCGGCAGGCACTGATAGGTGCCGTTTCCAGGCTTGTTTTTTCTAATCAAAATTTTAAGGACACCTGGTTTCTTCTCTTTCTAGGACCCCAACAGTTGGATACCAATCGCCCACAATCGCTAGTTAAGAGGCATTTGAAGATTTTTTTCTATCTATGTCTGGGACTTTAAGGATTAGCGATGATCTTCCCATTTTTCCTCTTTTTCTCACGCTTAAGTTTCCCGGGCAGCTTTCAACAGCTCCTGCCTGTTTGGGGCTTTGTTTTTATAAGTCCTTCGCCTCGTTTTCTTCCCCTTTCTTCTCACTTACCAGAAAATTACGATTAACTCTCTCACTCTTTTTTCTCCCACCCCCTTTTCCTCCCCCCTGCCTAACCTGTCGGCTCATACACTTCGCTTACGTCCCCCCCTCCAATTTTAGCCCCACGAAACCGGTGTCGCGCTAGAGGCGATAGACTGTTTCTTCAGCTACACTACTTTTTTGTTCAATCCCTTACGAATTCACTGTACCTCAACATTCATGTCCATCATGCGACTTTTTCCCCTTCCTTCTTTATATGAACCGCTATATTGAGACGGGGAACTTCTGACCTCTTTCTCGGATCATCCGCTCAAGAACTGATAGATCTGAATTGTACGATAAAACCCTATTTCTACGACCGAGCGCGGTAGAGATTATTATTCTACTATCCTCTTTTTTTCTCTTAATTTCTAACCTTTGACCCCTTCAGGTCATACGTCGTTAGGTTCCTCCAAATGTGTTTCCCCCCAATTGATTGCCTCCCCCTCTCTTCTTCAACGAGGAGTAGAGGAACTCTCCTACCTAACTTCACTCACGTCCCCCCCTGCAGATTAGATGGGGCTTCCCTACCATCTAAGGACTCCAACCTGTACCCGATCCTTTTTCCAGGTTGGTTATGTCCGCCTGTAGTCCGATTCTACTCCCTCCCCTCCCCGCCGCTGTTCGTTTTCAAGTCTGTTGTGATAAACTGACCGGTATCCCCCTTTGGAATTCTCCTCTCCTCCAAAACTGTTCCGCGAAGCCCTTTTGTTCCTGTGACCTTTATGCGTTCTGCCATAACCGTCAGTTCTTCCCCTGTCCTCCTCGGTTTCCACAAAATTGATGTTCCTGAAAATCTTTCTCTCTTTTTTGACTTCCCCCCCTTCCAGATGGAACTTCGCATCTCCGTGAATGGAACTTAGTGCCGTTTTTCCCTACCCACAATGAAACACCCTCTCCTTATTTGCGAGACCGAGTCGGTATAACGATTCTCCCTTCTTTCTACACTCTAGAGTGCAAAACGTCAGGCACTCCCCAATTCTCTTTGTCACGAGGAGAATCTGTTTCGATCTCACTTTCCCCCCATTTGTGTGCTGTGTGCTTAAATGGCGACGTACTGCCTGCTCTTTTTTCCCCCCCCCCATTCTTTTCCTTGTCACCGATATTCGTGTTTCTCAGATTCGGAATTCATGTAGCTACTCGTGATCATCTTCGCCCCCCAGATTTTTGCCCGAAGACCCCCCTTCCCCTACTAAGCCAAATGCCCAATCAGGGAACACTTCCTTCCGCTAACAGTTCCTTCTCTAAATTTGGAATGGGCAAGTTCCAGATGGATGTCTCTTTGGGTTGCTCTCCTCGTGCGCCGGCAACGACAGTTTAGGACGCCCTCTGAGTCGTAGTTCTTCTCGCCCCCCTCGTACTAGCGGTCTTATCCTCCGTTCCCCGTAAGAAACTGTGTTGAGCCCTTTCCTTTTCCCCCGCGATCTGTTGAATTGACTTCTCGCCCCCGGCCGGAGGGTTTCTTCCCCCTCTTCATTAAGCTTCAGGGTAAAAATGTATTGGGCGGTTTTTTCTACTTTTCTCAGAAAGTAACTGCTTCTTTTCAGTCATGTGATGCAGTCGTGCTCTCCTTTGATCGGTGAAGCACTTGGTTTCTTAGTTCCATTCTATTTTCCAGATCGGCTCCATGGTGTCGGTTCTGACCAATAAAAAAAAGTTTTGAACTCCTTTTTTTTAGTATCTGCTCATGAATACTACCCAGGAGTTAGGGAAATTGCCTTTATGCACCCGTGAATACCTCCTCTTCTCATCCTCTTGTTTTTTTCCCCCCCTTCCAGTCATGAGAAGGAATCCAGGAAAAGGCGGGCGTCATTGCCCTTCTAACCCTTTCCTTAAGCACGTGATTCCTTTTCTTTAAACCGTTCCACTGCCATTTTAGATGCCTGACTTGCTCCACACACGCAGTCGAATTTTCGCTCGTTGATCAATTTCTTTTTTTTTCTTTCCTCTCCTGTTTTTTTTTTCTAGAGCGGGAATGATCAGCTCGCGAAATACATTCTTTTTTTTTGTCTTTTCTTACCATGTGCAGTTCTGCTTACGGAACTCTCCCCCCCCCCCCGAACGAGGAAAATTAGTTACGGTTAGACTTTTTCAGAATAGTGCAGCCGCCCGCTTCTTTTCTTTGTTTTCTCTTCATTGCACTCTGGCCGGGCGAAGTCCCCAAGAAAATTTTTCCTCTACAGTCGCAGGTGCAGCGTATCTTCATGCCCAGAAAGAAGATCCCTATGGGATTTCTTCAGGGCACTCTACTAAAAACTTCTTCCCCCCCCATTTGTGTCGTCGGCCCGGACAATCCGCGAATAGAAACTAGTCCTTTGCCTCTTTCCAACCTAACTTTCTTCCCTATTTAGAGTGCCATCGCGACCTCAATACGAATACAACGTCAGTGAGTGAAAAGTTTAGACTCAGTTCCTACCTCCCCTTTACCTGATTTTTTCTTCCTACCTCAACCATGTTTTTATATAAGAAACTAATCTTTTGGCTCTAGTTCAAGTGACTGGCGTTCCCCTCCCCCTCTTATTCTTCATTGAGCCATAAACGGCTCGATCAGCCTCGGCGTTTCTTCCCTCCCTCTGCGTCGAGCGTCCCCTCTCTTACGAACGCATTCCTTTGTACGCGGCTGCACTGCTTCAATTTTCCCCCCCCTATTAGGCCAAGCCGAATGAAGCGGACAACTTCCGACCCCCTCCCCTTTTTTTTCGCTTAACTAACAGACAATGTTCCGGAGTACTTGCGTTATCCCAGCCCTTTTTTTACCACTTCTTTCCCTTCTCAACAAATGGCGCTCGGTAGCATCCATTTGCCCTCTTTTTCCCCTCCCCTCCCCTTTTTTGACCCTTCCCCGAAGATTTCCTCTTTGATGCGGCGACATGAAGGGCTATGAATTTCCCCAAAATGTTGCAGTTATCCTGCGCCGGTTTCGCTCCTCTTTTTTCCTCTGCCTGGAGCGGTGAATGAGATAGATGGTATCACCCTCTCTCTTTTCATACCCTACTCTTGCGCGTCCTAAAAGGAACCCTCTCGAAGGTTTTTTTTTTAGGTTTATTCCTTCCAGAGGACCCCCCTCCTATGTGGGAAGTTGTAAATAGCTCTCCTCACCATCACGAACCCGTAATTATTCCCGGCCCCTTCCGGTTATATTCGCAAGCCCCCTCTTCATTCCGATCGTGTCTATACACTCCCCCTTTTTCAACAGTAGAAAGTCCGTGGTGTGATCTGCAGGTCATTTATTTTTTCTCTTCCTTTCCCTTTTCAAACCCCCCCCCAGTCTTTCACAAACGTCAAGTAATGGATTCCAAAAATCTTAAGACGTTCGCTCCTCCCTGATGAAACCTGCGACCCGACAGATGCTTGGGCCCCCTACTTTCTTCCTTTTTGAGTGGGCTGCTCTCCCGTTAATAGGACCGTTTTTTGTGTTAAGGCGTTATTTCCTCTTAAGTTAGCCCGATAGCCGCTTCGCTGGGGCGCTCCTCAGTTAATCCAAGCTTGCATATCGAATACCTCCTTTTCAATTCACTTCATAATCTCCCCTAATTCTCGATATTTACTGCTCGACCGAGCGTGCGCTTGTGGACTCGCCTTTTCTCACTCTTTGCGGATAATATGAATAGATTTCCTGTTTCCTCCTCTCTATTCTATCGTCCGATACGCATCCTTTCTCCCGTGAGGTTCCTAGTATGGAGCCCACCGAAGATTTCTTACTCAGGCTTGAACACCTTTTGCTTACTATTTAATCTTCTCCCTCCCTTTCTTTGCCCTGATACATTTCCTTTTCCCCTCCCCCGAAAAATCTTCCCTTTCCTTTTGTAGATTTTTTCTCAGCAAAGCAACGTAGAGTATTTTTTTTTCTTCCTTCCGTTCGGAGCATTCCACTCTTCTCTTTCCCTTCGCGTCGAACAACCTTAGTTTTGGGACGTCTCTTGACTGGCTTTCCCCCTTCCTTTGTCCTCCCCTTCCTCGAGCAAACTCGAAAGGATTATAAGATCAAGCCTTGTATGTTCAATGTATTAAGAATTTCGATTTTACTTAACACGTAGTACACGTCGTCCCCCCTCCTCTTCTAGTTTGGAAGGTTCAGAATACCTGGTTGGCACTTTTCTTCAAATGAATCCCCTCTTTCCTGCCAGATGATCTGAAGGAAGAGACACTCCGTGCTCGCCTTTCTAGAACTCCTTCTTTCTTACTGCCCTCCCTTTCCCCTTCAAGGTCCATTTCCGACGTTTTCCCCCCTTCCCCTCCTTCTTCCCTTCAGCCCGCAGCGTAACATCTTTCAGAGAACAACTCAATCTCTCTGTCCGAGTTCCCATCTTTAAAGTCAGCTGCCCCTTTCCCCTCCAAAAATCTTTCCTCTTTTTTTTTAATTAGTCGGTTTCCTTTATCTCCTCAATTTCTCTCTTCGAATTCCTGTGTCCGATCGCGTTTTAATTTTCGCCCTCTTATTTTCGACCGATTATTAAGGAGAAGGTCATTTGTTTTCTCCTTTGCCTCTGCTCCCGACTTAGTAACATGATTTGTAAGCCAAAATCTTCCCGTTGATACCCATCTCGTCCCCCTTTTCTAGTCAATTTTTTCCCTCTTTCTTTTATTCCGTCGTCTCCTTCTCCACAATTGTCCTTTTCTTTCTCATGTACCTTTTCTTCAACCTTGGCCTCTCCCACCAGCTCTTTCTTTCCCTGTATTTGAGTAAATTTCCCTTGTAGTTCCCCCCCACTACTTCAATAAACTCCGTCAATGACGGATTGCTAGAGAATAGATTATTTTCTTCCCTCTCCGTTTCTTTCTCGATTGAGATCTAGCGAGCTAATCAAACAGAATGGCATCTTTTCGCTGCTTTTCTTTGTTTCACAAGATCATTGAAAGAGTTCCCAACTTCCCTTAGACAAAGAGGGGCGTGGTGCCTTAAAAAAACGTGTAATTTTTAGGCACCCCCCATTCGAAGAAGCGTTCAGACTTTTGAAACTTTATTCACGTCCCGACCACCCAGCTCTTCCATCCCCCTTTTCCCCCTTATACCCGGGTGAAACTTCTATTTCCTCCTTTCAATTTTATTCTCCGTCACAATAAATCGTCATTGAAGAAGATTGTGAGTCCCCTCGCCCGGCCCGCTCACTACCCCTTCCTTTTTTGACTAGAGTACGAAGTCATTAGGCGAAACGGAATCCTCCTATCATACAGTCATTTTACGAACGGCAGAAAGTGCTGAAAGGAACCCAAGACTACGGCCCCCCCATTCTTTATTTTCTTCATTTTTCTTTCCTTTTCCTCCAACAAGTCGTGGCACGCGGACCAGATATGATGTTAGTGAGAAAGTGGTAATTCTCCTCTCCTCTAATTGGCTTCCTCCTTCCCCTTCTCTTGATAAAAAGCATTGGAAAGCTCTTTTCAGTCCTCATCCCGGGTTAGTGCTTCCAGGCGTCCCCTTTTCCCGTCTGGCAGTTATAGCGATCTCCCTAGGTATTCTAATTCATTCCCCCACCCTTTCCCCCACATTTCTCGCCCCACCCACAGTTGACGAGTTAAGTTCTCCCTCCCCGGGAAGATTGATTTCAGAGACAGTCGACCTACAATTCTTTTTTTTTCCCCATTCCTTATTCCGTATGTGGCTTAGAT
>Ga0179591_1342306_pt1 | contig 10898 bp, 15 predicted proteins | sample CZOMad2_1_08_16f_FD_182891 | JGI IMG/M metagenome (GOLD analysis project Ga0179591, IMG submission 182891) | Vadose zone soil fungal communities from Angelo Coast Range Reserve, California, USA - CZOMad2_1_08_16fungal (PacBio error correction) | ecosystem: Environmental > Terrestrial > Soil >... | reverse complement strand
GGAGCGCATTCCACTGTCAATTCCGGTTGATTACATGTTTTTCCTCGGAACGCACCTCCCCCTGTTTTCCCCTTTTTTTTTCCCCCTTTTAGAACATCTTTCCTTTTTTCGTACAGTTTTTGGACAGAAACGCAAGAATTTTGGTATCGACTACCCCCTGCGGTCCTTCTTATCTTCTATCATAGATAGATTCCCATTGAACCCAGTCTCTTTTTTATTTCTTGAACATGGCCACTTTACGGTTTTTTTCCTTAGATCCCCCGACTGTCCATCGTGTCTCGAGATCTTTCTTTTTGGTGACAGGAGCGTACCCACCTGGACATTCGCTTCCTTTTGACCTTCCCGTTTCCGGCAGTCAGTTGCTGAGCTTTTTTTTTTTGGCTTCATGGCAGACTTTCCAAGAGTTTTCCCTTCATTTTCCCCCCCCTCGAATCATACCCTCCTTCAAAGCGATTTTCTGCGGTTAAGGTGGCCCTTTTTTTCTCCCTCGACCTCGCAACAAGGGACTTTGAGAGTGTCCCCTCCCCCTTAAACAGCTCCTTGTCCACTGGAGGAGTACTTTTGGCGCCTTCTGTTTAGGTTAAACACTTCCTCCTCAGTGGCCGCCGGACCGATGAGTCCCCCTTTTCAATCCAACAGACGTTGAGGCTGTCAGTTTTGCAGTTGTTCCTATTTATTTTTCAGCCCAGAGTACTCCCTTTTCTAATTCTCTTTTCTCCCCCTTAACGAATACTCCTTTCTTTTGGCCATGTCTTTTTTAAGATGATGTCTCTTTCCTTGCGTCGCCGCATGATAAGGGGTCTCTCCCTTCAAACTCTTCCCCTCCCTCTTTCCTGCCGCTTTTTTCTAAAGCTGGACCTCCCCCTGACTCCCCCCCACTCTTCACGGGTAATTAATTTTTTCCCTCCGGACCTCCTTTTCCCTTTTCCGTTCTTAACTGGAAGTGACCTGGAGCCCACCCGACATTTATATTGATCGTAACTTCCAATGCCCCTTTTTGCTCCCAAGGAATTTCCCCCTGCTTAATTTTCATTTTATTTTTGTTTTGATTTCCAGCTTTTTTTTTTCTTTTTTTGATTTATATCTTTTTTTCCCATTGAAGTCGAGTATACCGCTTTTCAATAGAAACAAGCTCTTTACACTATAGTATTTTGGAGAAGGGTCAGTTTTTCCCTGAATCACCGATGAAAGATGCCGTCTCTCCATGTAGGCCTCCGCCTTCCCGCGTTAGAATACACCTAAAGACCCCTCTCCTTTTGACCCACTCCTTTCCCCCAGCTTGCTTTTTAGTTGCAATCCCTTGATAAAAGAGGATGTCTTACGTTACCTTGATAGGCCCTTTTTTTGTTCTAACCTCCTCGTTCGAGGACAGTTCCCTCTTTTTTGTTAGAATAAGCTCATCCCGGGAAAGCTGGTTTATGATGAAAAACACCATTTGGCGCGATCCTCCGCCTACCCTATTAAGGAAGACCATGTTGTTGATTGTCTTTAAGTGACCCCTCCAGTTTTCCCCCTTCCCCGTAGAATAGGGACCTCCTTTCCCAGCTTCCCCCCCTCTGTACGAGGCCGATTGACTTCGAAACCCCCGACTAGAATTAGATTATTTCCCATGGGAGCTTCTTCGATTTTTGTCCTCATCTGAGTTTATGAAAGGACGCGAGCTATTTCCTATTGTAACGCCTCCCTTCCTCATTCTCTCTGGTCTCCCCTTTCGCAAACCATTACAGACCTGCTGAGCAATCTCCCCTCCCCGTGTAAAGAAGTGCTTCCCCTTGAAATTCCACCTCTTTCTTGCCAGAATTCCTAGTAAGCCCCTTTGACTTAAGTCTACGTAGCGGTGATTGCGTGCATTGACCCTAATCCAAGATCCCGCCCAGACACCCTGTCTTTGAGGCCTCTGAACCCCACCGCTTTTCCCCCAATAGAACCCCCCGTCGTAACATAGAAGTTTTCCAATTCCAGCACTCTTGTCCGGGTACTACTGAAAACCAGTGTCCCCCTCCCTCTATCGTGTCCTTTTCCTCCCTCTCCCACGGTCGATCCCCTCGCTTGCCTTTTTTAAACAGCTTTTCTCCTCGGATTCTTTTTTTGGGGTTTTGTTTTGGGTTGGGTTTTTCCCCCCGGCGTTAGAATTTTCCCCCCCGCCATTGCTGCGAGTTCTGCCTTTAAGATAACCCCCCCCCCCCCCTTTTTTCTTAGAGATCCCGAGGCTTCTTTTATCGTCTCTGTCTCGGTTTCCCCCCCCCCCCCAAACTTGGTCCTGCATCAGTATTTTTACGGATGGTAAGAGAGGTCCTCTTGCCCCACTCTCACCTTTAGGCATTGAAATTCCCTTGCTTTTGGTTAGTATGTTTTGTTCGCAATTCTTCTGAGGACATGTCTTAACTCGTTTGGTAATTCTGTTTCCTCCTTCATTCCCCACCTTTCTCTCACAAAGAAAGGCCCCTCTGCTTGATCCCTAGTCAAAGACTCCCGGCCAGTAGGTTTTGTTGTAGATCGCCACACGTTCTCCCCTTAACCTTTCCCCTCCTTTGTCGCGTAAACTTCCATCATCTTTTCTCCCCCCTCCCCTCTTTGTTGGCTCTCTCTTTATTTATTTGAAACTCGGTTCTTGGTATCTGAGTCCGTTTCTTTTCCCCCCACCCCCCTCCCTTCCTTCGCATGGCAACTGACGGAGTTTTTCCACCTCTTTTTTATTTGTGGCTTCGACCCTGTTATTATGAGTTTTCCGTGCACCTTGTTCAACCGAGTCGCTATCCCTTTCCCCTCACTCGAACCCAACTTTCCTCAACCGTCCCCAAAATCAATTGCCCTTTCCGAAAGTGTTCTTTACTGGCATGTCTCTTTCTTCTTTGGGAGTTCCCCTCCTTTGTCATGGTAACTTCTTCTGATTCCCGTAAACTTCCCCATCAAAATCCCCCCTAGGTCTTCCCGGTCCCGGTTTCGCTTTCCCCTCTAAGAACTTCTGAAACCTTTCTGTTTCCTATGAGGCGATTTGTGTTCGGACCCTTTCCTGGAAAGGACGTTAACGGGGGCCAGAGCCGCAGGCTTCTTAGTACTTTCTTTTCATTTTTATTTCTTTGTCTTTCACCGCTTGAGTTCTTTGAACTAAACCCAGATTTTTAGGTGGACTTTACCGGTACTCGGACTTCCCCTTCAGAATGGAGTTTTTTTGGACACCTCCACATCTGCTTCTGCCGAGGTCTGTTTAAGGGGATCTTTTTTTCGGAAACTCCTTGGTATCGAGAAGGCTTCTGCTGTCTCGGAATTAGGGTTAATCCCCCTCGTTAAGTTTGAAGCTTTCAGAAGTTGGCGATTCCCTAGGATCTTTTTTGATTTAGCCCTGTATTCCAGTTCCCCCGTATTTATTCTGGGGTCCCCCTCCTAGACTCCCATTCCCCCCGTTGATTCCCTGCGCGTTCTTTCTATGTTAGCTCCCAGCTTCGCCATTTCAGGTCCCTTCTCGTAAGGTCATAGATTTTCACGAGTCGATTAGTCAGAACTTTTCCCCGTTTTTGGCTTTCCCACGTTCATAGCCCTCTAAACCGCGGCTTGACGATCTTCCTCGTAACTTTAACGTCAATCGGCAACTCCCCCTTCGAGGTTATGCTGGTCCTGTTACTGACTGATGAACACCTGGTTAAGGCCCTCCCGATAGACCCTGCCATTCATGAATATTTACCTTATACTTTTTTCAAACCTCTTGAGTTCTTTCCGGTCCCCTTTTTGGTAGGGACTGCTGCCCAACTGAAACTGGCGCACAGACGATTGGTTCCGATTCCAGAAATAGCGACGTCCCCAGACAATCCCTTTTCCCCTGATTCGGGGAGTGACCCCCCAGTCCCCCAATTGGCGGTGGTTCCACCTCCTGGTGATTGTGGATGTTCTTTTTCTTTTTTTCCTGGACCTTTCTTCTCTCTTTTTTTCTCCTCTTCTCCCAATAGGAGTGCCTTCTCATATACTATCTTCGTTCAAATACCGATCCCGGTTTTTCCTTGTCTTTTCCCTTTTCGTAGTCCAGATAGATAGTCAGGGTGCACTTTCCTCCCCCCCCCCAAACTTTTTTCTTTTATTGTCCCATCTTTTTTCCCCCGAGGTATTCGTAAACGTTTCTTTGAGTTAAGTTTTCACTAACTCCCTTCTGCCCTCCCTCACTGCAGATTCAGGTCAGTTTCAACAATTTCGGATGGGTACCTTCAGAGACTGACGAGTTGTGTTATTTCTTGAGGTTTCTCTTTTTTCGAGGCATGCATGTACTTGGGATTACAGGTCTTTCGAGTCAAGTCATATTTATCCAAGTGCTCCAGTTCTCCCAGTGCCTATCCTTTGAATCGCGAGGGGATTTCTGCCCCCCCCCCTACGCTTTATGTTCATGCCCTCTAGAGCCTACTTCGTATTTTTTTAACAGAATCCGTGCTCATCTCTCATCACCTCCTTTTTTTTCTGTTCTTCATAGCGGATGGACCGGACAATTCATTGTTTTTAACCCATTCCACCTATCCCCCTCTGTCAAAGCTTCACCGTTGTTTTCTCCCTTTGATCACTATTCGCCTCTGGATGTCGCCTGTAGTGCAATCGTCCTTTAGCCGAGCCCATCGGTTTTTATAGATTTCGTTTTTCCTTTAGAACCAAAGGTATGTCCATTCCTGTTCGTTCCTCCCTCTGCCGGGAAATCCCCTTCCAGTCAAATGCATTTCTTTCTTGGAAAACGCTCCTCTGTTCCCGAGGGTGTTTCCGCTCTTGCTTTCCTCCTTTACTTCCCCCCTGAGATTGCAGATCCCTCTCCCTCCAAGTAACTCGCAATTGGCCCTTCTTCTCGGGACTCTAATCTTTTCCCCTTCAAATGTGACCACTTTGATCGAATGACTAAGAAGAGGTTATGCTATCCATCCGAGTCTCTGTTCTTACCCTTTTTACGAAACCTGAGATTTTCTCCCCTCTCCCCCTCGATCCCCTCCTTGGCTTTGAGTCGGTTCCTCCGCCCCCAGGCTTTTCACTCTTACTACCGCCCCGTCTTCTGACTCCCTTTTTCTTGCTTCGACCCCACTGCCTTTTGAGTCCGGTCTTTCCTGCCTTTTTCACTTGGCTTTTCCCCCTTTCTTCCTTATGGTATACTCGCCAGATAAAATTCACCCATACTCCACGTAAATTTAGGCAATTCTAAGCGAAGCCCTCCCCTTCCTCCGATTTTTTGGACCCGTACCCCTTTCTTTTTTACCTGCTAAGTACCTCCCCTTCTCTCGCCGTATTGCCCCTTGCTTCAATGAAACCTCCTCCTCCTTTTAATCCCCCTTTTTTTTTTCTCTGAGATTTTGACTGCTCCTTTGGTCCCCCTCTTTTCGGACGGGAATGGCTTTGTTTCAGAACTTCCCCCTTTACACTTCAAAAGCCTTCCTGCCCGTTCTTTTTGAGTCACTCATTCTTGCTATCCTGTCGGATGTTCTGATTTGGGGTTATCTGGCCCCCCTCGTTTATCCCCCTACCTCTTCCCTCCCAATGACACAGCCTGCCCTGCTTCTCTCCCCTTCCTCTCTTCCTTTTTTTCAGCATTATTTCCAGAATTTTGTATCGCATCTTGCTGATACCATACGTTCGGCGAGCATCACTCTTACCGCGTTGATTTCTTTTTCTCCCCTCCAGCCCATGCGTTTGAATCCTCTGCTCTAAGCCTTTTTTCCCTTGTTTTGGACCGCACTTCCCGCCCTCTCCCTTTCCCTATGGATGCCCCCCCCCTCTTCTTTCATATTCTTTTATAATCCTAGAGTTTCCCCTTCCCAGTCCCATCTGTTTCCCTTCTTCCAAGTGAACTAGCAGTATGTTACTGTTTTAGTCAATCTTCGATCTCTCCCTTCCATAGTGCCGGAAATGCAAGGATTGGTTACATTTTTTCCACATTGGAGTTGCGCGGTCAGGTCCCCTTCTTAGGATTCCTTTTTTTTTCCTTCTTTCACAGATTCTCGATTAGATACCCATCCCCTATTCCGACACTTTTTTTTCCAAAGCATAGATCCCAAAACCCACGCCGCCGGGGGCGGCTTTTACCCCTTTTCCCCCCTCGATTCCCCCCGGAAGGCGAGTTTTTGATTCCCCATTTCCCAGACCAATATTCTTACTCTTTCATGGTCGGATCTCCGTTTTCCCGCTTGCGGTTACAACACTCTCCCTTTCCCCTCTACTGCCCTCCCCTACTGATTCCACTATCCCCAAAATGGTGCAAGGGAAATGGAGCGGGCCTTTTTTCTGGACCCCTCCCCCCCCCCCTGTCAGCGAATTCAATTCCTCATCGACGTCGGCCAATTCCCCGCCTGCCTACAGCCGCTCTCCCAGGACCCTTTCGCGAGTACAGCTCTTCCGCGAGCCCCGTGGTATGGACAAACTTCTTCCACTTTCTCTAGAGAAGTTGGACTACGCACCCGCCCCCTTTCCTGAGTGACCGGATTTCACAAGACCATAAGTCCCCCCCCGATTCCAACGTTGTCCTTTTTCCTTCGTTCCCGACTCTTCTTTTTTTCCTTATGCCCCTTTTTTTCCCCTGGATTTCCCGTTCCATCACCATGTAGTTATTGGATATTCCTTAGACTCCGGTATTGACCCACTTCCCTATTGACCCCTTACTTGACCCCTCTTCCACTGTCGACCCTTTCTCTTCCTAATCTGATCTTCCCCCAGATTCACTTCTCCCCCCCTTAAGGCGTACCAGATTTTCTTCCGCCGGTTTCTATATGCGGAGAGGTTTAATCACTTTCCCGCGGAACAGTTATTCGCGCAGCATTTTCGGCCGCATTCTTCTTTCCCCTCCCACCAAATAACGACCTGAGTTTTTCCCCCCCACAAAATCTTGGATTTAGGCATCCCCCTAGTCCTACCGTTATGCTGATGATAGTTTGATTTCCTTCTTCGCTTTAAATTTAACCCAATTCGAGTGAGTACGAACTGTTGACGATGTTTCGCATCTGGACGCTTCCCCTCTCCCCTCATGGGGGTCTTTCCCCTGTCTCCTCAGTAATAAGATAGTCAGTCGGTTTTTTTATAGGGTTGCGGTACGGTCACATTTTCCTCTTACGCCCTTCTTTAATAAGGCACTACTTCCCCCTATTTCAGGAAGACTTTTTCTGTCCCTCAACCCTTTCTTTTCTTTCTATAATTACAGGTGCGCTGTCTCAGCGGTCGACGACCGTTTGCCCCTAAGTCTCTTCGTTGGCTCAAGCGGGTTTCCTATGAATTCCGGCCGGATTTTCCTTGATGGCTAGAAAAGACTCTCGCCGGTCCCCTTCCGGACTCTCTGCCGTTCCAGCCGGTATTTCGGAACATCCCTTTCCCCACTCCCCTTCGGCACTTTCCAGGGGCCTTTTGCCTTTCAACGCCCGGTTTCGCTTGTGTCCTCTCCTTCCCCCCCACCTCCGCCCCCAGCTTGAGAGTACCTCACTCTAAGTCGTTCCGTCAACCCCTCTGTCCAATCCGAAAAGAAACTAAATATCCTATGGCGGTTTGAACACTACCGCCATTGTGTCATTGATTACTTTTTTCCCTTCCCCTCTCCAGGAAAGTAGATTTGTCTACCACATCTCCCCCCCCCCCCAGGTGGCATCCCTACGATTTTCATTAAAAACGACGTTTTATTCGTTAGTTAGCCTCCCCCGAGCTCCACGACCGTTTTCTTTTTACCGCAGTCTCCCCTTCACAAAACTACCCACCTCCCTGTGTATTTTTCTTTTTCTTTCAGTAGACTCTCTGCCCTTCGAGGTTTTTTTCTAGGGATTCCCCCCTTCCCTCCCCCGTAGTCTATACGGATGGGTTGATTCCGAAGTTTAAATCGTATCCCTGTGTGGGGGGTAGGGGCCCCCCCCAACCCCCCCATTATGAGAGACGGTTACTTACTTTGCCTGTGTCTTCTTTTTTTTCTCTTCGAGAAGAGGCTGTGTAACTTCGTTTTTCCCCCCCCCTCGTGTACCTTTGCATCACCCCCACCCACGGTTCGACCCCAGAGGTTACCGTTCCTCTTCTACCTTCGTCATGCCACTTCTCCCCTCCGCCCTTTTCTTTTTGTGATCCAGAACCCTCCCCTTTCTTCCCTATACCAACTGAATTGTCTTTTTTTTTTTTCGCAGTTTCATATCTGAAATCATCCGTGTTGTTGTTGAGATCTTTAGTTCGATATTCTTAAGGACAATCCCTTTTTCATTTGGTTGAAGGACTTGTTTTTTTGCTATTCGCCCCCAAAACTTCCCCCGTCCCTTTCCCGAATGACTTTTTGATCAATACCGCTTCTTCCTCTCCATAGTTTTTCCTTTCTTGGCCCCCGATGAAACGCTTGTTTCAACACGATTTTTTGACCCTTTTCCCTTATAAGCAAGTTCCCTCCCCCCCCCCCGCCTCAAACCCCCGTTTTCCCCCCCCTTAACTTTGGATATGTTGGCTACTCTTCCGCCGCTCCCCCCATTTATCGGGGGTCCTCCTGTCGGCTTCCTTTTGTTCTTAATAAAACATCTACATCTCAACGAGACATAACCCTCATGGACCCCGTCAGAACTCATTTAGGGTGGGAGATTTCCTCCATTCCCTCCACTACCCCAGGGATTTGCCCGCCCATTTTCCCCTAGTTGTTCTACAGGCTGCCTTTCCCGTCCGGTTCGTGGGAGGGCCTATCCTCATGGAGCAGCTCCCTCCGTGGTTGTTCTGATTTTTTTCTACTGGATTCACCTTGATGAGCTCCTTAAATGTCCCTAGGAACTTCACCTTTCAGTGCCTCCCTGGAAACTCCCCAAGTTTTTTCTTTCACCCTTGTCACGACGGGTTTTTCTTACGAGGTTCGTTCTTCCCTTCCTTTTCTCTTTTAGACCTTTAAGCTGAGTCTTCTTATTTTTCCTGTCTCCCGCCCCACCTGAAAGGGACTGAAACCAGTTGGACGAGCCTCGTCTTTTCTGATCGTTCCTTTGCGTACGACATGAAGTTACGTTTTCATCGACCTCTGAATTTTCTTCCTTTGAGGTTCTTGATATCCAGTGACAAGAGCCTTGCTCAGCTCCCGCCCGTTCTGTGCGCTCCTTCCTCTCGACTGGGACTTTCTGTTCTTATACCTCCCCCTCCACTGACTCACTTTCTTGCGACGTAGTTCCAGATTTTTCTTTTTTCACGACATAGGGGCAGCGTTTTCTGAGGGCTGATTCGCCGCCTTGTTTGACCCTTTTTTGTCAGGCCCTTTCAAAGACTTTATAGAAACTTATTTTTTATTATTCTCGATTAGCGTACAGTCTTCCCTTTTTTTGGGTAGCTAGTCCCTTGGTTGTTTTGTGAGGGGCCGTTTTAAAACTACCTTCCTTTGGACCTCATCCCTCTGTTTCCGTACTCCACCCTTACTCTCTCTCCCCCTTTTAAAGCTTTCCCTCTTTTTTCCTCGTGATAGATGGTTCTAGAAATTCCCATGGTGTTGTGTCCCAAGTCCCGGTCGTATTTTTTTTTCCGTCTGGAGAAGATTTTCTTCTCCTTTTCGGAGAGGTGACGACTTGTACGCTTCCCTTTTGAAGACCCCTTCTTTCTCCCCTTCTATCCCCGGCTTCAAAGACTTGAGGTCGAAATTTGGTAGATTACGTTCCTCTCAGATTTTCAGACTGTGCCCAGGCTCTCCCAAATCGGTTCCTTTCTTTAAATTATTTCCCAAGATGTTCCCTTTTCTTTCTTCCACTCACGGTAAACGACCTACGATCCCAACATAACAAGGTGAGTGGCTTCCGGCACGGCCCAGCTTTAGGCGTTTCCCCTAAGGTTCCTGGTCCCGTTCATTAACGACTGATGTTTTCGAGGGCGTTCGTTCATTTTTTCCCGCCTTCCTTCAACGAAGGATATATTGGTCCTCTTTCCCTTAGCTTCCAGCCCCCCTTTTTCCCTGCTGTCCCAGCCTCAGGTCAGCTGCTTTGAACTTTTTATTTTGCCCCCTCCTACTGGAGGTTATCCTTTTTGTCATTCCTCCTTCTCTACCCCCCCCCCCCCCCCCCATAGCCCCATTGTACCGCTGAGCTTTTGTACCATAAATAAGTTTAATCTTTGTGCAGCCTCCTTTTCTTTTGTAGAGGATCCTTCCTCTGTCAATGCGGAAACTGATGATTCCTTGTTAAAACTCCCCCCCTTTCTCCCACGGTCCCCTATGTGCACCCGTTTTCCGTCTTGGTGCCCATCTTTCCTGTTGCCTATGTCCAATCCCTTTCTCCTCCCTCGCGTTCCAGGATGGGGTACATCGCGATTTTCCCTTCTCTTCAAACTTCTTCTTTATTTATTTACGATCCAATTTTCTGACGAATTCACATCAGGGCCTGACCGACCTGTGGCCAAACTCCCTCCTCTTCTCTGTTTTAGGGTGGCCCCCATTTCTCACGCTTAATGTTCCCTCCCCTGTATGTCCCCAATCGAGAAGCCCTAACATTCTCCTCTTTTTTCATTTAAGAGGCCTTTTCTCTTCACTTTCATGGAAAAATATCTTGTAACGCCTCTCTCTTCAACGCAGGTTTCCTTCCCCCCCCCTTTTGCGTTTATTTAAAAACAAACCCCCCCCCGACCCCCTTTTCTTCGTTTCCCTCCGCAGCTGATAGACAAGAGTGGGTTGGATTTACTTCTTTCCGAGAACCCCTGCCCCAATTGCAGCTGTCTCTACGCCTATGGAGCATCCTGAGATCATGCTGCCTTCTCCACGATGACGGTCTTCCTTTTCTTGTGTACTCTTGCTTTTTCCGATGGGTATACTCTCCCGATTTTAAGTGCACCCCCCTCCCTACGCTTAAATCACGGTCCCGTAATTGGTCGCGCATTTCATCCTTGTGGAATGGGGTACGTTCTTTCTCCCAACGCACTCAGCATCGTCCGGCTTCGTTTTTTTCAAACCCGGTCTTTCCTTCCCCTCCCCCAGC
>Ga0179591_1247346_pt1 | contig 10898 bp, 16 predicted proteins | sample CZOMad2_1_08_16f_FD_182891 | JGI IMG/M metagenome (GOLD analysis project Ga0179591, IMG submission 182891) | Vadose zone soil fungal communities from Angelo Coast Range Reserve, California, USA - CZOMad2_1_08_16fungal (PacBio error correction) | ecosystem: Environmental > Terrestrial > Soil >... | reverse complement strand
CCCGTTCCTTTTCTCTCCCGCAAACGTTCATTCGTCGTAGACCTTTTTTCTCCGTCGGGGCAGGGGGTATTCCAAGGATTCCCTCCTAGGAATGCTGATTTGCCTCCCCCGATCCTTTCCTCGGTCAACCAACTGGCTATTGCATTCCCTCCCCTACCTCTTCCTTCTCCCCCCCTTCCTCTCACTGTTCGTCAAGGCGTTCTTATCCCTAGCGCAGAACGGCTGTACCAATCGTACATCCCTTCTTTTCGGTTCCCCCTGATGTCACCTCCACTACTGATTTGCGTCATAGGTTCCCCCCTTCCTCACACTTCTTCCCCCCTTCCGATACCAATCCCCCATCTTTTCCTTTGTTCTTTGAAACAGATCTTCGGTCAGAATTTGTTTGCCTCGTGATGGTGCTTTTTTCGGCACCGGGACTTTCGCTTTTGCTTTATTGTGACTTTCCCCTCCCTGAGCATGCGTCCCCTTTTTTTTTTTCTTATTGTACAAAATGTAGGACATTCCATCTCCCCCTCGTTCATCCTTTTTGAAAACCCCCCCCTGACCCAGTTGTTTTTTTTCACGCCGGGAATTTTTCTCTAGGACTTCCTTGAGTTACCCGGCGCTGATCTTGGTCCGCTAGCACGGGCCCCTTTGGTCATCGAAAGAGATCGGTGCTTTGCGACTTCTCTTTCGTTCCGCCTTTCCCTCAGCCTTCAATCTCGCGAGACTGCGGCTCCCACCTTTTCTTCTCTTTCTTGCATCCCCAGCAGAACTTTTATTTGGAACTTTTTTAGGGGAGTGGTTGAGATACAAGTTATCGTCCCCTATAATTGGATCTTCTTCTCCGATATGTGAATTTTCTTGCGTCAACAAATTGATAGGCGGATTTCGCCCCATTAATCTCCCCTTCCTTTCCTCTGAAGCTTCTCTTCACGGCGATCCTTCGCTGATTTGTCCTCCGAGTTATACGGGCCCCGAACGCAGGTCCTCAAACATTTTTCCGGTTTTGTTAACTTCCCTTTCGCAGCAAGCATTTTCCTCTTTCCTTGAATAATAATGGTTGCGCCCCCGCTGCGGGCTGCTTTTTCCCCTGTCTTTCTTGCACCCCTAAAAAAACTGTGACTACCCCAACCCCTGCCCCCGTTTTTTGTTTTTTTTTTTTGTTGGTTTTCTTGTCCCGCTTGAGCGGAAGATCCCCCACTTTTTCATTTGTTGCAGCGCATTTTGCGTTTTTGCCATTCTCTGCCACGACCCTCGTTTTTTTTTTGTGGTGTTTTGTTTTCTTATTTTTTTGTGTTTTTTGGTTTGCTTTGGTTCAGAACTCATGACACTGATTATTTTCCTTTTGGTCTTTCCCTTAGGACTCTTGCCATTTCTGAAAATCCTAGCTGTCCCCTGATTTTCCTGTGTGCCGTCTCAAACGCTTCCTCAATGTTCTCTACCTCTCTCTCTCTATTTTTTTTTTGAAACTCCCACCGACTCCCACTGTTTCATATACTGACTTCACTAGAGCGGGTACCATGATCTTTCGCTTCTCTTTCCTCGGAGTTTGGCGCCTTGCGATTCTGAACTTCCCCTGCTCTGTATACTTTATGCGATTTAGACTCGCGTTCCCGTTTTTTTTTGCTCCCTACGAGACTTTCCAACTTCTGCAGGAGTGTTTTTCCTTTTTTGAGTTTTGGCTTTCCGTTGCCTCACCCCCCCCCTTCGTGTATTGTGCTTAAAGCTACGTTGGGCTTTCCCCCTTGTCCCAGGATTCTTACGTCGTCTGGATTCTCCAGGCCCTCACATAACGGAGTTCTTCTGCTTACATCGTCATCTCCCTTGCTGAAATCCTGTCTCCCCTGTTTTTGGTCTTTTTTTGGGGGGCCCTGTTACGTTTCAGAACTTCTACTCACGAACTCCACGTCCTACCCGCTAGCCTTTCGTTCCACTTACGCCCCTTTGACTCCTTTCGACTTTTCTCGTGCCTTTCGCAATTTTCGATTTCAACCCGGGCTTCGAATGTTGACGACCCTCGTCCCCGACCGCATCGGGCTTTCGTCCCCCTTCATGGTCCCCTTTAGGGCCCGTTCCAAAAACACCCGTGGTTCCCCCCCTTTGTTTCTCGAGACATTGCTTCCCGAATGACTGGTTCTGTTCTCTTTTTTGTGCGGAGGGATTGTTCATGCCCTCCTAAGCCCAGCGTGCTGGCCCTTTGGTCTTTAACCTGATCCCCCCCCCCCCCCCCCCCCCCCCCCCCCCCCCCCCCCCCCCCCCCCCCCCCCCCCCCCCCCCCCCCCCCCCCCCCCCCCCCCCCCCCCCCCCCCCCCCCCCCCCCCCCCCCCCCCCCCCCCCCCCCCCCCCCCCCCCCCCCCCCCCCCCCCCCCCCCCCCCCCCCCCCCCCCCCCCCACCCCCCCCCCCCCCCCCCCCCCCCCTGGTTCACATCGAGGACACAACCGCCTCGCCCCCCTTCCGGTGCCCGGCTTTTTCTTTGCTAATCCCTTCAGCGTGTTTTTCTTTTTTCTCCTCTAGGTATTTTCGCTTAGTCCTAGTCCGTATACGCTTTTATGACCGAGTTCTTCCCAGATAGACGCTTCCCTCCCAACTTGCGGTCCCATCTCCTTACGCTTCGTGGTGTCCGTGTTTTTTTTTTGGGTTACCATATCCGGCATTCCTCTCCTCCGCCGAGAGCACGACATTCTTGCTTTTTTCCCCACTCCCTTGCCTCTTCTCGCTTGCATGCCCCTTCGTCATTCTTTTTCCCGAACTGCCTGGACGTGCTGACACCAAACGTTTTGCTTCCTCGTTGGAGACGCGGAGTTTCATCTTCCCTGACCCCCCCGCCTTAGGGAAGTACTCCAGGATTCGCAGCACCCTTCTGATCCCTTACTTTCTTTTGAAGAGCCGCAAGTTTTCTTTCTCCTAAGATCATCGTTAAGGCGTATTTTACAAACGATCGCTGTTTTTTCCGCCTTTTCTCCTCTCTGCTCGGTTTTTCCTTTCCTAAAAATGGATCGGAGCGATTCGCCCTTCCCGTTCCCATCCACTGACCTCGGCGATCTCGCACCGTTTTTTTGCTTGTGTTCCCCTCCCTTCGTCGCCCCGAGCTCAAACCCCACCCTTCGTTTCCCTCCGTGTCGTTGCTGACCCAGATTGTGTTCTTCGTCCCTATGAAGTCACTGTGTTAGTCGCTCTTACTGCTTCTTTTGAACCTTCCCCGGCTTTCTTTCTGATTCGATAGTTGACAGGCTCTCTCCGTTGTTTTAAATAAACGCCTTGGCCTCCTCCGTTTTTATTCAAAGCGTCCCGGCTCTGCCGTAACGCCTTTCCTTCCCTTTTCTTTCTCCCCGCAACTCTCCCTTTTTCCCTCCTCACCCTTTTCCTCTCTCTTGGGAAAAGAACCCATTTCACCCACGCGTTTGGCCCCCCCGGCTCCTTGTAAATGCCTTTGTGGAGCGGCCCATGCGTTTACTTAACCCCCCCTGTTTCCTTTCTCATTCCTGTGGTCAACGATTCCGCCTAAGTTTTAACCTCGTTGGGACAGTTTCCAAGAAGCAGGAATGAGTCGTCCCTTCCCCCCCCCTTTCAGTCTCCGGCTGACGGTTACCACACTATTTTCCCCAGATGACCCTTCTCTTACCATTATGAAAATTCCTTTGGTTTTTTTTGATTTATTAATGACGGCCTACTTGATCCTTTCTCCGCGCGGCTTGATTCTTGACGTTCTGTATTCCACCCTCCTCTCCTATCAGTTTGATTCTTTCCCACCGGCCCTTGATTTTTCCTATTCCTTAGTGTTAGAAATCCCGACCCTTCCTGTCCCTATCCGCAATTCACAGCTGAGATCGCCGTAGCCACCCCACTGCTTTTCCGGTTCTGCTTCCCCTCCCCCCGTAATTTCTATAGAGAAAATGTTCTTCTCTCTGTCCACCCAGGCCTTAGTTTGTCATTCTCGCTTTCTCTTCTCCCCCCTTCGACGCCCCACTTTTGTCCTGAACGTTTAATTCAATTTGTTCATAGTTTACTTCCATCTCCTGAGTCATCGTGTTTTGATTGCGCTTCTTCACCTTTCTTCGTGACTCTCAGATTTTAGTTGAACGGCTCTTCTGTTCCCCCCCCGAGCTGTTCGCTCCGGTTGAACGCAAGTCTTGTGCCCCTCGATCGTTTCATAAAACATTTCGGCTCCGGCGCTATACCCACGATTGAGACCTTCCTAAAACTCGCGTCCCCTGGCCCCACAAACTATCCCGGCGTCGCCGGCACGACTGCTCTTTGTCGCGCTTTTTTCACGTTTATTCTAGAGATTTCTGTCAACCTAGGACCTGACCTGAGGCAAGCACGATGGATTCTATTTTTTTATGTCAATCCCCACTCCATACAAACACGAAACCCAATAATCCCGTCATCTAAAGGTTCGCCCTCATTCCGTCCTAACCCCTAGAACCCAGTTGAAGTTCCCTTAAATTGTTCTTTCACCCAACCTAGACGTTTTGAAACGTCCGCTTTTCGCCTCAGAGGTCGCCAATCGAAGCCCCCCCTTTTTGTCAAAGGAGAAGTGCGTCCGGTCGACTAGCTAGTAGTTCCTCACTCTTCTATCTTCTTTATTCCTTTCGAGGTAGTCGGGATGAGGTTATCCCCTCTTGGTTCGAGTGTCTGTGTCAATCCCATGTATCTCGCCCCACTGAATATTCCTAATACATTGTATTTGATCGTGATAACCCTTCCCTCGTCAGAACAGCTTCTTGGCAGCCTCCCCGTCCTTTTTCTCTTGAGCTAAAATACCCGAAGTTTGTCTTCCCGTTTATACACCCCCCACCTTAACTCCCTCAATGGCTCTTTTTTTTTTCAATATTGTATTTCTAAACAACCCGAATCGACCAGTCCTATCGATAGAAATAGTCTCCACACCTTTCTTTTTTTCCTCTACTTCTTCGAAAGAAGCTGAGCCGACGATCGTCCTTCCTTTTTTTCCCTTTCCCCTCTGGGGTTTAAGTCCCGTTATCTCCATTCTCTTTTGGCGATTCTCCCCCGTTATCTATATTTTCTTTCTCCTGAGGATAGTTGATTTGACTCCCGTACACCCCTCCACCAATTCCGAGCTTGACTTGATATTTTCACCCCCTTTTCCTCCCCGGAACTCCCTAAACCGCATCGTTTTTTCTTTTCTCTCGTTTAAGAATCGTCTTTTTTCAAAAAAATATGCGCGCCCCTTTTCCAATATTGATCTTCCGACCTCACCATTGACTTCACCTTTGCGTCGAGTCCCCCTGTTTTTTTTTTCCTCCCCGTCCACTCGCGCAAGAGCTGATCGGCCCAAACATTCATTTTTTCCTCCCCCCTCTGATTTCCCAATTCTGCGCGAGGGTTCCCCGTTGGTCTGCAGTTAAAAAAAAATTTGAAACTCTTTTTTCTACCTTCCGCTCTTTCCGGTTTCCCCGCTCCTCGCGACCATTTAAGAGCCCCCCTGCTCTTTCTTTCTATTTCTTTTCGTCTTTGTCTCTTTATTGATTGGCGATTCTGTTTTTTTTTAATGAAAGTCCCTCTTGTTGTTCTCCACCCAAACGGACCCCCATGACATAGGCGGAGATGAGGAAAGAGCCTTCTTTTTCCTTTCCCCCCTCTACTTTCTTTCTTCCCCCCTTTCAATGACACGTTTCTATTTAAATCCTTTTTGAGGTTTCTTGATTCTCCTTTCGTGTCCCCTCTTCGCGAGATTTGAGGCTGTCCCTCCAGCTGTTTCCGCTACCCTCGTCCTCCGCTCCAAGAACTCTCGTCTTTATCAAATTTTGGAAGTAATATTTGTCTTACATTTCCCCCTTCCCCAGCTGTCTCCTTAGTCAACCCATAAATTAATTTGTTAGAGGTTCTACTTTTTCCCCTTTTTTTTTTCTTTTCACCCTGGTCTTTTTCTTTTTTCCTCAAAATGTTTCTATATTCGATTTGGTCGATGTGGTCTGTCGAAAATGTTTTTCCCCTACCAAACCGTCCCTATTTCTATTTTACTTTTCTGTATCTCAACAAGCAGTCGACCAACTCTTTTTCCTCACAGAGATTTTAAGGTGGCGAAAATAGCCGCAACGGATCACTTTTGTAATCCTCTTCCAACCCCTTCATTCTCTTTTTAAGATTGGATTTCTCCCCCCTTCTTTCATATCGGACTTGACAGAGAAGGTCCCTCCAAGTATCGGATTTCCTACCTTTTCCGTCCCTCTGTCTGTTACGATTGCACGGAGGCAGTTATTCTAGGATTCTAGACGTCCTTTTTTTTTATTTCAAACAACTTTTTTAATTCCCTTTTACTTTGTCCGATCGATCTTTTCAATGCCCTCTCCTTCGTTTTTGACCGAGACTGCAAGTTATTTTCGGTCTCAGTCCCTTTTCTACTCTTTTTGAGACCCCATTCCCTCCGTTTGCACTGCAAATGCAGACGTCTGCTACCTTTTTTTTTTTTTTTCTTCGTCACTCTTCGCCAGTTCTTTTTTCCAATAATATTTTTTTTTTTTTTTTCGACTCTGATCTTTTTCCGGTTACCCCATTTCATCACCGGGAGTAGAATGGGACGGGATGAAAGTGTTGTTTCCTTTTTTCGGTCACCTGAATGCTGAGAACAGAAAACTAAGGACTTGTCTCTGTCAACCCGTCCCATGCTCTTTTTCTTCCCACTCTCAAAGTCCTCATCCGCAGAACCCCGTCTTCTCCTTTAGAAGTCCCCTTTTTCTTAGTGAATAAGAGAAGACGGGACCGGGCCTTCCCCCTTGGGGAAGGGAGAAAGAGGGAGGGAAGGAAGAGGGCAGGAGAAACACCACTACCCCCGCACCCCCCGAGCAACAAAAAACCCCTCCAAACACACAAACAAAAAAAACCACAAAACAACCCCCCCCTCCCCCCCACCCCCCCCCCCCCCCCCCCCCCCCCCCCCCCCAAAACACCCAAACCCCCCCCCACCACCCCCCCCCCCCCCCCCCCCCACCCCACAAAAACACCCACCCCCCCCCAACCCCCCCAACACCCCCCCCCCCCACCCCCACCCCCAACAAAAACCCCCCCCCCCCCCCACCCCCTCCCAAAAAACACCCCCCCCCCCCCCCACCCCCCCCCCCCCCCCCCACCCCCAAACCCCCCCCCCCCCCCCCCCCAACCCCCCCCCCCCCCAACCCAAACCCCACCCCCCCCCCCCACCCCCCCCCCCCCACCACCCACCACCCCCCACCCCCCCCCCCCCCCCCCCCCCCCCCCCCCCCCCGTTGGCAATTCTTCTCCCCAATTCTTTCTAATTTCTTTGGAAAACCAGAATCTTCCGCCCTACAAGTTGGTCTGTGCTTTTTTCTTTTTGCTTCCACCTGGCCCTCGATGCCTTTTTTTCTCTTCCCCTCCTTTTTATTCCCCTTCTCTCCCGATTCACCTTTTTTTTTTCCCATCTTGGAACATGTGACATCCTCTCCCCTCTTACTCCTTTTCTTCACCACCAAGACAAAGTGGTTGTCCTCTTTTTCCTCCTTTTAAGTCGCCTATACAAGGAATTTTTTTTGACTCTCACTTCTCTACTTTTGACTCGAGACCAGGGAATTTTCACCAGAGTTTGACCTAACTCCTTTTTCTCTCTTCTCGATGTTCTATGACCGGTTTTTCTCGCTCCTTTTTTTTAGCGAGGCACTCCATGTCCCCCTCCCTTGCATTCCTCACTCCCTTTTATGGCACGGGAAGGGTCTGGGGTTTCTTGATTTTTTTCCTTCTTGTCTTCCACTTACTCGCTCCCGCCTATTTTTTTCTGTTTCCCTTTCTTTTCCACAAATTGTTTCTCATTCTCTTCTCCCCTGATCGCCCAAACCGCAGAATATCAGATAGCTTCCTCTTGTGTTCTTCTTATTGAAATGGCCGCGAGTTTTTCCCCTACCGTTCCACGAGGCTCAAATTTCCTCCGGTGGTGGTCCCCGCAGACACAAGCGACCTTACTTCCTCTTTAAGTATTTTCTGGGACGGTACCTGATTTCCCCGTCGCGTATTGCCTGTTTCTTTTAACGGTGGATTCCAATCCACACGTTGTCAAGCCCCTGTTCTGTCGCCGGTGCGCGCTAATCTTCCCCCTCTTTTCTTCTGCGCAGCTTTTTGAACGGCAGCCTCCCCCCCTCCTGAATACGACCGGCTTCGGTTTCGCGTGCCGTTCCTTCATTTCCTGAGGGATTGTAACCTCCCCCTTTTTTTTTTCCTTTTCTTTTTCGTTTTCGTCGAAAACTTTGATCCCCCCCTTTTCCCTGACTCATCGATAGATTTTTTTTGAAACTCTTTACGAAGAAATGATCTACGGACCCCTATTATTTTCCCCTCTTTGGACGCGTTTGTTGGCTCTTTTTTTTTCTTTCCGTTGAAGAACGAACGCAACGATGTATACTAGATGAGATGATCTGATGTTCGATTTTCCTTGATCATCCCTCGATTCCAAACTTATACAAGTCTTTCCTGTGTTTTTCTTTAAGACACAAAAAGTCGTTTCTGTTCCCCCCTCTTTCGGTTATCGGAAAGGAGAGTGCTTCCTCATTCAGATTCTGTCTAAACCATGGGGGGGGGGGGTGGATTTTATTCTCCCCCCTCTGTCCGTCCCTCATTTTCCCCTTGAAGTCCGGAGACCACGAGTCCGACCCCCTTCTCTTCCATAATTAAGAGCCCGATAGCTCCCATATCTCGTCCCCACCTACGAAACCCCCCCCCTATTCTTCTAGTGAGACATTATCAATTGGAAAACGGGCTTCGTATTTTTCTTCCTTATTAAATCATTCCGGTATTTCTTTTCGGTGAATTTTACTTCCTTTTGCACCCGGTTCGGGGGGATCTCTCCTTTCCCTTTACGCTGACGGGACTTCTGGTTCGATTTTTTTCGGATTTATGGTCATCCTAATACGCGCCCTTTGATTTCCCTTCGGTGCCCCCGTTTTAAACATATTGCTCCTCAGACACCGTTTACACAGGGCTTGAAGAGCATCTTTTTTCTGAGACTCCGAGGACTGTTCTTTTTGATGTTCCCGCTTCAGGTCTTTTTTCGCGGTAGTCCTGTCTCGGCAGGATTTTTTTACTTTTTTTCTTTGATGCGATGTCCGATTCCGCCTCACTTGCGTTATCCCCTCGACGTCGCAGTCGTTGTGAGTTTGAGTTTTTCTTTTTTTCCTCCTAATATTTTTCCCACAAAGCACTCGCCGAGATTCTAATCTTTCTCTTTTTCTCTTCTCACCCCCTCGTAGCTCTGCTTTGTTATCTTTCCCCCTTTACACTATACGAAGTAATGAAGTTCTTCTCCACCCTTCCCTTCTACGTTGTCGACGCGCGTCATTTGCTCCTGCTCAAAACATTTGGTATCGAATACCTCTTCCTACACGTTCTCCCAGCTTTTCCTTCTTTTCTTTTCTCCCCCTCCGACAAGTGTTTCGACGTCGTGTGAAGTCTTTTCTTTCCCCGTCTTGCGATCTCCCTCTCCCTTTCTGAAAGACTCAATTCCTTTTCTGAGGAAGTGTGTGGCCACTCTCCCCCTTACCTCATCGATTCGAAGCCACGTCAAGTATCCAATCCGCGGCGGATCTATCCCCTATCTATTCTTTTATCTTCATAGTGACCCCCGAGATCCAACCAACGCATCTTCCATCATTCCCTCTCTTTCCTTTAACCGAGTTGTATCGTCCTTGATCCTTAACTGTCTTCTTCCTATTCTTTCTCCTTGTTAAACATCTAAGGATTTCTTGATCTTCTTTTTTCTTTTCTCCAGCTCGCTAGTTGAAAAATTGCTTTCGACTGTCTAGAAGTTTTCAATAAAATGGAAGAATGCAACGGTGATTTCAAATGCTGAACTTTTGCGGCGGTGTTGGTTGTGGGCGTTGGGCTGAGGGGGTTTTGGTTGGGGAACGACCTCCCCATTTTCTTTCAATTCTCCGCCCAGATCTCTCTTTTCCTCCGACCTTTGGTTGTTGTTTGTTTTTATCTTTTGATGGCGTTCCCCCAGAAAACTCTTCCTCAAGCCCTTGCGTACACCCGGTACTCCTTCCCCCCCCCCTTTGTTCGCCCTTCTGTCCCCGGCGTATTGAAACCCCCTGCGAAAGTAGAATCTTTCACCCCCTCCTCGACAGCAGAGACCTTTGTGTTACTCTTGCAACAGTGCCGTCCAGGCCCTCTTCGAACCTCCCCACAGGTCCCCTCATAGGCGACTGTCAAAAATTTTTTCCCTCCCTTTAGCATGTAACTGCTTTGGGTTTATTAGTTGCTTCTTATTGTCTATCCCCCTATCCTTTCTCGATTTTCTCCCCCCCGGTCGTGATATTCCTGTTTTTTTTGGCTCCCCCCCCGATTTTAGTATCAGTTTATTTTAAAACCCACGTCCTCTTCGCAGCCCTGCATGCCCGGTCTTTCCTTACCGACCCCTCTAGATACGGGGGTATCCACCTATCTTCACCCTCTGTGGACCATAGACTCTCTCACACCAAATTGACGTTCCTCCTCTCCAGCACACATAGATCCCTATTGAGACCATTGGGGATTTCGATCCCGGTGAGGACATGCACCGACCCCCCGTTTGGACTAGGAGAGCATGCATCTCGTCTTCTCCCAAAAGCAAGGAACAGGTTCTGTTAAGAAACGTACCTCCGAGCCCTTTTTCCCGAGTTAGAATTTAATGCCCCCATGTTCGTTTTTTTTCTAGCAGGTCCCTAGTGGTGATTTCGACGACACGAAATCCCCCCACCCTTCTTTTAATATTCTTTCGCCTGGCCCCCGTCCGCTGTCCGCCCGGAAAGGCCCATGCTTCGGACGAAAGACGACGCACCCCAAACTAGTACACAAAAAGAAGATATGGATTACGACTGCGCAAATGCAACCCCCAACATTAGTCTGGAGCAACTACAGGATTAAGAGTCCCCGAGCTCCTCTAAAGAAACGAGAGAGCTCCCCACCC
>Ga0179591_1362986_pt1 | contig 10899 bp, 13 predicted proteins | sample CZOMad2_1_08_16f_FD_182891 | JGI IMG/M metagenome (GOLD analysis project Ga0179591, IMG submission 182891) | Vadose zone soil fungal communities from Angelo Coast Range Reserve, California, USA - CZOMad2_1_08_16fungal (PacBio error correction) | ecosystem: Environmental > Terrestrial > Soil >... | reverse complement strand
CATTCCAATGCTTTCCCCCATGGTGCGTTTGGCGTTTGATTCTTTTGTCTACTTTTTCTTTCTTCACAATTGATGACTTCTTGGCTTTTCCGCCATATTTCCCCTTCCTACTTTTTTAGATGCCTGGACCTACCCCCTATTAAATCGTCAAGCTTCCTCCGATTTAGGATTCTGGCCCTACTTAATGGCGACTTCCCCCTCATTGCCGCGACTGGCTGGGTACTCTTCCCCTTGCTTTGGATGCTCCCTCCTTCACTCCTGCCTTTTTCTCAGTAGGGGACCCCTGTTTCTCTAATTTTTGTCTCTTCCTTTTCTTAGGCGGTGGCGTCCTGAATACTCGTGTCTCAGAACCCGTAGCTAGATTTTTACGTTCCCACGTCTCCTTTTTAGAATGAAGTCCTTTGCCTCCCTTTTCTCTTCCCTCCTTTTGTCGGGGAAGAGCAGAAATCTGCGACTTAACTTACCCCTCGGTCTCTTCCCTCCCTCTAAGGAGTCCGTCTGCTTTGGCCAATTCCCTCCTCCCTCCTTGGCTTACCTTTATCCCCTTTCCCATTTCGGGTCGGAGAAATAGCTAACTTTCCTTCTTTTTCTCAGCGGCTTTTTTTGGTCATTTCCGATCCTACCTTTCTTTCGTGTTATCCTAATTTTTTGCATGGTGTTTCCTTTATTTTCTTCTTTTCTCTTTCACGAAGCATCTTTTGACTCCCTTGTCGGTTGTTCGCGCCCCCTTTTTTAACTAGTGTTTCTAACCCCTGGAACCCATCTAACGATTGTTTTCTTTCTCCCTTTTCGCTTTTTTACGGTGTTTCCCCCCCCGCTTGCCGGATGTGTCTTACGCCGTTTGAGGTGGGGAGAGCCGTGTCCTCACTCGCCCGGATGATTATGTTCTCTCTTTCCCCCTTTTGCCTCTCCTCCTCAGCTCGACACGAAAGCCGAATGGCCTGCCCCCCCCGCTCGCGGCACAAAAACCCCCTCTTCCGAGCGTTTGTACTTGCTCCTCCCTTTTTTTTGTTTGTTTTTGGTTGCCCTATCACTACTTTTTCCTTGCGTTCAGAGTTTTTGCCATTCTTCTCTCGTTCCCTCTGGCGACTGACTCGTCTGGCCGCGCAGGTTGAAAGGTTGGATTCATCTCCACTTTTTCCATCCGGCCTTCTCTCGCGCCCGCTTCCTTGACGAGCCCACAAGTTTCAACTTACTTTTCCCGACAGAGGCACTGCAAACTCCTGGAAGAGCCTATTTTTTTCCAGATTCGCCCGATTCAACCCCCCCAGTTTTTTTGGTCCATCTCCTCCCATTTAGTTTTTTTTCAGAACCGGTTTGGCCAGCTCTACGTCCTCCTTGCTAGCGCTCTAGTGTGGACTGTTCCTGGAATGGGTTTGCCCCCCTCTTCCTTTTTGTCCTTCCCCACTTGCGCCGGTGCGTATGGTCTTAAGGGTTTTTTTTTCACTAGTCTTAATTTTTTGTTTTTACCCCTCTTTCTGCCTCTAACTCTTTTGCCGATACTGTTCTTACCGATCCTGCTCTCGCGTTCAGATGTATTTGATTGTGGTTTTCCTTGAGCTGCCCGCTGTCTTTAATTAGGATAATTTTCCAAGACTTTTCCTAAGAAAATATGCCGGCTCAACAACATCTGCATCCTCCCTTTTCCAGCCTCTGGAGAGAAGAGAAGAAGATCCTCCCGATACGATGCCCACTTAAATCCTTCAATATAACTCGACCCCGTTATTTGCCTCGTCCTTTTTCCCCTTCTCTGGCGATTCTTAGATGCACTAGACTTCCCGCAGGTGGTGAGGTGGACATCTTTTCTTACCCCTTAGAAAAAGGCCTTTTCTTCTTCCTCCATCAACTCAATTTCCCTAACGTGATGGTAGGTTTTGACTAGTGAAACTCCCCAACTGGCAACGGCGTACTTCCTTCTTAGTTCTTTTTGAATCTCTTTTTTTTCTAACCGCTAGTGATTTAGTACATAGACTTCCATAAGATTGTTTGTATCGATGACATTGCGTATGAACTTTCCCATCGGTAGCTTATTGCCGGTGCCGCCGGTCCCACTGCTAAATAACCCTGGTGTATTCCCTCTAGCGGTGACTCTCTACAGGGTGCGCTGGGGTTGGATTAAACTATCCCTTTTCCTTGCGGGTTCCCCCAGGTTTAAGCTCCAGGAGGTGTGGCACTTCTACGCCCGACTTTCATATCCCAGGGCATCTAGAACCATGCGGTCTTTTATGCTAGACATTACTCACCCCCCCTACCTGCGACCCCTCCCCCCCTCCCTAACCCACTAACGAATGAACCGTACGTCTTTTTCCTATTGGTGGGGCTCCCCTCTCCCCTCCCCCTTCCAAAGTACATTGAGTGTCCTGGTTTTGAGTTCTTCCGGAAAAGCTTGGTTTTTTCTTTAAACCCGGCCTCGTCCCTTCACAATGCCCATGCCCTGTACTGTCCTCATCTCTTCCCGGCTTTTTCTTTCCTCCCATAACTGGTTCGCCGGGATTTGGGCTGAGAAGGGCCCCGCAGTGTCGACCTTTACCCTCCTGTTTGAAGTTTCTATGTAGCTCGGTTCTTCTCCAGCGAGTTTCCAAGATGACCCACCTTCGACTTTAGGATTTTTTTTAGGGGGCGCTTTCTCTTGATTTCTGAATTTTCTTTTCCTTAGACCCCGTAAGTTGTCGCCGAAGAAGGTATTTAAATTGCTCCCTCACACGATACTTGGGGGCTTTCATGATATATTCGCATCCCTTTCCCAGCATGGCGGCCCTCCATTTACCGATCGCTTGCATTTTGAAAAATAGTCGAACCGTATTTCACAACGCTGTTTAAACTCCTCCCCTACCAGCGGCGTTTCTCCCCCCCTTATTCCCATCGTCCCCCCCGTTTTCACTGCCCCAGGCAAGAACTGTTAAACGAGTGCCCTTTCCTAACAGCCCTAGTCCCCCCCCCCCGTTATCTCCCCCAAAGCAATGGTCGCTAGTTGGATGAGGCTCCGGCTGTTTTCGGCCGACCTCCCCCTACACTCCTCTGACAGAGATGTTTCTTTCTGTCCTCGATGTCTTCCCACAGGTCCTCTGTTCGCTTATCCCTTGTGCGCGGCGCAGTAGTATCGCGATCCGCGGTGCATTATTAAATGATGCTGCGCCCACCCTTTTGCGACCTTCGCCTTCTCCTCTAAGCGCAGAGAGTCCCAAAACGCCTCGCCTCTCCTCCGTTTTTGCAGCGCAGTTCGGCAGGTCCCCTTCTTTTTCTTTTTCAGTCTTTACGGGTTCCCCTTCCCTCCTATTTTTTTGAAAGTCTGCGTCTTGTAGTTCGCTCCTGCTTCCGCTGCTGCACAACAGGCACGACCCTAGACCCCTTTTCCCTTTCAAACCCCCCTCCCCTTTTCTTGCTCTAAAGACGCCCTTCGACACGTTTTCTTCTTGTGCTGCCGATCAGGCAGCACGTTTGCTTCTTTCCTCTCCCTACGCCTCTTTTTGGTGCTTCCTTTTCCCTTGTGACATTGCCAGTTCGTCCTTTTCTGGTCCAAGGGCTTCTCTTCTATTAGACCACTTTCCAGACCCTTCTGTCCTTCCCCCATTTCCCAAAAAGGGGAACACAACACTGCAAGCTAAAGAACACAGTTCTCCCGTCCCCCCCCGCCCAGCTTTTGGCTTTTCCAGGGTTCCTATTCGCCGTTCCGAGCGCTTTTTTTTTTTCGAGTTCCCCCATGCTTCACTTTATCAAAGCTGGGTCGGATCTTCCCCCCCCCTTCCCTCTTGACAAGTGTTAAGTTCTCTGCTTGTTACAATTTCATAGTTACCTCTTATCAATTCTTCCTTAGAGTCGGTTTCGCCTTTTTCAGATTCTCTTCTTACCATCGGCGTTTCCCGACTTTTTTCATGTTCTTTTTCTTTTTTTAACGCCCCCTCTTATTCTAGAACGTACTTTGCTCCTTTTCCGTCCCCCCTAATCGTACGCATCACCTTTCCAATTCTCCCCCTACCCTTCTTCGATGTTTTTTCTTCGGGGCGCCTTTTCGAAGCCGTGCAATTAAGGGACTACCTCGCTTCCAGGTAGGGACAGTTTGTTACTCCAATTCCCCTATTTCGTTTCGCCCTTCCTTCTTGTTTTCCTCTAATGGAAAAGTTAGCCTCTCCTTCTCACCAGAGTCTTTTTTTGCTTCTGAGCGGAGTGAGCCGTCTTTACTTCTCACCTATTATACCTCTTCCCCCGCTTTTTCCCAGCAAAGTCCCCCTGAACATGCGCGATCGAGGGTCCCAAGGAGGGATGGTCATAGGCGGGCCGCCCCTTGTATGATTCCGTGTATTCCCTTTCCTCCTCTCCTTTTCTTCCTCTCCTTTTTTTTGTTCTTTCAACCGTCTAAGACCCCCTGATATTCTCCACCCGCTCTGTCCCCTTTCCCCCTCCATCCTTGTGACTTTTTAATGACCTTGTTATTTCAAGTGCAGGAGGTGCTATCTTATCTGTCTAAGTATCTTTAAAATTGAGAACCCTATCTTGCTCATGTTCCTCCCCCCCTCTCCCCCCTTTGTTTCCCCCCTCGGCGGAGACACCTTTTCCCCCCCCAGGAAATCCTTCCCCCTCATTTCCGACCAAGAAGTGGGTTCCCCTCTTTTCAGTTACCTTCAGTACCCTCCCTCTTCCTCTCCGTCCCCCCTTGGTAATTTTTGCTTTATGCAGGAGAGACTCCCCCTTAGCCTCCCCTCCCCGAGTCTATGTCTTTTTTCTAGGAAGGGGTATATTGGTGCCGTATTCGTATTAGTAAACTCGCCATCCGAAGAGCGTCCTTTTCTTCTCCCATTCAACCACGACTCTTGGCCACATAGGGACGGTACAATATTTCCTTCCCCGGGAGTTTTTTGCAATGCCCTTCTCCCTTCCCCTGCTTCGTCTTTCCTCTCCGAAGATATGCGTCCTTCTGCTCCTCACATTAAGTTTCTCACGTCGATGGAGTTTTGAGACTAACCAGCCGCCAGCTGATAAGCGTTTCTCTTCCCCCCCCCCCTGCTCTCTTCGCTGCTATGATGCAAGAAAATATCCGGAGGTCTTGTTCCATTTTTACGTCGCTGTTTCGTGTTATCCCTTGTTGTGTTATAATTTTTTCTGTTCCCTCCTAAATATTTTTATCCCTTTGTGTTTACTTCTTAAACGCAGCTGAGCCTTCCTTTCCGGCGTCGAGGTTTCTTTTCTAACCCAGTTCTTCCACCCTTTTACTCCCCCCCCCTCCCGATTTTTCTTGAGTAGACAATTTGCTGAGACCCCCGGGCCGCCCCCCGCCTCACGGTCCCCGAACTCCGTTTTTTGTTTCGCCGCCCTTCATATGAGGGTCCTGATTTCTTTTTTTTTTTTTTTTTCTCGTTTTTCCTTTGAATAGACGACTCTTTTTCTGTACCGACACTCTCCTAATGCCGCCCCCTCCCTTTCCTCCTGTCCCCCCCCCCCTTTCCACTTTCTTCCTTTTTCGTAAGGACCTCCCCCAATCTTTCCGCTCGCTTTGCCGCATGCCTGCATAGCCGCTCTTCGTTTGGCTTTTCCGATAGTTTCTCTTGTCGTATGAGGTGCTTTGTTTTCCCTTTTTCGCCTTATCCCTTGAAGAATCAGACGCACGCCTCGTCGATACTGCGCCTCCTTCCCTTTCCAACTCCCCCCCTTGTTACCTTTCTCTTATCACTCTCTGGTTCCCCCCCTGGAACGAGCAGTCTTCTTTTTTTTATTAGAGCTTTAGAAACGACTTGCTCATCTCAGCCGAAGATGTGCTTTTCTTTTTCATACGGTTGTGGTATCTTCTCTCCTTCTCAAGTTTATTGGCTCCTTGTTTTTGCTGTGGTTCTCTTTCAGCTTCCTCTTTTTTAAAACGCGCCGTGGTCCTCGCTGAATTCTTCTTCCGCGTTTGCCTCGTATCTTTTCCTTATCCTCTCTCATTTCTAGTTGCTCTGAGGCCCCGATCCTGCTAGAGGCAACTTCTTTCCTTTGTTTTCCACTTATCTCCTCTTTTTCCCCCACTTTTCCCTGTCCGCTAACAGACCTGGTCTTGACTCTCAGAAAAACGCTTGCCCCCCAACCTCCGGTTCCCATTCTCTTTTCCCCTCTTTTTTAGAAGGCCGTGATCCAGACGCTCCCCTAAGAACTACTACAGATTGAATATACTCCCTCTGACCCAAACGTCTTTTTGGAGGTTTTTGCTTCTCTCCCGACTCTTTTCTAGTCCCTCCACAGCTTCTGGGACAATCCTTCTTTATTTCGGGGCCTGGGTTTCAGAATGCCCTTCTCCCCTCCCCGCCCCTCCGGTAGACTAAATCCTGTTGAAGCGTGAGTGTGTTTCCCCCTCCCCCCAATTGCCAGCCTTGATACTAATTTTCTTCTGAGTCCGTTTACGATGCTGTGTGGCCGGAACAGTTTTCCCTTTGTCCTTTCTTGTACCCGTCTCGACTTTTTGATCTTATTGATTTGCTTATATGGATCGCATGCTACTTCCTCCAATGTACCGGGATCCCCCTCTTTTCCTCCCCCCTCTTGTTTTTGAGACTTCTTTACTTTTTTGATGGTACCCATGTGAAGATACATTGGGGAATCTGACATCTCGCAATTCCTCCCCCCCTTCCCCCCCCACCCGCGAGACCCCTGACCGGTAATCCAAACCAATGCAACCTTTTCGGACTCCCACACAGTAGTCCCTCCACAACTCCTTTCCGGCTTTCCCGCCGCTTGCTGTTGTTCCTTTGCAAGATCCTAACGGGAACGACCTAAGCTGTCTCTTTTGTTCCTCGGCTTTTGATTGGTGATCCAAGGCAAACCCGGAGAGGCCCTTCCCTATCAACCCACCTTTATTTCCATCCACGTCGGAAGTTTTCCGTCGGACTCTGATCTGCTCCTTCCCCCGTTTCTCCGGTCGTGGAGAGCAACGAAGGGGATTTATTCTATTGTAAGCCTGAGGTTTTCCCCAGCTCCTCGTCGGTGGCTTGGTGCTAGAAAGGATGAGCGTGCTTGGAACCGTCTCTTTCTTTTTTGGTGGCTTCCGATGCTGAGCCTTCCGTTGAGATGAACCGGGTGGAGTCAGAGTCCATCTTCAGGAGAAAGCCCTCAACCCCTGCTCACTTTTTAGCCGGCCTTCTTCCTGCCTTATCATTTACATTTCGGGACTATGAGCTCTTTAGAGGCAGCCCACGTTCTTTGTCTTAACCCCCCCAGATTCTACCCCCCTTTGCCCCGAGGTCTTTGATGATGTCCCAACCCTTCGTTTGCAATCGCAACTCTGAAAGGAAAAATAGCAACTCACTTCCTCTCTTGGACTTTCCCCTTTTCTCTCTCTTCCCCAACCCCTAACCAATAAAAATCCCTGGTGCAGCAATCGTCTGGGGGACTCGCCATTTAGTGGACTTCCTCAGATCTCTCCTCCCCCCCCCCACCCTCTTGCACTTTTTTTCTTTTCCCTTTCCTTTTTGCTGGTTTTTCTTTCTTACCAAAGGAACGGTGATGTTTGCCTTCCTTTTGTGAAGTGGTTAGCCCCCCCTTTAGGAGGTATTTCTATTATTCCCCCATTCTGCTTCTTCCAACAAATTGCCTTCTGGGTCCCATCCTCTTCCTTCCAGCTGGGTGCGCGGCCTGTCCGAAACGACCGCGCGCGCCTAAGCTGCGAGTCAGGCATTCGGGGCATTTTTATTTCCTTTTTTTTCACTTTTTGAGGAGGGTTCCGGCAAGCTCTGGGTTCTTCCCCGTTTTTTCTCTTTTAATTTCTTTTTCTTAGTCGGTCGCTTGACCACCCACTTCCCCGACACGCGACAAAGATCGACCGACCACTTGTGTCTCTCCCCCCAACTCTCTCCCCTGGTCATAGGAGTGGTCCCATTGCAGAACGGGCCCTCATCCTCTAGATTGTGTGTTGGAATTGTTGTCACTTTTGTAGCCTGCTTTAGTCCCCCCCAAACTTCCCCTCTTTCTAATTCCTTTTCTTCTTTCCTTCCCAGTACGGTCCCTTTGACCCTTCCAAGTAGACCATCCTTCTCGGTTGAAACCATGAACCCCAAGGAAACCCACCCTCTTCCCCCCATCACGTTGGACCCCCTCCCCCCCCTCCCTCCTCTTCTCCTTTCGGTTTGTATTTGCGGCCGCGATTTCGACAGAACGCGCTGCCCCTTTGGCCACGGCACTGGATAACGTCTACAAAAGTTCGTTCCGTATCTTCCCCCCAACCCCTGCATCGGAGCTTTTTCTCCCCCTCCCCCATTTTGCTTTTTTTTCTTCTTTGTCCCCTTTGTCGCATATGACGATCATCGTCCCCCCCTTTTGGCGGTAGAATTCTTGAGCGCTTTTTTTTTCAGGCGCACCCACCCCTTTTCCCTTCCCCCGGTTTTTTGGTTCCTCCGATGCGCTTCGTGTTCTGATAACGACACTGGATGCTCTTAGCACAGAGACTCTTTTTATGGTTTACTCCCCATTCCCGGCCCGTGACCCGCCTTCCTCTCCCAGGAATGGGGAGGTTCATTCGCCCCGCCCCTCCTCGGCAGATACCTCGTCAAAGTACCGGGTTTACTGTCCTTCAATGTTTCCAGTTTCGTTAGCCCCCTAGGCTGATTTTTCGGCGGTGGTTGAGAATCTCCTGGGAAACGGTTTGATAGCCAGAGCTGCATCGCACCCTATGGGATATGATGATAGGTGACCTTCTCCCTCTTGAATTAAAGAAGGATTCCCCTCCTCCAGCCCTTCACCTTTTTCGCCCTTCTTAGGATTCCCTTCCCGCGGGCTTGGTAATCCGGTTAAGCTCTGGCCCAGTTTTTTTTCTTCTATTCCTTACCTGTTGTTTTTTGAGCTCTCTCCCCCCCACTCTCCGCTACCCCCTTCTCATCCCCTTTTTCGCCGCCGCAGCTGGTTCCGTTTATACGCGTATGCACCCTTTTGGCGGGTTGATAGCGATCTTGTTTCTTTCCTATAAGCGGACTGAACTTTTTCAAATTCCATTCTCCTTCTCCATTCAGAGTCTACCGCCTTCAGATTCTTTTCCTGTAAAGTGCCCATCTTAACCCTCTTGCCTTTGACGAGCCTCAGCCGTCGTGGTCTACTCATTTCCTGTCCCCTCCTTTCCGCTAATGCGCTTTTTTCTCTTGATTTCGGAAGCCCCTCCCAATCAAATTCCCTGAGTCGATGATGTCTAGAAGAGTTTATTTGTAGTTTTCTCCGTAGTAGCTTTCGGTTTTTTATGGTTTTCCCTCTACTGGGGTGGTCCTCAACAAAAACGAAGCGCCTTCGTTGAAGGTGAACACTTTTCCGCCAGGGGAGGTTGAGAAGTATAGATCGCCTTGAACTTTTTGCATGCCTTCTCCGCCGTTTTCCCCTCCTTTTCCTATATTTTATTGGCTGCTTCTCATCCAGTCCCGTGCTTCGCCTCCACAGTGACCCTCAAGTTTGGTATCACCGCTCCTCTTGGCTCCTTTTCTCCTTTCCGTTTTTTAAATAGAGATTTTTTTCACTCTTCCACCCCTGACCCTCCCCCTTCTCCTTTCTTTGCTTCATTTTCACAGTCTATAATGGAGTTTGTTTAGCCCTCTTTGTTTTTCTTTTTTTAGTTCCACACTCCTCATTATGTTTTTTCTCCCTGGGTTATAATTCAACGAAGCCCCCTCCATTTCGGTGTCGCTCCTTTGGGTCTTGTGCTAAATCCCCTCTCCCCCCAGTGAACCTCCCTCCACCCAAAGCTCTGGTGTCTCCCCACGTCCCTTCCCCTTCGCTTCTACTCTGAACCGTGATTGTAGAGAATTTTGATTGATTGTCTTTCCTCCATCCGACAGGGATCGTTGATTTATTGTTTTCCTTTTACTTTTGCCAGAGTCGTTTCCCTTTCCCCCCCTTCTCCCCTCACGAAGAAACCACCCTTTTCCTGCTGCGCTTTTTTTTTTAAAAAATACGTCACATAGAAGCGCGAAGGCCCTTCAACTCTGGATTACTTAGTCGCCGTGCTTGAGTGGTAAGAGGGAGTTTATGCCTCTGAGAGGGACATTGGTCTCACCGCGCCTTTCCCTTCCCTTGTTTGTCCTCTCTTATTTTCCGCCTATGCCGCAGCTTTTCTGCGCAGAACTGCGTATTCTGATTCCCACCGCCTTTTCGTGACCCCACTTCCTTCTCCCCTCTTCCCTCCCCCCCTTCGGGCCCAGCCGCGCAGAGTATTTTTTCTTGCATCGCTCGCCGAGTAGACATCCGCCTCTTACAGTTTCACCATTCCCTTTTGGTCCTCTTTTTGCCGCCGCGCGCTCTATGAAGTGCGGTCGCTGGCCTTTAGGGGCGCCTCCCCCCCGCGTCCTTTCCGGTGGCTTCGCACAGCGTTTTGTGTTTTAATCGTGTCCCTGGCTCCTATTTTTCAAGACCGCGCTGCCCTCGCAGCCCCCCTTTCTTGCTGCTGACCGTCTCCTCTCTTCCACCACCCCCACCCCCCCCCCCCCCCCCCCGTTCTTGAGCGGTTCTTTATCGGGATTTACGCAGAGATGAAGAGCTCCCCAAGTTCGTATCTACCCAAATGGAGCCCCTTCCCTTCACCCCCTTTCCCGATTAATACACCTCCCCCTTCATCACCTCAGAAATAGGAGACTCGCTTGCTTTTAGCACGCAGCCGCTAGGGCTACGTCAAAACCGATCTCAGCTTCGCGACCCCCCTTATATTTTTTTTTTTTTTTTTTTTTTCCCTTGTAAGGAGCAGCGAACCTTCGTGGACAACGAGTCGAAAGAGAACGAACCTCCCCCCCAATCCTTTTGTGTGATCAGAGGGTCCCTAGCATGGCACGACCCACTGCGTGAAAGGGAGTTAGTATTTACGTATGATCGATGAAGGAGGGAGCGTTGACGTGCAGTAGTAAATTCAGCTTGACTCCGGTAGGCAAGGGGATTCCCCCGGCGGTTTTTGCTAGGTCGACGGGAACA
>Ga0179591_1303952_pt1 | contig 10899 bp, 11 predicted proteins | sample CZOMad2_1_08_16f_FD_182891 | JGI IMG/M metagenome (GOLD analysis project Ga0179591, IMG submission 182891) | Vadose zone soil fungal communities from Angelo Coast Range Reserve, California, USA - CZOMad2_1_08_16fungal (PacBio error correction) | ecosystem: Environmental > Terrestrial > Soil >... | reverse complement strand
TCGTTCAGCCACGACCAGCCCGGTTTTCACGAGCGACAGCGTTCTCCCTTTCCGAAAAGACCCTAACCAAGACCAAAAGGCCCCGCCTTCCCTCCTTTCTCCTCCTTCCAAACACATCTCGGGAATGAGTCCTGAATCCTTCCCTCCCATCTGACCGTTTCCCAACGTGTCCAACCCCAGACCGGTCATCTATGGTCCCCCTTCCTTTCCCGCGTTGAAAAAATCCACCCCCTGCGGGTCACTTTCCCCCCTCCCCCCCCACCCACCTCTGACAAAAAACCTCTTTTCAACCTCCCCCCTTCGCCATTTACTTCCTTTTTTTCTTTTAGGTCTGGCCTCGTAAGTGTAGGACCAGGTATCCAAAACCATGCCCGGTCCAGCCAGTCTGTTGTTTTTAATCCGGTTTTTCGAACCCCCCCCTCCGAGTTTCCCCCACCCACTGCCCGCAAACCTCCTTTGATAACTTGATTTCGATGACAAGGACCAATGCACGCACCCCCCCACCCCCCCACCCCTCCAACAAGAAGGAACTTTGTCCGTCCCCCTTCTCTTCCGGTTCTTTTCCCCTGAGTACGTCCGTCCCTACTGCCCAGTCAGTCCCGGTTCCTCCCAGGCTCGAGGTCCAGTTTCCAGGCAAACCTTAAATCGGTGACGGCCGCGATTCTCCTTTTAACCCTTTTTTTCCTCTGGAACTTGAGGAGCTATGCGACCCTCTCGTACCGCCCTTCCCCCGAATTTTGGGCCCCAGTTCAAGATTCTGCACAGATTGAGAAGACTCCCTTACTATGCAACTCGTCTTTCTGGATGGGAAATTTCCTCGTCTCCCCTCCCTTTTTCCCTCTTGATTCTTCCTCCCAACAACGATTTCTTCGGATAGCGCGCCCTTAATCTGGATATTCCCTCCCACGGTCCCGTTCCCTAAAGATACGGGCATCACAGCAGTAGGCTCCCACCCCTCTAAGCATGATAAAGTTCAACCCTGATTGAGTCCTTTCCCTCCCCTTGCCTCTTCCTTGAAAGAATCACCCGAGGCCGCCCCCCTCCCCCCGAACGAAGGGCTTTGCGCTTTTTCCGAACCCCAATCCGAATGAGCGCAAGCCACAGGGATTTGGTAAGGCTTGACAGACGATACGTGGGTTTGAATACTCCCCCGCTTCCTTACGGCTTCAGGATCCCCTTATCCCCCGGATTTTTACCCATGGGTTTCTTGATTTTATAGGAGAGTGCCTATGTACCAGTCTCCGTCCTGACTAGGGAATATTCCCCTGTATTTTCCCTCAACCGTGGTTCTTGCACTCCCCCTGCCTTTTACCTCCGTCGATGTCCAACCGTCGTCGGGTCAGACATGATGGCGTTCTTGGTCTTCTCCTATTCTTATGACTCTTAAATGAGATTTTTTCCCTTTTTCCACCTCCTCGAGTAAGTCTTTCCCACTCCCTCCAAACCTTTTGTTTGTGCTCGTGCAGGTTTTTCAGTTGGAGTATTCGTCAAAGCCTGGCTACATTCTTCCTCTTCCCGTTTCGTTCAGGTCGATCCAGGTTTCCCCCTTCCTCTCTAGTGAAAAGTCCCTCCGAAATGTTTTTCATGGTCGCCCCCTTAATCCTTTCTTCTGGATACAAACTCCGAAGCCTTTAAATTACTCCCCTCTTAAAGCGTAGCAGGTCTTGGCCCTGACTCATTTGCATTTGCTTGGTCCTGTCCGAGATTCGCGTCAAGTTCGTCTGGGAGTTGAAAGTTCCGAGGTCAATCAACCCCTTTTTCCGTTTTCTTCTTGTTCACTCTTCCCGGTTTCCTGAGGTTTATGAAGATGGCCGTTCATATAACGTTCTCTTCACAAGATGAAAAAAATTTTTTTTAGTCCCCCCCGCGTCTTTTCCGAGTTCCCCCTTTCGTTTGTGTTGGAGACCCTTGCTCTCGGTTCCGCCATCCGGTTCCCTTAAATCAGTTATCCGCTATTCTCCCCCTTGCTTGTTGAGTCAACGTGCCTTTGCACGCCCCCATTCCACAATAAAGCCCGCAGGCGGCTTCACCCGTGGTCAGTTGTAATTCCCCTCCTCTGATGCCACAATAAGTCGTTCGTACTTCCCCCGTGGTTGTTGAAATGAGCTCAAAGCTCATTTTCTAATATCCTTTTTTTTTTTTCCAGCATCGTTTTGTTTTCTTCTGGGGGAGGAATTCCCCACTTCGCTTTATTCTTAATTTCAACAAACGAGAAATAAGCCATTTAAGAACGTCCCTTTGGCTTTCTTCCATCCCCTATTTTCAAAGTCACGCTCGACCACTTTCCGATTTTTCCTATTCTTCGGTTTCTTTAATGGGCTTCGCGATAGATCACTTGAAACAAGATAATCTTTCTTTCAGCCCCTCTCTTCTTTTTTTCCTTGAAAATTTGGCGTCCCCCTCATCCCCCTGTCCCACCGCCGACCTCCATGGAACTTCTCCATGGTATACGTCTCCCGACCGCCCCTTTTTTTCGTGTCCTCGGTTAATTGATTACCTCGTCTACTTGCAACCTTAGTCCACCCTTTCCTTTCTCAAGTAAAGGACAACAATGTTTGGCCAACCTTTGCTTCCAAGATCTCCCCCCTTCCACTTTGACCTTTCAGTCTGCTTATGTCCAGAAGCAGTTTGACACATGAGTCTTGTCTCCCTCCTCGCCTTTGATCTTTTCGGGGACCGATTTGGTTTTTTATGAATTCTCACACTCCAATTCTGAACCCCTGTTCCCCCAGTGTATGAGTTACCCCTCTTTCCTACTTTCTTTTTTCCATTCGCGACCCTTCCCACCGCTCACTTGAGCCGCTCTGGTGAAATGGCCGATAATATCCCCTCCCCTGCAAGCCCGAAGACCAAACGTGAGGTTTCCCTTTCCCCCCCTTTTCCCCCCTATGCCATCTTCGGGCAGTCTCGTTGCGGATGGGAAACAGATAATGGTAACAAGAGGCAGAGATAAGACCGACCCAGAAAAGCAATCCTGAATCTGCCTCACGAAGCGGCCCTCGTTGCACAGACCCGTGTCCCCCCCCCCTCTTGTCTCCCTCCGCTTTTTTCCTTTCACTGAAAGAATTTTGACTGTCTCCTTTGTTTCCTCAGCAATGACTCCCAGATTCAATCTACGCTATCCTTTTGGCTCAAAACGTTCTTCCCCCCTTTTAATCTGAAATGTTGTCTACTATCTTTTTCCGCGCAGAAACAGCCCTTTCTTCGCAGGACTTATTTTAAAAGACCCCGGTTTCTCTTCCTTAGGATTTTTTTTTTTTCTTCCCCCCCACTAAGGCCCCCCCCGATTTCTCTGTGCTTGTTTAATTCGGCCTCGCCCTCGGCGTTCCCTTCGGAAATTGGGAATTATCTCAGTTCCTCGAAGTAACTCATGGACCTCTCATTGTTGGTCGCTTCGATTTTCTGAAGGTTTACGAAGGTCTTTCTTGGTCCGATACCTATGATGGCTGGAGATCAAGATCGTTTGGCCCATAACGGTAAACCGCGGTATGCTTCTCAAGGAACCTTGAACCTTCCTTCACGCTGGGTCTCTCCAGTGAGAGGGGGTATAGACCCCTTCTTTTCTCCCTTTTTCACCTCAACCAAGGTAAGATAGAAGCGCTATCTCATTCCCTTACCCCTTCCAACTTTTCCGAGAGACGCTCTTCACGTGGCCCCCTAAGTCGTTTCCCGACTGGTACACTTTCACTCCCCCGGACCCTGGCCCTGGACCCTCTCTAAGGGGCGCTCTTCCCGACTTCTTGCCGTCTACTTCTGATCTAGGGTCTTTGATTCAGTTGTATCCTGTTTGGTTTTGCGTTCCTTTTTTAAGTGTAACGGGATCCTCCTGGTATCTTTTCCAGTTCTGGATTTTGGAGCCATCTGGCTTTATCAACCCAAGTCCACCACAAGTTTCCTTTCCTGTTCCACTTTTGCTTGGTTTTTCCTGCCGTGAAGACCCCCTTGATCAGGCCTGATTCCAGCCGCTCAAACACAAAACCCCAGGAAACTCTTTCGCCTTCCTCTTCGTGGGTTTTCTTTTTTTTCCTCGGCGATCCCACCTTCCCTATTTTTTTTGCGTTTCCTCCCCCCGCTTAGCTTCCAAAGGAAGTTTGGACCTCGGCAAGGACGGGTCGCTTTGAAACGTTGGGCGCCATGGCTTGATCTCTTTCAGGTTCCTTAATCAGAGATTTCATCTCCTGATGGCCCTTTTTTTAAGGATTTGGATGGGTTATGTTATTCTTATTTCCCTAAAAAGGGGACGCTGTCGCTCGTTGACCGGGCTCGTTGTTTACGCTCTTTACCCCCCCCCCTTTTGTTGTTTCTGGAGAACAGTTCTACTCCTCCTTCACTCGCACATTTCCCTTTTTTTTCCCCCTTTCCCGGTATGCCTCCACATAACCATCCCAAGTTCTCACTTCCCCTTCCCGTGACCGATCAAAAACCCCTCTTTCTCTCTGACGTCTCCCTCGCTCAAATTTCCTGACACTTCCCCCAACCCAAACGACTTCCTTTCCCTCTTTTTCACACTTCCGGCCCTCCGCTGAATGCAGGGGCTGGCCTGATTTTGACGACAAGGAGGACAAAACAACTCCCCCCGAGACCCCCAACGATATGAAATTCCAGGCGTACGGCCCTTTTTTCTGATTACTATATAGGCATTTTTTATTGCCTTAAGATCACACGTTTAGGAAGCCGGTATATGGCCCACCCATCAAGTCGTCTTTTTTTAAAGACTTTTTTCTCCCCTTCTATCCCCGGCTTTCCGCCCCCCGAATGAGACAAACTTTCTCATTGAACCTTAGGACCCTCTCAAATGACCCCTACGAAAACACCCCTTAAACCAGAGTTTCCATGAAGAAGGTCCCTAGTCCCCTAAGGGGAGACGATCCATGTCTAAGAGGCATGAAAAGGATGACCTCCCCTTAAGACCTTTTACTTAAGAGCTGACCTTTTCAAACTTCCCCACAGACCCGTCGTAAGGTTCCTTCCCGCGATCGTGACAGGGTCCGTCCGTTTCGTAGGCGCAGGCTTCTTTTACAGCGTCCCCTCTGTGTTTGTGCCTTCAAATCCCCCTCTTTTGTAAGAATTCCCTGCGCTTTTCCCCTACCAGATGGTCATGAAAGTCTGCCCCCCGATTAGGCGGAGCAAAACGACTTAGCTATCTTCTTTCCACTCATCGGATATCCCCCCCTGTGACCCCCCCCTTCCCTCCCTCTAAATCCTCTTCTCCCCCCCCCCCCCCCCCTATTACTCTTTCCAATGACAGTTACAAAGGCTTCCACTCAAGAACACATTGCCGAGAGAATGACCGCCGTCGGTTCTCTTCACATGTCCCCCCCCCCAAGAAAGGGACGATTTTTCTACTCTTTTTTTTCCCTTTCCCCCCATCCCTCCGTTACGGTTTAGACTCCCCAACCCTTGGAGTCAAATAAGGGTGCCGCCGCCCCTCTACCCCTTTTGTCCTCCCAAAGAACTTGCCGTCCTGTCATAGATGCCCATAAGTGTTAGTCCAATGGTTTCTTGGTGCTCGGAGACTTTTCCAGTCATAAGCGGACCCCCCTCTTCCTCCTCCGAATTCTCCTTTTGGTTCTTGTAAAAACTTGGGTTCACTTCTTGCAGTCTTAGGTCGCTCTCCTTCTTTGTTCTTGGTCTCCTATTCCTTACTCGTGCATTGACCATGTCTTTCAAATTCCTTGACGCGGACGGCTTCAGCGGGTGACCCCTGCACCCAAAAGGTTTTTCTTTGTTTCAGGTACGCCTTTTTATATGCGTCTCCCTGGCTTTCCGATGCGTTTCTTTTTGGGGAAGGGTCGCCGAGGTGGAAAAAACCCGTCCCTTCTGCAACCTCAGAACGTTTCAGCGCCACACCCTTGAGTCTTTTTCTTCCTAACAGTAAAACTGCCTTTTTTTGCCATTTCCTTTCCGAAAAGACCCCCGCTGCATTCTTTTCTTCCCAAGTCCCCTTTGCCAATCTTGCTTTCTCTCTTGCTACTCGTTCAAGTTCGCGATGCGGGCCGGACGTCTTTTTTTATCCACCCTTGTTGGCCGTGTATCTTTTCTGACCGGGACCCGTCAATTTGACTGATTTGAGCAGAGGCTTCCCCCCTTTCATTGACCGATTTCCACGCCGATGAAATGTTCGTTAGTAAATATTTTTTAACAGCGCGGGGATCCTTTCCAGGCTTCTGTTTTTGAGACACGATCTCTTTTTCCTCCATAAGGAGGACCAAAGCCGTTTTATCGATGATCGTTCCCCACCTTCTGCTGAGACGTCCCAATTCCCCCCACCTTCCGCCGAGTTCTCTGCCCCTTTTTTCCCGGAGTTTATTTTTTTCCACTCGCGGAATCCTAGTCGTATTCCCCCCGCTCCGTCCCCATGTTTTTTTCATTAATTTTTCCTTTTCCTTTTGGGCTTCCCATCTCTATATTTCTTCTACTTGTTTTGTGTTATTCTTTTTGACCCCAAACCTCGCTTAATCTTCATCCCCCATAAGACACCGGGCGCGGGCATCAGAATTTTTTATGGATGGCATTTCCTTCAGTTTTTTTTCCCTCACCTATCTTCCGGGTTCTCCACGTCTTTTCCTAATTGGATTCTAGCAGGAAGCTGAGCTCTCATTTTTTTTAAGAACCTCGGATCCCTGCTTTTTTTTTTTTTTGAACCTTGTTGGAAACCGAGATTCTTTGTATCCCCAGGAGACGTTTTCCTTGTCCACGCTCTGGATCGGCCCCCCTAACAACATCTCCCCCCTTTTAAGGAGGCCTCGAACGTCTATCGTTACCGTCCACCTTTCAGTCGGTCCTTTCATCTCCTCCCTAAAAAAATTGGGTCTGAACCTTCCCGTTTCCTTTCGATCGCTACCTTGAAAGCTTTCCTTCAGTTTGGACCTGACCGCTTGCCTTTTCAAATGATATTTGCAGACACTCCTTCGCGCTTTTATTTTCGGGGAAACAAGTTGCAGGAATTTGTTTCTAACTCCGAAGAAGGATTCAAATTTCTCCCCCCCTTCCCAACGTTATTAGTTTTTAAAGATCATATAGCTTTATTTTTCCCTTTCCCTTCGACCGATTCCGTCTCATCGGATTTGTTTGGGCAACAACCCCTTCCCTGTTGAATATCACACCTGAAGGCAGGAATCGGACGAAACCTTTATGTGGCCAACCTTTTCTCCTGAGGAATGAGCGTGAGGAGGAGCTGATAAACCCTCCGAAGACGATGACGATCCCCCTACGCCCTCTTCTTCTTTGACGAATCTTTCCGGTTGACATCGACGAAGAAAGCTTGTTGCCTCACTCGGTTCAGGGCCTACATTGGTCTCATTCTCCTCGGGGTGCCCTCCGCTTATGACTTTTAGGACCTTCCCTCCCCCCCCCCTCCAAACATGGCCCCAAACCGGATTAAAATGGTCGGCAGATCTTTTTAGCGCAGCAGCCCTCTTTCTCCCGGAAAGCCCTTTCCAAAGCAGTGTCTTTCCTGCGCTTATGGTTTTGTGGACCCCCCTCTTCCTGCCAGCCTCGTGGAGTTTTCATGGCTAATTTTTTCCACTCTCTCTTCCAAATGGAAATTCGGGTCTCTCACCTATTTGGACGCACTCTTCGCTACTTTTGGGCGCCTCCTGTTTCTTTATTCCGGTCTCTTTTACGTCTTTTGGGGGAGATCCGATGAGTGGCTGATCTCCTACTTTTTTCCACATCGCTTCCCACGCGGTCTAGCGGGCATGACTCATGTTGGAAGCGTCGCGGGGAGTCTTCTCCCCATACTTTCTATTGTGCACCCCCACTCGGGGCCCGGTAGGTACGACTTCGATACCCCCCCTTTCCAGGCCACCTGGTTCAATATAGAGGACTCTGTGCTGTGTTCCGTTGCCTGTTCCACTTTCTTCCCCGATTTTTCCCCCGGCCCTCATGGGCAGTCTATTAATTCTCTTCCCTTTTTGTTCCGGCCAGGCCTTTGTCTTTTTGGTGTCTTGTCATCGTCTTTCCTGTTATTTACTCATCATGTTGCTCCATGTCTTTTTTTTTCTCCATCTTGGCTTGGACGGGTTTTTCGTCTTAAACAACGATTTCCTGTCGGTTGGGCCTCTGTCTTGGGTATCCGGATTTAATAACACCCTGTTCCGTCCTTACATACCTTTTTCCTAGAAGGCCCTTTAAACTCTTGTCCCATTTTCTCCCAGATGGGTTTGCTCCTTTGTTTTTTTCCTCCTTCTCGTCAGCATCTTTTTTTTCCCCAGCCCCCTTCAGCTTCGCCCCATGGACCCCTCCTCTGACCCTTCTTTTTTTTTTTCCAAACACCGTTTTTGCCCTGGTTTTTTTCATTTTTTTTTGCCAGGTACTGCTCATTCCGCAGAGTTTCGATCTTTCCGCCGCTTGTTTCCGTTGGGTACTGTTATTGGATTTTCACTACCTGGTGGAAGGTGAACTTGTCTTTCTTGATGGGTCGTTTTTTCTTAGAGATCTTCTCCTCTTTTTTTTTTGTCGAGGATCAGTAAGACCACGACCGCCTTCACAGAGCGTTCCCCTTTTGTTGGTGAACCTAACTACCCCCCCCTCCCCACCTTCCCATTCACAGACTCCTCCTTTTTCCTCTGAACACCCCCCCATCGCGTTTCCTCTCTCCAGAATCCGACATCGATCCCGCGGGAGCATTTTCCAAAAATCAATTCACGGACCCGTTCCTTGCCATGTTCTGCTTTTTCCCCCTCCTGGACTGTTTCCCAAGAAAACCCTGAGGGGCTTAGAATTCTTTCCCCCCCCCCCCCCAAAAAATTTGAGAACACCCACGATATTTTAAGTCCTCCCTGGTGTCAAGTGATTTTTTTCTATATCTGATGGAAGCAGGCCGATCAAATTTTTCTTAAGCAGCCCAAAAACCAACCCAAAGTATTGCCTCCCCCGACCTCTCGTTTTGTTTTTAAGAGTTTTACGCCCTTTCCAAGCCCCTTTAGGCGATCCCCCAAACTCCACAAACGATGCTGAAGGCAGCTCCGATGACAAGGACCCCTTGCCCTCCCACCCAACTTCCAACCCCGAGGGCACTGAAGGCGACAGATTTGTAGACCATGATAAGTCTTCATTCAGGGAGAGGTCGGCCCTCCGGCGCTTCGGAAAGTTCCAGGCAACGTTACCGCCTTCTTTTCCCCAGGTGAGGGCCGCGATATACGTGAACTGTTTACCTCCGGTTTTTCATGAGTTTGAGCCTGATCGTACCTCCTGCCCCTGTTTTGCGGTACAAAGATCTTGGTCTAAGACTCACCGCTCTTTCCCCCTCCCTCAGGTCTTTTCCCGGTCATTGATCCCTCAGTGGACTCCCCAGCGTGATTGGAAGCAAAAACCGTAATCTCCTCCCATTTCTATCGTGGCCCTGCAAATCCGTCCGTAAAGAGACTTCCACTCCCTCACTCCAACCATCGCGCCTTTTACATGAGTGACAAAATTGTAGGCCCGAGAGAATTACCCCCTTTAAATGTGAGACTCCTCGAGTATAGGCCGCCCATAAACCCTATGCCCCTCTTCTTTCCCTTAGTGGTGTTCCCCCCAAAACCCCCCCCCCCCCCCGGAGTCCTGTATTGGTAAATAAGGGTCGCCACAGGATGTTTTTGCCGCTGCCCCATCTCTCCTTCCTGGTCCCTCTTCCTTTTGACTTATCCCCTTTTTTTACCCCTTTTTTTTTCTTCTTCTTTAGGGCCTTTTTACCAGTATAAGACGTGACCACCCAGGATCTGAGGCCCCCCTTCCCCCCCTGTCTTCCTGCACCTGATTTCTTTCCCCCCCCTGCTTGTTCACCTTCCGTAGATGTACCTCTCCTCTACCCCTGATGGAGTTCTTTTTTCCCCCCGTTAGTTGTCTCTGTACCATGACTTTCCCACATTTCCCTCTTCCCTCAAGCTTCCTCTTGACCTCGGGTTCCCAAGTTTAAATGTCACTCAAGTTTTCGTCCGCGTGCTGTCTTTGGGATCTTCGATTTTACACTGAACTGCGAGATCTCCATGTCTTATTTCGCGCCCTGATTCCAGGTCCGGACCCTATCTCCTTTTCCGCCCTGTTTTATGGCTCCCACGTATCCTTTCTTCTGTCGACCCCCCCTCCGCAATGGGTCCACTTTTTTCAGTCCTCCCCCGCGCCAGGAGTTGCGACCTATTTGCCCTTTGTGTCCAGCGAAGCGTTCAGTTCCGTGTCTGGTGGCTTTCCTTCAGTGTCATCACTTGTTGCCTTTATTTTTTGGACAGTGAAAGGGTGGAATGTTTTTGAGTTTATCGACTTCTCATTGACCCGCTTATGATGTTCATTATTTTTCCTAAATAGCGATACCCAGTTCGTTTCCATTTTCAAGGATTGTAGACCCTCTTCATCTCGTTCGACATCAAGGTCCCCCCAGCCAGTACGATTTTCCCACCCCCCCCCGATATTTTGGTTATAGGACCCCCCTAAGTCTTTCGACGAACATAATCCCCCCCTAAGCCGATTGAATAGACCGTGGTTTGTTTCCACTCTGGCCCTCAACTAAGACTTGGTCTTCTTTGCGATCCGGGGTCTTTGTTTGACTTCAGATAATATTCTGTTTGGGTACCCCTCCTTCTTTCCCCCTGCATAGTTTGTGGGTGTTGCTCTCTTTTCAAGCAAACATGATCATGTATTTCCTTTTTTTTTTTGACCCCCAACGATTCCCCTTCCACGGGTTTCTCTTCGGAACTCACTTTCTGATGGGAGTATCCCTCTCTTAGTTTTAAAACATATCCTCCGTGGGCAGCCCCGTCTCCCCCCTTCTTTCTTTCCTGGGAGTTAGATTAATTTTGTTTTTTTTTTCCCCACCAGATACGTGGATACCGAATCCGGTCTTTTCCCTGAACTATTTTCGTCCAACTATCTTTCCTTTTTTTCCCCACCTCCTCCCAGAGGAATGTCCTCGGTTTTCTA
>Ga0179591_1270853_pt1 | contig 10899 bp, 17 predicted proteins | sample CZOMad2_1_08_16f_FD_182891 | JGI IMG/M metagenome (GOLD analysis project Ga0179591, IMG submission 182891) | Vadose zone soil fungal communities from Angelo Coast Range Reserve, California, USA - CZOMad2_1_08_16fungal (PacBio error correction) | ecosystem: Environmental > Terrestrial > Soil >... | reverse complement strand
TTTTGTCGCTTCGGGGGTTTTTGGTGGTTCTGCTTGTTTCCCCCTTCTCCTGGTCGATGTCACCAGGTGGGTTGGAGAGAAGTTGGTTCCGTAGAAGAGCCTTTTTGCCCTGTCCATGTTCGTTTGATGGTTTACCAGGCATTAGTTGAACCTAGCTTTTTCCTCACTCTGCTGAATTCTTCCAGACCTCGGCGTCTGATTTGAAAAGGGCCCAGGAGGCAATTTAGATCTATCCTCAAAGTTTGTTTTTTTTTGATTTTAAATTTTGCCCTGTCCCTTTTTCTACGCTCGCCTGTTTTTGAGTGTCTTCGCGCTTTTCTGTCCTCACTTCGGACGAGTTTTTGCTGAATCATTTACGGAAAGCCTTTTTCCTTGAGCCAGATCCGGAAAAAAATTTTATCACAACCACCTTTCCCCAATCTTTTCCCACTCCTTTTTCCGTGGCCCTTCCCTTTCCCCCGTCAGCCTCCCCCCGTTTTTTATTTCTTTGGCCTGCAAGAACAGTCACCGGAAAGGCCACAAGGGTTCTGTTTTTCTACTCCCCCTGACCTTTTTTCCTTTGGTGTCCATAAAAAGTACGGCACCAGTCCTTGCCCACACTTCCGAACAAGACGTTTTTGTAATGGTCGAAGATGTTTATCACCACCGTCTCAAATCCCCCGGCACATGGTTCGGTTTGGTCCCCTCCCGGTTCGGTAAGCGTCCAATTTCCCCTTTCATGGGCCGGATTCAATCAAGCACCGAAGGTCCACCGTTCTTCCCCGGCTTTTCCTTTTCTTCGCAATTTTCGGGGCGTTTCTTTCACTTTTTTTTTTACCCCAGGCATGACCCGGCGTGTGCCCTTGATTTCGAAAGGTCCCCTCGTCCCGTCTTTTATTCTTTTCTATCCTTGTCAGTCTTACACCGAATGAACGTTTCTGTTGCTTCGGTTTTTTGAGCCCAGAAAAGGACCCGTTCCCAGTGGAGGCGGGCCTCCACTCTGTTTTCCTAAACATCGCCCTTTTTGTTGAACTCAGCAAAACCACCTCTTGTTTCCCATGCTCACTCTGCAGGCCTTTTTCTGATTATTTTTTTCCCGCCCGTTTGTTTTGGTCTTTAGTTAACGGCGTTCTCACCTTGTCCTCCTCCCCGAGCTTGTGCATCTGCTCATCCTCGGCTTCTTTCTTTCTCCTACCAACACCCGTGGTGGAGGTGGAATTGTTGTAAGTTCTTCTGGTCCGCTTCCCCTCCCCTTTGCTGGGTCTTTTCCACCTTGACCTGTTCCTGTTCTTTTATCCCACACCTCCAAGGTTTATTCCCTCTTCATCACCCTCATCAATTCCAAGGTCAATGGGCCTACGCAAGCGCTTAGCACCCAATTGTCCTTGTTGCGTCATACTCCAAGAATTCTGCCCCACATGTTTCTTTTTTCCGTCTTGCAAGTCCTCGAATACGCGGACGGACTCCCCCCCCATTCCCTTTTTGGCCGCTTATGCGACATCCGTCAGTCATCGCGGAGACAAACACCGGTCCATTTCCACTCCCCAATGATTTCCCTTTTCCCCTCGCATTTCAATTCATCCCTCCCATCCCTGCTTTTTTCTGTTTTCTCGGTTTTTTGTTGTTGGCGACCCTGCCTAGGATCACCCAGGATCTGCCGAGGGTCCGAGTTACCTTTATGAGACCACGGTGTTTGTGGTTGTGTGTTACGTTTTTTTTTCCTTGGCGTCCTGTCTGACCTTTTTTTCTGGTCCCTCGTCCGTTCCCCTTCGAACCGAGAAAGGACACCGCACCCTCTACGCTTTTCAATGTCTTCCCGGCTCCCCTTAAGTCTCTCGCGGGACGGCCCTTTCTCCTCCCAAGGACACGGCCCGATGAAGGCAACGGCCTCCCAGATAGTTTCTCCTTTTGTTTTTGAACCCAACCCCTCCTCTTCCCATGATCTCCCCTCGCTTGTCTGATACCATGTTGTCCTCTTTCCCCTCTTGGCCTTTCTGAATAATTCTTTGGGTTCTGCCCGCCTCGGCACTTATTGCAGGCGAGTGGGTGGAAACATTGCCTGGTTTTTCCCCCCTCCTCACCCCACCTTATTTTCCAGTATCATTGATGCGTGTTTTTCCGCACCCGCCCATTTCTTCTGTCTTGCAAGGCCCGAACCCTGCACTTTGACCACCCTTCCCCCTCCCCCCATGGCTTTTTCGGCCTAAAAGTTATACTTTTCACGGTGTTTTTCTCAACCAGCGAATTAACCTTATCCTCTCCCCTCAAGTTGTCCAAAGGGGGGGTTTTAGGGGTTATCATACCAACAAACTCTCTGACTGGCCCCTCTGATTTTGGGGTCCGTTGTCTTTTCCCCTTCTGCCCCTCACATCACCCCTCCCAGTCTTTGCCCGAGCGGCCTTTCTTTGAGCCCGGGGGCCACTCAGTCGTGCCGGGCTAGGCAACGACTCTTATTGCATTCGTCTCTCTAGTCTTTTCGTGTGTTTCAGCTTCCTTTCTCCCTTTTTCCTGGACAAGAATCAATGGCCAAGAAACCATAAACGAAATACTATACCCAGCCCTTCCGGTACAAGATTCTCTGTCTTCTCTCTCTCTCTTCTCCTTTCTTTTTTTTGTTTTTGGAGAGCGTCTTTCCCTCCACTTCGGGACCTCGTTTATATCCAGGGTATTTTTTGTTGTTGTTTTTTTTGTTCAATGGATCCCAAGGCAGCTTTTCTCCAAGCTGCCACTTTTCTTCCGACCTTTTCGTGAGACTTTCAGCATGGGTCATGGACATAAGTTTTGGCAATTGGTGTGCCTCCTTTTTTCTACTTTCTTTGTTTCCATTCCTTTTGGTCTTTGATTGTGTGAATGCCCCCCCCTTGACTACCAAACATCTGTGACGCCAATGGGGCAAAGTCCTTGGCGCTCGGCGCGGTCCCGTTGGGTTTTCTGCTTTGCATTTTCGGCTGTTTGGGTCTTAGCCTACCCCTCTCACAGGACTCAATTGGGTAGGACCTTTTTATTAAACAGACTTGTTTGGCTTGTCACCCCCCTTTTACGCTGTTCTGGATCTTCTCAACCATTCTATCCTCCGCTTCATGTTTATTACGGTGTAGGGTCGCGACTTGTAATCTTTTTTCGTTCATTTTCTTTCAGCCCAACGTCGCTTCCCTAGCCCCCCCCTTCGGTCAGTTCGTGTGGGGCCACCGATGTTTCCTTGTCTCCCCTTTTTCATTTTCTTTCCTGCTTCGCTCTTAGGGGTTGTCTTCTTTTTCAACGCATCATTTATAAAAGGCTTGGAACATTCTTTTCTGTCCATCTTTGCCTTCGTCTCTATGGGGCTTGTCAAAGGTCCTCCTCCAGATCTGTATTCTTTTTCGCTGGGATGGTGATAATAGCTATGAGATTTTGACCCAGTTCGCGCTTTTGGGCTTGTTTCTTTCCCTGGGCATCCTCCGTCCCTCAGTTTTCTGTCCCGTCTGTTTTTTCGTCCTTCCCAACCTCCGGAACCAGACTTCTTGGGTAAGCTTGAGCCCTCGCAGCTTTTTTGGTTCAGACCCTTTTGTTTAGACTCCCATCTGTTTACAACTTGTCCGTCTCTCGCATTTTTTTTTTGATCGTTTTGAAATTTCTGGGTTGATGGACAATAGACAGATACTTGGTTTTTAATCTTCCCTTTCCGTTGTCCTCCCTCTCTTCAAGAAGATTCCTTCGCCCTCTCTTCCGCTTTTTTGCAGTTTTTTTTTTCTTTCTCGTAGTTTCTTGGTCATTCCCGCGCTAAAAGGGAAAAAGTTAAGTGGATGAGAATGTCTGGCGTGCTAATCCCTAAACGTTTCCTAATTTTTGACGGCCCCTTCCTCCTCCCTGTAGAAGGTGGTGTTTGTTCATGTTCACTTTTCTGTTCTCTTCAGGCCTTTCCAACTGTTGTAATGAAGCGGGGAATTGAACCCTTCCCATATTCAGGTACAGAAAACGTCAGCCCCAAACCCCGGTCCTTTTTCCTTCTTTCTCTGAGTATCTCCCCTAAGGTTACTTGTTGTTTTTTACTTCCTTTCTTCTTCCGCTTCTTCTCTCGGGTGCATCTTTCCTACTGTGTCTTCTCCTTTTCCAACCCTGCTGCCCGCCTGGGAGAAAATAAGGGTGATGTCTGAAAAAACTGTCTCCCTGCGTGTCGTCCACCTGGCTGACCTACCCCCTTCTTTTTCTCTCTCCTGGATTTCCCCTTTGGCCTTGCGGGCCCTGCAGGCTCGGGTTCACGCGTGGTATTTTTCCTTCGATGCCCACTCCCCCGGTGATCAGTTAGGTCCTAAGTGATGCAAATCCTCCCAGCTGGCGCCTGTTTTGGGTTCTTTCCCTTCGTCCAACCCCAGGCACTCTCGGCCCGCGGTGTCCGTGGCTCCCTTTTCTCAGGATTTCAGAGCCCACCCCTAGAACAAGCAACGACAGGTGCGCCAGATTTTTTACTGGGTTTTTTGATTCCGGCCTCTGTTTCCATGGCGGCACAACAGTCGATTGGAATGTTGTTCCTTTCTCTCTGCACCTGTTTTTTCCTAGCCTTTTTCCCCTAGCTTTCCCATCTGTCTTTTTTTTTGACCCCTTTTTTTTTTTTTTTAGTGCCCCTTCTTCAACATGAAAAAGAATAGGTATTGTCTCTTGCCCCTCCTGTGTTTGCCCTCCCTCTTATTGTATTGAATTTCCCCCTTAGTGCCATCATTCCTTTTCCTTTTTCCCTTAAGCCACAAAAGCCAGACCTCCTGAGGGAGGTTTTGGAAATTTCCCCCAAACCCCCTTCTTTTCTATGCTTTTTCGATGGGTCTAGGATCTTCCACCCCTTCCCAATTATTTCCTTTGCTTGGTCATTTTTTCGTCATTTCTGTTTCCAGTAAGAGAGTGGAGCTCCCATATGTCTACTCCAAATATTATGTTCCTTTTAAATTTTTTAATCAAGCGAATTTCCCCCTCCCTCCTCCGTTTCTTCGATAAAGGTAATTTTGAGTCTCCTCTCTTTTTTGTCCTGTTGCTCTTTGAGCTGGAATTATTGTAAATCTCCTTTTGTCTCTTCCCTCTTGTCCTCTCCACCCTTCCCCCAAGTTTGGCTACTCCTGTTTTTTCTCTTCCCTTCTGGCTGCAGCGAGTTATTTCCTTTTTCCTTTGCCCCCCCCCAACTTTAGACAAACCTTTGAACCCAACAATATTTTAGGAACCAAGGAAAAAACTTAACCCCCCTCCTCCCCAAATTCCATTTTCTTTCAATGTCTCCGACCCACTCCCTTTCCCCCTTCCCAAATACTTTTCTCCTTTTTTTCCCTACCTCGTTCCCAGGGACTTCGCACACCCTGGCAATAAAAGAATCACCACTTCACTTCGAACTTTGCGCCTCTATGCTGTTCATTTTTTGGCATCAATGCGGTCGCCTACCAGTGCCTGCATTCTGCCGGTGCAAAAGAATAAAGTGAAGAATTGGCTTCCACTTCCGCTTCTCCTGGCTACAGCCGTTCCGTCTTTTTCTCCGCCAAATTCTGTAGTCCCTTGCCTCAACCCATTTTATGTTCTCTGGGTCTTTTCGAGGTGATGCTTAAGTTATAGTAAACGGCAAGGGACCATTCCGACCCCCCCCCCCCACCCCCCAACACCCCCCAACACCCACCCCCCCCCCTTTTTCTTTAACACCAAACCTGACAGTTAAAACCTCACCCTTCCTTTGGGAGCCCTGTTTGAGTCAACCGCATGCGCCCACCTTGTCCCTGCTTCTTTTTTCCCCTATTTACCTCCAAGGCGCCGCCGCAAAGGAAACTTCCCAGGACAATGATGCTGGGTCGCTGATCCCAGTTTTGCGAACCCTCTTACTCCCTTTTGGTGTCCAGGTCATTGTTCTCCTTTACCTGGAAGCTTTTTTGATGATTCCTCTCTCTTCTTTGGATGGGCCACCCGCCACTAAGCGCCTGGGAGGCTTCTACCGTTTCCGTTCTCCCTCACCAAGGCCCCTGTCTGGTTTGCCCGTTTTTCTGTGGTCGGCTCCTTCTGGTCTTGGTCAATTCCGGTGCTGGGCCCCCGTCTCACAACAAACTGGACTCTTATCATCTTCACCCCCTACATTTGATTCCCTCCCACATTGTCTGACGGTTTCTTCAATGATTTGTCCCCCCCCCCTCTTTTACATTCATAAGTTATTTGGATTAGAAACCGTTCAATAGTCAGACCCCACTTCTAATTCCCCCCTTCCAGTTCTTTATTTTCGCTGCCCAGCATTAAATCCGGTCGCCCCATAAACCAGTCACCATAGGCGGTCTGCCCCCAGCCAGCGACGGTCATCCCCCCGCCATCTCCCAACTCTTCAGCATGCGGAATCCTGTTCTCATCCCATCCCCTAAGTTCCCCCCCCCCAGTCTGCGCATGGGAACTTGGGGCGCCAAGGATTCTGATCTTCAAGCCCGTCTTCCTCTGGCGCCGTGCCCACCACTTTCTTTTTTTCTGCCTTTTCCTGAAGGTTACAGCGCCTCGTGCCACTTCTCCCTCTTTCCCCATTGCTTGAACGGAACGGAACACAAAAAGGAGTCATCAGAATGCCATATATGAGGCCCCGTCCCGGTTCTCACAAGAATACCTTCAGCCTATGGCTGGCGGAATTCTGGCCCACATAATCTTCCCCCGAACTTTTTTTCGTTTCCCTGCCCCCCCCGATGGTTTTTTTTTTTTTTTTTTTTTTCTTTTTTTTTTTTCTTTTCTTCTTTCTTTTTTTTTCTTTTTTTTTTTTTTTTTTTTTTTTTTTTTTTTTTTTTTTTTTTTTTTTTTTTAAAAGGCATTTAATGGGCCACACCCTCCACCAGCGTCTCGCGTTTCCCATTACTTGGCGTCATCGTTAAGGTTTCCCAACAGCCCTTTTACGCCCTCATTCCGGCCGGCGACTTGTGGTTTGAGCATGGACAACCAGTGGACAGGACTTTCCATCTTACCCCGCTCACCCCCACCAGGCTTAAGGACCTTACTCCGTTTTGTGGTGTCGCCCCCGCCCCTTTTCCGTTTGTTTTTTGGTTTGCGAGAAATAGGGCCAAGACTTTTTAACATCAACCTGGCCATGGTTTTTCCTTTTTATTTGAATCATTTCTCCCGTAGAGCTCCCACTTCCACGGCTTCAAGCACAGCCAAGTGAATTAAAAAGAGGGAAACTGCCTATTCTGTCCTCTCAACCATCTTTTCTTTTGGATCGCTTTCCAACTTCTTCCCCTCACTGACTCAACTTGCAGCTGCCCTCATCTCCCCCCGGCGTTTCACAACTAGAGTGGCCACCACTCTTTCCCAGGAAGCCGATTTTCTGAATTGTCCATTCTGTTCGCCTTTTCCCGTCAGGATCAAAATGAGAAGGTAGAATACCCCCACCACCCCGCAAAACTTCAACCTCCCGACATTGTTGGAAAGATTCCCCTCTTGCTTTCCTCCTCTCCTTTTTTCCCTCATACTCTTTGTTTTTTGGTTCAGCTTTTTTATCATGCTAACTATGATACTGGTTTCTAATTGTAGGTTGTTGCTTCTTGCTCTGTCCAGGGATTCTTCCCTGGCAACGTTTTCCTCAGAGTTCTTACCTCTCTGGGCGAATCGCCGAGGAGTCTGGAAATCACATTGTCACTATCCCCTCGGTGGTACTTTTCTTGTTTCTGGACAAGCTTGTAGGTTCCCTTCTTATCTTTTTTTTTTTTGTTGGGGTTTCAGATGGGACACAAAGTACCCCCTTTCCTTCTGTTTCTGCCTGTGGCCTTGGGTTCTCCTGCGTTTTGGCGTTCCGTTGGGGCTGTGCGCTGCGGTCTTTGTTCCTCTTCGTTATAGACCCCGTTATAAACTAAAGCTGCTTTATCTTTTTCCCACCCGGCCTTGATAGGGTTATTCCTTTGGCACCCCCACTTACCTTTTCTGTGGTCTCCTCCCTATTCGTCTGTTACGGTGCTCGATGTGATGATGTCCTTGTCCATTTCGTCCACGCTTTCCTTAGCAAACCCCCACCTCTCGGCTATTCCTATGGTCTCTTGATCTCTGCCACCTTGGAAGAAAGACGTCTAATACTATGTCTCTTAGGTAGGGTCTGTTCTTCCCCCCTTCGCCCGCAACTTCTTGCAAGTTTTGCCTTTCCTTTCTTTTCATTGAGGGTTTCCACAGTCAAAGCAGATTTGCGAGTGTCTTAGTTGTGCGCCTTGCTGGGCACAGATGCGCTTTATTCTCTGCGTGTTTTGGCTGTCCTTTCCGTCATTCCTTCTCTTAATCCTGCTTTTCGTGAAACGAGGGTTTTCTTCAACGTCCTTCCCTACTCCTTTGGGTTTTTACAGGCTTTAGGCCTCTGGCGTGCCGCGCGGGTGCCCATGAAGCGCTGCCTTGGGTGCCCCCCCCCTTGTTTCGCATTGGGGATGGAGTCGGTTCTAGGTAATGATGGGGTTACTTAAAAGATGATTTCCGATTGATGAATCCCTTGAGTCTTTGCCAGTCCGTTCAACTCTGAACGTGTCAGCACGCGGATGTTCCAAGAGAGTCCCGCTCGAGTTTTTTCTGATGTTTCTCCCGATTGATTTCTCCTTTAATGGTCACTGCACAATTTCACCTGCCAAAATTCAGTATCTTTCTCCTTAGCACCTGTCATCTTTTCCAACTCTAACTTCTTCCTTCTATGTTCTTATTTCCATTTTTGGCCCCTTCACCTCCCGCTTTTCGGAGGCAGAGGTTTTGGGGTGAGATTTCTGGTATCAAGTTGTGGCTCCAGGTCAGCTTTTCCTTTGGCCTCCCGTTCCCATCCTTTGGATGACACCACCTCCTCCCTTTTCTTCTGTGTCCTCTCCCAGTCTCCGGTTGAATAAGATGCACAGGAGCTAAGGGTGGTTGAATCCCTGTCACGAATCGGTCGAGTCTAATTTCAATTTTAGATGCTGTTTCCCCCATTGTTGTTTGTATTTTTTCCCCCAGGCTTCTTCCTTTTGGTACTTCTAAAAGTCCTTCGGTTAGATCTGAGGGGCTGTCCCAGGAGGCCCGGACATCCAACGGTGGACCCAGGAGGCTCTAGCAGTCCCCTTTCAAAGTGTTCTCATTCTTTTGCTCTATTGATAGCCTCCAAGCTGGCCTTTTCTTGAGGTCGTAAAAATAACGTTAAATTCGGGGCAAGGGTGCCCTTGATGGCCCCCCCTGGTTAGAGACCTTTACGATTCCATTTCCCCATCCGGCGTTTTTCCGCTTCCCTTTTCCCTGGGGGTCCGGCATGGAGCTCGGAAACAGGAGAGTTCGTCTTACCTTTCCCTGGGCGATGGGGGGTCAGTCTCTGTCTTTTTCCCATAGGATTGGCGTGTTTGCTGGCCGGTCCGATTTATTAACTTCACAACCGCATCTGTTGTCTGTGAGCCATTATTTAATGTTCCCGTCCTTCCTGTCCTTCCTCCTCAACTTCTTTTGATGAAGGTTCGAGGTCTTCCCGCCCCCAATCGGTACTGATGGACGTACGTGGTTTCTGGACTGAATAATGTTTTTGTATTTTTTTTTTTCGGTTGTCTTTTGATTGCGCTTCTCCGTTACAACATTTTTCTCTTGGTCGGTTTTTTGTTCCGAAGACTTTGTGTCGTAAGCCGGACTGGGAGAGGGTTTCTCCATTGGCATTGGATGAAGAAAAATATTATGAACTTTGGAAAATGTGTTCTAGTTTTTTAATCGACACCGGTCGTCGAGTGGAACCAGGGACAGTTGCCATTCTTTTCCCTACGTTGTTTTTGAGAGATAAATGTAATGAATTTTCTACAAGTTTCTCAGATCTCTACCCCCCTCTTTTTTCACTTCTTGCCCTTTTAACCGGCCATCCTGCAGTCTCTCCACTTCAAGTTAGTGATTACGGTGAACCAACTTTTTTCTCCACCCTTCAGTTTACCCCATTTTAGCGCCGTGGAACCTGGATAAACCGACTCTCCATTGAATTTCTTTTTTGACTTTCCCCTCCAGCTTCCGGGCCTCCAATAATGGTCGTGCTTTGGCTTACCCTTTTCACTTTTCTTATAACTCGGTGCTCCTTCTAAACCTCTAGCATCTAGTTCAAGGTTCCCAATGATTTATGTTCATTGTTTACTCAGGAGTAGCCACCGATCCAGCAACGGCCTTATTGGTGGCCCTATCCACCCCCCCCCCAAGGGATACTGTCCAACTAAAGTCGCACTCCAGTCGCTATCCCCTTTTTTTCTCTTTCCCTCAACATTCTGTAGCACCAATTTCCTTCAACCGTTCCTAAGACTCTCTTCCACGGCAAGTTGTTTAGTTTTGATTTATTTTCAGTGTATAAACCCTTACACCCTTCCCTTTTTCCTTCTTCTTTAATGACCATTAACCCCCCGAGCCCCTCTTTATTGTATTTCCTCCTCTCTGTCACCTCATGCTCCCACCCCTTCTGACGAATATCACCGAAGTTGACGTGAGAACCCTCATACCGGAACCTTCCCCTTACCCTTTGCTTTTCCTCCTTTTAGACTTTGGCCCCTGACCAGCCTTCGCCTGTGGGATCATCACTCTTTTGCTAGCATCGTGCATGATTGGCTCCTATGAACGTAAGATGGCACCGCCCCCCTTCTAATCCCTCAGCGTTTAATCCCCCTTTGGACGGGGAGATTACTCACCATTCCCTTCTTCTTGTGTTTCTTCTTGTTCTGTACTGAGCGGATTAGAGAAGTTGCCAGTTTCGGCACTTCCACCCCCTTTTTCTTTCCCTATCCCCCCACTCCACGTCATCTCCTTCCCACCTTTTCGCCATTTCTTTAAGGTTTTTTTTCCCATCCATAGGCCCCCCCTAGCTCGCCACGACAGGAGGAAGAAAGGAAAGGCCCAATTTCTTCCTTTCTTTTACTGGCGGCCAAGTACCCCTCCCCCCCTTTCCTCCGACGGCCCCGCGCATCCAGCGCACCTTTCCCCAGGCCAGTTTCGACGGGCCGG
>Ga0179591_1312376_pt1 | contig 10900 bp, 18 predicted proteins | sample CZOMad2_1_08_16f_FD_182891 | JGI IMG/M metagenome (GOLD analysis project Ga0179591, IMG submission 182891) | Vadose zone soil fungal communities from Angelo Coast Range Reserve, California, USA - CZOMad2_1_08_16fungal (PacBio error correction) | ecosystem: Environmental > Terrestrial > Soil >... | reverse complement strand
GATTTTTTGACTTTTCCCGTCTTCGGACTCATGTAATTCATTTTTTCCTCCCCTCCCCCCCTCCCCCCCTTCCACCTGTCTTCTCCCCTCTTTTTCATTTGTTCCCGCGCGGTCCCCTTTTATTGAGAACAGTTTTTCTGAGTTCCCTTCCCCAGATGTTGAGTGAATTTTTTTATCCTGCTTTTGGCTCTGGGGAAGGCACGTTTTTTTTTTTTAAGATGGACTAAACTGGGGATTTTCCTCCTTTTCCTTTTCCATCGTTACATTTTTTTTTTATTTCTCGTCCAACGTATCCCTTCGCGGTGGCTATTTCCCTCCCTGGCCTCTCCATTTACGCAAACTTTTCTCAGGTCTTCCCTCTCTCAATTTTTTTTTCCACCCCCATCGACACTGCGATTAGGAGCCCACCACTGTCTTTTGCATGGCCCTGCCCCCGAAAAAAGGGGACACGAGGTGCGTCAGCCTTTCTTCCCCCCCAGTTACCCACCCCTTCGCTTTTCCCCCCTTTTTTCTTGGTTCGTTCTTTTTTTGAGTCTGTTTCCCTGCTTTCCGCGCTTTTCCTTCTTTGCGGCCTTTGTCCATTTTCTTTATCTAAGGTGCCATTTTTTTCTCCGCCGAGCACCGCTTGACACTGCCCTCTCTTGATCTCCCTTTTTCTTGGTTCTTTTAACTTTTGTTAGTAGTGGGCCTTTTTGGGGCGGCGCACAAATCTTTTTTCCCCTGAATTTGAGGACCCTCTTGGTTTCTTTTTGAAACCAACTAACCTCTTAACAGACCCAGGCTTTGTTACGTACCGGTTTTTGACGGGAATTGGCCCCTTAGTTTCCCCTCCTGGGCAACCGGATGGAATACTCCCTCCCCGCCCGGCTTCCCTGCTGAGGTGGCCTTTCCCCATGGCTTTTTTTTTTTTTTTTCTTCCCAGTCAATGCCCTCCAGAACCCGCCGCATGGAATGCGGACAGCAGCTTAAGAAACTCAGGTCTTTCTCCCTTGCCACCAACTGACCCCCTTTCCACTATCTTTGACCCCCTCTTGATTCCCAAAAGCCCCCATTTTTCCCCCGTTTTTGGCCAGTCCCCCTGCCGGGTTCTTGGTTCCATACGCTCTCGTTGGACTGTGCTACCCGATGTGGACACTTTTCCCCAAAGGTCCACTTTTTCTTGGATTCCCCCAACCCAGTGACGGAAAATGGACAAAAAAAAAAAAATGACTTTGAATCTTTGAAACTAAAAACCCCCCCCCCCCCGTTCTCCCTCTTAATTGTCCCCGCCAAGCCGAAGGCGTCGTCACCCTTTCTGACTTCAGTTCAGGTTTTTTTTGACCGCGGGCACTGTTCACACCTGAAACCCCTTCAACATTTCTGCACACCTTACCCATGGACGCTTCCTTGACCAGAATTTGACACAGTCATTACCCTTCGGCAACCGCTTCCCTTCCGTTCCTTTGACTCAAGGTGCTTGGGAAACCCGTCCTCTTTAACGAATGCCCACATTCTCCTATCCCAGTCTTAATTCCCATCTTTTGACTTTTTTGGGGCCTTCTATGCCCTTTTTCCCCCCAAGCCCCCCTTGACGTAGGACCTGGGGCCGTTTCTTTTCATCTTTGAATTTTGGCTTTCCTCCACCCTTTTTGGTCAAGGTGCCCTCATCCCTGTTTGCATTCGCTAAAACGCCTCCCCGCCAAAGCTCCTCCCCCTATGTCCGCCCCCGTTTCCTTTACAAACACCCGGGGGTGTTGTCGCCCCCTTCTTCCCCCCTCGGACTCTTTTTTTGGGAAAGCCATTTCCACCCGCTTGCATGTCCTTTCCCCCCCCCCCCCCCCCCCCCCCCCCATGCCGAAACTCCTGTCAACCTTAGCCCTCCCTATTTATTGTTTGAACTTATGACAACCTTTTTTTTTTTTTATGTCCCCCCAGTTCCTTTGGAACTTTTTTTCTTTTTTATTCCCCCACACACTCAGCCGCCCCCACCGGATCCCTCCAGATTTCTCAGTGTTTTGTTCAACTTATACCCTTTTTATGATTTTAGTTCGCCCGTCGATTGCTTCCCTTAGGGAACCACTTTTTCCCGTTCCCCCAGAATAGAGTCCGTTTTTTTCATTTACTGGCGTTTTCCCCCTCCCCCCTTAGCTATCAGATCTTCCTTTAAACATTCCTTCACCAGAAACCTACAATCCTTAGTCTGCCGGACGAGGTGACCTTATCTTGTAACGGGTCCCCAGAGTCCCGTCCGACTACCCCACGACAAGGGCCCCGCCCATTTTTTTTTGTTAGTCCTCCCGGGGGCGCCGGGGGCGGCTTTAAGTTTAGTAGCCCTTTTTTAGGATTCATGTTTTCATATCCCCTAACTTCCGTCCACTGGATGGTTCCCGGGCCTAAATTATTCCCTTCCAGTCTCTCTTTCTGACGGTCCCCCTCCTTCCTGTCCCCGTGAGGGACCCCCGGTCCAGTGCAAAATTACCCCCTTTCCATCCATAAAATAACGTTCCCCCCCCTCTTATTGGCGTGCGCAGTCCCCCCCTCAATTGCCCACTTTTTCCGAGGCCGGACCCCCGCTATTCTTCCGGGTCCCAACCTTCCTTCCCGTATCAGTACTGATGATTTACCCCCCCCCCCTGTTTCTCCGTTTTTTCTATTTTCCTCTTTGACATACCACAACCAAGATTCCCTGCCATTTTTTTCGCCCCCCCCCAGATTTTTTCAAATCGCTCGGCCGATTCCCCTATCTTCCGTCCCATTTTCCACCCTCTCTTATATCCCTCTTATTCATTCGTTTGTGAGGGAGATTTCTTTCCCTTTTCCTTTTTTGGTAGTTCAGTTTGTGTAACTGGACCGTCTCTGTCTTGTTCTTCCTTGATTTGTACCCACTCAGACTTCTCTCCCGGTGGTTTTGTTAGTTAACGCCAGCTCCCCCTTTTGAAGCTTTCACATAATTTCGATCTGTGATTTTCTGCCTTCCCCCTCCCTTTTTATGTCCACCCCCGGGTTCTTCACGCGAAATTTTTTTTTCATGGTCCGCGAATAAAGCGCTTTTTTTTCCCCTTTCCAGTGCATTTCTTGATCTTTGCCTCCCCTTTTTTCTTTTTCTTTTCCGCACGTCAACGCTTAATGCCCGAACCTCTCCTCCCCCTTCCTTTTCAGTTTTGACTCAAACTTTGGTGTGGAATTCCCCGAATACCAGCTGGCTCCCGGAGGCCAAATCGCCGTTCCTCTCCTCTACCCGTTGCAGGTTTTGGTTTTTCTCATGCATTTTTCCCCCCCTTTTTCCAATCCGTCCGCGTTATCCGATCGTGCGGTCTTGGCCTTTATGTCCCTTGGGTTCATCCGGCAGGTCTTTTACTTTTTTTTTTTTCACCGCCCCCCCTCTTTCTTCCATGCCATAAGACCTGCGATGCTGCCGCGCGAATTGCAGTTGCCATTCTCCCTTTACTGGTTGAGCCCCGGAAATTGTTTCCGCATGCCCTGAATCTTTACTTATTTGACGAAACTGGGTATTGCGGGCAGTTTTTCATCTCTTTGGACCAGATTTTTCACGATCCAGCATAAACACGCTTCCACTTCCCCGTAAGCCCCCCCCCCCCTTTTGAAAATTTCTCTCTTTGACAATGAGCCGTATTGTCTATAAATTCGTTGCCTCTTCCCCCATGTGCCCCATTTCCGCTGGTGTCCCCCTGAGCGCAGTGTCTTCTTTTTCTTTGCCCCCTTGGGGTCAACCGAACCTTTTTTCTTTTTCTGGTTGGCTTTTAACCCGATTTTCTGTGGCGGTCTTCTGATTTTTTTTTTTTTCTTCCTTCTGGCCTCCGACTCTTCAAAACTCTGATTTTTTCTCCCTCCCCCAGGGAGCCCCTTCTTACCCTTATGGTCTCGCGTAAACGGTCGATGGGGTCCTGCCTTCTTTCCCATCTAGCCCTGCAAATGAGTCAAAGATTCGGTCCCCTGGTCCTCATCACTTTTTATGAATTTCTGTCGCGAGGTCCCCATTTGGCTTTTTTCTACCCTGCGTTGTGCACAAGGAGTTTTTGTCCTCTTTCTGTGGTCGACCTGTTTTGTCCCGTCCCCCCTGGTTCCCACCTGTACTGCTTACGTTCCTCGTTTTTTTTTCCCCCTTATTTCTCACAGCATTCATTTTCCTTTCTCTCCAGTAAAATCGGCTGCATGGTTTTTTTCTCCACTGGCCCCCCTTAATTTTTTTTTTCTTTTCCACCAGGATGTTTTTTGTTGGATTTTTTTTTTTTTATTGCTCCTTCCCTTTTTTTTCCCTTTTTTCATATTTCTTAGCCCCAGACTTTCTTCGCCCGACTCCCCCCGCAAAATCATGCCTTTTCCCACAGGCTCTTTTTTCATTGAGTTAGCTCAGAAGCGGGCTGTAACCCTGTTGCGTTTGAGAGACCTCAACCTTTCTTTTTCTTCTGGGTGCTTTTTTACTTCGTCTGTGATTGGTTTTTTTTTTCTGGCTCCCTGTTCATTGTGCAGGGGGCCCTGTTCCGCGTCTTTTTAGGATCTCGCCTTGTCCTTTTACTGGTCCCATTCGCCGTCAGTCACTTGTAGCAACAGGCCTTGCCTTCCGAGTTAGGTTTTAGCCTATACCATCTCACCAAGGGTTATCCCTTTTTTTTTCCCCCCCCTTCTCCCATAGACGTTTACCCTGCGCTCAGGCATGCTCGCGAGCCGCCGTTCCTTACTATGAGTATTCGTCCATCCCACGTTTTTTTTCCCACGTAGTTCCCGCCGACCCGTGACCAAACGTGCAACCCTCCCAACTTCTTACTTTACAACGTTTTTGGGCAGCCCAACTCCCTTTTTTCCTTGCTAGTTTTGCCGTGGGGTGGTTGCGTGCCTCTGCTTCTTCCCCCCGCTTTTTGTGACACAGGTTTTGTCGTCCCCTCTTTCCTGAAGTGGTTGTAACGGCCCAGGGCTGTCCTTTTCGGAGATTGCTGGAAAACCCTCTTCCTTCCCCCTATGTTTGCGCGATTTGTTGTTTCCCGCGACCGTTTTTTTTTTTTCTCTAGATTTTCAATCCTTTTGTAAAAGCGTCCCGAACCACAAGCGAAATCTTTCTATTTCACCCCTACTCACACTTGTTTTTAGCCCTCCGTTTTTTTTCCACATTGAATAAGCACGGGACTTTTGGATCGCCGCCCCCCCCTTTTTCCCTTATTTTAGCGTTAGAACCTGTTTTCTTTTTATTTCCTTAAAGTAAGTTAGAATGGTCGCAAACTGGCATCACCTTTCTTCACAGGGAAAGTGACCCCCTTCTTCTTTCACTTGTGTTTTTTGGTCCTAAGATTCGGAGGTGGGTTTCTTTACCTACTTAAGTTGTTGTTTTTTCTTTTTTGAGCTCTATGCGCACCCCCCCTTCCAATGACCGCTTTCTTCTTGCTTGGCCCATCTGTGGTTTTCGGTGGGAGACGATTGCCCCTCCGCCCCTGCATTTTTTGAATTCATTGCTCCCGGTCCAAAAGGTCCCCTCTCGGTCCTCGGGCCCGTGGATCGGCTTGAAACCATTTACCTCGATCCCATCCCTTCGGCAGAACCGTCCCTGTCCCTCCTTCGTTTGCCCTTCCCTTGCGTTTTAGGACATTTTTACTCCCTTTTTTTTGGGATCCTGAACCACGTTGTGTGGGATTTTGTTCCTCCCCCCCCGGGGATAACGACTTTTCGGAGTTTTGTTTATTTGGCACTAGCCGGCCACCCAGATCTGGCTCCCCCTTTACTTTTTACGAGAGTGGAACCTTCTGTTGTTGCCCAAAGGTCCACCCCTCTACTCAAGGAGTGATTGCTGCACTTTTTTAACCCCCCACCCATTCCCTGTTCGAGTCAAATTGGGTTCCCGGGGGGGACTTCCCCTTCTTGCAGATTCTTACATTTTTTGAAAGTGCCCGGGGAAAACGGGCCCCGCTTCTTCCCCCCCCCCCCTTTTCGGCCCAAAAGTTTTTCTTCCTTTTTTTGCTTGGCTGCGTTTTTTGGCACTTTTGCTTTTTTGTCTTCCGGGAAGTTTTTTTCTGTTTTTTTTCACTTGCGCGGAGTTTTTTTTGACGAACGCCTCACCTTCTTTCCACACGTTCTATTAGACGGTGCCCCCCCCTTTCCCCCCCTTGATGCACTGTGGTTGTTTCTCCCCCCAGTAATCTGACCCTTTCATTTCTTTCCGGTGACCCCGTTGACCCTTCGTTTTATTGGTCCGATCAGGTAAACCCCCCCCCTCCCCATTTTTTTTTTTCCTTCTTTTTTGCCGAACCGTGCTGTTACGGCGATCCCAAGTTTGCAGAAGCCCCCTTCTTCGCCCATTCTCCCTTTCAGTCCTTTCCCAGTCTTTGTAAATCTCCCTTGCTTGAGGTTGGAGCCAGTACCCTTTTTCCCCTCCGCCTTCCGTAGTTAAAAACAGCAGCCCAAGGAAACCTCAGTGACTGGGTTTTGTTCCCCAAGCCCCAAATGCCCATTTTTCAGCTATGCTTGGAGCTTAACCCCTTGGCCTTGCACAGGCCCCCAAAGCCTACGTGAAGTTTTTTTCCACTTTTAGGGTTTGTTGGCTGAACTCTCGGTGCTTGGACTTCACTTGCTACTTTTTTCCTTTCCATTTTTTACTCCATCAACCACTCGTGCGGCTCCACCACTATTTGGCGAAAATTTCACCCTTGTTTGACACCACACACCCCCCCACAAAAAAAACCAACACAAACACTTAAGGTTATTGGTGCCTCCTTTACAAACACCCGCGAATTCTGTCCTCCCTCCAACCCCCAACTTCACAATGAAGGTCGAGCTGCCTGAGTGTCTTTGACGTACCCCCTTTCTTTGACCGACACGGACACAAAAACCACTCCCACCCTTGGCCAAACTTTCTTCCCCCGTTTGCCACCCCCTTTTCACAGATTATTGAGGCACTGTACACACCTACCTCAATTTCCCCAGATCCCCATTAACAGGTTTCCTGTGTTTCTCAATCTGATACCTACTTCCCCCACCTCATGGGGTTTCTAGTAAGTAAAACCCCAGGTGTGTCTTACCCTTTCCCCTTTTTGCAATGGTTATTGTTTTCCCTTCTTCTCGCTTCTCGCCCAACTATTTAGGGGGCCACCGGTTTTTTTTCCCTCATTTTAAGTGTAGTGGTTTTTCCACTAAAAAATCACGAAGGCATCTTGACCCCGACCTCCTTTTCAAATTCGCTCCAACCCGATTGCTTTCCCATCTCCAACCAAAGTGGTGTTGAGGGTTTGCCTGGGTACTCGCCCCCCCTGTTTTTTCTTTTTTTTTTCCCGTCCCAGTCTTTTGACAACCTTTTTTGTCTGGTTCCTGCGAAATTCCTGTCGAACTTTTTTTGACCCAAGTGTTCTCTTCCCTTTTTATCGGTGAACCCCCCATCTGTGTTTTTCCGGTGAGTAGTTTACCCCTCCCTCCTGTGGCTGCCCCCGAGCTTTCGTGACCTCTTCAACCACTACGCCTTAGGCCCCCCAAGACCTTACCGCTTATTTATTTAGAGGGATTGAACTTCGTTTTTTTCCGCTTCCTCTTGATCCTGGAAATGATTTCTTGAGAGCCAACCTTCTCTCCTTTGCCTTCGGGACCCAATCCGCGGCTCCCCTCTCCCCCTTAGGTTGGCTTTTGCTGGCCCCCCGTTTTTTGATTTCTGCCCCTTTCTGGGTGGCGCTGGGACCATTACTGTCCCATTTCAACACCATTAAGCCACTTCCCTCCCTTCGTCTCCGGGATGCGGCCGCCCTGCACTCTGAAATGGTCTTTTCCCTAAATAAATAACCCAACTTCGACTTTCCGAAACAATTAATTTTTGTTAGTCGGGGTCCCCCCTCTTTGTTTATCCTCTTTTCTTTTTTCCGTTCTTTCCCTGTGCCTTCGGGATTTTTTTGTCGCCCCCCAACTCATGTTTCTTCAATGCTGGCGGAGGTTCTTTCGATCCATTCTCTCCTCTAGGGACTCGCCCCAGAGTAAAACCCTGTCCCCCTTCCCCACCCCTTCCGATTTCATCTCAGCGCTTCCTCCCTCTATTTCCTCACCCCCAGGTTAATTTCCCCAAAGTTTAGCCGGCCCTCCCATATTCTTCCTGTTGCCACGTCCAGGTATTTTCCCCTGATTTTCCTCCCCCCTTCCCGACCACGTTCGGTGTTTTTCCTCTACTCAAACAAAACGACTATATCTTTTTTTTTTAGTTCAAAAGCCACGATTCTTCCGCCTTTAATCGATCAACCTCTCGCCTGGAATTTCCCCTTTTCACGCCTATTCCTACTAACTTGTGTTGTTTTGTTTTTTTTAGCTTCTCTTTCCCCAGTTTAGGGGGAAAGTCGCTTTTTTGAAATCGTCTTCGGTTTAGGACCTTTTTGGTCCAAGTCTCTCGTGGTTTGGTTTGGGACGCTTTTTCTTGGCCCCCCCGAATTTTTTTTTGGCTCATCATCCTGTTTTTCCCAGATCTGCCACCGCTGTCTGTCCCCTTATTTTCGGATGTTTCCCTGGGCGAAACCCCAACTTTCTTGGACCCTTTCTTTACCTTTTGCAGGATTGTCATTGCTCTTTGGCTCGGCATCTCCAAGGGTACAAGAATGATTCCTCCTTCTTTACCCCCGTCACTGGAAAGCCCGCTTTTTCTTTTCGCACCGAAATCCCTCCCCCGGGGGTTCTGGGGCTTAATTCACGACCTTTTTAGTAAAATTCCGTACAACGACGGAACCCCTCCCACACCCTCCGGGCCCCGTCATTGTCTTTGTTCTCCCTTTCGATTCAGTACACTCCGTTTTTTTCAACTTTTGGGTTGAGGCATCCCCGCTCGATATGGGCGTTCTGACAAGTCTTTTTTTTTTTTTTGTCCTTTTTTCCGGAGCTCCTGAGTCAACCTGTCTCATTCCTAACCCCCTGACGCTGCGGCTGGCGCGCTGATTTTCCGAATTTTGCAGCAATTGCTCGTCCACTATTTTCTGACTTAAACTTTTGTCCCCCCTGACCTTTTTTTTTTTTTGACTTCCCCCCGAGAAGTCTTCTGTCTTCATTTCTTTGATCTTAGTTGTCCAGGGTTTTTTCAATTCGGGTTTGCCAGAGTAGGCCAAACCCCCCCCCTTTCCCCCTTTTTTCGAGGAAGCCGGTATCCCTCTTTTCTCGCCCTCTCCTTTCTTTCAGTTCCCCTCCCCCCTTGCCTGTCCAAAGCTGTCCTACTCACTTGACGTAGGTGGTTGTTTCCCCCCACACCCCCTTTGGGTAACCCTTCACTTTCCTTTGTCCCTCTTTTTGGACCCGTTTTCTCGATACTCTCTTTTGCTTTTCTGATTTTTTCTTTTTTCCTTTTTCCCCAGGTCCCTTCCCCTCCAAAAGATGTGATTTCTCAGGGGATGGGTTCTTTTTTTCCTTTTTCCTCTTTTTTTTTTTTTTTTTTTTTTTTTTTTTTTTTTTCTTTTCCTTTTTTTTTTTTTTTTTTCTTTTTCTTTTTTTTTCTTTTTTTTTTTTTTTTTTTTTTTTCTTTTTTTTTTTCCCTAGTGGGTTGTCCGACCCCCGCTTCGTTTGTCTCCACCCCTTTTACGAGGATTGACCTTGCCACTCCGCCTACGTAGCAAAAGCTTTCGGTCCCACCCCCCTGATGACTTCCAGGTCTCGTTTTCTCACTTTTTTTGACGAGTCTTAAGAGTTGTTCCTCGTACGCCTGGCGGCCCCCTGGGTAGTTGCACCCCACCCTTAGGTGGCTTCCGGTTTTTGGTTTTCTCCCTGGTCCACACCTTTTGCCCAATCTCTTCCCGGAAGCGTGGTTTCCCATTGGTTCCTCCGGACCTGTCTCCTTGGTTTTTACATATCCCCCCCACTGCCTAATCATTTTCCCCCCCCTTTGTTATTTTCCAACTTTTTTTGCGGTGGAGCGCGGCTTTTGCTTCGGTCCTCCATTGCCTCCGCGAGTCTCTGTCTTTCCAGATTTCCCAAAAATCATGTCCCCCTTTCCCCCCCCACGGTTTCCTTTTCTTCAGGTTATGTATAGTAGCTGGAAGACACAGCGACCTCTCACATTGAGTTAATTAAAAGTTTTGAGTTTTTTTTTCTCCCGGTCCATGCGTAGTTGGGGCCTGCACAAGCAGAGGCAGTACACCCCCCTCCTTCCGCCGGTATCTAGAAGCCCCGGTTTTTTTTCTTTCTTTGAATTAGTTCCAATTTCCGTCGTCCGTCGTCAACCTTCGTCTAGTTTCTTTTAGAATCTCCCACCTTGTGCAGTTTGCCGCCGCCCAGGGGCCTTATCTTAGAATCTTCTCACCCCGTTTGAAGGTCTGTTTGCTCCCCCCTCCGAACGAGTCCTTTCCCATTCTGGCACCGGGTGTCCGGCCAAGAAGCGCCCTTCAGCCCCCCCAAGATGCTTTCCAGTTCCCTCAGTGACGACCTTCAAATACCTCCCCCCTCCCCCCCCTCAGGAATAGGATTTTTTTGTTCCGTTGTTGGTCCATGTGTGAGCCATTATTGCCTGAACGTTTCTTTTTTAATGGAATCTTTTTCCAGCTGCCCTAGTTTTGCCTGAGTGGCCTCTCGCGGCAGGCGTCTCTCGATGCTTCTTGTCCCTTTCTCCCCCTTACAAGATCTTATTCGTTCTCCCCTGCGACCCTCTTTTTTCTCCCCGGGAAAGCTCTACCTTCCTTTCTAACATCCTCGCTGTCCCCGTCACAAGGCCCCGTTTTTTTTTTTACTCTTCTTGACAGCAATTTCCCATTGCCCCTCCCTTACCCGAAAACTGCCCAGAGGGTCGTCCTCATCGTGACAAGTCAGCACCCAGCTTTCCCCCCCTCCCCCGATCTTTTTTTTTCGCCTTTGCTTTTCGCCTTGAATCCTAAATGCGCAACTCCCCTCCCTTATCCCCCCGGGTTACTGGCAACCACGACCGCTGTTCCCACCCTGCCTGCGGAGGGATTTTTTTTTTCTTCTCCGACTT
>Ga0179591_1255091_pt1 | contig 10902 bp, 15 predicted proteins | sample CZOMad2_1_08_16f_FD_182891 | JGI IMG/M metagenome (GOLD analysis project Ga0179591, IMG submission 182891) | Vadose zone soil fungal communities from Angelo Coast Range Reserve, California, USA - CZOMad2_1_08_16fungal (PacBio error correction) | ecosystem: Environmental > Terrestrial > Soil >... | reverse complement strand
CTTACATTATTTTCCCCCCGGTTTTTTCCCTGTTTCAATTTCCGGGGCTTTGTGCGGGTTGTTTTCTTCTTTCTTGTGTCTGACGAGAATTTTCCCTCTTCAGTTTGGTATGCCGTTTTCTTATCTAAGGGCGTTCCCATTTTCTTTTTCCCGATTCCCTCTTGTCCCTCTTGTCCTCCCGCCCCCAACCCCCCCATGTTGATCAAAGAAAATTAGTCCAATATCCCCTCAAAGGACAGACCTACTTTTGCCAACAGTTTTTTTTCGATCCCCCTAGTTTTAAAGTGCCCTACTAAATACTTCCTCTCCTTCACCCACCACGTGACCCACTCCATTCCCCTTCAGTCCTTCAACCTTATTACTACCACGGAGTTGGGACCCCCTTATCCTTTGATTGAGGGAAACCAAGGGCCTTTCCCTACTTGTTCCTTTTTCCTCTCCAGCTAATATTAAGAAATTCCCCCCTCTGTTGTACCTGAGATCCACTCCTTTTACCATGTGTGTTAGATGGTTTGAGTTTCTTTGTTAAGACATTTGGCTTCGTCCCATATTCTTCTGTCCGTTTTTTTTTTTTTTGTTCTTCTGGGTTCCCCTTTTTTTCCCCCATTTTTCCTTTTCAATTTAATTATATTTTTTCAATTTAAAAACCGGCGTTAGTTGAAATTTCCTCGAGTGCCGTCGCTTTTTTTCACCCCCTCTTTCTGGGTACGCATGTTTGTTCCATTTGATTCCTTTCTTGGCAATTGGTTCTGAGCCATCATCTTTGTTCTTGGCCTCACCGCCACTACTCGTTCCCTCACGTTCACCCCCCGTGTTTTGTGGCAACGAACACAAACTTTGGTGTTGAATCACTTGTTTTTTTACGTTTCCCTTTGTTCGGACCCACTTCCCAACCTAATTTCTATTTGTCTGCCTCTCTTTTCCCCCGACCATAGGGTTTTCAATCGCCCCCGAAATATTTTAATTCGTCAAAATTGTTGTTTCATGTGCCTTTTCAACCCACCCCTACTTCCTTAAATTACTTTACACTCCCTTCGCACCTTTTTCTTCGTTCACCCCCCCAACAAGCCGTGGTTTTCGAGTTCCCCAAATTTTCACATAAGATCTGCGAACTGAGTTGAGAAGGGAGAGTGTTTCCCCCCCCTTCCATAATTTCTTTAATCAAGGTAGTCCCCCCCCTACTTTTTTTACCAACAGGTTAATTCTCCCACAGTTTTGCCCCATTTGGATCGCAGTTATTGGAACGTAACGCCCGTCCGACAAACTCCCCCCCCTTTTTCTTTTTGACAACACCAATCTTTTGACGGACCCTCCCCTTTGGCCCCAACCACCGCCTCCCCATATTTCCCATTAACATCGAAAAACCCCTTAATTGTTGATTAAAAACCCTCTCCCACCGTCCCCGGTTTTCCCAGTTCGTGAGTTGTTTTTCTTTGTTTTCCCCTCCTCCCTTCGCCTGTTTTTTTTTTCTTTCTTTTCTATCCCGGCGTTCCTGTTTTAAGTGGTAACCCCGCCCAAAGATTACTTGGGTAATAATTACCACCCGTACCTTTCACTCCTTCCACCACGGAGCCCCAGGCCCCACCAATTCCTTGATAGAATATTGGTGGTGAGGTTGGCCAAGTTTCTATTTCCCCCCCAGTCCTCTGTACATTTCTTTTCCTTTCCCCCCCACTCTTGTGTTCCATTGGTTAGGTTGTTACGTCAACCCTTTTTTTGAGTCTACGATTACACACTTGCTTACATCTCCCAAATACCCCCCCATTACCCATCTCCATTCATTTGGCTTTCTGGTTCTTTACCCCCTTTTTTCCATTGGTACAGTCCCAAAGACAACCCTTCACGGGGGCTTCCCCCATCTCTTCTTCATTCTTGCCCCTGACACTTCCCTTCTCCAAATTAAAACCAGTAATTCCCCCCAGTCGTTTCCTTTCCCCCAACGGTCGTTCGAAACGGACTTGAGTGTGGGTGATAATAACTTGTTCAACATGTTGTACCCCATCTTGGGTCATCCCTCCTGTCTTTATTCCCCCCCCCCCCCCCCCAATTAACTCCTTCATCTTTTTCCCCTTCTTCTTTGATTACCCCACCCCCAGTTTTCGTACTTTTTTTTTTCTAATTTTCTCGTTTTTGGGATCTTGGGAAATTCCAACCCCCAGTCTTGATTTCTACCCCTCCACCAATTAATTTCTTTTTTTCACCATCGTGGGATTCTCAAGTTTTTTGTCCCTTTTTGAGCTATTGCAGAAGGAAAATTGGATTTTTAAAAAGGGGTTTTTTTTCCCTTCGTCTATTGCACTCAACTTCGTCCCGGTGTTTCCCCTCCCTCTCACACTTCACCTCCGATGGCTGGGATTGTCCCTCTATGCCCGGATGGGGACTCAGACCGTTTTCCTTGACTGCAGTGGTCCTCTTTGATCTTTTTCATCTTTTTTTTTAAATGTTATAGTTCTTTTTTCACCATTTTTAAATTCTCTCTTTTCCTTGCTCCGCTGTTTTTTGTTTTGTTCGTTTTTTCTAGTTTTAAGGAAATATTTTTAAAAGATGGTTCACCTCCGGTAACCTTCCCCAGAAAACCCCTGCTTTCAAGTTTTGGCTCCCCCCATTTTTCGGTGAGCCTTTCCAAACCTCCTACCCACCTTCTGTATTATTTTTTTCCAACTAGGTCGAATTTGTGTTCAAACCCCCCCCCTTTGCGACTTCCCCCTTCCCCACATTTAAAATTCCTGCTTTCTTCCCACGTTTTTTTTTCATAAGCTAACAAAGGTCCCCCCCAATTGGTTTTTTTCACCAGACCCGACCTTTAAAAAATCCCGTCTTTGTTTACCCGAAGCGATGGGCATTTGGATTTCCCCCCCCCCTCCCCCCCCCTCGTTTTGTCTACGTTTTGAAGACATTTTTAACGGACAGTTTTAGTTTTTTTACATGTGAGTCAGTACCCCCCCCAATCAAGTCCGTGTGAACGCTGAATTCAATTCCCCCCTTTTTTTCCCTTCAACCAATTGACTGGGTATGGACCCCCCCCACCCTTTTTTTTTTTTCCTTGCCATGGGTGAACGACGGTCCCCCCCCCAAACCAAACGGCAGTCGTTCTCCAAACCCTTCCTGACATGGGGTGACCCTTTGTTTTCCCTTTCCCCCCTTTTCATTCGACTGTCTTGCTCTGGTTTTTTTTGATAGCAGTTAAGAAGAGATTTTTTTTTTTGTCCCCGCTTTCTTTGTTCTGTTTCGCTGTGATATCACACCAATTTACCCCCCCAACTACCTACTTCTCTCCTGGACCATCAACCCCCCCTCAGCACCTGAACTTTCTTATTTTATTTTAGAGTGCCTTTGTGCATTTTCGTTCCTTCAGGTCTCGCTTTTATCTGGTACCCCCTAATTTCCCGCCTCCAATTTTTCCTTTTTTGGTAATCCCACCTCCGGTGTCGAAATTCTTTCAAACAGGATACCCTCCCCCCCTCACACCAGGCCGAATATGTCCTGGACTTCCCCCTTAATTTTTTGAAGTTCCCAGGATCCTTTCCCTCGTAATTTTAATTTTTACTTCTTCATTACTTTTAAAGGGGACCCTAAACCGGGACCCGAATTCTTGCCGTTGATCAGTTCCACCCCCACTCCCCCCCCCCCCTGCGATCGCTTGTCCCCACAAAAAGCCAAAACTTATCTGGGAAACGTTTGCAGTTGCTGAGTCCAATACCTTCCCATTTTCCCAAAAATCCTTTTTTTTAGTATGACTAAACCCCTGGGTGTCCGTTTTTGAAATTACATTGAGAGATTGTTGACACCCCCCTTCTCACCGGATATCCGACCTTTTTACTCCCTGACTTTTGTATAGTATGGATATTTTTCGACTTGTCCCGAGATCTGTTAACTTGGCAGATCCACCCACTTGTTTTTGTTGTTAAATTTCCTTTTTGGCCCCCCCTCTACCTACTTTTGGGATTTTTTACCAGAAAAAATTCAGGTTGTATGGTTCCTCCCTTCTCCTGCTCTCACCCCCTTTTTTTGTTCGCACCCGGCGATTTCTTTTTTATTCCTTTTTGCCACTATGAAAGACCCCAAACCCAGTCAACCCTTTTGAGTTACATTGAGTTACCGACCCCCGGTTATTCCACCTTTAATTTAACCTCGGTTTAAAAGTTTTTAATTTGTTTCCTTTTGCACTCTTTTGTTTTCTCTTTACGGAATACTATTTTCCGTGGTTGATGGCTTATTTCTTTTCACCCCTATGTACCCCCCCCCCCCTTCCTCGATTCCCCCACCAACGATAACCCCCCTTCCGTTTCTTTCCACCCTTTTTAAAAGTAGGGGCCCCCTGTCCCCGTTTTTATTCCCGCTTTTTTGAAACACTCTTTGTTTTTGTTTCAGTTTTTCGCTTTCGTTTTTTTGCCCCCACGCATTTATTTTCGTTTGTGACTTGTGTAACACCTGGCTGCCCCAACGGAGTTTTAAGGTTCCTTTTCCATGACTCCCAAATGGTTCCTCTGGCTGTTAGGAAACTATTGCTTTTTAATTTTTTTTTTGTGGTTGATTTACCTTCCACAATATAAATTACCCCCTGTAGTCCCCCCTTCCCCGCTGTCATCCTTTTTGCACTCCCCCTTAAAGTCCCATTATGGGGCCCGCTTCTACCACGGACCTCGTTCCAAAACCCCAACACTCTGGGCACCAAAGCATCCCACCCGCTTCCCCCCCCCAAAAATTTTTTTCTGATTTTGGTTTCTTTTATAAATAAAGGAGATTCAACCCCCTCCCCCTTCGTCTGGTAGGCCGGAACTTACCCTTCTGGTGCCCAAGTCCTCCTCTCCTTCTCATCTTCCCCATGATAGGGCGTTTACCCAGAGGGGATTGACACCCAATTATTGTAATGCGCTACAGTACGTACTTTTTTGAACCCCCCCTTTTTGGGTGAAAATGAACTGAAGTGGGGCTTATTTTTTCCCCTTTTGTGACCAACCCCCTATGGTTTGTTCTTTTTTTGGGTGATTTGGCCGGTTGAGGTTGGTTCTGGTCTTTAATGATGAATATTTTTTCACTTACTTTGACTTAGAGCAAACATGGGTTTGACGAATAGTGGAAGACTGCGACCCCTATTGTGGTGGTCCCCAAACAACCCTTCTTTTCCCTTTTGACGACAGGATCGGCGTTGCAGTAGATTTCACCCCCACCCCCTTGAAAAGTCTTCTGCTCCTTTTGTCTGAATCCCCTTCCATGTAGTCTACCCCCCCGACCCCCCCCCCCGTAATTTCCCCCTGGTTTTCCCTTTGCCTCTTAATTGCTACCCAATTGTGCTGACAATGGGGTTAACCCCCCCCCTTGGGTCTTTGACTTTATTTTCTGCTCCCTTGCCGTTCTAGCAGAGAAAAGTTCCTGTTTCGTTCCCCGTTCCCCAGAACAATTGTTTTCTGTTGCCCCCCCCCTTTTGCTGGCAACACGTTGTCGACCTCCTTTTTTTCTCACGCCTTTTTCTGTTGCAACTCTTTCATCGCCTTTCGCGTCAAGATTAGACCAACTCGCTTTCTCAAGTAACTTCCAAATTAGATTTTTTTTTTGGTGTCGTGGTAAGGGGTTTGCGTTAGTTTTTTTCATTTTAAACCATGTTCTGTTCCCTAGGTGCCCCTTTTCGTTTTTTTTACCCCCAACCCCCGTTATTATAACCAACTCCCCCTTTTCGCCCTTTTCTCCGTGGTTAACTGGTTTTGAGGAGTGGACCAATTTGTGTAATTTTAATTTGCCCCCCCCCCCCCTTTCCCCTCAATCTTTTGCCCACCCGGTTGGCTGAACTTTTTTTTTGATGTTTCACTTCTATTATAAATCGAATTCAAATCCCCTGTCTATGGAATGTATTTCAATCGTTTTTCTTTTCCATGTTCACCAAACTACAACTTTCTCTTAACCTTCCCCTAACCCTTCTCACCCTTTTCGTTCTCCTTCCAAATGCTTCGTCTTTTGAGACTCCCTTTTTACTTAAGTTGCGTCTCTAAGATGTCAAACTTTTTAGTGAATCAGGCATTGATTTCTGGGATTGTTGGAGCCCCCCCCCTTTTCTCGGGCTGTGTGCGGATATCCCGGTCCCAAACAAAGCTTCCTTAGGCCCCCGGGAGATTTCACCCCCACAAAACCACTTTTTTTCCAAAACTTTCCTCCCCCCCAGTTCCCCCATTAGGTCCAACAGTCGGCGGATTAAATTCCTTACTTTGGGGTTCAATTCTTTTTGTCTGGCTCTCGGAGTTGTCCCGTTAACGAGGTACGGGTTGTAATTGAATTGCCCAAGGTTCCCCAAACCGCTTCAGTAAGGTGAATTTTTTGTCGATCGGGGCTTTTGTTGTCTCCTCTCTGTGCTGAGTTCGGAGTGTAACCCCTCCCACCAGTTCCTTTTCCTTACTCATTCTGTTTGGGGGGTCTATATGGGCATAATAATAAGTTTGTTGGTGGGGAGATGATTCAGTCATTTGACAGTCCCCGTGGCGCACTCCTTGGTGGTCTTTCCTATTCTTTAGAGCACCCCTCCCCCTCACCCCGCCTCTGTCTTCACTGACCCCGAGGATGTGGGGTGGATCAATTCTTCAGTTCCCCTTGTTCCAGCGGTTTCTTCCTCCTAGGATGGCTCCCCCCCCATTTCCACTCCTCACACTTTCTCTAAAGGTTTCATTCCTTCAGTCCTCTGTGGTCCCGCCGAAAGGATTTTTTTAGCATTTCCCAAGAACTTTTTTTGTTGACCCCTTTTTTGAGCTAGCTGCTTCCAGAGGAGTTTGACGAGTTTTTGCAATTTCTTTCTCTCCCTTCCAAAACCGCTTTCTAGATATCCCCCCTTTTCTTTCCTCCCCCGATTTCACTTCAATGGGAGTCCCTTGGAACCTGTTTTTGTTTTTTACCCCTGACGATTTTTTCACTCTCCCCCCCCCAAAATCCTATTTCGAACTTTTGAGTTGAGGCCCCTGAGTTATTTCATTCGCCCCGATAACAGGACAGGGTAAGAATTAACATTACTCAGTTTGTTGCACTTTTGGTTCATCACCACTTCGGCCTTTGCTTTTTGTGTCCCATTTTTTTTCACAACGTTGGTGCCCTCCTTGGCCCCTTGTTCCAACCGTCCCCTTCCTCTTTTTTTACCATGGTAAATTCCCACCACCAATTGTAATTCACCATAATTTTTTTTTAAACTAAACCAGTTTTTCCCCTTTAATGAACCCGTTCGTCCTTTTGATCATGACTTTTTCCCCCCCCCAAGTGACCAAACACCAAACTCTAATTTAAAACCAGACACAATTGTTCGGACCTCTCGTTTCATCTTTGGTGGAACCCCTTTCTGAAAGGTCTCTTAGCCGAAGTGTCAATTTGCAGTGACAACGCTGGACCCTGTTTAGTTTGGGATCCTCAAAGTCCAACCCTTCTGTTACGCCCCTGAACTTTTTCCGTTTGGCCGCCATTCCCCCTCCCATCTTGATCACCTTTTGTTCCAGTCTTGTAAACGTTTTTTTAACAACCTCACACCTCCACAATGGTTCCTTTTACTTACCGGTTCTTTTTGGTACTTTGTTTTTTAGTGTCGCTGTGTAATGCCTCCCCTTGCATTTCGCTTGTGGTTTTGAGGCGTACCCCGCCCGGCCTGCACCCTATTTCAAGATTTTCCCCCCCTCTTTTTGCCTCTTTTCCCCTATCACCCATGTTGAGCGCCAATTAAAACATTCTCCTGGTACCCTCACTACAGGGGAACAGTTTCCCCTTTGGCCAAAATCCACCTTTTCCCACAGCTCCCTCCCTCGTTTTTTACCCCCCTTTCTCAACGTCACAGGTCTAATTACAACCCCCAAACAGTTGCCCCCCCCCTGTATGAGGCATTGCCCCCAAGACGGGGCCTGACCAATCCCCTGCGGGTTTTGAGTGGCTTTTCGTTGTCCTTGTGAGTTTTTCCGTTTTTCCCCCCAACGTCGTCCACTACGGTAGGGTTCATTGTTCCAGCTACACCATTAGTCACTAATTGTCCAATTCTCGTTTTAATTGAGACCCACCCCCCTTTTCTTAACATTTTTCTTTTTCCTCGGTTTCACTTTCCTCCTGTATTGTTTTCCCCAGCGTCAAAGATCTTATGGAAAGTTTTTTGATTGTTGTTCCAAGACACCCTCGGGGAAAATTCTTCCTTTCAATTTTTTAACTTATATTTTTTTCCACCACCCCTCCCCCCTTTCGGCCCTCCCCCCCCCGAGTGGGGCCTTTGACATCCGTTGATTTATTCGTAAGAAGTGGCTGTTTTCTTTTATTCGTTTTCCCTCGTTCTCCAGACTATTGGTCGGATCTTCCCCGGCACTCCGCGTAAAAACCCCTGCCACCCACATCTTTGTTCCCTCTTTGTTTTTTTTTCCCATCTACAACAACCGACACGACCTTGAAAAATTGGGCGTTAAATCCAAACCTACAGTTTTTTTTTTTTTCTGAGTGGTTTTAAGTATTTCTTGTTTTTTTTGACATTCAGGGATTTCCGTTCCCCATTGCATCCGACCATCTTGATTCTTTTCCTTCGCAGCGTGGTTTGCAAATAAAAACCGTACACTTAAACTTTCACTTCCATCTCCGGTCCCTGGTGGCGTCGTCCCACTCCGGTTATGTATTCAAAAACATTCCCTCCAGCTCTGAGGCCCCCAAAGTGGGATTTTGAGGAGCGATCTTGATTCTCCCCCCGACTATAATTTCCTTTTCACCTTAAGGTATTACTTCCCTTCAATGGGCACAGTACCCACACACCATTTTCTATGCCCCATGACGTCTTACGCAAGTTCTATTGGACACCCCCGTACTCCCCCATTAACCGTACCCTCCCCCCAACATTTTTTTTCCGTTTTTTCAATCTACCGGTAAACTTTCATTTGGTTTCGCCCAACTCACCCTCTCCCTTTCCCCCTACGTTTCCCGTTCCCTCTCAACCCCCCCAGTTTTGTCAATTACCTTGCTCATCACGAACGGGGGGGCCAGGTCTTGGAGTTGTTGCGTCACGACGTTCCACGCGCCTTTGTATCCTGAGTTCCTTATCCCGGCTTTTTTTTTCCTTTTTGAACGTTTAACTTTTAAAAAATCTTAATGAAGTTGATAATTACACCCCACGTCCTCCCCCTTCCAGCGAAAGAGTTTTCATTTCCCAACCAATATCCCTTTTCGTTACGGTGGGGATTTTTGGCTTTTTTTGAAGACCGTGGCTTTTTTTTAATCTCGACACCGGATTTTCTGCTCCCCACTCGGTTTCCCCTTTCGTCGTGGGGTTTTCTTTTTTCTCCCCCGTACCCATTGCGTCACGCCAATCCTAACCCCAGCGTACACCCCCAATCACCCCTTCAAACTTCAACTTCACCAGTCTCTTGTCGGGGTTGTACCCCTTCCTTGAGATCTTCTTGGTTTTTTCATGGATCACGCCCCAAAAAACAATACACGTAGGGGGGGAATTGCCAAATCTCTCTTTTCCGACCCCTTCCCATTTACTTCGTCCTTTTCCACCCTCAACTTCTTCCCACCATCCCAAACCGCCCCCCCTCCCCCCCCATCCCCCCATCCTCCTCTCCCCCCCGACTCCTTCTTCTTTCCCCCACATCCCCCTCCCCCTCCCCGCCCTCGATCGCCCCCCTACTCCCCCCTCCCCCCACCCCCTCCCTTCTGTTAACGCCTCCAGCTCCCCCCCCCCCCACCGCCCCCCGTCATCCCCCCAACTCCCCCGCACCCCCCTCTCCTACCCCCTCTCCCCCTACCCCCCCCCCTTACTCTCACCACTCTTACCCCCCTGCTCCCCCCCCCCCCCCCCTCCGCCTCTCCCCCTCTCCCTCCTCCTTCTCGCGCCTCCCATCCTCATAGAGCCTCACCTCCTTTCCCTCCTCTCTTCTCCCCCCCTCCCTCGTCTTCTCACCTCTCCCTTTCCCCCATTCTGTCCCTCCTTTACCCTCGCCTCGTCTCCCCTCCCCGCACTCCCCCTCACAATCTCCACATTTATCTCCCTCTTTCCTCGCACCCCCCTCTCCCTCCTCCCCGCACCTTCCTAACCCCCCCACTTCCCTCCCCCCTCTCCCCCTACACCCCGCCGCCCGCATCTTGTCCCCCTCTCTTTCCCCCCGCCCCTATCCCCCCCCCCACCCCCTTCATCTATTCCCCTCCCTCCACCCTCTGCCCTACTCTACCCCACCCACCTTCCTACTCAACTTTCATGTTTTCCTTCTCAACCGCCTCCGCTCCCCCCCTTACCCTCTCCCTTCCCCCCCCCCTCTACCTTCTTTTATCATTTTTTCCTCCTTGTTCCTTCCTCCTCCCCTCCCGAAAATTCCACGTGAAAGAACTTCCCCCCCCCCAAGGTCTGTTCCGTTTTCAAGTTGTTTTCGAGGTCCCCTTGTTGTGTTCCATTGTTACAGAAGGGTAGGTGTGGGCCTTCTTTTTGCGTAATCAAACCTCCTTCCCAATTTCATCTGTTCTGTACCTGGATGATTCCTCTCCACCCCATTTGCGACTGTGTTCCCCTGTCTTCCAAAGGAGAACATCGAGGGGTGATCCGTTTGGAACCCCATCCCCCCTCGAGGGATTTTTTTCTACCACCCTCCAACCAGCCCCTTTTTTCTTCATCTGTTTTACCTTTGAACTTTTGAGATTTTTTACCCCCGCCCCCCCCTTGTGACAATGCCCCCATTCCTGTTTCTTTCAACTTTTCCATTTGTTTTTGGTTTTCTTTTTTGTCTGGCTATTTGTCACAACTGAGGAACGTTGTTTTAAGTATACCCCCTTTAATCAATTGTTCCGCGCGGAGGATTTCCCTCCCCCTTTTTTTTTTAAGGGTTCTCCCTGTAAGACTGCAGTTTCGTTGCATTGGATTTGACACGGGGGTGTTAATGAATATTTATTTACCCCCCCACCCCTACTTACCCCTTTGAG
>Ga0179591_1343668_pt1 | contig 10903 bp, 9 predicted proteins | sample CZOMad2_1_08_16f_FD_182891 | JGI IMG/M metagenome (GOLD analysis project Ga0179591, IMG submission 182891) | Vadose zone soil fungal communities from Angelo Coast Range Reserve, California, USA - CZOMad2_1_08_16fungal (PacBio error correction) | ecosystem: Environmental > Terrestrial > Soil >... | reverse complement strand
ACGCCGCGATAGCGGCTGCCCCTCACCTCCATTCGTAGCTAACACACTTTTCACGCAGCGTGGTCATTCTAGGACGGAAACAACGGTCCACCTGCAACTCCCCCCCTCCCTTTTCGTCATACGCCTTTCCCGGTTTTTTCATCCACTCCTCGTTTAGTCTACACACCAGAGTCCAGTCTCCCTCCTATTCTTTTCCCTTCCGAACCGAGCGTATTTTATCTCCGTAGTCTGCTCAAGCACAGAAAGCCCAAAGATGTCAAAGCGGCCCCTCCAACTTACAAGACACCCTATCCCCCAAGCATTTTTCTGACCATCCAGCCTTCCCCCTTACGGACCTTATTCTTAATGGCTGAAGGAAGGGGAGAGGTAGAACCAGTATTTTTTCTAGCTCCTCCCTTTCTGACCCTCCTTCTCTTACCAGGGGTGTTCCAAAACTTGTGTGTAGGGATTTAGGCTCGACGATAAATTCTTTCCCTATTTTTTAACGACCCTCCTTTGAGAACAGGTCTTCTACCTTTTCCTTTCTTCCTGCCCCAGCCTTGTTTTTTTTTCAAGCCAGCCTGCTGCCTTTTCTTATGGATGTCCACCACATTTACAGCTTATTTTTTTAATAGATACGTTTAGGCTGAAGTAAAAGAAGACCCAAACCTTCGAACCTCCATCTCCTTGGAAAGTCTTTTCGTATCCCCTTCTTCCTTCCCCAGGAGTCGACTGCAGCGGACGAGGCAGAATTTTTCCTTCTCTCCTCCACCAAACTGCCCTTCACCCCTCTTTGTCATTGTGACTGCGTTCTGTTCGTGTCTTTCTTCTGGAGTAACGATTGTCCCGTCAGTTCAATTTCCATATGCTAAGACAAAGACTCTTAGAGCCTTTTCCTGTAAATAGCCCTCGTCCCTTTCTCCTTGAGGTTTTGACCACCATCTTCCAGGACGAAGACCTAAAGCCGAAACTACGATTTGACCCTCTCTTCGAGATCTTGATTTTTCTTTCTACTTCGTTATTCCCCGATAGAGTTGAAATCTAGAGGATCCGTTTCGTCTTCACTTTCTCTCATTTGGGCCCTTCCATGCTCATGGATTGACGTGTCCGTCTGGACTTACGAGCGAGAGAGAAGAAGTGGGAGAAGACTAGATAAGGAATTCTGTGAACTTTGGATCTTTCCTCTCCCTTCCCCACATCCCCTTCGTCCCCCTTGCCCCGTCCCCGTTTTTGGATCTTTTGTCCACGGCTGCCTTTTGGCTTTCCTTTTGGACGTTATTTTCCACTGGGATAGCCAGTCAGGTTGTAGTTTAGTTATGTCCTCTTCCGGGTGTTGTGGAGAGATAATCAAGAATCCGTCTCTCACCTCTTTTCCTTCCCCCAAATCCCCCACTTCCCTCCTTCCTCCTTTCGACCCCCGCTGTGGGAACGTCGCAACGGTGAGTTGGTGATATTCAAGATCCCTTTACTTTTGAGCACGATTGGGGGACGATTTTTTTTTTTTCCCCCCCCGCCTTCATTCTCCCCCTTCACCCTCTTCTCAGTGTTTCCCCTATTCCTCGGACGTTCCCATCCTTCCCTTGGATTTTTTAGTCCCCCAGTCAATCTAAGGTCCCTGGGGCGATGCTCCTTTCTCTCCCAGCGTCTCCCCATGGCCTTCCCCTCCTTACCAGAACCGCACCGGAGCTGTTTTTCCAATGTTGCAATAGCGCGGTTCCCCGTTTTGTATACATCGGTTCGTCTCCCCAGGTCTTTTTTCCTCTGCCCCCGTCCCCCCCGCGCTCCTTTTCGCTGGTTGTCTTTCCTGTGAACTGTTTAAAGGTGAATTTGAAATTTTAAGAGTAAGACGATTTAGCTTTCGGTCCCCTCCTCATCCCCCGATTCTCCTCTTTTGAAGTTTCGCTCTCGGGCTCGGCCAATCCCGTCTGTTGTCTCCTCGCTGGTAGTCTATTTCTTTCCTGGAAAAGCGCCTTTGCCCTTTTTCCCCTTTCCCTTGGAAGTCCTCTTTCCTTCCTTTCCTTGGCGATTGTATCTTTTGCTCGGTTCCGGTAAGTCCCGCCTTCTTCCGGTGACTGCGAGTAAATCCAATCCTTCGTCCTCCCTTCCTTTGTAGTTGTCCCACTCCTTTTCTTCATGGTACCCCCTTTCCCGAACCTGGGGGCTCTCTCCTTCTTATACCTAACGGGTTCCGGGAGTCTGTCAGACGACCCGAATCCATTTCCTCCCACCGTTGGTGTCTTTCCCCTCCCCCCCCCCCTCTTTGCGGTTGCGAGATCGTCTTCACCCCGTCCACGTTCTCCCCCTCCGAACTTCCGTCGGACGCCGACCACCGACGAAACGTCTTCTTTTGTGCTACCGGGGTTTTGAGCGTTTGCGCTTTTCCCCCTCCTCTGCGACCCCTGATTCTTTAGCGACTCGCGGTCTGACGTTGACTGTTATCATATAGCTATTCCTGAAAATTCGCTGCGGAAGAGCCCTTTCTAGCCTTTTTTTCCCCTTCTATGGAGGCTTCCTACAATTCCGCTTTATGAATCTGCTGGGAGGTTGATGGAACACTACGTCATAGGTATTACGTTTCAGTGCGGTATTTTGTGATGTACTCCGGAGAGTTTTCGGTCATCTTTCTCATACTCACCCTTGCTTGTTATATAGATACTTGTTGTTGAGACCCAGCACCCCATCTGCGAACGTTTCCCTCCCCTTCCGGTCCATCCTGACGGAGTTTTTCCGAACTCGATGAAACCGACATCCCGCAACTTCGTTCCTCCCAAGGAGTCCTTGTTTCCCTTTTCCGCCGACCTCGTTTTTTGCAGCACTGTCGAAACCCGAACTTCTGACCGATAGCCAGCTCGTCTCAGTCTCCCCCTACCATTTCCCTGATTTTAGTCCATCAGCATCCCGTCTTGTGACGCATCTTTCGCCTCCCTTCCTACTTCCCCCCCCCGCCGTTCTTCCTGCCGGGGTAGTTCACCTCTAGTTTTTTCTTTCAGGCTCTGTCGTTCTTATAGGTCTCTTCCCCTCTTTTCCGCCCACGACATTTCGCCCCGTTCTCCTGAATAGGGTGCTTCATCAGGACCCCCTCAGAGCCTGTCTCAGACCCCCTTCCCTCTTTAGAACTTTTCTCTTCTAGAGACTTACCCTTTCTAACTGCGGTTCCTCCAAGCGTGTTGTGACAACTCCAATTTCCCCGGTCCTGATCCCCTTCTTGTTATTTACCCTTGACTCCATTTGACCCAGATCCGATCCTTGGGTGATCCCCCTCGTTCCCTCTCCCCCTTCTATGCATGAGTCCATTACTTGATGAGAGGACATTGGCGGGGGCCCGTAGTATTCCTCCCTTTCCCTCCCCTGGACTGCCTTCCCCCCCCCTACAGTTCTTGACACTTCGGCACTGCAACTAAGGTCCCCTCGATGACGCAGGATGATCTTTTTCCACTTCCCTTTTTTCCCCCATTTTGAGCCCCCCCTATTTTCTCATTTTTGCAATTCGCAACATGATTAGTCGCTTAGGGTCAATGTCACGAAGATCAAATATCTATTCTCACCTCAGGCTATGTTTGTTCGCTGGGGTATAGTATCTTCAGACATGGGAATTTGGACACACAAGAAAATTTTCTTGTCTGATGCTGCTATCCCCTCCTCCCGGCTATTCTTCCGAACATATTGAATAGTGGCGCATGACATGCGTGTGAGTGATGGGGGCAGTCAAACAGATGACGGTCGCTATGGACGTTTTTAGGAGATGGTGCGGGGCCCGATGTGTCCATGCAGGAACAATGGTGTAGATGGAACAGAGAGAGATATGAACTCCTCGGAAGTTGACCGGTTCTCCCAGTCCGCCGCCCGATTTGTGAGGATTGCCCAATTTATTTGTATGGTTAATATCGTAGAAGTGTAATCCCGAAAGGGAAGGCAGAGTTCGAGCATTAGCAATGTCTCAGCCACCTACCCAGGAACCCTTTCATCTTTAGTCCGAGGAGTGACAGGCTTTTTCTAGATGCCCCTTTTCTCCGCTTCTCGACCCCCGTATTTGAGGAGATCGATTTCGTTCTTAAAGGCGACGCACAGGTCGTTTTGACTTGGCCGGACCCGGATGAGTCCATCTCTAGAGCCCATCCTTACTCCCTTCTTTCTTTGTCCCCGCCTGCCGTCGTTCGGCTCTTCACTAAATTCCCCCCCCAGACAAAGTTCCTCGTCTCGAGTGTTTTTTCATCCACGGCGTCCTTCTCCTTTGGCTTCTTGGTTTTCTCCTTCTCCTTTGCCCCTTTTCCCGCCTCCCCTGTGTGGGGGTACCTTCTCGACCTTTTTTTGGAGAGATACCTCGAAGAATTGGCTAAAATTCCACTTACCCCACCCCTCTTTTCCTCCCGTTTTATTCCCTTTCTTTTTTCCTCCTGGTTGGGCTTCTGGAATCTCCCCTTTTTTCAATCGTTCCAGCCCCTCTTTGAGGTTCCGCGCAGGAAAATTCCTTCGCTCTTTACTTACTCTTTCATCCCTCTTCGTCACTCCCTAGAACAACACCCCACCGTCCTCCGTTTATTAGAGGTAAAGACCCGTTCGAACCTGCGGACCTCCCTCTCCTAACTTCGAACCCATCCACCCCTCTCGCTCAGCAATTTACGCCCGGCAGAGTTCTGTGCCCTTCGTCATTAATTTTCTGCTCCCAGTTCCCCTCTTTCTGGCACCGTCCCCCTCGATCCCCTGCTTGTTGTATTGCGGTGTCTTCCGCTCTGAACTGAGACCGCTTCCGCAAGGCTGCCTCCTTCTCTTCCCTGCTTTCTTGATACCCTGCCAATCGTGCTTCTGGCCTATTCGTAGTAAGACTTCAACCCAAGACCGCCTTTCAATTGCCTTTGCCGTCCTCAGGGACCTTACCCGTACTCTTTTTCTCTTGCCTTGCCGCTCGGTGCCTTAAGGAAAACAAGGCAACAATTCTATCTCGGTAAGTCACCCTCTCTTTTTCTACCACCCGGCCTTTTTTCCCTGTAGTGTACCACCTCTGTTGATGACCCCATTCTTACCGGGGTCAGAACACTCCGTGCAGTGGCTTTTCCTTTGACGGGCCTCCGTCCCCCTTTCTACACCCTTTGTTTATGGACCCCCTATCTCTTTGGTAGAGGAATGTCCCCTTCGTGCGTACCAGACCGTCGAACAGGTCCGCCATGACCCTCCCCTCCCTGATGGTTTTCTTTCCCTCTCACTTATCTTTTTTTTTTCGCCTTTCCTGGCGAGGTCTTGATGACCTTCGATAGAAATAGTCTCTGACGCATTCAGGTTACTTCCGACCTCCTTCTCCATTTTCTTCTCTCTTCCCTTTTTTTTGATTAACTCCCTTTCGCTTGTCTCCCCCGCTTTCGAGTGGATTTTTTTTGACGGCGGTTTTGCAGGCTCGGTGCTTTCCTCCCTGCTTGTTCTTTTGTGGTGGCACACGCCGGTGTAGGAAAGAAATCCGTTTGCGACGCCGTCCCTTTTTTTTCTTCTTCGAAGCTTACTTTCCTTTTTTTTTTCTATTTTATCTCTTTCCCCTTGTTGTGAGGGTCGATAGTATAAGAAAATAACTGATTTGATAGACCCACGCTCTTTTTTTCTCACCCCACCACTGCTCTTTTCCTTCAAACCCTCCAAGAACCTATGACAGTTTGTCACGATTCCAGATCAACGATCCCTTTAAAAGCGTAAAACCTCCTCGGCTTTCAAGCATTTGCCTCCCCGCCCCTTATGACCCGCTTCCCAGTCAAGTTTCTGACACATTAAAGTTATTAGCGTGATTCGTCGGAAATAGATCTCCGCCCTCCCCTCCACCCCCTCCCCCCCTTCTCCCCCCCGGTACTCCCCTCCTTACACGTTCGTCTTTACGAAAGTTCTTTCGGTGTCTTTGGACTGCTGCCCCGAGTTCGAGTTCGCTTAATGAACATTAATCCTCCCACCCCTTTCGCGGCATTATGTTTTTTCAGTTCCTCCCCCGTTCTTCCTTTTTCCCCGGCACAGTCCCCCTCCTCAGGGTTGCTTCTTACATCACAGTTTCTTGTTCTCCCAACATTTTTTTCCCCCCTCCCAATGCCTTCTTTCTTCTCTTCTTTGCTGTCACTTTTCTTCTCTCTTTCCTCGCTCTTAGTCGGAGAGGGTTTTACGTCTGCTTCCCAGCTTTTTTGGAAATCGAAAAGGCAGCATTCACCCCTTTCCGCCCCTTTTTTTCTCTCTTTCAAAGTCTTCGGTTCCACCTTTCTGACCACACGCGTCCCCGAGAATTTTTTTATGGCGCCCGGTATCGGCCGCCCCCCCCCCCCCTCAACCCTTACTTGGCATCTGGTTTGCTGAAACAATACTCCTGTAGTCGTCCGGTCAAGTTGAAACCGTTCGAACCCCTTACCCTAAGCACCCCCACCCCCACCCCCCCCCAAAGTATCGCTATTTCATTGGTAAAGGGAGCCTGGCAATGAACCTCTTCACTCCCTACGCTTTATACTCCTCCCCTTCCCTCTCAAGAGTTTCTTTTGCCGAGATGGCTTTTCCAGGGCGCGAGGTACGATAATGAAGAGGGCCACTCCCGTGGGGGAGGTCTCGTCCCTCTCTGTCTCGTCCCCTTCTTCTTCGGTTTCCTCACGCACTTATCATTCCTCGACGGCCCGCCCTTCATAAAGTTTGTAGCTTTTCGCATTTGCAGTCGGCCCCCTATCTCTTCTACCTCTTCTTCGTTTCTTTTTCCCTTTCTCCTTTTCCAGAATCAATTCACCACACCCTTCGAAAAGTGGACTTCCCCGTCCTCCACCCGGCTTTTTTTTTTGAAATTTCCCATTTGGTAGGTGGTATCCTTCCTTGTTTTTTTTTTCTCTCTTTCCCCCCGAAGTTCTAGTTTCCCTTTTCCCTTGGCAACTCCCTCCTTTCACGGGCAGTGGACTCGCCTTTTTAACATGTCTCACTTTTCTATGTGGGAACAGATTCGGGTTTCGAACCTTTTTTTTCCCCCCCTTTTTTTTTTTCGAGACGATCTCTTTGCTTTTTCTTTGGCCCCCCCCCCCCCTCCCTACTGCAGACTTTCGCTAGACCCCTTTCTCATCTAGACTTCTTCCCTACTCCGGCCGTCAATCTCCGCCCGATCCCCCTTTAAGTAATCTCTTTAATCCTTGCTCGAAGTCCCTCCGCCGCGTCGCACCCTTCCGGTTCAATCTACATCCCTCTCCACCTCATACCCCTTCTGTAACCCCTTCAATCAGGCCCGTTTATGAGATAATTTTTGTGGCTGAGCTTCTGGCCCAAGGCGCCCCGTCCACCTACGCGACCCTCTTTGATAGCTTTTTTTTTTCCCTTATCTTCCGCGGTTCCCTTCTTCATACGCTTGACTCAAGACCGGCGTGGGCTCAACGCCTCGATGCACCTTCATGTTTCAGTTCCGAAGTGTTTCTACTTCGACCGTTCTGCTTTCCATCCTAGTAAGATGAGGTCTTCCCAATTCTTCAACCTGCCTCGCAGCACTACCGTTCCATTGCCTTCTCCTTCTTCTTAGACTTTTTTCCTCGTGTCTTTGGAACACGGAAAGAATTCCCGGATCTGGGAGCGCTTTGCGAGTCACTTTTGTACATCCCTCCCCCGTAGAATCCTGTCCCCTTCTTTTTTCCCCAATCTGTACCTCCCAACTTCCCACCAATTTAGGGTATGCTTGCCCCCCCGGTGTACTCCCTGGCGGTGATCTTCTCCAGATTAGCCTTCCCCCTTCTCCCTTTTTTTTGATTCCCAATCCCCGACGAAGGATTGAAGTCTTTAACCAAGCCCAATTCTTTTTTCAAGACGCTGGAATCCAGGGAAGACTGCTTTCTTCCCCCCCTCCTCCTTCACCCCCTTTAGCCCTGGCTTTCTGGGTGAAAGGACCCTGCTGATTGTCTGGTCTTTTGTCCTCGATCTTTTTGCGGGTCTTGCTCCCCGCCCTCCCCTCATCTGATAGTATTTGCTATAGAACCTATTAGATTGCTTCATTCGTCCTTTTGTGGTCCCTTATTTCTTTTTCCTCAAGCGTGGTAACCCATTTACACTGGATTTGTGGTGGCCCAGACTTTTCCCTCTCTTTCCCGGGGTGTTCCAATTACAATTTGGTTGGGTCCTTAGGAGCTAGCTTCCTTCCTGTCCTTTCATCCTCTCCATGTTTTTTTGCTATCGCTCCTGCAAAACTCCCCCTCTGAAGCTGACCTATGCCTCAACCCTCGCCCCATAACTCACCCTGTTTTCTCAAGTTTTATCGGGAGTCCACGCCTGATCCATCTTACCGTAGGGGAAAACCGCCACTTAAGCCCTTCGTCATCCACCTTATTGTCGTCTCTCCCTTTCAATGCTTTAAGTCGTCCCACGGAGACCTTAGTGCCTTATTTCCAACCGGATGCCTATCTCCTTTTTTAGGCTCTCTTCCTTAAGCCCCCCCTTGTCCGACGGACCTACGCCTGTAGCACGGGAAAGAACGCACCTTTCTAGCAGGGTTCCCTTCTCCCGTTCTTTCTGTCCTACCCCTCGTTTCTTTTCTTCTTTCCGGAGGCTCTGAGGTCGCCTTTTCTTTCCTACACAGCCAAAAGTGAGTGTTGGTGGCCCGTCCTTTCCCCCACTTTTGTTCCCTTGCTGATTCGGCAGAAAGCCCCGCTTGGAACATTTTAGAGACGACTTTCCGATCTTCATTCCCCTGGTCTTTTTCCTCTCAACGTTTTGTGTCCCCCCAATCCCCGGATTCCTGGTGATTTCACAAATCGTAACCTTTTCCTAATACGACTTTTTCTTTTCTTGAGGAATCCGGGTGTTTCCGGTCTCCCCCCCCCACAGAGTCTTCCGGAAATATCCCCAAGTTTTAGCATAGATTCCTCTCATGCGGTAGTACTTTAGACCCCCTGTCAACACACGTCTTCTGATCCCCTTGAGTCGCCGGCCCAAGCCTCCCCATTTCCCCCTCAGTTTAGTTTGGTCGGAGTCCCCCTCCACTAATTTTTTCCCCTTTTTTCTTCTTCCCCAGTCCGTTTTTTTTAGTCTTGTATAACTTTCCGTCCTTTCCCGAACGGCCCGTGCAGACACCGTTCAAAGTCTCTTAAGACCGTTTTCTCGCGTGGCCGTGGTCCCTCGCCAGCGTCTTTCTCTCAGTCCCCCCCACCTATGAATGTACGAACTACTACCTTAGGACACGGGACGATCTATTGGGAGGCCTTTCGTTTCCGGTGGATTGTCGTTCGTATGATTTTTTTCTAGGGTTCGATACTTGGGTCTGTCGCCCTTCTTGTCTCTTTGTCGAGTGACGGTGGCTATTTCTCCCTTTGCTGAATGGCTTTCCTCCCCTAGCCGTGGCCCTGGCTCTTTGAGACCGCAGCAGTGCCGCTTCCTGCCCCGGCAACCTTCTCGTCTAACGCGGATGTGTGCCTTCTTACGCCCCTCACCCCCCCCCCCCTTCCCTTGCGTCCCCGGTATTTTTTGGTCTACACTTTTCCGGACCCGCCTTCTTCCGTGGTTCAGTGCAAGGTCTTTAGTGTAGTCTTTTCCCTCTTTTTGAAGCTATTTTTTCGCTCGTAGCCATCAGACTTTCAACGATGGCCGTCCCTGCACTCTTCCTTCGCTGGCTGCCCCCCCAAGCTCTCCTGGGATTTCCCCCTTTTCCCGCGGTGGGTGGGTGAATTTACTTATTGGTTTGTTTTTGGGGTTTTTTCTGTTGTTTCCGCTCCCCACAGCAGAGGTGCGTCTCCTTCCCTCCGCCTCTTTATTTCTTTTCCACAGCTTCAAGGTGATAGCTGCGTCCTCTTTCAGGAAAAGGGAGGAATCCCCTCCTACATTTATCCTTTTTCTCCCCCCCCTTTTTGGAAGTTCCCATAGCCCCCTTTCCTCTCGCCTAAACCCCCCTCAGTTCGTCTACAGACGTAACCCTTTCCAAGACCACATCCACGCCGCCTGGGCCAGACCACACCTTCCCTTTCCCGTCCCTTTACCCCCCAGTCCTTTTCTGATGCTCGTAATGAAGTGGTGTTAGCGAGAGAAGCTTTTCACCACAGCGACCCACCTCCATCTGACCTCTACTATTTGTTTCCCTTATTTCAAGGTAAAGACCGTCTTGGAATGTTCCAAAGATTGACCCCCATGACGTCAAGACGTTCCCTGGGCAGACGTAAGAATCTTCCCCCTTATTCAGTTCTGCAATCTAACTTCCAATATGTGTTCTCAAGGCTCCGGAACTCGAGCTTGGTCCCTCAATACCTGCCCTTTCCCCCCCCAATTCCCCATACCCCTTGGACCATAGTAGCATGGGCTTACCCCGGATCTTGGCCCGTTAGCCCACCCTTACTCTCCCCTCCCACCTTCTTCTTCTTGCGTAGAGCCAGCCCGTCAATGTTTGGAATCACCATACTTATTCCTTTGAATGACGGGAAACACTCAGTTGATGCCTCCCCAAAATTCCTTCGCTGGTCTTCGTGAGACTTCCCCGGATCCTATTCGGTCCTTTTCATTCTTGGAAGCCCTTCTATGTTTGACCAAACTCTTGAACTCGATGACTGCTCAGGCATGCCCTCTCCACGTGTAAAATACGACCAGCCCATCCAAGGTAAACTGACGACCTTTTGTCACTCCACGACCCTTCGTCTTTACCCCGTTGTTTCTGAGGAGGCCCAGTCGGACGCCCGGTCTAAGGAGATGTTCGATCCCCCCCCCCCCCCCCCCTTTTTCGTTTACGGATTCCGAAGCTTGAGACTCTTTCTGTTCGTTTTAGGCCCCCTTCCCCACTCTCTTTTCCTGCAGATGGCCTGAATTTCGGGTCTATTGACAGCGATTTTAGGAGTGACGCCCACGGCTTTACGCTGTTATGACGACCCTCTTCCTTTTTCGTTCTTGACTCTCTTTTTGACCGCCTTCTTGACGAAGACTTCGGCCTGTTTGGGATGACGCCGCGTTCCACTGCACTCTTCATCATTTT
>Ga0179591_1338009_pt1 | contig 10903 bp, 12 predicted proteins | sample CZOMad2_1_08_16f_FD_182891 | JGI IMG/M metagenome (GOLD analysis project Ga0179591, IMG submission 182891) | Vadose zone soil fungal communities from Angelo Coast Range Reserve, California, USA - CZOMad2_1_08_16fungal (PacBio error correction) | ecosystem: Environmental > Terrestrial > Soil >... | reverse complement strand
CTACCCTCGCAGGATTATATCGAAAATCTGTCTCTGCGCCTGTTCCGACCTTAACCCCCCCACTTCTTACGCCTGCGCTTTCTTCCCACCGACAAGTCTTGCCCAATTGTGACCGATTGGTGACCCGATTTTTGTTTAACGATTTTCGCCTTTGGCCGCACCATTAACTTGGCATCTTTTGCTTCGGTTTCCTGGGCTTACCTTCAGTTTTTAATACTTCCGTCCCCAATGCACACTCGTCCGTCCCGGGAGCTTTCCGGAACAACTTTCATCCTATCTCTGTATTTGGTCCTGGGTATGCTTTGCCGCCTTACGCAACCTAGATATTGTCCCATCTTCCACTCTGCATGCTTTTCCCGGAGTTTTTTATGTGAGACACTTGTTTGGTTCTTCCCCCCAGGTTCCCCACTTAAAGATGTTTTTGGTTTGATTAATTCCCCGCCTTCCCTCATACTTTCCGTTCGACGGCTTAATGATCCTTGTTCTGTTTACGAGTATTTCCCCCATGTGAGTTTACGAATGACCTCCAATTGTTGTTGAATTACCCTCTGATCCTTTTGCCCAATTCCAGCAGCGGTTCAAAAATGATCGGACTACCACACATCGACACGTACTGCTTTGAGTGGTTTTTTTTACCGCCATTCGTGCCCGGACTTTGGTTGGCCCTCGAAATTAGAGACTGACTTACCCTATACCCCCCCTTCCCTCCCTTCCTTTTCCCGCGTCTTTTGTTTCATACAGATCTCCTGGCGGGTTCGAATTCCCCGAGAGGCCCTTAGAATTTCTCTTTGCAGCCCCACTCTCCAAACCGAATTGACCCACAGGTTTTATTTCTTCACCCCCCCCCCTCTGTAGAGCTTGCAACCAGCTCTTTTCTAGTCCCCTTCTTCCAACCGGAAATCTTTTCCCCGGTGAATGCAAGCATTTTGTGATAAAAATCCGCTCTTTCCCCCGAAGCACCCAGCCTTTTTCTTTTTCTCCCCGCCTGGAACACTCCGCCCCTTCCCTGATCCCAACCGGTCCCCCTCGTCAGCTCTCAACCTTCGACTCCTAACTCCATTTGGCATTTACTGGATGATGGAAGTTTCGAAAGCCCCTTCTTTTTTCCCATTGTCCATCTTATTGGTCTTATTTGCTGGTGCGGGGTCGCCCCTGAGTCCTTTTGCCCTACCTCCGGATTCGTCAGGTTTTTACATCACTTTCCCCTTCTCGCCTAGATTGTCCTTTTGTGCAATTTTCTCTTAGACCACTACTACGGACCCCAACCCAACTGGTTTATAGGACATTCAATCTGCCAACGTACCCCCTGTTGGTAGTCGCCTTGCAGACCCTACGCCTTGATTGCGAAGCGCGGTCTAGTTGTTTTCAATTGGTACTGATTTTCCCTAATCGTTTCTCTACCTCTTAGCTCGCCCCTTGTTTTTTCTACGTCCTCCCCAAAGTTCATCACTTTCCTGGGTTGGTGGTTTAGGCCTGTTTCCGATCTCCGTATTCGCTGCAAACGTATGTTTTTTACCCAACCACAAACACCCACAAATTTGGATTCTACCTCCGCCCCGTTTTTGGCCCGCTCCCGATGGTTGTATTACCTTGTTTGCTCCATTCACCCCTTTTACCGCCACATTCAATTGGGGCCACTGAGTATCTGATCTTGTCTCGTTCCCTGTTCTCGTCCCCCAACCCGAGCCGAGTTGCTCGTGTTCTTTCCCCTAATAATCCCCCCCCCACGCGCCCCTCCTTGATATGAAAGCCGTACGCTTTTTTTGTGTGCCAGTCGAATCCCGAATATCGGAGAGTTCAGAGGACAGAACTCTGCCGTTTCTTAGCTTTTTGAATATTCTATTTTACGCATGTGCAAGTTACATCAATGTTTCGCTTTTTTCCCCCGCGCGCTCCCAGATTGCGACTGCTCCAAAAGGGGTGAACTACGGCTCATTTTTTATTTTGGTACCGGCCATCTTCCCATTGAAACGGTGCTTGCAGCAGCACCGGGAGCCATTCATCGACGATTCTGGCCCGAAGCTTTTGAAGCTGCACACCACACTGTTTCTTTTATGTTTCGACAAACTACTTCCTCGCTAACTGTTGTACTCCCATCTGCCCGCCTCATCGCGTCCCAGTACATTAAACTCCTGGACTACCCCCTGTTGTCATTCACCGATGCCACCAAATTCCCTCCCCCCATTTCCTTTGTTTTTCCCCCGCCCACTCTCTTGTATTTCCCCCTTTCCGAACAGTGGGTGGGAACGGGGTTCCCCGCCTTCTCGATTCATTTTAGTGTCACAGTCTTGTTCTGTGAGGCCTATCCTTAAATGCGATTCCAGGAATTTCGTCTGGTCTCCCCTCGCCCTTCCTCCCGAAGTACACGGCTTCCCCGAACACTCCTGGGTCTGTTTTTGGACTTGCCTCGGCGAACTTTTTTGGGTGCTTTCCTCCCGCGATCATTTCTGCCCCTGCCCCATGAAACCACCCTCTTGATTTGGTTTCTCTTCCTTCCTTCTCACCTATTGCGGGGGAATGTAATCTTTTTCTTTTGCCTCTTTGCCCCGTTAATTTGCTTACCACCACCCCCACGTTCCACTCGTGAGCAAACCTCCCCTTTACGAATTCGGCTGTCCAAATCAAGACTCCTGTCCCGTCGTCCTCCAATACTGTGACTTAGACTTTTGCTGAGCCCTTTTTTTTCACCCTCCCCTGCCTGCTCCCCCCACTGTAGCCAAGTGTTGACCTTTTACAAGTGCCTGACCCCAGAAAACCACCAAACTTTCTATTTAATTGTGTACCACTCCTGCCCCCGATTTCCCCCCATCCCCTACTTCACTATTGGCCCCCTCCAACTCTATCAGAAAGCCGGTTTTCCCCTTTAAGAATCCAATGTTGATGCTCCGTGTTGATGTCTTCCCTTCTGTTCTCTTTCCCTGCAAATCTTCTCGCGTGAATGAAATTTGCCTGATTCGACCTCTTTCTTTTCTTTCCCTCCCTCCTTTTTTTTGTTGTTGCGATTTTTTTTTCCGTCCCCTTAACTCCAGTGTCCCGATAGAAGTAACCCCCCCATTTCCCACACAATGTCAAAGAAAAGCCACCCCCCAAAAGCTTCTTAGTCCAACCCCGTCTCCATTCAGAACTTCAATCTTGAAATTAACCGCTTGATGAATAGAATGGATTCAAGTGCACCCTCTTCATTTGAAGTTTTTTTTTCTTTGAAATCTAGGCTTTCCTTTTACTTCCCTGATACCCCTCCACCGTATTTGGTGTTTTGTTTCTTGATGCCCCCCGATACCAATTCCCCCCTGGCCTTCCTTCTTCCACCGTTTCCTTTGATGTTGCGCAAACCCCCGTTACTCCCCCACTCCCTCCTCCTATAAACCCTCGGACACAGCCCCCCCCCCCCCCCTTTTGTGTAGGATTACGGCCGGCCTCTCTTCTTTCCGCTAAGTTATTTTATCCTCCCCTTCCAGTTTCTTTTCATTTTTTTACCATAGTTTCCCCCGGGACAGAATCACCCATACGAGTCCTCCCCCGACCCCGTACATAGCCTCGCACCAAATAGTTTTTTTTTGGGAGGGGGCAAGGCCATGCTCTCTTTTTTTATCAGCAGTTTACGTTTGAGCCCCACTGTTCCCCCCCACAAACCCCCCGGAGTGATTTTTCTCCGACTCTCGATGAATGGATAGTCTTTTCCCTTGATCACTTGGCCCCCCCCGCCTTCCTTCATTTTCCGAATCCGTGTATTTCTCCCGCCCCCTCCATCCCCGCTATTCTTCACTAGAATTAACTCCTCTCATGCGTTTGAAACGGAGAGTTGGCAAACTACCACTGTCCTTCTCAACGTCCACCCTCTAGCATTTCTCTCTAACAAACTCTTTATTGATTTGTCATTGTGACCCTAGGTGGCTTCCACCCCCCCCAGCTTTAGTCAATTCCTTAGTTTTTGTCTTACTTCTCTTTTTTCCTCACTGATGAGGAATTCTCTTTTGATATTACACGGTAGGCCGGGTCACGAGTTGTCTTTTTCTTACCCCATTCTGCAGCCCCCATTGCAACGACCTTATTTTTTACCGCTTCCCTCAAGTTTTTACCAGAACAATCAAGGCCCGGCCTGGTCTCCTCCCCCGTTGCCCGCTTCCATCGCACCGTTCGCCTTTCCCTGCACCTGACTATTCTGCCCCCTCAGGATGCTCAAACCTTTTATTCAGTCTTGTCGCGCGACTGCAAACTGCCCCCTCTTCCCAAGCCCCTGAAATTTCTAGTTAAGGTCGCTTTTTTTTTCCCGGTCTTCTTGTCACCTAGTGCCTAGATCGGACTTGACTTTTCCTACCCCCTCCCACTCTCTAATACCCATCTAGAGATTCTTCTTTTGATTCTCGGACCTCACCCTTCTTTCCCAATATTCCCTGCTTGGCCAGCGATGGGACCCTAGGAATAATACTTTTTCCCCACCCTATTGGCTAACTCGTACGGACGTTGCTCCCCTTTTCGCCCCCCCCGGATTTCCCCAAACCCCCTCAGTCTGAGGAACAAGCGCTTGACTTTTTAACCACATGTCTCCCGGTTTACTTTCCTTCCTCGTCTCTAGCTACCTGTCCCCCCCCCCAAACCACCACCCCCCAGTGAAATATGTCTTTTCTAACCTGTTTTGCGGGACGTAATTCTTACCGACGATTGCAGTCCTCCCGCCCGGCGCTTTTCCGATTCGAGTCCCTGAGATACCCCCACATTCGAGCCGATAGCGCTTCACATCAGTGTATTGTCGCATTGCTTTATATTGACATAGAAAAACCACCCTCCTTTCTCCCACTCTGCTTTCCCTAGAAGCCCGGCCTTTCTTTGAGTTCCTTTTCCTCTTTGTCACATTTTAGTAAATCGTCAACCTTCTCGAGGGTCAGAAAGTGACTGTTGGCACCCTGACGCGGAATCCAGGAAGGCCTTACCCCAACAGAAATCCCTACCCTTCCCTCTCGGGTCTCCGCAGTACCAGCCCATTCCCTTGCATCCGCGGTGATTTTTTTTTTTCCGCCATTGTCGGCTAGCAACCTTGCAAACGTTCATTCCTCCCCGTACCCTGCAAATGCCCCTGGTCCTTTCTTGCCCTTCGTGAGAGCCTTCCCCGGGTGCCGGTGTTTTTATAGAACCAGTTTATCTTTCCGTTTGTTTCCGGGTATCTACCCGCACCTCTGTTTTCGCTTTTCAGATTGTTCTCCTCAGAACGGTCCCCCCCCCCCCCCCCGTCAAGCCTCTGTCGTTGGAGGATATTCTCACTCTGCTTTCCCACTCTTTCCAAAGGCTTTTCGGGCAAAGTAAGACACTTTCTATTCCTTCCTCGCTGTCGGTCTTTTCACTTTGTTCCCGGGCTCTTTTAACGGTGTCCTCTTAGATTTCTGACTGACTACCTTCCAAGCCGGTGTTTTCCATAAGTGCCTTGATTGTCCGGTTATCTGCACTCACCCCGACCCAGTTTCGCGTAGGAGACGAAGGAAAAATGTGCACCACGTTCGCGACAAACCACACACCCCCCATATTTACCAATCTCCCTTATTTCTCCCCACCAACCAAAGCCCCAGGCAGCGGCAGCTATAACTCCCCCGCAACCCTCCCCCCAACCACCACCTCACACCACACCACTCCCCACCCACCAACAAACCATACCTCCACAATGCCCCACACCCCACCCCTCACGCCCATCCTCGAACTCCAACTCTCCGAGCCCCCCCCCTCCCCCCCGCAATCTCCCCGCCAACCGTCCGCACCACCCTCGCCCCCCTCCACACCCACACCCCGCCACGCCTCCCCCTCACTCCTTCCTACTATCCCTTCACTACACTCCCACCACTTCCCTCGTTCTCCAATCCCCAATCTTCTCTCACCCACACCCCACTCTCTGAAGCCCGCCCCCCTACCTCTCCTCCCTCCTCCCTCGCTTCCTCTTCCCTCCTCCCCCCCCCAACCCACATCACTCCCCTTCCTTCACCCTCATTTACCCTGCCTTCTCCCCGCCACTCCATTTCCCTCCAGCCCGCCCTCCTACCCCCCCCGGGCTGACCCCCCATCTCGCCACGTCATTCCCCCTTTGTTTACCGCATTCTACCCCCCCTCCTAAACCTCACTCATCCCCCCCCCACCCCCCCCCCCTCTTCACCTCCCCTCTCCCTCCCTACCTTCCTTTCACTATACAAACCCCCCCCACCCACCCCTTCTCGATACGCCTCCCCCAGCTGCCCCCCCGACTCCCATCACACCTCTCTCTAAACGCCGCCTCCATTTCTCCTCCCCTCCCCCCGAACCCCCAACCCCTCCCCCCCCTCCCTCCTCCCCCCCCCCACCCGCTCTACCCCCCACCCCCCCCCCTCTCCCCATCCCTTTCTCAGGACCCCCTTCACCTTTTCTCTCCCCCCCGACTCCCCCCCCCGGTATCTGCTCCAACTGTTTTCTCCCCTAACTGCGCCGACAGACACCCGAGAGAGAACAAGACAAATTGTACGAGGAGATTATTTCCTGGATAGCATGGTCTGAAGGAAAGATGCTTGGGCGGGAAAGAGCCCAAGCACAAGACCGAATATAGGAGCGAAAGAGTTCAGGCCGTATGGAGAAGTGCGAGTAAGGGTAGTTGAGCCGGGACTGTGTAACAGAAGTCACAGTCCAAGATCCGTGGGAGTCTAGGAAACAATCAATTAGAGTCCGGCCCCTACCGTCATTGAAGGACTAAGTTGGGAATTACCCAACGGCGGCGGGTGGCCCACGAGTATCAATCCTAATCTTGCAACAGAAAAACACCCAAGGGAGGAAAGTGAGAGGTTCGGGACACGTCAGACAGTCAGGCACCACGATGGAACAAGATGTAATAAGTATTGCAGAGGCATCATAGGGAAGTTTCAAAGGATTAGCAGATGACTACAACTAAATTACGGAGCAACAAAAAGATGCACAAGCAAAAAGAAAGGAAGGAAGGGAACACGAAGCGAATGACCACAACATGAGACAAATAGAGACGGGCCAAGATTAAGCACGAACAGAACATAACAAAAGATGGAAAGCAAAAGCATGTTCGACAACAAGATCAGAAGAGCGAAGAAAAGGTTAGCATTATAAAGCAAAAAAAAAAGGCTAGACACTAGAAGAAGGATGCGGACAGGGGACGGGAAAATTAACTACTGAACAAAACGTCAGAGTAAGAATACATTTGCTAAGGACCTGCTGACCTAACCCCTCAACCATTTTTTTTTTTTAGACATTATCTATTTTTTTGTAATTTGGTTTCTTGATTTTTTTTTTTTTTTTCCAGCATCAGGCATCGCGAGATTTCAGCGGGACTGAAATCTTTCATGGTTCGCCAATAGCGAGCAAGGAAAGGTGCCTTTCCCGCGGTCACGGACGATCACCCCCCCACAGTACCATCCCTCCCTCTCAAGTGCGGAGCAGGAGTCATACACCTCGCCCCGCCATAGAAAAGAACCTTTTCCTCTCCTTCCAGGCTACGACGATGTCTGGAGGAAAACAGGAGATTAAGCCAACGTCTGACTTTTTTTAGACTTGACCTTTTTCCCACTTACGCACAGCATGGACCTCCAGTTGTCGTTCCCCCAGAGCATTTCGTTCCCCAAACCCAATTTAAAGACCCCCATCCCGCTTTTTCGCCCTACCTTTGTCCAATGCGAGGGTAAAGACCTTCCTTTTTAATTGTATTTTTTCTGCACACGCCCCTCCTGCCCAGTTGTGTTTCAACAGAAGAAGGTGCCTCTTCTCTATATAGATTCTTTCTTCTCTTTGATACTGCCGTGTGGGTTGTTTACTCGCTATAACCTATGGATGACCGGATTCTGGGCCCCAACTTATTTCTTTTTTCCCTCCTTCTCATCAAAGAATTCTTCCTCCGTCCCTATCCCTTCTGTCCCCAAATTGTTTCTTAGCCATGAGCTTTCTCTTTCCCCATTTTTTTTGCCACGCATTTCGCCGTTGGAGAAAATCACGACTTTTTTTTGTCCTAGGTTTTTGGCTGATGGATTTGTCCTTTCCATTAATGGTCAGTTCCATCGTTCCCAATCCCCCAACATTGGGAGTTACTTTCCTTTTGATAGGTATTGGTCACGGGGTCTATTGTCTTTCCTTTCCATAATGTTTCCCCCCTACATTTTTACAACTAGCCATGATCGGGCTTTTTCTGCCTTTCCCTTGTTGCGACTTGGGATTTCGTTTCAACTTTTCATACGTCCCCCGATGGCGCGTTTCCGTCTTTCTTCCTTCCCGAATGCCCCCCACTACTCTCATTGCTGTGCCTGAGTCATAGCGTGTTACCTATGTCCCAGGATTTACCCCCCAATGGAGTTTGAACCCCTTGTCCAATTCCCATGTTGTTTTCCTCTCTGATTGGCATTTTTTAAAAAATATCCTTCCTGTCTTATGGACACCCGTTATGGGGACTCCCCCCACAAGACTACCAAAGACGGACGCCGGAGGGGTTTTTTCTTTTTGCCTTCTTGGGTTGTTCCCCTTCCGGGCCGCTGCTTAACCTTTCCCTTCCCAATCCAAATTAAAGCTTTTGGTTCTTTATCTTTTTAATCGTGCCAGGGTTCTCCGAAAAACTCGATGCCCGTTAGAAGGGATATTCCCCCCCTACTTGCATCCCGTCACATCCCTACCTCTTCTGAATACAACTGTCTACTTTTGAACCCCCACCTGCCTTGCAAACAATCGCTGGCTCTCCTACGCAGGATAAAATTATCCCTTTGACGTTCAAGTGCTTCTTTTCTACCCTAAGCTTTTTTCCCCCCCGCCTCCCTCAGAAGGAAAAACCCTACTTTGTGTTTTATCTTCTAAAGGCCACCTTTTCCTCCTACTTTAGAGACACGCCCGAACCCGGCAAATCGTTTAATGTCCTTATCAAGAGGGTAATCAATCATTACTGTTTTACTTGGATTACGGAGTTCTTTCTTTCTCGAGCTAATTTTAACCATGCCCTCCCCGTTGATTGAAGGATAAGAAGGGTTTTTCTCTTGTCGTTTCCCCCCCCTACAGAGCCTATTTTTTTTCAACCTCCTCCGGTCCCGCAATTCATTTTCCACTTGCCCCTTCGCCTCTCTTCGCATGGACCCCTTTTTTTTCAGTTTCCTTCTTCCCATCCCCAGCAACAACATTGTCCTCCTTAGAAATCCCTCTTTTTTTGACCCGATAACTGTGTTTTTCCTTCGACACTCGGGCCCTTCGCACTCTCTCTTGCCCGAAGGATAGTTCCTTGTTTTTTTTTCTAATTTTCCCCCTCGAGCACCTTTGGTTATGAGCTAACGAAGTTCTCATTCTTTTCCTTTCCCCCGGGTTTCAGAATACTATTTCTGGGTTTTTTTTTTTTTTTTTCCCGGCGTTCCGATATCCGAGAGTAGCATGTTTCCCCGGTAATTGTTTCCCCTCATTTGTTCCGGATTATTGGTTCCGCACTATTTTTTTGAAAATCGATGCGTTTTTTTCGATTTGAGCCTTTCTTCTTCTTTGACCTTCCAAACCCCGTTTGTTTACTCTCTGGTCTTTTTCTCCTTGGTGTCATCTCTTCCCCCGCCAACACTGAAGGTGGTTTATACATGACCCTTCATCCACCCTCATCTCGCTTTTGATGAAAGCCTTCGCCTTGGTGACTATTCGTTTCAAAGAGATTCTATTGAACTTCTGAAGTCCCCCTTCCGTCTAGGAATCTTCCTCCCGGTACATGTTGCATTCCGTGGACCAGAATTCTCGTGTGCCAGCGTAGCTTCCAAGTTTCTACTCGAAAAATGTTTTGGTTCCCCTCGGCGCCGACTTCTCATTTAATACTTTACTGCCAGGTTCTGTATTGAAGAGTCCACCTCTTTGAGTTCCAGGCTGTCATGACTCTTCTTCTTTAACCTACTGCCCGCATGAATGTGCCCGGAACCCTTTCGGTGTCCGCTTGACCTGGGCCACAATCGACTGCATCCGTGCCTTGCCCCGTGATCTTCCCCCTCTTTACGGACTCGCGGTCCCGACGGCTCAACGCCGATCCCGAAACGCTCTTTTAAGGCCCCACTGTTAAACAATTCCCCCCCTAACACATGAGATTTGTCCCTAAACCCCCCTCATCTTCTTTCTGGGTTCCATCTCGACATTGGGATTGTTTAGCTTCCGGGTAAGGAATGCTAGTCTTTAAATTTTCAAGCTTTGACTCTTGACTAACCTCCTTCTTCCCCCTTTAGATGCCCGCTTTCCCAGTTGAGAAAGACCATCCATTCCATCGAAGGTCCTTTTCTTTCTAAAACCTATGTGAGTTTTTTTTCCCCTTGCCTAGGCCGAACTTTGATGCTAAGCCACCTAAGCGATATTGGTTTGTACCCTGGGACACCTCCCTGCAAACACCTCCGTTTTCGTTCTTTTTTGTTGGCAGAGGAGGACTTGCCATTGAGGGGGCATGTACAGCTTTGCTTCTCACGTGAAAAGAACAGTTCCATTACAAAACCTTGTGACCTGCTGTTTTTAGAGACCCCCACCGGATCCGTAATCGACGGTTACCTTTTTATTTAATACAGACTATTCCAGGAGCCTAGTGAAATCCACCTAGGGAGCGATATTGCTGAGCAGTGTTTCCCAACATCCCAGAGAATTGGACCCAGGATAGACCATTTGTCCCCTTGGCCCCGAGAGTCAAGCCGCACAACAAACCAACTCATGAGTAGAAGGAGCCTTTTTTCTGCGACACTTACCCCGCCTTCCCCCAAAAGTTTCCCAATGGGAAATTTCCCCCAACATCCCTTCTCCGTTCGCCCGCGTGTTTAGTCCCTAATCGGGCAATGTCTTCCTTGATAATACTTGTTTTTCTGCTTCCCGGTCAGAGGATGTGTAGGGTTAATTTTCAATTTTTGGAACGTCTTCCCGCTGACATTGCCCCCTTTTTTTGACGATTCTTCAA
>Ga0179591_1467119_pt1 | contig 10904 bp, 14 predicted proteins | sample CZOMad2_1_08_16f_FD_182891 | JGI IMG/M metagenome (GOLD analysis project Ga0179591, IMG submission 182891) | Vadose zone soil fungal communities from Angelo Coast Range Reserve, California, USA - CZOMad2_1_08_16fungal (PacBio error correction) | ecosystem: Environmental > Terrestrial > Soil >... | reverse complement strand
TAATCAGGGCAGTCAGGGGGTTCCAAATTCAAGGGGGGGGGGCCACCGGGCACGGTGCCAGGGGGGGTGGGACCCAACCCCGTTCGGGACTTGCGGCGATTTCGTGATCGGCGTCAGATCATCAATCCCCAGTCTGCGCGGGTCTCCTGGTTAAACTGGGCGCGAATGGGCCCAGTTTACGGATTTAATCATCCGTCCCAGGGTTTCCAGGGGGGGAAGTCCTTGATGGTCGGGGTCGCCCCAGGGAAAGGGGGAAACGTTCCGGCCAGCACCGGGGCGGAAAAATCCCAAAAAAAACGGCAAATCTCTGTCACGGCTTGGAACACGGGCGGGGAACTGGAATTCCTGGCAGCTCATGCGGGGGACCCATCTTTTCCTTTGTCGAGGCGGGATGTGTGCGGCTTTCGGGGGGCGGTTGGACAAACGTGTCGTCCCCCCCCCCCCCCCGAGGATTCGCAACCCCTTTTCACGGAAATGAAAAAACCAAGCATTCTTCTTTGATTCGGCCATTGTCTGCTCCTTTTCACAATGGTGGGTCTCATCGGGGCCCCTCAAACCGGGTGGGGCCGGTGGGACCCCCGGTTCGCTGGAAAAAAAAACGGGTTCCCCTTGGGGACTTGGGGCCGATTTTTCGGGAAAACGGATTCCGTTTCGTTTACTAATATATGGGAGGCAAAACCCAGAATCGGGCCTCGCGTAAAACTTTCTTGGGGTCCTTTGGGGAACGTTAGCGGCGGACAGAGTTGCGCCGGCACCGGGGGCCGGCCAAGGGGGGCCTGGGGGTATTTTCCCGTTGCAGACGAGGTGGGGGCTTATTTTGGAAAGCGCCCGCCAAAAGCGGGGTTCGGAAGAGACCAAACATCCCCCGGGGCGGGGTTGCAAATTGAAACCCACGGGCCCGTCGGGGGCTGCCATGGAATGTACCGGGATCCGGTCCGTTTGCCGAAAAACGTGGTTGGAACTACCGGGAAGCTACAACCCAGAGGGGGGGGGGCTGGTAACCGGGGGGGACCAAAGCGGCGGGCCTTTCATGTTGGACGGGGAGCCCCCCCACTGGGGACCGGCCCCAACCGAAATGGGCGAGCGGTCCTGACCCCCTTCCGGCGCGGGACCAAAGCCGGCGGTTTTGGGGGAACGGTCGGCGCGGACCGGGCCCACGTTTTTTAAAAGGTTCCCCCCGGGGGGCAGGGGCAGGTTGCGGAGGGGCCTCCATTCGGGGCTCACTTAAACCGCCGGGGTTGGGGGAATTAAAAATAAAACCGGATGTTCTGCTTTGGTGGAACCCCTATTTCGTGGGCAATCGGGGTGGTTTCGGGGGGGGGGACCCATGGATCGGTGGTGCTGGGGAATTGGCGGGGGCCGGGGGCCCCGGGTCGTGGCCGTGGTCATTTGCGGCCACTGGGGCCTGCAGGGGAGGAAACGGGCCCCAAGGGGTTATGGGGGGGGCGGGGGCGAGTGTTGGGCCCGGTTTTGGGGGGCCCCCAAAACTTTGTTTGGTTTTTCGGGGGGGGTGGGGACGCAGCCAAGTTACCCAAAGGGCAGGTGGACGGGTTGTTGTTCGGCCGACAGTGGTGCGCTCGATGGGAACATTCGCGGGGGGCTCGCGGTTGGGATATACGAAAGCGGTGTTCGGGTTTGGCGGGGGCGAGATCATGGGGGGGAACCGAAGGGATGGGTGGGTCGGGTCGGGGGGGGGGGGGGCGGGAGGTGGTGGCAGGCAGGATTATGGGCGTGGGGGCGGGGGTCGGTAAGCGTGGAGTACCAAGGGCGGACGGGGGTGATGGCGCTGTTTGGGGCCCCACCGGTTGGCGTTGGACGACTTCCCCACGCGTTTGGGCGTGTTCCTTTGGCCGGCATGTGGGCCATCCCAAAGGGAGGGGAATGGGAGGGAACTCAAAAAAGGGGTTGGGGCAGGGGGGCAAGAAAGTTGTACCAAGGGCGGCCACCCGCGGAGCCGTGGGATCATGCCGTTGAGGGGGTGGGCCTTGGAAATAAGAATTCGGGGGTCCGGGTGATTCGCCGGTTGATCTGTTTTTTCAGGGGGGTCGCTGGGGTAACCCCCAAATAACAAGGTGGGGGCGACCGGCCGAGAACCGGGGGGGGTCGGGTTATGGCGCAAAGGCGGATGGAGTTCGGTGGGCCCCAGGGGGACCCGGGGGCCGGGGTGATGGGATTGTTCGGGAGGTCGGGAAACCGGCACGCGGGCTGGTCGGAGCACACGCGTCTTTCTGGGATGCTGGCGGGGAAAAAAAAAAAAAGAGAGGTGGGTGGGCCGCACATCAAAGGGGGGGGAAACCGGGGCAGAAACCCGGTGCGCGGCTCGGCAAGGGGGGATTTTGGGCGCGGGGCCCGCGAACCTAGGGGGCCAGCGGGGGATGGGGAAAGTAAAGGGACCGGCGGCGAAGGCGGGGGGCCACTGGTTTTCGGTAGGGTTGGATGGGGACGATGGGCGGCCCCTAGAGGGGCCAATGGTGCGGGGGGGACCCGCATGATTCGGTTGGGCCCCACGGTGCGCTTGTCCGGGACAAAGGGGGGTGGGGGGAAACCACAGGGGGAATAGGACAACAAAAAAATGGGGAGGGGGGCACGGGGAGGGGCCGAAGTCGGCGGGCACGGGAAGCAGGCGAAGCTGGGAGGGAAATAAGTTAGGGGGCGGGGTTGGGGTAAGAGGTGGGCTTTGGGGGCGATTGCGGGAGGGTTTCCCCAAGGGAGGTGGGGAAATTGGCACCTTACCAACCGTTCAAACGGTGGACCTAATAATGCTCCTGAGAAAAAAATAAAAAAGGAAAAAAGGTATGGTGGGGGGGGATGGGGAAAATCTGACAAGGCGAACCGGCGGGGAAAAAGGGGGAACACGAACCGGGGGGGGGGATGGGGAGGGGTGGCGAAGGACTCGTTGTGACCGATTTGCCCACCGGGACCCCGGAAGGGATCTTTGGCTTGATGTTTTAATGATCTTGCTCAGGGGCATTCGCCGAATCCCAAAAAGTGGCCCCGGGTGCCCCCAGATCGGGGGAAACCGGCGGAAGCGCAAAGGAGCGGAAGGGAGAGGGGCAGGGTGAGGGACCACACAGAGAGGGATAACAAACCGAAGAGGGACGCATGGGTCAAAAGGGAACGAAAAAACAAAAACACCGACATACAAGGTGGCGCTGTTGTTTAAGTTAATCGGAGGGGATTTGGGCGGAACTGGCTCAACGATGAGGTCAAAGGGCGAGTCGTTGGGCTGGGTGCCGGGGGGACTTTCCTTGCCACCCGTCATGTTCCAGCCACCCCGGGTGATGCTGGCTTGATTCCAACCTTACCGCACACCGGAGTATTGCGGGGGGAAAGGAGCTGGGGGGACGGGGGGGCGCACGGGGCCACCCCAGGGACGAATTAAGCCGGTTGGGGCCGCACTGGCCTGATTTTCGGGGGAAAAACCGTTGGGGCGCTTTGCTGGGTGGGAAAGGCTTGCCTGGGGGGGTTCGGGATTGACATACGGTGGGGCAGCGGGGGGCGGGAAAGGAGGGGGGTAAGCGGCGGACAAGCGGGTACCCAAGGGGGGGGGGGAAGCACAGGGAAAATAAAAATAACACCGTTCTCAGGATCGGGAGGGGGTAGATGTTTGGCCGCGAAGCTTGGGTCCCCGCCGGTGGCCGGGGGGTGGCTTTGGCCGGTGAGCGGCGGGGGGGGGGGGAGATTATCCTGTTTCGGCGCGAACTGGGGTGGAGTCCTAAGATTCGAGGGCTGAGAGAGGGACGAAAGACAGCGGGAGAAATACTCGGCGGAGGAAAAATCCGATAGACAGGGGAAAAGGTACCGAAAGTGCTAAGGACAAAATGCAAAGGGGAGTCTGCTAACTTCTATGGCGGGGGGAAAAAGCGCAAAAACAATGTGCGGGACAAGAGCCAGGCAACACACTTTTAATAAAGGGGATGCGAGTAGGAGGGTGGACTGAATAATCCAGGGGGGAAAGAGGTCAGGGGGAGGGAAGTGGAGTACAGGGGACAAAGCAGATGCGGGGGACTAGGATGGGAGGTGTGCGAGAGAGGGCTGGACTCAGGCGGCAAGAAGCTGGATCGATTCAGGGTGCGGGTCTTTCACCCTCAGAGCCCCGGACGGGGAGTCCCGGGGCCTTTCCGGGCCCCCCGGCCCCTTTTGATTGTCAGGCGCCGGTGGGGGGGCGCATAACCCACAACGAATGCGCCGGGGATTGAAAAAAAAAAATCCCATTAGAGGGCCGAAAAATGGGGCACCCCGGCCGCCTTTGCCGGGGCCCGCCGATCCAAGGAGTTTGAGCCCGGGGGGTGATGGGGAGGAGAAACCGCGGGCCGGCTGATCGCGGAAAAACAATCTTTTGCAAGGGGCACCCCGGGCCGAGCTGCATTGGCGGGCGTATGGGGGGCTGGCCCCAACAGTTGGGAGCCGGGCCCGGGGGGCCGGGCGGTGGGGGCAACCCAAACCGTTTGGGGACATCGGGGGCCGAGGGGCCCCGGGGGTTCCCCAGTTGGGGGAGCGGGCACGCGCCCCACATCGCAGGGGGGGACCCTGGGCTTACCTGGACCAAAAAGGGGGGGGAACACCCGACACAAAAAAATTTGTCGGGATGCGGGCCATTTTGTTTAAGGACCCCCGGCCCCCACCATTGATGTGTGGCGGGACCCGGGACTGGCAAATGGCCCGGGGCAAATCCCACGAAAAGCCGGGGCCGGCTTTCGGGCGGAAACGGCTTGAGGGGGGAGTTGTGCAGGGCGACGGGCCACGGGGGGAATAAAAGGGGGTTATACGTGGGCCAATTCCAGTTATGGGACCCCGGGGCTGGGCCCAACCCCGAGGCTCATGTACGCCGGGGTCCGGGCCCCGCGCGCGGAGGGGGGTCGCGGGGGGCTGGGCATCCCGGAACCCAAGATCTGGCAAGGGATTTGATGGAAAGGGGGAGCTTTCGGCGGGATCCCCAACACTCTCCTCTTCTTTCTTTCATTTCAACTTAATACCGTTTGGTTGTTTGTTGCGAAAAGAAGATGGGGTTGGGATCGCCCACGATTTTCGGAAAATCCCAAAAAGGGGCGCAGGCCGGCGCCATCTGTTCGGGGGGGATGCCACCAAGGGCCGCGGGGGGGGGGAACAACAACCTGTCGGCGCGGCCGCCCGACCGGGAGTTAAACCCAATTGAGCTCGGGTGGGCCAGGGGGGGGGGGGCCCCTGGTCCATTAAAGCGATTGGGCCACAGGGCGAAAGGGGGGGGGGGGGACTTTTTTTCCCCGGGGGCGCCGCTTGACAAACCCAAAAAAAAAAAACTTCCCCGGCAGCTCCGGGAAACGGGAAAAAAGCGAGGGGGGGGCCCCACGGGCCGCTTTCGGTGGGGATTTGCCGGGGCTTGGCCCAGTCGGTTTTGTTTTTCGAACACACACCCACAAGGGCCATGGTTGCGGGGGGGGGGGGGGGGGGGCGATGGCGCATCGACCCACAAAAATTTGTCGGGGTTTTTGTTTCTTGGGGACACGGGGGAGGAACCGGGGAGGCGAGGGGGAGCATCGCGTCGTGACAAAGGAGTGGCGCCGACACACAAGGCGCACCACCACAAGGGAAAACAGGGGGAAAGAAGGGGGGAGAGTGTCTTTGGGGGTTAAACGGAGAGGGGGTGGGGGGAAAAAAGGAAAGGACGGGGGCAACCAAGGAACGAACAATTGTTTGCCCCGAGAAATGCTTGACAAGGCAGAATGCGCACACCAGATGTCGGCCGGGGGAAGGGGGGCCTGCAGCGGGGTATGTTTTCGGCGATTCCGCGGGGCCCGGGGCGGTTATTCCTCCAAATTTCGGGGACCCCCGGCTTCAAAAAAAACACTTCTTGGGAATCGGGCGGGCACGGAACACCACCACTCGGCTAAAAATTTCCCGCCCTAGCGGATACCCACTGGTGGGGCATCACAAAGAAGAAGAGCCATCTTCCCCCTCACGGGTGCGGCCATAGCGGGTCCATAAACGTGCAGGAAGCAGGAGGAGGGATGGTTGGGAACGGGCAGTCGGAGGAGGGTGAGGGAAGGGGAAAAACAAGAGAAAAGAAGGATATGGGGCGCAGGCACAAAAACGGGGCCCGTGGGAAGGAAAAGGGGCGGCGAGCAGTAATTACGACGCCCGGCTCCGGGGGGGTGAACCGCAACCTGATGGATTCAGCATCTGCGCTGAGCAGGCTCATTTATCGGGAACCCAACCCGGGATAGAGATCAAACCAGCACGCGGCGGCGAAGAGCCCAAAACCTTCCGCCCCGGGGAAGGGCGGGCACAAACCGATCCCAAAACCGGGGAACCACCCGGACCGGCGGTTCTTTTTCCAAAACGGTTTCCCGCTTTGGGCGGGGGGGGGCCGTTTTCAGCCAGGTTCCGGGTGACCGAGGGCTGAGGGCGAGGGGAACTACGAGGGGGTGATGTGGTGGGGGGGGCGAGGGAAAGAAAGTGCCGCAAATCAAAAGTAGGGACCTGGCGGGGATTACCAACACTAACAAAAACCCAAACCACACACCCACACCAACCAACAAACACAAGAGCACGACAAAAAGACGGGGGGGACGGAAGATGAGGGGACGAGGGTGGGATAAGATATAACGGGACCAAAAAGAGAAGAACAAACATAGGGATACCAAGCTGGAAAAACGAAGGGGGGGAGTGGGGGGGAAAAAAACGCAAAGCAGACAAAACAAATAGGATAGGACGGGAGAAAGAAAGGAAAAAAAACAAAAGGGAGGAAGAACGGGGGTAAAAAAGGAAAAAAGGGTTTGCCAGGGCGACGGGGGGCCAAAACTGCCGGCGGCGGCCGCCACAGATTGACACGCTGCCCAGCGGGCGGCCACCCCTCCTTTTTTTTTCTCGGACCCGAAGGGGACTCCGAAAAACCCAAGCAGGCTTTCACCCAGGCCAAAGCGCCCAACCCCGGTGTGTCCGAAAAATCCGCCAGTTGCGGGCCACAAGCGGCTATCGTCTGGGGGGGGGCGCCGTGGCCCGGCCCCGCGTTCAGGCGGGGGCTTCCCCCGCAGTACTTAGGGGGGCGGGGGAGGGTGGATCAGAAAAACAAATGAGGGGGGGGAAAAAGGGGCAGGGGGTGGGAATGGGGACCGGGTGGGAGGGGAAAGTGGTCGGGGGGGGGGGGCACCAGCAATTCGGACTCCGCTGGGGGGAAAAACCAGCATCGATTCCCCAGTGCGCAATCCTCCGGATTTTGGGGGAAGTTTAAAGAGGGAACCGGTTTATGGTTTGAGCGCCAGCGGGACGCGGGGCGGGGGCCGTTTGAATCAACTCCACGCGGTTTCCAGCCAGGGGGAGATCGGGCACGGGCCGAGGCGCATTTTCCGGGGGGTTTCCGGTCGATCCGGGGGCAAGGGCGGGCGGGCCCCACGGTTGGGATCGGGGCGATTTTTGCCGGAGAAGATCAGGGAATGGAAACACAACAGCCCGCAGCAAGGGATCCTGTTGCGGGGGTTTTTCCAGGGGCATTTTTGCATAGGGGAAACCAAAACCCACGGAAAGCTTTCGGAAAAACACAGGGAACGAAGGGGGACGGGAGTGCAAGACGTTCCATAAAGGGCAGACAAGAAAAATACAACCAAAAAGGGGTGCCCAGAAGTGGTGAAGGCAAAAATAAATAAAGGACAAAGGTTGTGTGGGACCAGGGACCCCCAGTGGAAGGGAATGGGTCCGGTAAACAGGCGTGGGGGGGAATAGCAGAAAAGGCAACAAACAAAAAAAACAAAACTCTTCTAACCCAGAGGGAAAAATGGGGGCCAGCACAAAAGAAGGCACAAACGGCCCGGCCCGGCGGGGCCCATTCCCGCGCCGCCAGGGGCCCAGGGGGGGCTTTTGGAAGGAGTTGGGGTGCTAAGGGGCCCGGGGTCACAAAAAAACGTTTCACGGACCGCCAACCGTGGACACCGGATCATTGCCGGTTTTCCCACCCACATTGTGGGGCGTCGGAGGGGCCAAGAACCACATTCTCAAAACATGCAAAAGGGGGGAAGCGAATCCAAACCAAGGGGCACGAAGAAGTGGCGGGGCATCAGAAAAAAGGGGGAAAAAAATGGGTAATGGGGGACATTTTTTACCCGGGGGGGGAGGGCGGGAAGAAATCTCCCGCACCAAAGCCAGGGCGGAGCGGCGCAACCCCCGGGTGTGTTTGTCGGGGGGGCCCAACTTTGAATAGGCGCACCCCACTTTCCGGGGTCTCCCGGGCCCAGGCATTCAACCGGCTGTGGGGCTTCGGGGGACCAGCCCCGGCCCGCGGTCGAACTTCCGGACAGGACGTGCATCCAACCCCGGCCCGGGGGGGGGGGGGGGCCCCCAACCGGACAGGGCCCCATTTCCCAGGCTTTTGCGGGCATTAAACCCCGACCGGCTCCGGGCCGGGTCCCGCACCCGTTTGTTTTTTACCCCCCAAGGCGGGGGGGGGACCCTGAAAAAAAACCGAGTTCCAAACGGCGGGAGGGGAATCACCCCGTCAACCCCGAACCCGGGGTGAAATTCAGGACCAAAAAACACGGCAACCCGCAGAGGGGCCCAAAAACGCTATTAGGGCGGGGCGGCTTTTTGTTACTTCGGCCCGGGGCCCACACACGGTTGCGTTTCCGCTTCAATTAATGGGTGGCACACAAATGGGGGGCGGGGCCAAGTACCCAACGCCCCCGACCGCACCACACACAAAAAACCAACCCCCCACAAACACCGCGGTGATTTGTCCCTTTCCAAAACGGCACCCAGGGCGGGCACAGAAACCTACCTCCCTCATCATACTAACTTAGTCCCTCTTCTTACCCTGTTGGAGGCCCCCAAACCCAATGCCTTGGGTTGTGTTTGAGGGCACAAGAAAAAATGGAACAGTTTTTTAAAACACAGGTTTGAGGGGGACGGGTGGAATCCACGACTTACACCGCAAACCGCCCAATAAAGCAGGCCTGACACCAAACGCCCAAGCCGGAAACACCCACGACCGATTTCCAACAACACGCCTCCGGTCATTGGAAATCTCTTCGCCCGCAAAAACCGCCCGAATCCCAACCCGGGGCAAGGGGGGCCCACGCCGATTGGTCAATTTCGGGAGGCCACGACACCACCACGTGCCGAGCGAAACAAACAACTCCAACTGCTGTACTTGGGGCTTGCGGTCCCCCGAAAAAACCGTAGTTGGGGGCCCATAACCGGCAACTCGTAAAACAAGAAAAACAGGGGCACGGTGCACGAAACGGGGAAGGACCACAACAAGTGCCCCGCCCGGCCACCAAGGAACAACGCAAAAAGACACAGGGCCAAGGGGGGGGCAACGGACCCGGGGCCCATACAATCAGGCACCACCGATTTTCCAGGGGTGCCCGGTCCCCGGGTGAAACACCCACGATTGGGGCGCCCAAAAGAAAAATAAGGGGGGTTTACACCAAAGAACAGGCGGGCGGTTAGTTTTTCACCCCCCCCCGGGGGCGTGTAAAAGTAGATGGCCACGGATGAGGCAACTACCGACAAACCTGGCCCGCCGGGGGGAGGTGGGGGGAACACTGTAAAACGGGGGGCCGGAGGGTGGGTTTTGTTCGCGACCGGCCCACCTCCCCGGGACCCGTTTTTCCCCCAAAAACCGCACGCGGGTCCGCCGAGGGGGGCAAGGGCCACCGCTCCCGCTTAGGCCAATTTCGGGTGCCAGGGTTCCCAAGTGGCTGCAACGTCAACCTGAAAAATGGCAACGGGAGAGGGGCCCGCCGGTTTAACCAAAAAGGGGGCTTCTGGGGGTAAGGGGATCCACGGGGGGTAGTGGGGTAGGAGTTTTTTGCACAACCGTTTTTTAGGGAAAAACGTTTTACAATTTCCGGTTGTTTTAAAACAGTTCCATGCAGCCCCCCGGACCAAACGGGGCGGTTTCAAAATTTGGGGGCCCAAAACCACCCCCGGGCGGGGGGGGGATTATGTGGCTTTTGCCCGACAGCTGGGGGGCGGCGCGTGTCAAACAAAAAATAAGGGCTCGGGGTTTTCTGCAAACGGGGGGAGGGGGGGGGGGGGGGACAGCGGGCGCCAGGCCCTTGGGCCGGCAGGGGCCGGGCGCATTTTTTTTTTTCTGTCCGAAAAAAACGGAATTGTTACCATGGACACAGGGAAGTTTGAACCCGGGCGGGAAGCCGAGCGGTATCATTATATTTAAAGTAAAAACCGGGAAACGATGAATCGTTTTCCGGAAAAAATCGGCCCAATCAGGGGGGGGGGGACCGGTTTCAGCGGGGGCGGAGAACGGGGGTCGGGCCAAAAAAGGGGGGGCCCGAGGGAGGGGGGGGGGACCAAGATGGGGAAAAAAGAGGGGGCCCAGTACCCCCATGGCCCCCCGAATACAAAAGAAAAGATTTTTTTTCTTGTTTCCAGGTCGTGAGGGGGGGTGGCGGGGATTCGGGACCAAACGATTTTTTCACGGGTTCAAAACCCCGCCCAGAAAAAAGGCCGGGCACCAATTTTTGGGCGCCTCGGGGGGGACCAAGGAGGGATGTGCCGGATTGGAGCTGGCAGGATTTGCCAGTTTTCACCCCAGTGTCAAAGGGCGTGGGGGGAAACAAAGGAGGGATTGGCCGGGTTTTTTTGATTTTTTTCCCGCGGTGGGCGGGGCCGACCCAAACCGTTTTCCTTGCGGCGGGGGGGGGCGGGACGACATCAAGGGACTTTCCTGGGGGGACTGGGAGAAACGGGGATTTGGGATGGATCCGTTACTGGCCCAGGGGGGGACGGGGCCCAGTAACCACAGGGGAGACCGCCGCAGGGGGACGCCGATGGGGGGACGATTGGGAGGATTCTGGGGGGACAGGCGATTCACGATCCGGCCCCGGCCGGGTTTCGAACCGGGTTGTTCTGGCACCGGCCGTGGGCCTGGGAAAAAATTGGGGGACCCTGGGGGGGGGGACATTTGCGAT
>Ga0179591_1374256_pt1 | contig 10904 bp, 10 predicted proteins | sample CZOMad2_1_08_16f_FD_182891 | JGI IMG/M metagenome (GOLD analysis project Ga0179591, IMG submission 182891) | Vadose zone soil fungal communities from Angelo Coast Range Reserve, California, USA - CZOMad2_1_08_16fungal (PacBio error correction) | ecosystem: Environmental > Terrestrial > Soil >... | reverse complement strand
ACCGCAATTTGGAGACGCTTCCGTCCGGGATCTTTCAAACTTCGTGAGTCCAGAGCCCCGTTCCAAACACTTCCTGATTAGGGTCGGCCATCTTCCCGCCGGATTTTCTTCATGCCCCTGCCATCCGTCTCATCTTTCCCCCTTGACAAATAGGGCGCGGCTACGTTTAACATTCCACTCATCTGGCCGCGGTTTGGAAACTAGCCCCCCTCTAGGCGTTTGTTATGAGGTTTTTTGATCTATGACCTCCTTTAGTCTTCTTGCACTGTTGTACGGGCTTCCCCCCGTTGCCATTTAATAGGAAACCTTATGTCTTGCGATTTCTTTTCAGATCTTTCCTTGAGTATTCAAGTCCTATTTCGCAGCTTAACCTTTTCCCCAATCCTGAGATTTATTCATTTGTTCTCAGAGAACTCTTCCGGGATGCCCGACCCGGTCAATGCTTTGCCTTACATTCCAAATTTCCTTCCCAACGACCCCAGACCTTAGAAATATTTTTCAACTACCACCCCCAATGTGCCAGTCTGACCCTTTGTAGCCAGAAACCAAACCCAACAGGACCGGGCGCGGGTTTTTTACCCTCCTTTCAGAAGAAAACCGTGCCCCACCTTTTCTGTCTTCATTGCGATTTTTTTTTTCAAAGAGTACTGGCAGTGTCCCACACCATGGTGCTGGTCCCTTTCATCCGCTCCTGAATGATGCTATCGCGTGCCCTTTTTAATGCTTTCATCTTTGAAGAGTATGTTCAAAGGTGCGATGACCCCCGATGCTGCCCTACTTTCACTTGAAAAACTAGTCCTCAACCTCAGCGCGGAGCTCCTGCGCCCCTTAGCCCCTGCGCCGAGGTTTCGGTGATCTTTTCTAGGAACAGCGACCTGCCATCTTTGAATCTTTATGCGGTGTTGGTCCATGGCTTGCCTCGAACAGCGTCTCGCCCCTTTCACCAGATTTAAGAAGAGCCGCTGTGGACCGACGCCGTCCCGCCATCACATATATTCTTCCTAATAATCCGTTTTGTTTTGTTGAGTCTGAGATGTGCTGTCGTTTTTCCTTCTTATCCCAGGTTTCACCCCCCTCTTAGCGTGGAAAATCTTTTTTACGTTTTTTTTCGGTGAGAATGGCCCCCCCCATAGGGCATCGGTCTAGCAAATCCTCTTCAGATCATATGTGCCGGCTCAAGGTGATCCCATTGCGGCGCAGCCCAGGCGCCGCGATGCCCTGTCCCATGTTGGAAACAGGAATTACCCTCGGGGTCGCGCTAGCCACCTTGCAGTTTACAATAGACCAGGACCAGTTTTTTTTGGAAGTATCTATATCACCTTCCTTTCGACCCCAACGTCCTGCCGGCCCCCCCCTTACCCCTTGGTTGTTTAGGCCCGTTAGTTTTTTGAACCTGCCCTTCTCCGTCCTCCTCAGTTTCTGAGGCTTTGAGTCCAACCCGGGCCTTTATCGTCTCGACACGTGGGCTCCCCCTGTGTAAACAGGACTTCCCCCCTAGTCCTGCGTTCTTCTCCTTTTTTAAAGCATTTGGTAGACATCTCCTCCCCGCACTGAACTTTACACCGAAGATTTTTTTAATACTTCAACGTAAAATATTTGCTTTAGATTAACACAGAGGATGCTCCCCTGTATATCACGATTTCACAAACATCCTCCCCTAAATATGGTGGCCCCGAAGGGTGCTTAATGGTCCTGCAGATCCCAAGTCACCCTCCCATGAGAGCTCTATCTCGCTAACCAAACCCAGACACTCGACAAGAGAAGCTAGTTATGTTACCTCAGAACAATACCATTCTAGAGTCCCTCTTCGTTTCCCTTAAGACGAAACCATTCGCCCTCCTTAGGCCTCTTGTAAAAATGATCGAATTAGTTCTCTTTCATCAATTTAGAGGACACTGGTCCTCTATGGAAGGTATCATGAGGCCCCCCTCACTGAATGTCTTTTCTTTTCCCCTATTTATCCACTTCGAGGATTTCTCCCCAACCTTGGTCTATGTAAACGACAGGAAACCCCCCGCCCCACAGCCCCCCCGCCACTCCGCTCTGGCTTCTCTAAACCCAGGAGACACTTCTTTCTCCCTTAAATGTTGATGGAGGCGATCCACCAGAGGCGAAGGCGCCCGTCAGGGTAGACCTCTTTTTCTCCAGGAACCTTTTCATTTTGCCGGCATGATCCTCAAGCCCCCCCAAATTCCCCCCCCCTGCGCTTACTCGACCCTTCTGTTCCGTTCGATGCCCAGACCCGTCTTTCCTCCGGTTGCGTTCCTTCCTTCAAGTCCCCTTCATTCCTCTTTCCTATTAGGCGGACAGTCTCTTACCCCCCTCCGCCCAGCCCCCGCCCGCATGAACGCGCTTTTGCCGCTGCCGTTGGAAATGCCCTTCTACTCCCTTTTTCGGTTTTTTTTTTAAACGCAAAGGCGTGGCTCCTACTTTTCTTTTCTCTTTTTTAGAGCTGGACAGATTTCCTGTTGGCGTTTTTTGAACAGCTTGTTCGCTGGAGGAAACGTTTCCTCCTTCTTACTAAGTCGGCCTGAAATCCTTTGTTTATGTCGACTATATATCTCCCTTCATTAGAGAAAATGACTTTAGTCCCTCCGCAGCTACAAGGTTTATGCTTTTCCAAGTGTCAATAGTTTTTATCAACTAGTTCCAACCTCCCCCCCGACCCAGCTTTTTCTGATCCCCCTTCCAAGAGCCGTCCGCCACTTTTCCTTTCGTAGCAGCAGACTTTGACCGACCGGGTGCGGACCCTGAACGACAAGCATGTGGATACTGTCTTCCCTGAACCTTTGAAGACGACTTCACCTAAAGAGCTTTCCTTCCCCCCAAATTCGCATGTCATTCAAACTTTGCAACGACCATCCTCCACATTCCCCTGGCAGGAGAGTAGCCCCCGACGGACGCTATGTTATTACCGTCTGCCATTCTAACAAACCGAACAAAAAAAACACCCCCCTTTTTTCTCCAGTCCTGACCTGGTGCGCTTCCCCACTTGATCCACTGCGTCTCCCCCCATTCCCCCGTTCCGATTCTTACAAGAGGTGGATTTCATAGAAGTCGCTTCGTTTTTTCTTCTAAGTCTGGAAAGCGACCTTTCCAGGCGTTACCCAGAGCTTTTTCAGAGAGGACATGCAATTTCCTGAACTCCTTCTTGGTTTTCCCCCCAGGCCTCCTGATGTCCTTTTAAAATGGCAGCCTCCCACGACAGGTTTCTTTCATCATTGTGTTCCAGTCCCCCCAACGGTCAGCCCTTTTTTTTCCCCCTTGAACCGGAATACTTTCTGGCCCCTTCAATGGTTGTTTTTCTCAGCCACGTCGTCTTTTTTTAGAATGCCTCTGTTCAAGCCGCCCTTAGACCTGCTGATCTATCGACACTTTTTCGGGCTAGTAATGCGTTTGGATCTATATATATTGTACCTCCTCATACTTTTTGGTAGATTCTAATCACCATTTACATTACCGACTTTTCATTCCCGCCTCAAACTCTATTTCTCAGAAGGGCGCCTTATCGATGACCATCCGGCGCCCTTACCCCCACGATCCCATTTAATTGTCAACCCCCCCCCCCCCCCCCCAGAACCGGCCAAGGTCCCAATTTTGGGCGGATTACCCCCCGGATGTACCAGTGATTTCACCCCAAGGACCCGAGCCGAAATTCTTCCCCTTTTATTCTTGTCGGTTCCTGCAGGATTAGGATTCAGCATTAACAGTCCATCTGAAGCCTCCCCTTCTGCGCGGAGCCTAGCTCCCCCCAGAGAGTTGTTTAGACCGCAACCTTAAGGGCCCTGGATGTCCCTCCCCCCCCGACCAGACTTGGTTCTGAAATTCCGCCCCCGCTCCGAGGAGTTCTCGCATGGACTAACTTTTACCCTACTGTGCGCAGCGCCTGCCCACGGAGTAGCTTATACCCCATTCCTTGATTTTCGTCTTTTTTGCTGGGGGTCCTTGGTATGGGTTGATCCTCTGCTAAGCTGAATCTCCGGTTAGACGCTACATGGCCTTGAGGTTTTCTTCCAGGCTGACCCATCCTTATTGACGGCTATCCTTACTCGGCCCATCCAACCTTCTACCTGGATATCTCTGACATCACGTCGACTCCCCCCGTTCTTTCAACTTCCGGTCAGGAAGGGGCTCCCTGTCTACTTCGTGCACAGGAAGCTTTCACCGCGGTTTGCCTTTCTCCAATTGTCCTCGCCCTTTCTCCTTTTCGTAGCCTGCTTTATTCTTTTTTTTTTTTACTCAAGGCTGGAACGATGTTTGCACGTAGAAGCCTTGCGAGCTCCTTTTTTCTTTCACCAAGACTTTTTTTTTTTTCCCCCCCCAAACATTGGGCTCTTGCGCTTCTCTTTTCTTTCTATCTAGGAGACAATCGCCTCAGCTTATTCCCTCCCCCCATTCCCCGGCGTCCCCATTTGTGCCCAAGTCCGTAAAAGCTTTAACTTCAAAAGACGCGGTTGCAACGCGATCTTCCCCTGGGACATTCTCGCTCTTGTGGACCCCTCCTGGGCAGACCATGACCTTTATTCCATAGGTACGAAGGTCAGTTGGTTAAATTTTTCACTCCCCTCTCCGTTCTGTCCCGAAAGACGTCCCGGTTTCTCGATATCTTGCCTTACTCCTGAGCTTTTCCCTCGGACCGCACGGCGCCCCTCAACCTCCCCTTGGTAGATCATCTCCCCTTGCCCCCCCAAACAGATGTTCTCCCGCGTCCCTTTTTTTTGTGCGGCACGATCCATTTTTTGGTTTTCTGTTTTTTATAATTTGCATCCAGTTCACGCCGGCTTCATATAGAGTTCCTTTGGACCCACCCCCCCCCCTCTCCAGCAATTTCCCCCCTCCCCCTCGACTCGCCCTCCTCTTTTGGTGTGATATCATCCTCAAAAGGTCCGGCTCCACGACTTTTGGACCGCCGTTCCCCTGGCTATTCTCAGCTTGCCCTTAGTTTGGCATTTGCTTTCTTGATTTTTTTTTTTTTAGTTCCTTGTCGATTCTCTTCATTTCCCCCTCATTTGGCGAAGCGCGTTTCTGTTCTATTCCCAAAGATCGTTCAAGAAGTCCCCCCCACTTCCCAGTGATGTGTTTTCCCCTGGTGGCTTCGGCCCTTCGCCTCTCCGCAATTGCTCCAGCACCGCTCCTGCATTCCCTCTTTAGAGGGCGTGACCTTTCCTTCTGGAGATTGAATTTTTTTTCTTTTTTTTAGTTTACGGCCCCCCTTCCCCTCCCCCGGACGTCGCATGTTCTGTTTTCTCCCCAGACAATAGAGATAGGATCCGTCTGTTTACGTATTGTGACAGACCCTTCTAGAACGAATCAGATTGGCTTTTGACTTGCCCCTTCTTTCCCCTACTTAGCCCTTGGCGGGTGGCCCCCTTTTTTCTTTTGAGCACTTGTTCAGATTTTAGATTCATCTTCATAGGTTCCCGAGAAAGGGCCTTTGTCAATTCCCTTTTCCCAATGTTTAATTTGTCCAGCAATCTACCTTTTCCCTTCCCGATTGGAAGTGATCTAGACCCTTCTTTTGCCTAAGCCCCCCCAGGGAATTTCCCCCTACCGATTTCTCTCCCCTCAGGTAAATGTCACCCCTCATTTCAGCTCCGACATTGTCCGCAGCCCCCTCCACCTACAAAGATGCACGGGTTCGGCCCACCCCTCCCCCCTCATCTCCCCTCCCCCCCTCCCAAGTGGAGAGTTCCGGAGCTTTCCGGTTTCAAAACGCTTCCTCATTTCTTCCCCCCCCACGGGTGCGGTTCCCTCCACTGAGTTCATTCCTTTTTATGCTATGGTTCAGGTAAATCCCTAATTTATTCCCCTTTCCCTCCTCTGTTTGCCCACGGACCGGTGCGATGCCCCCCTCGATTTTTCCTTCATTTCCACCCCCGTTGGCAACATGCCCAGCTCTTTCTTTCATCTCCGAAATATTTCCCTTTGCGGTAAATGTGATCCTGCCCTTCCCAGCCGAATTGACGCCGATCCCTTCTCAGTTTTTTCCCTTTTCTACGCTTACGGTTTTCCTTTAAAGATTTCCAGAATCTCGATACCCCTGGAGACGCCCACCGCCAGTCCCCCCCTCATCTCCTTCCTCCCCCCCTATGTTTTTTTTTGAGTGAGAGCTTTTTTTTTTCCCTCAGAAACTTTTTCCCCCCCCCCCCCAGTCTCGCTGGCCAAAATTTGTCTTTTGCGAGAAGATGGTGATACCTTGCCCCCAAAATTCCTGAGAAAAGGTCGCTCCTTCACCCCTTTTCCGAATATGGCTCCCCTTGCAAGTATAAAATTATCTCCCCCTTTCCTGGAGCAACTCGCTTTCCCCCCCATTGGTGGTGGAACCCTTCCTATTGATGGCTAAGTTCCTCTCCCCCCCTTCCCCTGGTGGAAACCTCTCTCCGTATTCCCTTTCTGGTTCCTTCTTCCCCCTCTTTCCTAAAGGTTCTTCCCTCTTCAGGCACCGCACGGTGTCTTTTAGGCGCTTAAAACTCGCCCTTTTCTAGGCAAGGTGCTTGGGCGGTGGCTTTTTTGGCACCCGCGAATTTCCTCTTTTCTCTTTTGGAGGGGGGACCCATTTCTTTTTCCCCCCAATCCTGGGTGTCCCTTCCCTTTACCTATTCCTTTTCACCGGGTCTGGCATTCTGATTTTTTTCTTCCAGCCAGCTTTCCTTTGGTCTAAAGATCTTCCCAACTCCCCTCTTCTCCCCCCTTGAAGATGGACTTTCCAGGAACCCCCCGTAAAAACTCCACCGAACTCCTTTCTGAAAAAAGAGGATGACGATGTTTACCTTTCTCCTTCTTTCCACCAGCTCTGAAACATCTTGAACCCGGTCACTTGACCTACTTGGCACTTTTTCTTTAGGTGCACATCCAGAGGCTTACTCATGTTGTAACCCCCACCGCCCTTCCCCCTCGACCCCTCTCCATCGCCCCGCTGTTTTTTTCCCGCCCGGCACCCCCGCCATGCTTTTATTTTTTGTCTCCCCCCCCGCACAATTCGCCAGAGGCCTTTCACGCTTCTCGAATTGAAGGCGAGTGCAGTGTTCCTCCTTCCGATTCCCCCTCAGTAGATGGCCCTTTCCCCCCCTCGGCTCCATCACTTGAATGGTTTTTTAACTTCTCCTCGAAGCTTTTTTTTTTCCCGAATAACAAGCTGGAGAGCTGCTTAACTTTTGAAGTCTATGAAATTTTTCTTGGACGCCCCCCCCTGAAACAACCTCCCCCATTTCACCTCCAAAACTTTCCTTTAAAGCCCATATGATGAATAGTTTAACCTATAACGACTCCGTCCTTCTACTTTTTTTTTTCGCTTACGGTCTTCTTTGAGAGATCACCACCGATATTGCCGAGGCGCGCCCGACGTATTTTTTGCCAGCTTTCGCAAGGCATTCTTCTTGGTCTTTTGAGGAATGGATTCACTCACTACAACCCTATCCTTTCCTTTACCAACCGCGCTAAGGAATAACATTTTTCTGAATTTCGATGAACTCCAGTTTTTTCCCCGTAATAGAGTTGTTACGTTTCCCGCGTTTTATCCGCGTCTCCCTGAGGACAGTAATCCCAGAATCAGCTTCGGAGTATGAAAGCAGATTTCACACTCTGCTATCATACCTATGGCCGAGAAACTTCGATCTTTCTTGCAAAAAGGAGTGTGAGAGTCCCTTTCCTTTTCCCGGTCACCCCTTTTACATTGACTCGTTTCTTTCACCCTCCTCTTTGGATCCTGGAGTCGTGGGCAAGTTTACTCCTTTTTCCTCCAATGGATGAATAACCTGCTTTGAGACGCACTTTTTCCCTTTCTTAAGAAGCTCATTTTCTCTCCCATTCTTTTCCTTTTTTTGGACTTCCCCTTCTTGGTCTGCGACGTGGCTTTCGTTATAAATGCTTTTTGAGTCTCACACCCTTAGTTTTTTTTTTTCCAAGATCCTAAGAGATCCTGCCCCTCCCCCTACCCCTTTGCGAAGCTTAGGAACTCCGCCTTTATCGAACTTTCTTCCTACATGGCACACGCAATTTTATGAGATGGAGTTTACTCCCCATGAATCTCAGTCCCTTCTGAGAGAGACCCATGCCAAAATAGCTCCCTTTGTCAACCCCTACCCCCTCCCCCCATGTCCATTCCACTGTAGGCAGCCGTCTTTGGTTCTTTTCCTCAGGAGACTTCTTTCCCCACAGAAAATGGACCACCCACATCCCTTTATCGGAACGCATATGAACTTTTTTTGACCCCCTTTTTACGACCTGCGTCCCCCTCCCCAGGCATCCAAGTTCAAATGCTGCAGTTTCCCCCTAAGCTGGGAGGATTCATTCTGCCGTTCGTCCCTTGGTGTCATTTCGGATTCGGACTTGACGGGAGGTTTCCCCCCCGAGGGTACGATTCATTCCTTCGCAGGAATTTGGACCGCCTGCCGGAGGATTTTCCCCCCTGATCTTCCCCTCTTCCCTTACCTTGCCCAGCGTCCCCCTCAAGCCATTTTCCTTTACCTTTTTGTTAAGTAAAACCCCTTCCCCCCCAATTTGTGATGCCTCTTCTTCTTTCATGCTCATTATCTTTTTTGTTTTTAAGCCTTTACTTTTCTTCTTTTTTTTCAAGACCTCTTTAAAGCCCTTATTTTCATCCACCTTTATATTTCCATGATGGTATTCCAGTTCTTCTCTCCCCTTGTTTTTTTTTCTCGAGATCCCCCTCATCCAGTCAGGACAGACCCCGGTCGCATATTCGCTTCCGGCTCCTCCAAGCCTCCTTCTCCGCAAAATTTGCCCGGACCCCCCCCCTTAAGTTGCAAGGGGAACATAGGTTTTTCTTCAGAGGCCCTCTCACCATGGGGGATGTTTACCATGGTTTTTCCCCAGATTTCTCTCTAAGGGCATGGATCGTCCCCCTTCTTTTATTTGATTTATAGGAGAGACCCTGCAGCGCATGTTCCCCCCCTAATCGTTCCTTCATGCGTGTTGCAGCAGAGTCTTTTTGAACTCCCCCCCCCTCCCCCTTCAGGGCTCCTTCTCTCTTTTCAAACCAAGCGCATTTTGAAATCCCTCACAGTTTCATTAAGAGCCTTTCCGTTTTCTGGAGACGATGGGCCGTACGGCCTTTAACGTGTTCTGATAAAAGGTCTTCGTTCGGCCGGTTCCTGGTTCTGGGGTGGAATATTCTCCTACAACCCGTCTTCGCCGGCTTTTCTCCCCTGGCTTGGAGGTGTGGCCTACCGACAATTATTGGCTCTTATCGCCTCGGATAGCGGCCCTGGAGATATGAACTTCGCAAGACCCCTGCTTCTGTACTTCCTTCTTTCCTTACCGCCGTCAGGTAAGACTGCACAATGCCGCAAGTGTCGCTTCGCAGTCTCCTTAGGTGCGGTTCTTTTAATCTGGAACGCGGCAACGTTCTCCTCTTGTCCCCGGATTTAAACCTCCCCCAATCCTTTTTGTGCCGATTAGAGCTTGCGTTAGAGGACAATATCAGCTTATGCCTCTTTTTTTTCTTACCGGAGCTTGGAGCCCCCCGGCCACTGCGTCATAAAACGCCCCCGGTGGCAACCTCCCGCTTATGACAATTCGATATTGACTCCCGACCGTTGTTCTCCTGGCAGGGTCGGTCTTTTTTCCAGTCACGGCATCCCTTTCCCCCTAGAAGAAAGAGGGCGGTTTTTCCTTCCTCCACGGGACTGTAAGCCGCGACTGCCCCACGGCACGGAGCCGAGCTCCAACCTGAAGGTTCGTTCAGCTTTAGCCCTTTTTCTGCATTTGCATTTTTTGCCCCCGGCTCTAATTTGTTGTTGGGCTTCGGATACATGCCTGCCAAGATTTTTTGAAGACCGATTTAAGAATCCTCCTTCGACTTCTCCAACTAGGTTTGCCATAACTCCCCCGGTCCTCCCCAGAAGGACCTTCTACCTGCCGAGGCAGAAAGAGTTTTCATGTTCTTCTTTCTGTGGATTTCGTTGTGATGTGAGTTACTTTTCGATTTATAGAAGTTTGACCATGTGAATTTTCGTCTCCCTCTTTATTTCCACGTTGCGAAAGCCGCCCCCTTCAGTGATTTGGTCCTTGGCCTTCGCTTGGCTTGAAGAACTTATGCCCGGCCCCGCGTTCCGATTTCCAGCCTTTTTTTTGATCGGTCCCCCTCTTTGCGAGTTAGCAACGTAAATATGCTCGCGCCCTTTCCTCGAAAATCCTATAGGGCGCGGCGATTCTTCGGATTGGGGAGCCGATCGCCTCCTTTCTTGGCGTCGGCGCCAAAGGGTTTGGACCCCCAGGGGACCCCTCTTTCCTTTTCAGCTCTTCGCTGACTCATCTCTCTTAGACGATGAAACCCTTATTCCGTTATCTTTTCCCTTTTTTCCCCAATCTTCTGTCCACTTTGCCGTGTCTCTCTGTCCGTGATTTTGATCCCAGCCATTCCAGCCCGCCGGGTTTCGATGAAATCAATTACACCTTACTGTCCGCGACAAGGTCTCCCCCCCCACGCTAAAAGATGCCCCTTCGCTGCGACCGCCCGTCCTTCGTGACGGAGTTAGAGGGTGCGCGTCCCCCAAATTTTTCACGGCGTCCGGTTTCTGCCACTGTTCTATTATCGTTGCAGACGTCCCGTCCTTCATTTTCCTTTAGTTGCCCCAGGCAACGTGCGAGATGACGCCACGAATTCTTCTGCACCCCAAACCAATGTCTTTCTGTCCCGGTGCAGGAAGGCGCCTCCCCCAAGGACCTCCCTCGTCTAGATGATCGGGCTCTCCTCTTCTACCCCGACGCTCTCATGGGTTACAGGCCCAGCCCTCGTCCCCCCCCCTCTGTCTAGACAAGCTCAGAAGCCTGGCGATTTTTGTTTCCCCCCTTTGCCGGACAAAAGCAGAAAAAATATCCTCCTTTTCGATATTGACTATCTCCTTTGCTTGCGGTGGTCGGCGGCGCCCTGCCCTGCGCTT